>Ga0315550_1001339_pt1 | contig 15262 bp, 12 predicted proteins | sample SalMarSW160190MG_2_FD_203100 | JGI IMG/M metagenome (GOLD analysis project Ga0315550, IMG submission 203100) | Salt marsh sediment microbial communities from the Plum Island Ecosystem LTER, Massachusetts, United States - Salt Marsh Sediment SW1601-90 ... | reverse complement strand
AAGTCGCCGGTGTATTTCACCTTGATCATACCTACATTACCGCCCGGTTCCAGGATACTCAGATAAGGATCATCTGCTTGCCATAAGCCTATCTGTTCGTAATCGTAAATTGCATTGATGTTATGGCCAACGAACCATCCATTACCTTCGTCTCTGGTTTGTCCTGAAGCAAGGGATACCAGCTTGTTTTTGTTCGAATACAGGTTAATGCCGGCTTCCCATGTCCACCCGCTGACATTGTCCAGGATCGTGCCGTTGAGTGAAATTTCAAAACCTTTGTTTTGAGTTTCCCCGATATTTGCCGTGTAACTGCTCACACCTGATGTCCGGGGTAAGCCAAGACTCAATAAGATATCTTTGGTATTCGTTACATAGTATTCTATGGTACCGGACAAGCGATTTTTCATTACGGCGAAGTCCACACCAAAGTTCCATGTTTCAGAGTACTCCCATCCTAAATTTTCGTTAGGTAGTTGGGTTACATAGTACCCGGTTGCGTATGTAGCATCGCCAAAGTTGTAATCTCTGGAACTTAAACGACCAAGGGTACTGTAAGCGCCAACAGCCTGGTTGGAGGTTTGTCCATACCCTATGCGAATTTTCAACCTGTCTATCGCTGAGATATTCTGCATAAACGACTCATTCTTGATATTCCATCCGGCCGATACGGCAGGATAAGTATGCCACTTATGCCCCTTTGCCAGCCTTGATGAGGCATCAGCACGGACGGTAGCCGTAAGCATATACTTGTTGCTGTATTCGTACATCACGCGTCCCATATACGAAATTAAGCCGGTTTGCGCATAGCCGCCATTGCTGGTAGTAATTTCACCAACAGACTGCCCCAGGCTGTAGTATTGGAAATCCGGCGAGGGAATACTCTTTGCTGACGTGCCTGAGTTGAAATTAGTGTTTTGCTCGGCAGAGTAAAGCGCTACTGCATTCACCCGATGTTTATCGGCAAAAACACGGTCGTAATTAAGTTGGTTTTCAATAATCCAGTGATAGGTATGCGAATTACTGATAGAAGCAGTTGATTCAGTAGTCGGATTGTTACTGCCAATGCCCTCTGCGGTATAGCTACCGTTGTTATCCTGCATAAAATCCAAGCCCATATTGACATGATACTTTAAGCCCTCAATCCCCGGGATTTTTACTTCGCCATATATTGAGTTGTATGTTGAATATCCCCTGCTTTGGCTTAACCATTTATCCTGTAATTCTTCTACGACACTTCTCGTGATGGTAAACTGGTCATCTAACGGCATTCTTATGGATCTTTTTAATGTACCGTCTTCGTTATACGGGTCGGAAATAGGCGACAAGCTTAATACACCGTACAACCCTAACTGGTTACCTTCATTCATACTATAGTTACTATTTGAATTGAAGCCGAAGCGGAAATACTTACCTACTTCCTGATCAATGGAACTGCGTAAACTATAGCGGGTGAATGAGTTTGTAGGGATAACACCTTGATCCTTGAGGTAGCCAATGCCGAAGCTGTAGCTTCCATTGGCGGTGCCACCGTTAAGACCTATGTCATGGTTTATCTGGCTACCGTTTCTGAAAAACAAGTCTTGCCAATCGGTATTTACATTATCGAATTCATCAGGCCCATTTGTGTACCTGCCTGAAGCTGCACGGAGAGCAACAAATTCCGGCCCGTCCATCATAGGGTATTTGGCAAAAATTTTGTTCACACTTTGACGACCATTGTAGGTTATTTTTGCCTTTTGTCCTTTTTGTCCTCTGTTAGTGGTAATTAAAATGACACCATTGGCACCACGTGAACCGTAAATGGCAGTTGCCGAAGCATCTTTCAATATATCAATGCTCTTGATGTCGTTGTTGTTGATTTCATTGATGGACCCGACAAAAGGAATCCCGTCAAGCACTACCAACGGATCGTTGCTTGCAGTCAGCGAGCGCGTACCACGGATGCGGATTTGTAAAGTCGCGCCTGGTCGGGTTGAGGTTTGCGATAATTCCACCCCTGGCATACGTCCTTGCAAGGCTTGCGTGATATTAGACGATGGCACATCGCGCAACGTATTTCCACTAATTGAAGCAACTGAACCTGTTACAGCTTCTTTCCGTTGAGTGCCATAACCTATAACCACTACCTCTTCGAGAGCGGTTACCTCCTGCTCGAGAGCAATATTTATTTGCGCTCTGTCCCCGACAACGATTTCCTGGCTTTTATATCCGATAAAAGATACTACCAAAATAGACTGAGGCGTCACATTCTCTATTACATAGTTACCGTTCAAATCAGTCGTTGTACCTATGGTTGTACCTTTAACTGCAATTGTAGCTCCGGGAATCGGATCTCCTTTCTCATCAGTGACTGTACCTCTAACAATATTTTGCTGGAGATCAGATCGTTCGCGGATATTATCTTTCAGGGAAATTACAATAAGGTTGTTTTCAAAAACCTTATATGTATAGTCTGTTGATGCCATTATCCTGTCGAGAACCTGGTTAATATCCTTGTTTTTCATTTCCAGATCAACAATATTATTAACAGATCCAAATTCATCATTGTAGAAGAAACGATAGTTACTCCCCTGCTCAATGATATCAAAGATTTCTCTGACCGTTTTGCCTTCGGCTTTGAAGGAAAACTGACCAAATCCTATTGCTGAAATATTCAGGGTAAATGTTACCATTAAAATAGCTGAAACTTTCATAATTAAGAGGATTTTACATTTTTTCCTGGAAAAGTAAGAATCTAGTTTTATTTTCATAATTTTGTGCGATGTTAGTTAGAGTTAAACATAATTAGTCCCAAAACTTATCGGGAGAATTGATTGCAATTAACTTTGACTTCATTTGAGGGGAAATAGTCGAGATCTGTTTCCCCTTCTTAATAGATCAGGTAGATTTCTGCATAGGCAATAATGATTTAGGTTAGACTTAGAGTAGTGTTTAATTTTTGTCTTTATTCAGATTCTTTGAATATTTTTCTGCCTGTTCTTTATCTAAAAACATTAAAACAGTTTTACCGTTAAGTAAATAATCAACAGGTGCTGTGAGCTTTATTACATCCATTACCTGCTGGAAAGTTTCATCGAGCAGCACCCCGGAAAAGCGATGTTTTTTGATCTCTTCATCCTTGAAAACAAAAGTTACATTGTATTTCCTCTGAAGCTTTGTGCAAAGACTTTCAAGATTCTCACTTCTGATGATAAGTTTATTCTTTGTCCAGGCAGTCACTTGTTCAACATCTGTTTTTGAGGAAACCAATAATTTGTCTGTAATAATTTTAGCAGGTTTTACCGCCAGCGGTTCAATTTCTTTTATCTTTTCGAGAGTTAACTGATCAGACTGGCAGGCATAAATGGCTTTCTGGTTGGGCTCAAGCACCAAAATCCGATCCTTATTATTATTCCCTTTTTGCGAAATCTCAACCTTCCCGGTGACAAGGGTTGTCTCAATGATACTTTCATCAGAATATGCTTTTACATTGAATTCAGTGCCTGTAGCTCTGATGTTTATATTTCCTGCATTAACAACCAGGGGAATATCGATATTCCTGGCTACCTTAAAATATGCTTCACCCTCGAGGACCAGATCCCTGTTGAGTGAGTTATAATCACTACGATATTTTATTGAACTTCCTGCATTAAGCATAACCTCTGTACCATCGCTAAGTCTTATCTCGGATCTTGCACCTAAAGGAACTTTTATTTCGTTGTAAGTGGCTGCTATGGATTGTACAGGATCAATTATATTACGATGGCGGTTAAAAATAGCGCCCAGAAAAAAAGCAATGCAAAAAACTGCTGCTATTGATATACCTTTAAAAACCAATCTCTTTACCTTTATTCTTTTTTGAAGCAGCTGCCTTTCTGATTCTCTTGTTTCCCTTCGTTCAATTTCAGAAAGCAACTCATTATAAATTCTCGCGAAGTCAACAGAATGGTTTTCATCCTGACCTCCCTGGAACTCAATTAAATGTGAAAATAATACCTCTTTAAATAATCTTTCATTATCGGATGAGGTAAGCAGTTCATAAAGTTGATGCTTTTCTTCCAGAGTGCACTTATTCTCAAGATATCTGGTAATTAAAATATCTTTATCCTTTATTGATTTCATAAAATAGTTTTAGTTAATATATATAATACAACCAGGGAAGGCGAAGTACTCATTGAACAGTATAAAAAAGTTGAAGAGGTTGAAAGGAGTCGTACTTATTCAACTCATTAGCTTTTTCAATGTAATAATAAAAATCCTGAGAATTCTGCTAAAATGAAAGCAGCATTAATACCAGAAATATTCCTCCTTTAAGAATGTTTTTTATTATCTTTAAAGCACGATAAATTTGATTTTCTACTGTACGCACTGAAAGATCAAGCTTTTTAGCTATTTCCTTCTGTGTCAAACCTTCATATCGGCTTAGTTGGAAAATCCTTTGCTGTTGAGATGGTAAAGTTTCAACGATAGAATCTATTGACCTCTCAAGATCGTGAAAAAAAACCTGCTCATATGTGAGATTTGAATGAATCTCGCCTTTGTTGGTTTCCGATTCAATGAATCTGGCACGGATGGTTTTTTTTCTCAGATAATTATAAATGTAATTAACTGCTGCTTTGTAAATATAGTTCTTAACAGAGTTAGTCGCATCAAGAGATTCCCGGTTTTCCCAGACATTAATAAATACCGATTGAACCAATTCCTCAGCTTCAACATTATTACCGAGGTACTTTAATGAAAAAAAGTAAATTTTCTTACTATAACGATTATAGAGTGATTTAAAGGCATCTTTATCATTATGCTGAATCCTTGTGACAAGAAGATTATCACTAATATTATCATTTTCATTTATCATCAAGACACGAAATTAATATCTAAAATCGGTCTCATAGAGAAATAATCATATTGTAAATATAACTATTCCAGGAATAATTGGTCTGTAATATCTAATGATATTGTACATATTTGTCCGATTCTTATAGCTGAAAGAACATAATTATCATCCCCCTCGCAGTAAACAGACAGCAGGCGTATAGCGCTTGTCAGTAATTCAGTCAAATATGCGATAATATATTACTAAAAGTATAATGATTCGCTGAAAACAAAAAAACATTTACTTTGCCTCAGTATAATCATCAGGAATGATATTTTCAGGCTTAAATACAATCCTTACAGTCACTGTTTACGGAATCTTATATGTTTTCACAGCTCTGGGCATTTTCATTGCAATCTGCCTTACATGGCTAAATGCAAAAAAACCATTATTATTCCTGACCAGGCTATGGGCTAAATCAGTCTTCCTGCTTATGGGAAAAAGAATACATATCATCGGCAGGGAAAATATAAATAAAGAAGAAAAATATATACTTCTGGCAAACCATGCCAGCCTTTTTGATATTGTGGCAATCGTGTCATTCTTTCCGGAAGTTTCATGGTTCGGGCATGAGCGTCTGTTAAAAGTACCTGTTTTCGGAAAATTCCTGAGAATGACAGATTATGTACCTTTCAGGGAGCCAACAATAACAAACACAAGGCACATGGTTGAACAGCTTATGGAAAAAGCAAATGAACGCTCGGTGGCACTGTTTCCTGAGGGAACAAGAACCACCAGCGGTAAAATTAATCCTTTTTACAGGGGATTTATTTACCTGTTCCGGTCAAGGGATATCGGAATGCTTCCGGTCACACTAAACGGATTTTATGATTTCAAACCCAAGACACGGTTTTATATCAATTTCGGATCAAGGCTTGAAGTGGTCATCCATAAATCGATCCCGAGAGAAGAGCTTATTGATAAGAATGACAGCGAGATAATTGATACGGTGAAAACTGTTATAGAGTCAGCGTATCATTAAAAACAAAATAACCACAAAGGGACACTAAGGGAAATTAATAACTATATCTTATGGCAGAAGAGAAAAAAGAAAAGTGGATTTTTATCGTTAATCCGATAGCAGGTAATAGTTTTGCCGGCACTCTGGTTCCAGAGATTGAAAATAAATTAATTGCGTATAATATTGATGGTGAGGTTGTTCTGACAGAGCGTCCCGGTCATGCCACAGAAATCTCAAAAACCTCAGCTGAAAAGGGTGTAAAGTATATTATCGCCGTGGGTGGTGACGGGACTTTTAACGAAGTTGCCAGGCCCCTGATAAATAACATGGAGGTTGTTGCCGGTGCTATACCTGCGGGATCAGGTAATGATTTCATCCAGATTCCCGGGTTTCCCAATCGTTTTACCGACCATGAATGGGAGATATTTTTCATGAAAAATGTGATAACACAGGATGTTGGTATTGTGAACAGGACTATTTTTCTGAACGGACTTGGAATCGGTTTTGATGCCGAAGTAGCTGCACAGAACTATACTGAGGAAGGCAAGGTAAGGAAAGGGGGAAAGGATAAATATGTGTGGCATATTGTAAAAACGCTTCTTTTCTTCAGAGAAAAAAGGATGGTTGTTATCAGCAATGGTGACCGTCACGAAACCGATTGCTTCATGAATACAATATCAATCGGGAGACGTTTTGCCGGAAGTTTTTTCCTTACTCCTAAAGCGATTGCCAATGATGGATTATTCGACGTTTGCTCAATAAAGAGACTAAATCTTTTCCAAAGATTCAGGCTTCTGCTTATGGTGCCGAAAGGAAAGCATATCAACGACAGGAGAGTTAATTATTTCCAGACAGCTTCTATTGATCTTAAGTTTCCGGAGAGAGTACCCTATCATGTTGATGGCGAACTTTTCTATGCCAAAACATTTAATATCAGGCTTATACCAGCCGGACTGAATATCATATACAATCCTGATGGTGATCACTTTTTCAAAAGAGTGTGATGTGAACAGTTATATTGCCTTTTTTGACCTCGACCGTACAATTACAGGTGCAATCAGTGGTAATGTCCTCGCCCGGGAAGCCTATAAGAAAGGACTTATGTCACTTTCAGACATAAAACATGCTATCTGGTTATTGATATTATACAAAATCTCTCTAAGGGATCCTGTAAAAATAATTAATGAGATGGCTGCCTGGGTAAAAAATGTACCTGAAGTATTATTCAACCAACTGTCAGCGGAGATCTCAAAAAATATACTTATTCCAGCCGTTTATACTGAAGCAATAAAAGAGATAAATATGCACAAAGAAAACGGTGCAAAGACAGTTATTCTCTCGACAACTCCTGTTTCTATAGGCCGGGAAATGGCAAAAGTACTGGGTATGGATGATATAATATGCTCAGAACTTGAGGTTGAAAATGGATTGTTTACCGGCAGGTCCATCGGACCTCTTTGTTATGGGGAGGAAAAAGCAATAAGAATGAAAAAATATTGTGAATCCAGGAAATGCAATCCGGAAGATTCGTGGTATTACGGTGATTCGATAGCAGATTTCCCTGCATTGTCTTTAACAGGTACACCTGTATGTATTAATCCCGATAAGAAATTATTAAAAAGGGCCAGGCAAAAAGGCTGGAAAATATATTTCTGGAATTTAAAGAAGGGATAAACCCCCGGCCCTGACTGTAACCGTCAAGGACTGCTCCCTATAAAGGGGGGATGGGGGGTAGATAAAAACGGAATTCCACGGATTAACACAGAGAAAACACAGAATATTAAATCTGTTGTAACAATGTTATACTATGGTTAAAATATTATTATTAACTTTGATAATTATTGCTGCATAAATATTCATTTTTAAATAATTACACCTATGGAAAAACTTGTTTATACTTTGCTGGCGCTTTTATTTCTGACTGCCTGTTCGGGTGGGAAGAATGAGAAAATTACTTATCCTGTCACCGCTAAAGGCAATGTTGTTGACACTATCTTCGGAGCCCCAGTTCCCGATCCCTACAGGTGGCTCGAAGATGATATGTCGGAAGAGACAGCTGCCTGGGTAAAGGAACAAAATCTTGTTACCTTCGCTTACCTGGAAGAAATACCGTACAGGGAACAGATAAAGGAACGTTTGACAAATATTTATAATTACGAAAAATACGGTATGCCTCACAGGGAAGGTGGCTATACTTACTTTTCGAAAAATGACGGTCTTCAGAACCAGTATGTGATTTACCGTCAGAAAGAGGGAGGAGAACCGGAGGTATTCCTGGATCCCAACACATTTTCTGCCGATGGTACAATATCCCTCGGTGAAATGGGCTTTTCAAAGGATGGAAGCCTGGTTGCTTATTCAATTTCAGAAGGAGGATCCGACTGGAGGAAAATCATAGTAATGAATGCTCCCGCAAAAGAGATTATAGGTGATACGCTTACAGATATAAAGTTCTCAGGTATAGCATGGCAGGGCAATGACGGGTTCTATTACTCCAGCTATGACAAACCGAAGGGCAGCCAGCTTACTGCAATGACTGATCACCACAAGCTTTATTACCACAAGCTGGGTACTTTGCAATCGGATGATAAAGTGGTATTCGGAGCCGATAAGGTAAGAAGATCTGTAGGAGGTTACCTTACTGAAGATGAAAAGTACCTTGTTGTAATTGCATCAATATCCACAACAGGGAATGAATTGTATATCAAGGATCTTACAAAGAAGAACTCTGGTTTTCAGATTATTGTAGGAAACTTTGATAACGATCATTATGTAATCGATAACGACGGTTCAAAACTCTATATTTACACCAACCTGAATGCACCTAATGCAAGGATAATAACTACAGATGCATCCGGTCCCGGTGTTGAAAACTGGACTGATTTCATTCCGGAAACAGAAAATGTTCTCCAGCCATCAACCGCCTCGGGATTCTTTTTTGCTCAATACCTGAAAGATGCCATTTCTCTTGTCAAACAATATGATAAGAATGGTCAGTTTATTCGCGACATTACCCTTCCCGGTATCGGAAATGCAGAAGGATTCAGTAGTAGAAAGGAAGATAAGGAGGTTTATTATTCATTCACAAACTATACAACCCCTTCCACAATCTTCAGACTGGACCCTATGTCAGGCGATGCAGATGTTTACAAAAGGCCTTCCGTAGAATTCAACAGTGATGATTATAAAACGGAGCAGATATTCTACAATTCCGGGGACGGCACACGTATACCCATGATCATTACATACAAAAAGGGTACAGTTAAAGATGGTAATAATCCGACTATGCTGTATGGTTATGGCGGATTCAACATCAGTGAGACTCCCGGTTTCTCAGTTACCATAGCTCTTTGGCTCGAAATGGGAGGTATCTATGCCGTTCCAAATATAAGAGGAGGAGGTGAATATGGAGAAGAGTGGCACCTGGCAGGAACTAAAATGAATAAGCAGAATGTATTTGATGATTTCATTGCTGCTGCAGAGTATCTTATTGATAATAAATATACATCACCGGAATACCTGGCTGTAAGGGGTGGTTCAAACGGAGGACTTCTTGTCGGTGCAGTCATGACCCAACGACCTGATCTCTTTAAAGTAGCTCTTCCTGCTGTAGGTGTTATGGATATGCTCAGATACCACAAGTTCACAATCGGGGCAGCCTGGGCTTATGACTACGGAACAGCAGATGACAATCCGGAAATGTTCAATTACATCCTGAAATATTCACCGGTACAGAATGTAAAATCCGGTGTTGAATACCCTGCCACTTTAGTAACAACAGGTGATCATGATGACAGGGTTGTGCCGGCACACTCCTTTAAGTTTGCAGCTCAGCTCCAGGCAAAACAGGCAGGGAATAATCCTGTACTGATCCGTATTGAAACCAGGGCAGGGCACGGCGCCGGAACACCTGTCAGTAAGACTATTGAACAGTATGCTGATATCTTCAGCTTTACACTCTGGAATATGGGAATACAGAAATTGAAATGAAATAATCCGGATGACAGATAAGATCATAAGGACAGGGATTTAGAGAATATATCTCATTGAGAGAGCGCCGCCATTATAATTGGTATCATAAAATCCAACATGAGCAGAAGTACAATCAGATTTCCTCTTCATCAGGCTTTACTGTTAAATGATTATATAATTTTCATAAAAGGTATTAAATCCGAGATATTTTTTCAGGAATAGCTTCCCTCTGTATTTCAGAGATAATTTATTGAATGACTCATCATAATCAAAAGTCCAGTCTTTACGGCTGATACGTTCTTTCATCACTTCAGGGTGTGTTTCAGTAAAGAGACTCAGAGCATCTATTGAGGAATAATCATAGGTTTGGTCTGTACCAATTTTTTTCATCCAGTTAATGCCCTCATAAAAAGTTGAAGCGTTTCTCACTTTTTTCATCATTATTCCGGGTTCCTTAACCCAGCCATAATGATATACATATGCATCTATCGGCTTGACATTCAGCTTTTCATTATTGCCTTTCCTGAAACCCTGAGCATCTCTGAAGGAATAAATTGATTTATCGTTCCTTATAATCCTGATCTCATTTTTATACCATGAAACACCCACATAATTATATGAGCCATAAAAGTGCAAATAGTTAAATAACAGACCATCAACATTCTTATTATCCTTCCATTTTACCATTGCTGATTGAATTGTGTCAAGGTATTTCTCATGTACCACTTCATCAGCCTGAATGTAAAATGCCCAGTCAGAATCAGATGGTACTGCCCTGAAAGCTTTATTTGTCTCTGCAGCATATACCTCTCCCAGCTTTTTCATCTCCGGCGAATCATCCCAGACAGTATTTATTATCCTGATCTTTTTTTCATCAATGCCGTGAACAATGTCTGCAGTTTCATCGTCCGAATTTCCCACAGCAACAACAAAATCATCGCACAACGGCAGGATCGATTTAATTGCTTCAACTACAGGATAATCAAATTTAACAGCATTGCGAATGAAGGTAAATCCTGTAACTTTCATATCAGGTTTTTATATGAAGAATGTAAGATATCACACTATTGCCAGTATTTCTTTCCCAAAGGCCATGCATTCAGGTCTTTTCAGATTGTCGTATTCCTTCATCCCGGGAAATGACTGCATCTGCTTGCGTACATCCGGTTCCATAAGGCCGAATGTGACCCTGCCAAGGAATACTTTTGAAGGAACATTACTCACACCGCAGATCTTTGCCAGGTGATTATCGATGAAAGCAGTTGTCTGTTCAGGTCCTGCAGGTTGCATCATATTTCCGCAAACTGCGAAGTAACCCAGGATCTTGTCCTTCAGTATCTCCTTGTTTTTCCCCAGGTACTCCTGAAGAAGTTCTGAAGTAACTCCTGAACGAATGGCCCCTCCAATAACAACGTGATCATATCCTGACAGATCGGGATTTTCCCGTACATCGAAGACGTTGGCAATGCCATCCATACCCTCGGAAATCCAGAGTGCTGCATCCCGGGTTGAACCACACCATGTGGCATACAAGACAGCCCATTTCTTATCGGAAGGCATAGGATAATATTCCAGGGGGAAAGCTTTTTTAGGAACTAATAATGCGCTCATACCAAGTAATCCTGTTTTTAAAAAGATTCTTTTCTTCATTTTATTCTGAATATGATTAGCTATACAAATATACATACAGAAATGAACATGGTCAAGGTTGTAGTTTTAATAATTATCTGTTTTCTGTTCAGTCTGATTATCAAATCATTAGTTATTGTCCAGAATCTTCTTTAAATCGGGTGAAGATCTCTCAATAATTTTTCTGATCTCAGTCGCTCCCACTTCCTGATCATAATTGGGAATATAATCCATCCCGGATTTATTCAATGCATCGTTTTTCAGATCTAGTACCATTACCCTGTATGGATCAGAACAGAAAAGAAGTATCTCATTCTCATTTCCCCAGGTAATAAAAACCGGTTCAACGTCAAGAGGATATCGGCCCAACAAAGATTTGTCTGAATAGTCTTCAATAAACAACATTGTATCCTTACAATATGCAAGCCGCGTACCGGTTCTTGAAAGTGCCGGCAATACTCCGGCCCCGGAATACTTAAGTACTCTTCCTGTTTTAAGATTAAAAAGGTATATCCCGTTTACTGAATCCGGAAAACTGATATTCGCTATACCAATGACTATATCGGTTCCGTTTTCTTCAAGCCGCGATTTATATCTTGAGGGCCATCCTTTAACATCTCCAAGGATAGCCGCTACCTCAGTTGTATTACTTATTGTATCGGTCCTGAAAAGACTAAAAAGTTGTCTTATTACTTTTATTTGCCCGCCGTCCGGGAACCTGCTTATACCTTTAGGATTCCTGTACTCCTTAACCTGGGCAAGATAATAACATGAAGAACCTGCATATACCCCTCCGGTCGACCTGTTAAAAGAATAAACCTGTTCCCTGTAATAACACGAACTTAACATTAACATATTTATTACGACCAGAATTCCGATTTTACTTTTCATTCCCAAACCTCGCTTTTCATCAGATTATCCTTATTTTAGTGTTTAAGCATAAAATTACCACATTGTTTTATAAATTTCTTCGTAAATTGAATTCCATTTCCGGCAGTAATACCTGAAATTTAATTATAATATTAACTCCATATAACTGACTTAAAGCTAAATATAAGATAATAACCAATAAACCAGGAGGTTCGTTATGAAAAAAGATCTTTATTTTATTATTTCACTATTATTGCTTTTTGCACTCTCCTGCAGTAATCAGGGAAAGATTTTAATAACAGATGTTTATGAGGGAGAAAACGGAAGAGCTGTCTATTATGATACTGACAAGGAGAAAGGGAATCTGTTCATTTCTGATAATTTATATTTTTACACTATACTTGATAAGACAGATGATAATTCATGGATCATTGTTGAACAGGCTCCGGTTTTTGCTGAAGAAGGGAGAGTTGAAACAGAGCTTCAGCTTTATAATATCCCCGAATCAAAGCAAATCTTCCTTGAAGATATTGATCCTTCCTGGTCTCTTTATGGAAGTACTTTTATGGAGCAAGAGGGAAAAGATTGTCTTATGATCGCATTCAGGGAAGGTGATGAAGAGTTATCTATCCCACTTGATGAACTGCTTGGAAAAGCTAAATCTGCCAAACATGAATATGTTGAATCAGAATCCGTAGAAGAAACAGAGCAGGAAACGAAGCCGGAACCATTAACTGAAACCGGTCAGGTTGTTTTGTTGAAATTAGGCACAGAAGAGGGCCAGATAGGCCAGGGTATGGCTGATAAACAGCTGGAGGGCGGAAGATTTGTATATGCCGTACCTTCGTTTGCAGCTTATGAAAACCAGTTATTCATAATCGATGCAATCAATTTCAGGATACTTGTATATGATTATTCGGGTAACTTTATCAGAAGTATAAGTTATCCTGAAAAATCAGAAGATGGTTCCGTAAATGTTGTAAGGGATATTTGTGTTGATGAGGGAGTATTGTACCTCTCTGCAGTTTATACAAATGTAGTTTATGTCGAAGATTCTGAAACTGAGGATATTATTGAGATTATTACCGGGTCCGATACACAAAACGGGAAATTCGGATATGTAGATCTGATTGCACTTGATCATGAGAAGAATCTCTTAATATCTGATTATGATTACAATATCCTTTATGTTTACAAAAAGGGTGTGGATGGTATACACCTTTTAAAAAGCTTGCCATATACCGAGATAGATCAACTTGCATTCGATACCGAAGGAAACACCTATTCCACCGTATCAGACGGACAGAATGTGACAGTATCTGATTCACAGGGAAATGCTCTCTGCAGTTTTCTGTATAAATCTTTAACCGGTAATTCACATATAATTGATATTGACAACAATAATGTCATTTATATCCTCACAAAGGAAGCCGCAGAGCCAGGTGCTCAATATGATGAAGCTTCATATCTTAAAGTCATACAGCAGGATGGCACTATACTGGATGATATTCCGGTACCTGTGTGGCCCGGGGGTCCGATGACAAAGTATGTTGTTGTGGATGAAGACGGCAATGTTTTTGTCGGAACGTTTGATTTTGAAGGATCAGAAGATGAACCTCCAACAAGTTTTACAATAAACAAAGAGAGATAAACAGGAGGCTTCCCCTTTCCCGCCTGAAATAAGCGTTTCAACAACTTACCTCATAAATATTTAAAATATTTTCTGCGCTGATTCGTCTATACAGGTAAAGAACCTTTGTTATGAGTCCAAATGAGTCGGCAAAAATCACATCTGCTTATAAAGACGAGCGGAATCGGCTGCTCGGCTATATAAGGAACAGGATTCCCGACAGGGTTGAAGCTGAGGATATTCTGCACGATGTCTTTTATCAGCTTACCGTAGGATTCAATGACATAAGGAGACTTGAAAATCTGACAGCCTGGCTCTACAGGGTCACCGATAACCGTATCAAAGACCTGTTCCGGAAGAAGAGACCTGTCACATTCAGCTACCGTGAAAATACAGCTGAAGATGAAGAGGGACCTCTGACACTCGAGGAAATATTGCCCTCTGTCGGGACAACTCCCGAAGATGAGGAGCTGAAGGAAATGATATGGGAGACAATTGAAGAGACACTGTCGGAATTGCCTGATGAACAAAGAAGTGTATTCGTTGAAAACGAGTTTGAGGATTTGAGCTTTAAAGAGATCTCTGAAAAAACCAGTGTCGGAGTCAATACCCTCATTTCAAGAAAACGTTACGCTGTCCTTGTACTCAGGAAAAATCTTTATGAATTGTATAAACAATTAAAAAATTACTAGTATGAAAGCGTTAAATGTATTAAAGTATGTCGGTTTCGGAATCCTTGGTGTAGGATTCATGATCGGAGTAATATTCGGTGTCCAGGCCCTCTGGAACTGGCTGATACCGGAATTATTCAATGGACCGGTTCTTACCTTCTGGCAGACTGTCGGAATATTCTTCCTGTCAAAGATCCTCCTGACAGGTATATCACCGGGATCCCATCATAATCATGATGAAAAGTGGAAGAAGAAATACCACAATAAATTCAAACGGGCACCAAAAGAGGATCAGAATATTGTAACTGCTGAACAAGCTTAAAATGGAACAGGAAGAGAGAAATAACAGGGTATATCCTGTAGAAAAAGCCGGTAGCCTCGAGATAAGGCTACGGAAGTTGGTACAGAATCCCCGGAAGATACTGAAATCACTTATCCGGCCGGGGATGACTGTACTTGATCTTGGTTGCGGTCCCGGCTTTTTTACAATAGAGATTGCAAAAATGCTTAATGGTACAGGCAAGGTTATCGCTGCTGATCTGCAGGAAGAAATGCTTGAAAATATAAAAGGGAAAATCAGTGGTACACTTCTGGAAAACAAAATTGAATTGCACAAATGCGAAGCTGACAGGATAGGATTAAAATGCAAAGTTGATTTTATCCTGGCTTTTTATGTT
>Ga0315550_1001338_pt1 | contig 15264 bp, 14 predicted proteins | sample SalMarSW160190MG_2_FD_203100 | JGI IMG/M metagenome (GOLD analysis project Ga0315550, IMG submission 203100) | Salt marsh sediment microbial communities from the Plum Island Ecosystem LTER, Massachusetts, United States - Salt Marsh Sediment SW1601-90 ... | reverse complement strand
ATATCTCCAGCCGGATGTACTGGAAAGCTGCCAGCTATGTATGGGATTGACACAAATGGCACCGGGAAATGTATGGAACACCATGCCCTGTCATACTCATGAAAGGAGAATGGAAGTATATGCATATTTTGATATACCTGAAGATGCTGTAGTGTTCCATTATATGGGAGAACCCAGCGAGACAAGACATATTGTTGTAAGAAATGAACAGGCAGTGATATCTCCAAGCTGGTCTATACATTCAGGATGCGGCACATGCGCATATTCTTTCATCTGGGGAATGGTAGGAGAGAACCAGACATTTACGGATATGGATGCTGTTGAACTTAAAGGTATGAAATAATTTTATAAAAAATGAAAGGAAGAAGGATATATGACAATTAGTAAATTTAGCTTAGAAGGAAAGGCGGCAATAGTGACAGGCAGCAGCACAGGACTGGGCCAGGGAATGATATTAGGCCTTGCAGAAGCTGGAGCTGACATAACAGGAGTGGATTACGTAGATTCACAAGAAACCAGAGAAATGGTGGAGAAAATAGGAAGAAAATATTTAGAAATAAAGGCAAATTTATCGACTATGGAACCCATTCAAGACATAATAAAACAAACGGTAAAAGAATACGGTAAGGTAAATATTTTAATAAATAATGCCGGAATCATTAGAAGAGAAGATGCCATAGATTTTACTGAAAAAGACTGGGATGATGTTATGGGTATCAATGCAAAGACGGTATTCTTCTTTTCACAGGCTGTTGCCAGACAATTCATAAAACAAAAAACGGGCGGTAAGATAATTAGTGTCGCTTCAATGCTTTCATTCCAGGGTGGGATTAGAGTTCCTTCATATACGGCAAGTAAAAGTGCAGTTATGGGATTAACAAGAGCATTGGCCAATGAATGGGCAAAATATAATATAAATGTTAACGCAATTGCACCGGGATATATGGCAACCAATAATACGAAAGCATTAAGAGCAGATAAAGTTAGAAATAAGGCTATACTGGATAGAATCCCGGCTGGAAGATGGGGATTACCAAAAGATGTGGCGGGGCCCGCAGTATTTTTAGCATCTGAAGCAGCAAATTATATTAACGGATATACAATTGCCGTAGATGGCGGCTGGTTAGCAAGATAAACTTTAAAGATATTAAGTAAAAAATATGACAAAATATAGTTTTTACATGTTTATCTGAGGACGAAATTTAAAGGAGCAAGGCTTTGGATAATTGTTTTTTGTTTTATCGCATGGTTATATGGACATAGAGTATCCGGGGTACGGCAGCTCATATAGAATTAATACACAGGTGAAGGTTTTTTAAATAGCTTAAGGAGCCTTGTTTTTCAAGGTACTTATTTACAGAGAATATAATAAAGATATGTTTGATGGCAGCGAATCTAACTGTTTGATAAATGAATCTTAGGGAGGATTATAATGAATGATGTTCTGAAGAGAATAGGAGATATAGGTTTAGTTCCGGTTGTAGTCATAGATGATGCAGAACTGGCAGTACCTGCAGCAAAAGCATTAATAGACGGCGGCCTTGAGATTATGGAAATTACAATGCGTACAGATCAGGGGATATCTGCGATAGGGAAGGTTAGTAAAGCTTTCCCTGATATGCTTGTAGGGGCAGGTACTGTTCTTTCTATAGAAAAGGCAAAGGAATCTGTAGATGCAGGAGCAAAATTTATTGTATCTCCCGGGTTGAATCCTGAATTGATTGAATGGTGTCAGGATAAAAATGTGGCCATAACACCTGGAGCCGTAACACCGACAGAGATACAGCAGGCTTTAAAGTTCAACCTTACAATACTAAAATTTTTCCCCGGAAATATTTTTGGCGGTATAGAAGGATGTAAAGCGCTATATGGTCCATATAGAATGGTTAAGTTCATACCTACCGGAGGGGTAAATAAAGAAAACCTGGCGGATTTTGCAAGCAAGTCTTATATACATGCAGTAGGTGGAAGCTGGTTGTGTAAAGCTGCAGATATTAATAATAAAAACTTCAACAGAATTACCCGAACCGTAAAGGAATCTATTGATATATTGCTCGGGTTTGAGCTTGCCCATATTGGAATTAATACAGATAGTGAACAGGAATCATTGGATATTGTTGGGATTTTTTCAGGTGCTTTTGGATTTAATCTGAGAAAGGGCAATTCATCTAATTTTTCTGGTACAGGAATAGAAGTAAATAAGTTCAAAGGACCGGGAGCCATGGGACATATTGCAATTAAAACTAATAGTATTGCCAGAGCAGTATATTATCTTGGGGAAAAGGGTTATAAAGTTGATTGGGCCACTAGAAAAGGGACTGAACAAAAAACGATTACAGTATATCTGGAAAATGAAATAGGTGGTTATGCCGTGCACCTTTTACAGAAATAGGGGAGGAAGCAAAAATGAAAATAAAAAGGATAATAACTTTTGGAGAGGTAATGTTAAGGCTAAGGTCACCTGGTTCCGAAAGGCTTTTACAGTCACCTTTGCTTGAAGCAACTTTCGGGGGTGGCGAGGCAAATGTAGCTGTATCCCTTGCAAACTTTGGTTTTGATGTTGCTTTTTGTACGGCCTTACCAAAAAATATAATCGGAGATGCCTGTGAGAGCGAATTGAAAAAATGGGGGGTGGATACTTCTTTAATAATACGTAACCGGGGCAGAATGGGAACATATTATCTGGAGAAAGGGGCAAACCAGCGTTCTTCAATTGTGGTTTACGACAGGAGTTATTCAGCTATGTCAATAGCCAAACCCGGTGACATAGATTGGGAAAAAGTTTTTAATAATGCAGAATGGTTTCATATTACTGGTATAACTCCGGCAATATCTAAAAGCGCCATGGAACTTTCATTTGAGGCGGTAAAGAAGGCTAGAGAAAAAGGAGTAACTATATCCTGTGATTTTAATTTTAGAAGTAAACTATGGAAATATGGAAAAGCGGCAACGGATATAATACCTGAACTTGTAAAATATGTAGATTACGGAATTGCCAATGAAGAAGACTGCCAGAAGTCCCTGGGGATTAAGGTCGATGTAAAAGTGGAGAGCGGGGTACTTGATACGGAGAAATATAAAGCGCTCAGTGAAAAAGTTTTAAGAATTTTTCCAAACCTGAAAGCTATAGCCATTACTTTAAGAGAAAGCGCAAGTGCTGATATAAATGGCTGGTCCGGCTGCATGAATGATAGAGAGAACTTTTATTTAAGCAGGAAATATGAAATCAGGGATATAGTGGATAGAGTAGGCGGAGGAGACGCATTTGCAGCTGGATTAATATATGGCTTGAATACATATAAAGATAAGCAGCAGGCGCTGGAATTTGCAGTCGCGGCAAGCTGCCTGAAACATTCGGTACTGGGAGATTTCAACAGGGTATCGGTTGCGGAGGTTGAGAAATTAAAAGGCGGAGATGTTTCTGGAAGGGTGCAGAGGTAATTTTAGGTAACTTTTTATCTGCCGGATAAATTTAGGTAATTATATATTAAGCAAATGTATGTGGCGGAAGAGCGGTTAGATTAGCCTCCCTTCACTAATCCTGGGCCACCATTTTTAAGAATATTGAAGTGAGCAGTACTTCATTTTCTATTAATTCACCTGCCCCGTCACATACATTCCCTTAAAGTACAGTAATTTAAATCTCTACTACTTTTTGATTTGAAGCCAGGACTGTTACTTGATTATAATGTTAATCGATGTATTATTATAATGCGATATCGTTACATAATGCGAAAACATTAATTTAAGGTGATATATTTGAGGTTTGTAGATTATAAATGTAAAGATTGCAAAGGTATTACGGAAATAATTGTAACCGGGGAGAATAACAAGCAGATAAAATGCAGTAAATGCGGAAGTAAAAATATGGTAAAAGTATTTTCTCCTGTAGGCTTTAAATGCTCCTCTAACGGGGGTAGCTATTCCGCCAGTTCTTCATCCTGCAGTGCCTGCACAAGTGGGAGCTGCAGCACCTGCTCCAGCAGCAGTTAATTATACCGCTATTCTATAAATTATAACGGATTAATCATTTTAATAGTTTGGCGAACTTTTTACGGAATTTTTTGACTTTTGGGGATATAATCAACTGGCAGTAAGGCTGAGAAGGATTACTGTTGAAATATTTTTGGTGATAATCTTCGGCACCCCAGTATTTATCCAGTTCTTTTATTTCAGTTACTATTGGCCCTGAATATATTTTTTTATCTTTTAGTTCGGCAATAAGTTCTTTTGCATCCTTTTCCTGCCGGGAAGAAGTAAATAAAATTATTGACCGGTATTGTTCCCCTACATCATTTCCCTGACGGTTGAGAGCGGTGGGGTCATGAATATAGAAGAATATTTCAAGCAGTTGCCTGTAGCTTATAACTTCCGGATTAAATTCAATTTTTACCACTTCGGCATGACTGGTTTCTCCCCGGCAAACTTCTCTGTACGAAGGTTTTTCCTTCAGTCCTCCCGCATAACCGGATTCTACATTTTCCACTCCCTTAATCTGTGAGAATATTGCCTCAAGACACCAGAAGCAACCTCCGCCAAAGACTGCAGTTTCAGTATTCATTGTGATCCATTTCGATTCCGAATATTAAATAATAAGTAACTATACAATAAAAGTACAAACAGGAAAAGTTTGCAGCAGGTTAAATATAACTAATGGATAGATAATAATCATACAGTTTTCATATAATTCCTGTGACTTTTTGTATGCAATATGGAGCAAATGATAAATCTTCTTATCCAAAAAATGACCAATAGCCCCGTAATCAGAGGTAGGAGATTTTAATTATTTAATTTTCTTATCTTAGATACAGATATACTTTTATTCAACTTATAAGTTAAATAATTTAAGGTATTGACATAATCTTTATATTTAATATAATATATCGAGTTCAATATATATTTAATTAATATTTAATATGATAAGTTCCGGTAAAAAAGATAAAGACTATAGCAGCAAAGCAAAAAATAACTTGCCTTTTGAAGAGGAAATTAAAAGCCTTTTAAAGGATAAGATAAGCAAGGATCCTGATAAATTTATAGAAAAAATGATGGGGAAGTTTAAAGATCACTGGGTATTTGGTAAAAGAAGCTTTATGCCCTGGCAGGAATGCCCGGATATAAATCCATTTGTAAATATGATTTTAACCAGGAGCGGCCTTCTTCCTCTTTATACCCTGTACCTTCTTGAAGATAAGGAAATGTTTGGTAATGAGATTATAAATGAAATCGAGAAGAGGACTTCGGCGGCATGGAGCCCCAATCCGGGAGCGATATATCCTCTGCTGAAGGAACTGGAAGAAAAGCAGTTTGTAGATGGGCGCTGGGATATGGAAGAAGAACACCCCAGGAGGATTTACAAATTAACCGATAAGGGAAAACAGGAATATAAGGTATTAAAAATTATTCTGGAAAAGCATTTAAAGCAGGCTATTGAAATATTTCAAAATATTTATAATGAATTGTTTTCTAAAGCGAAAAACTAGAGTAAAATCATAAAATAAAAAATTTAGGATAAAAATGAGCGGCGTGGATACAGATAACAATATTATAGAAGTAAAAAATCTTGTAAAGGATTTTAAGAAAGTCAAAGCTGTCGACGGGATAACATTTTCGGTTAAAGAAGATGAGATATTCGGTTTTCTGGGACCCAATGGCGCGGGCAAGACCACAACAATAAATATAATATGTACACTTCTTTCAAAAACTTCAGGCGAGGTAACCCTGTGCGGGTATGATGTAGTCAGGGAAAGAAATAAAATAAGGAACAGTATAGGGATGGTTTTCCAGGATCCCAGCCTTGATGACAGGCTGACCGCTCTGGAGAATCTGTATTTCCACGGCCTGCTTTATAATATTCCCAGAAGCACCCTGAAGGAGAGATCAGAAGAAGTACTGGAAATTGTAAACCTTACCAGCAGGAAAAGTAACCTGGTAAGTACCTATTCTGGAGGCATGAAAAGGAGGCTGGAGATTGCGAGGGGACTTCTCCATTATCCAAGGATCCTATTTTTAGATGAACCAACTCTGGGGCTTGATCCTCAGACAAGAAACAAAATATGGGATTATATAATTAAATTGAAGAAAACCAAGAATATTACCATCTTTCTGACTTCACATTATATGGAAGAAACAGAGATATGTGACCGGATAGCCATAATAGATAAGGGGAAGATCATTGCCCTGGACAGCCCCGAGAATCTTAAAAATATCATAGGCGGGGATATAATCACCATACTTTCGGAAGATAATATTAAGTTAAAAGAATATATAAATGAAATCACCGGCAGTGAGGTGCATGACGCAAAAGAAGGTAAGATCAGATTCGAGGTTAAGGACAGCTCCAGCTTTATTCCTAAATTCATTAAAAACAGCCCTGTAAAAATCCTGTCCATAAGCGCCAGGAAGCCGACTTTAAACGATGTGTTCCTGGATCTGACCGGCAGGGAGATAAGGGAAGAAAATGCCAGCGTTAAAGATAGTATTAGAACAAGAATGATGGGGAGAATGAGACATTGAAAAGGGAATTGATTGGAATATACACCATATGGCTGAGAGATATCAAAAGATATTTCAGGGACAAGCCAAGAATAATCGGCTCCTTTGCCCAGCCTATCCTTTTTTTATTTGTTCTGGGAACCGGAATTGCAAGCTCATTTAGTACTTTTGGCGGCGGAGGCGGTAAAGAATTCCTTAATTTTATGTTCCCTGGTATTGTGGGTATGACTGTTCTTTTTACTTCTTTTTTCAGTGCTATGTCAATTGTATGGGACAGGGAGTTCGGATTTTTAAGGGAGGTACTGGTGGCACCTATTTCCAGGACCTCTATAGTTGTGGGAAAACTGCTTGGCGGTTCCACTATAGCCATGATCCAGGGTTCCATAATATTGCTTTTCAGCCCGCTTCTCGATATACCCATTACTTTTTTAATATTTTTTAAAGTGCTGGGCATTATTTTTTTAATTGCTATGACCATTTCCAGTATGGGAATCATACTGGCATCCGTAATAAAATCCATGCAGGCCTTCCAGGTAATAACCAATTTTTTACTTATGCCCATGTTTTTCCTTTCGGGTGCGCTGTTTCCCCTAAATGATACGGTAAGGTGGATGAATATAGTTTCTAAAGCCAACCCTCTTTCTTACGGGATTGATGCCATGAGGTTTGCTATATTGAACAATCCTGCCCTGCAGTTATATCCGCTGTGGCTTGATGTTACGGTACTTGTATGTTTGATTGTGATATTAAGCGTATTGGGTTCTTTCTTATTCAGCAGACAGGACTGATAATAGGATCTGGCAATTAAGTGAACTAATTGCAATATTTTTATATTTGCCGGGGATCTGTCTTTATATAATAATTCTGGCTTCTTTTAAGATTTTTGATGCTTCGGACTGGCTTACCGAGATCAATCCGGCTAAACTGTCACTGCTGCAGTCTTCAAGCTCCTTAACCAATATAATACCGGAATCAAATAATTTTTCCTTTTGCCTTTCGGTAATGCTAAAAAGAATACTTATTGGGTAAAGTTTTTTTGATTCAATGAAATACTGCAGGTTTTTCCCCCTGGGATAATGCCAGGCCAGGATTTTCAAACCTGTACAGGCGGAATATTTTACGGCATCAGATGTACATTTGGTGTTGGTAACCAGCCAGGCTTCAAGATAAGAGCGGCTGCCATTGGTTTTTTGTTTGTAAGATTTTTCTATATCAAGAAATCTGCTGTGGATATAAAGAGCGGTTTTTATATCGGATTTTGTTCCGGGTGAATTATGGTATTTGCATTCAATAATAAAGGTCTTGTTTTCTTTTTTTGCCAGTACATCGATTTCATGCTCAATGCAGTAACCTTTTAGGATCTGGCTCACCTCTGTTGTAAATCCGTGCCCCTGTAAAATCTTTGCTATATATTTCTCAAAAACGTACCCTTCCGGCCCCATATTCATAATGGCTCTTTTTAATGAATATTTTAATGCCGCTCCGGGTTCCAGCACCTTCAACTGGTTCAATGCCTTACGGTAGATTTCATCGGTGCTCATATTATTTTTTATTTTCTTATTCATTGTTTCAGTGGCTTTTGACGCAATTTCGGGGGAAGCTCCTGCTTTTCTAAAGGACGAGTTTATTTTTTCCTCATCGTATGGTTCTATTTTGCCGTCAGCTTTTCTAATATACTTTTCCATGGCTGTTTAAGGTATAATTTTTTATGTTGTATTATATCATTTTTTAAAAAGGATTATCCTGGCCTGGTCACAGGCTAAGATAATATATTTGATCTAAAGCCTTATTGCGTACTAACAGCAAAGTAATTAAAGGTAAAAGGTTTAACTTTATTTAATAAAACCTGAGTTTTGATATTAGCGAACTTTATAATCTGAAAAATGTAAATATCCTGGATGCAGCGGTGCGCATACCGGATGGCAAATATATACAGATGAGAGGAAATCCGCTTGCGTTTACGGCTGAATTGATTGTAAGTGAGGTTAGATACGGTAACTCCCTGGATATGGAAGATTTTAAAATTGCCGGAGAAAGTTTTAAGTTGGAAATAAGCCTGGAACGATATTTTGAAGAGATATATGTAGGCGGATTGAAGTACTGCCTGGCTGACACATTGGCTGGTAAAGAAGATAAACTGCAGTTAATGTTTGAGCTGGATGCAGTTACAAATAAAGATGGAATACCCGACGGCTATACGGTTCATATAGAGAATGCCTACCTGGAGGTTAAATATACTGCAGATAATACACTGGATATTGTGGGCAAAAGTATGGGGGATATGGAATTTTTGGAGAAACTGCCCAATAGAGCGGTAAAACCGGCTGAAATAACCGAATTTGAGGAATATAAGGCTGTGGGCGGACATTTGAGAGAAGCGGTAATTGCTGCAAATGATGCTGAAGATTTAGGGAAAAATGGCATTAATATGGCAGCGATTTACTTACAGGTTTTTTTCGATGAAGAAAACACGGGTGAGATAATAATGTATGATGATATTGAAACGGTTAAAAAACTCATAGGCGCCCTGCATGGAGAAGGATTTGGAACAATTATTATTGTGGATGCTACGCATCCCCATTTTAATCATCTGCTGGAAGAATCGGAGTATAGCACGGAATATTTACTGGAGCAGGTTACCCCGCTGATACTGCAGTGCGCGCAAATGTCAGAAGAATATGGTGTTGAAATGTTTGCCCCGATGTATGAGGTACAGCTGCTGGAGGGAGGTCCCGCCCGCAATAATTTTCCGGCTGAAGAAAAACTTGATGATATATCAGAATGGGCGCAGGAGATACTGCCTCAAATAAAAGAAATCTATTCAGGCAAGCTGGCATTCCATATTCAGAGTTTTCCCGAAGGAATACCCCTGTATGACCTGGAAGGATATGAATATATTTTATTTGACGGTTGTCCCTGTTTTAAAGCATTTGAATATGACTCTGATCGGATAGAGAAACATTTTAGCTATTTTATGTATGATAGAATAACTGCATATCCGGGGAAAAAATACATTATTTTTAATGAATTTTTTACCGGTCCGGAAGTGGAAGTTTTCGAACCAATGGCTCCTGCAAATATGATATGGGAAAATCCTGGCTCGTTGGAAGGTGATTTTTATGCCATGACCTCGCCGGGAACACAGGCGAAGTGTTATGATTCTTTATTCAGAAATACCTGGGATGATGTTTCAGGATGTTGCATTGAAGTATTTAAGGGCTATGAATACAGGGGAAAACCTGCAGAGGATGTAATAAGGGAATGGTTCAGAGAGAACAGCTGAGGATTGTCTTATTTTAAGATGTTAGGAAATCTTTTAATTTTAAACCGATGAGCATTGTAAGAAGTAAAAATACGAATCTTATCTATCCCGGCTTATTATGGTTTTTTATTTTCTTCCTTCTCCCCTTATCTGTGATATTCATTTATGCCGTAACAGCCAGGACTCCGGGATCGGGAGAGCCGGTAAAAATTACCTTTGAGAATTTTTTGGTCATTTTTCAAAAAAAACACTATCTTATTATACTTTTAAGGTCGCTTAAAATAAGCTTGCTTACCACTGTGTTTTCTATAATATTTTCATATCCGGTGGCATTTTTTCTGGCCAAAAGAACCAGGTTCGATAAGGTACTCATTGTAGTTTTAATGATACCTTTCTGGATTAATTATCTTATCAGGACCTTTGCCTGGAAGCTGATTCTTTCCGAAAACGGAGTTTTAAATCAGCTGCTTTTATGGCTCAAGTTTATTGATGAGCCACTGAGAATACTGTACAGCCAGACTTCGGTTCTGCTCGGTCTTATATATACCTATACACCTATGATGGTCCTGCCCCTGTACGCATCACTTTTAAGGATCGATGATTCTCTTATGGAAGCTTCGATGGACCTGGGGGCATCAAGAGCCAGGGCTTTTTTTGACGTGACCTTTAAATTGAGCCTGACCGGGATTTTTGCGGGTACGCTTCTGGTATTCATACCGTCACTGGGTTCTTTTGCCATACCGGCTATACTGGGAGGAACGGATTCGGTGATGATAGGGAACATAATAGAGAATCAGTTCGGCAAGGTAGGCGACTGGAACCTGGGTTCCGCCTTTACCATTGCCCTGGCGCTGCTTTCAATTGCCCTGGTATTATTTTATTCAAGGCTATTCGGGCTGGAATCAATTTATAAAAATAGGGATGTTACTTAATTTAAGAAAATGAATAATAAAAAACCGGTTCTTTTAACAATATATACCACATTATTTTTCCTTTATATCTTTGTTCCCATTATCCTTATCTTTATCTTTGCCTGGAACAGCGGCGAGGGCTACAGTTTCCCCCTGAAGGGTTTTACCTGGCAGTGGTTCGCGGAGTTTTTTAATGACCAGCTGGCCAAAAAAGCAATTGTCAACAGCCTTATCATTGCTGTTTCCTCTGCCACCATTTCTACTGTCCTGGCATTCTTTTTATCCTTGGGACTGCTCAGGGGACGGATCAGAAGATCGGGTATTTTTCTGACCCTGCTCTTGCTTCCCATACTTATGCCCAGCCTGACTATAGGAATATCCGCGCTGGTATTTTTCAGAACTGTAAACATTCCCCTGGGGATACCAATAGTTATCGTATCTCATGTATCTATCAGTATGAGTTATGTTTTTATAATCTTTCTTGGAAGAATCGAGAGTCTGCCCTTAAGTTTTCAGGAGGCTTCAATAGATCTAGGTGCCAGCTGGCTTGCGAGTATCAAGGATACCGTATTTCCGGTTCTGGTGCCTGCCGTTGTAGCCGGGTGGCTGTTTGCCTTTATGATCAGCTGGAACGAGTTTATAGTGACCTATTTTCTGGTGGGCAATAACCTGACTCTTCCGGTTTACATATTTTCACAATTAAGATTCGGTATTTCACCAAAGGTAAATGTAATCTCGGTCCTAATAACTTTATTTGCCCTAAGCATGCTGGCAGTATTTCTGGTAAGCAGAAAGATTTATGATAGATTATTGTCCGGGGAGAGAATGTAATCTTTTTTTTAAGACCGGTTATGGCTTATAATAAAACAAAGGAGGCTATTATGAAAATAGGAAAATCTATCATTGTTTCATTATTGGTCATGTTTATGCTGGCGGCTGTTTTTTCATCATGCAAGGGTCAAAAGGCGCCTGAGGAGCTGGACGTTTATGTCTGGGAAGGGTACCTGCCGGAAAAGGTTGTGGAAATGTTTGAGGAAGAAACCGGTATAAAGCTAAATATCAACTTAATGGCGGATAATGCTTCAATATTTACTCTGCTTAAAGGCGGGGGCAAGGCAGACATTATAATGCCCACCCAGAACCAGGTAAACAGATTTTATACTGAAAATCTGGCGCAGCCGCTTGACCTGGATAAAATCCCCAACTATGAAAATGTAACTGATTCCTTCAAAGATCAAAGCTGGAGCATGTGGGATGGAAGCCAGATGGGTTCAGGAAATACTTATGTAATTGCTTATGTATTTGGAACCAGCGGCATTGTTGTAAATACTGAAAAGTATAACGGCTCGCTGCAAGGAATAGGCTGGGAGATATTATTTGATCCCGGGCTTAAATCAAGGGTATCTTCAAGGAATTCTGCAGAATCACTGATGATATGCCTGGACCTGATGGGAATCCCAAGAGAAAATCTGATTACTGACACCCAGGAGACCCTGGAAGCAATAAGGGATAAAGCTATAGAGCTAAAAAATAATGTACTTAAATTTTATGATACAGGCGCCGAGCTGCTTGATCTTCTGGGCAATGAAGAAGTATGGGTCAGCCACATCTGGGATGGCGGAGGCAGGAAACTTGCAGCCGCTGATCCAAAATTTAAATATGTACTGCCATCAACGGGAGGCTTTGGGTGGACCGATACTTTTATGATACCTGCAGTCGCGGTAAATACCGAGGGCGCATATAAATTTATTGATTTTATGCTGAGACCCGAAATTGCGGCTTTAGTGACTGCTGAAGGCAATGCAACTACAGTCAAGGGTTCAATAGATCTAGCGGAAGGGATAGATAAAGACTTATACGTATTTACAGATGATGAATTGGCTAAACTGGTATGGCAGCTGAATTTTCCCGAAGAGGTGATCCAGGCTTATAACAGCTTCTGGGAAGAACTCTCGACTGTGGATCAATAATAAAAGACCGGTACGAATGCTTTAAAATTTTATGAAATATATTGTACAGGTAGATAAGATAACAAAGAGCTATGGAAAGGTCCAGGCTATTAGAGGGGTCAGCTTTAAAGCAAAAGAGGGCCAGTTCTTTTCCATGCTTGGTCCGTCAGGATGCGGCAAGACTACCATCTTGAGAATTATTGGAGGATTTATAGAGCAGGATGAGGGAAAAGTCAAAATTGACGGCAGGGATATGAAGGGCATTCCTCCCAACAGGAGGGATACCGCTATGGTGTTTCAGAATCTTGCCCTGTTTCCCCATATGAATGTGCGGGAAAATATAATATACGGCCTTAAGAAAAGAAGGTTTGCCCATAACAGGATTATGGAAGAGCTGGGCAGTATACTTAAAATAATTAACCTCAAGGGTTTTGAATCAAGGAGGATTTCAGAGCTTTCCGGGGGTCAGCAGCAGAGGGTGGCCCTGGCAAGGTCACTTATCGTAAGGCCAAAAATATTGCTCCTGGATGAACCCCTGGCTTCGCTGGATAAAAAATTGAGGGTCTCCATGCAAGAAGAGTTAAAGGATATTCAAAGAAAAATCGGGACCACTTTTCTTTATGTGACCCATGACCAGAGTGAAGCTCTTACCCTGTCGGACAGTATTGCGGTTATGGATGAGGGCAATATAATCCAGACCGGAAGCCCTGATTATATTTATAACTGCCCCGGGAGCATTTTTATTGCGGATTTTATCGGAGCGGGCAATTTCATCGGTGTTTCTTCGGTTAAGAAGGATAATCATAACTTTATAATGGAAACCAGAAGCGGAGAAAAAATATTTTTAAAAGACGGCCTTAAAAACAAATGTGATTATGTTCCTGAAAGGGTAAAAAGGACAGGATCAGAAGGAGATATAACCCCTCCCGTATTTTTTATAAGACCTGAGAAAATAAGGATAACCGAAAAATCTGTTAGTGATAAAAACTGCTTCAAGGGAAAGATAAACACCATTGTATTTGAAGGGCCGGACGTAAGGCTGGAGGTAAACTCGGAGCAGGTGGGGAAGATAAGAATTGGAATAAAAAATGATGGAAGCCTTCCCCGTTTTAAACAGGGCTCGGACATCCTGTTTTACTGGGACCGTACTGACGGAATACTCCTGGAGTATTGATTATATTTGCTCTATTTAAACTTCTTATGATAATTCAAAACAGAGGCAAGAATAATAAGTACAAGTAAAATAGCTATATTGATATATAAAATACTGTTTTTTGAGTAGTACTCTGAAAGATACCCTGAAAGATACTGGAATACCATTATTCCCAGGTTGGCAAAAGCCACCATCAATCCTGAAGCCGAGTTGGAATGTTCAGGAAACAATTCTGATGCTATAGAAAAGGTAATTGAAAAATTGCCGGCAATGGCAACACCAAATAAAAATATCAGGATATTTTTAAATACCAGGTCTTGCATAAAAAGAATTCCTATAAGTAGAAAAAAGGATACTATAAAACTAAAAAGCAGGATACGCTTTCTCCTGAAGTGCTTGATCAGTTTGGTACGCAGTATCATACCAATGAAAAGAGCTGAACCATATATGGCAAGGAAAAGAGAGCTAATGTTAATTTCTACATCAATATTCTGAAAATAAGACGTAAACCACATAAAAAAAGTATTCATAACGGAAACGTAAAAAAAGATTATTATCCCGTAAATGATAAAATTGTTATTAGAGATAATCTTTTTGTTAGCCACAAACAGGGTCTTAAGATTACTACCTACACGAACCATCATCGGGACCTTGAGCCTCCATAATATAATCACTAAAGCAAACAGTAATATAAGACTAAAAAGATAGAAATTACGCCAATTGGTCTTTATAAAAAGCATCAGACTGACTAGAATAGGCGCAATAATAAAACCTGCTGTATTTCCCATATTTACTTTAATCAGGCTTGATGTCCTGCGGCTGGAATACAGGCTCCCTATAATAGAAAGATTTCCTATAATCAGGATCCCTGTTCCCAGCTGCAGCAGGAAATACGCAACTATGAAAATGGCAAAAGAATGTGAAAAATACAGCATGATGGAACCAGCTATGCTCACGCCCAATCCAATATAAAGGACTTTCTTCAGACCTATAAGTTCTATAAGGTTACCGACACTCAGGGATACTAAAAACAAGGCAAAAATACTTAAAGAAATAGCTGAACCGATAAAATCCAGCCCTACTTTTAGCTCTTCTGAAATAAGCGGTATTAGAGGGCCGATGATCTGCCTGGATACAGACAGCACAAGCACTTGTGAAAAGGCAAATACCAGGATCTGATTTTGCCTGATTTTATTAATAGCCTTATTTGTCATTCTAAAAATTTTTAAAAATAATCCCCGGCCTTGAAATATTAATATTAAAACATTAATTATTCAATTTTAAAATTTAAAAACTTTAAATATCAAAGAAAGGTTTTATCTTTTCAACCAGTGGAGTCAGCAATACGGGAAATTTTATTCGCGATATCTGCATGAGGATATCCCACTTTCATGTTCCATTAAGAAAAAGATTAATAAATAAAGGAAATCTTTGTCCGGCTGTTGACATTGTCAATGCTTAAGTGTTATTATAGCGTAGGACGTTATATCGATA
>Ga0315550_1001337_pt1 | contig 15265 bp, 13 predicted proteins | sample SalMarSW160190MG_2_FD_203100 | JGI IMG/M metagenome (GOLD analysis project Ga0315550, IMG submission 203100) | Salt marsh sediment microbial communities from the Plum Island Ecosystem LTER, Massachusetts, United States - Salt Marsh Sediment SW1601-90 ... | reverse complement strand
TATCCCCCTTCCCCCAGGGGAAGGGGGAGATTATTTTGAAAGGGGCTAGCACACCTTTCAGGATGCTTGCCTCTTGCCACTTCTGATGTCCGCTCAAGCTCAAACTGAACGTGTAGACCTTCGGTGAGGTTTTACCGTGACCGTCTTGCGGACATTGCCAGGCTTAGCTTTTTTATAGCCATTTACTGGTATAATCTTTTTGCCAGCATTTTTCATTTTTACGACTTATCCCTCCTACTCACGACTGCCACTTATGGCGTCCGCTTAGCTATTATTTAAGCCCCAGCACATCCCTGTCAAATTTCCTAGCATTTTTAGCCATGCGATTGTCCCATTTCTCAGCAGGAGACTTCTTCGGTTGCTTTGGTGTTACCCTGTAGCCTCTCTTGCCTTTGGATATTGTTGGCTTCTCACCTTTCCCTGGTCTTATCACTGTCACTTTTACTGCCTCCTCTCAGCTTAAGGCTGTGACCTTCACCCTTGTTTACATATATTATAACACCACAAGCAAGTGTTTGACATAGTAATTTTTTCTAAAAGAGAAGTCTAAGAGGGGTGAAACCCCTCTTTTTTAATGAGATTCCCCCTCTCCGAACAAATAATCGCCGGAGTAACCAAGTCTTGAGTTCGGAGAGGGGGATAAAGGGGGTGAGGTTGAATAATATAGATTGTTTCGCTTCGCTCGCAATGACAGTATATTTGAGTTATGTTATAATTTAGGCATCGGTTTGGCCTCGTAAACAGGATTATAAACTTTGATGCTCAAACAGACCATCATCGATATTATCACCCAGGCCATCGTCGCGGCGCAGCAGGCGGGCAAGCTGCCCACGGTGAGCCTGCCGGAAATCGTCATCGAGCGCCCCCAGAACCCGGAGCACGGCGACTACGCCTCCTCCATCTCCCTCAAGCTGGCCCGGGCCGTGGGCATGAGCCCCCTGGCCATCGCCGGGGAAATCGCCGCTTTCATCTCCCCCTTCGAGGAAATCGAAAGCGTCAGCGTCGCCCCGCCGGGTTTCATCAACTTCACCCTCAAGAGCCGGTGGCTCACCGCCCAGCTGGACGATATCCTGGCCAGCGGCGATAGCTACGGCAATATCGCCCTCGGCGGCGGCCAGCGCATCCAGATAGAGTTCGTCTCCGTCAATCCCACCGGCCCCCTGCACGTGGGGCACGGGCGCGGCGCCGTGCTGGGCAGCGCCCTGGCCAACGCCCTCAGCGCCGCCGGCTACGAGGTGGAAAAAGAATACTACATCAACGACGCCGGCAACCAGATAGACGCCTTCCGCCGCTCGCTCTACGCCCGCTACCGCCAGGCCACCGGCCACGAGGCCGAGATGCCCGCCGACGGCTACCTCGGCGAGTACATCGTGGCGATGGTCAAAGATATTATCGCCAAGGAAGGCCAGAGCCTGGAGAAACTGGGCGAAAAGCAGCTTATCGAGAGGCTGGGGCAAATCGGCCTGAAGCGGATGCTGGCCGAAATCGAGGACGACCTGGAGATGCTGGGCGTCACCTTCGACGTCTGGTTCTCCGAGCAGTCCCTCCACGATAACAAGCAGTACCAGTCGGTCATGGCCCGGCTCAAGCGGGACGGCCACCTCGCCGAGAAGGAGGACGCCACCTGGTTCGTCTCCACGGCGCTGGGGGAGGACAAGGACAACGTTGTCGTCCGCAGCGACGGCACGCCCACCTATTTCGCCACCGACATCGCCTACCACTACAACAAGTTCCTGGAGCGTAAGTTCGACCGGGTCATCGATATCTGGGGCGCCGACCACATGGGGCACGTCTCCCGGATGAAGGCCGTGGTCGGGGCGCTGGGCATCGACCCGGAGCGCCTCACCGTCATCATCTCGCAGATGGTCACGCTAAGGCGCGGCGGCGAGGTGGTGAAAATATCCAAGCGCAGCGGCGATATCATCACCCTCCGGGATCTGGTGGAGGAGGTGGGGGCCGACGCCTGCCGCTTCTTCTTCCTCTCGCGCACCGCCGATGCCCAGATGGACTTTGACCTGGAGCTGGCTAAGAAGCAGTCGGCCGACAACCCCGTGTATTATGTCCAGTACGCCCACGCCCGCATCGCCAGTATCCTGCGCCTGGCCGGGGAAAAGGGCGCCGACGACAGCGACGGCGACATCTCGCTGCTCACCACCGAGCCAGAGCTGACCCTCATCCGCAAGATGCTGCTCCTGCCGGAAACCATCGAGACCGTCGCTACTACGCTGGAGCCCCACCACCTCACCTACTACGCCCAGGATCTGGCCACCGTCTTTCACTCCTTCTACAAGCAGTGCCGCGTTGTCTCGGATGATGCCTGCCTCACCGGGGCCCGCCTCAAGCTGGTCAAGGCCGCCAAGCTCGTCCTGGGACGCACCCTCACCCTCATGGGCATGACCGCCCCGGACAACATGTAACAGATTGTCATTGCGAGGAGCCGCTGGCGACGTGGCAATCTCTTCCTTCCCCCACCCCGTCGGTATTATCTATTCCCACCCGGCCACCCTCAGCATCCGCGGCTTAGCCCGTAGTTCTTACCACCCCACCCCAACGGGAGTATTCTGCGAAGAGGGGCGAAGCCCCTCTTATCGTTTATTTCCCCCTCTCCTGCTAGAAGCCTCGAAAGGTGCGGGGGACACAGGGGGTGAGGTAAAGAAATGCGGATTGTTTCGCGGAGTTTATCCTGAGCGCAGCGTGAGGACTCGAAATGACGGAATTTACAACCCCGCTTCTTTATACCGCCTCCCCAGCTCGGCATACTCGCCGGGCACGCCGGTCAGCCAGTGCAGCTGCTTTTCCGGCACTTTGCCTATAATCCTGGCCGGGACGCCCACCACGAAGGAGCCGTCCGGCACGACCATGCCCTCGCTCACCACGCAGCCCGCCCCGATGAGACAGAAATTGCCGATGACGGCATCGTGCAGAATAACGGCATTGATGCCCACCAGCACGTTATCGCCGATTTTACGACCGTGAATCACCGCCCCGTGACCCACGTTGATGTTATCGCCGATGAAGGTATCGGGGTCGGCGGGCTTGCCGGAGTGGACGACGCAGTTGTCCTCGATGGCCGTATTCCTGCCGATGACGATGCGGCCGCTATCGCCCCGGATGACGGCCCCCGGCCAGACGGAAGACCCCTCCCCTATCTCCACGTCCCCCACGATATAAGCCGCCTCGGAAATAAATACCGAATCGGCAATCCGCGGCGTTTTCCCGTTAAAATTCCTTATCATACGCTCACCCCCGGTCAATTCATGGTAGCAACTCGCCCGGCGTACCGTCAAACCATCTTTACGCTAGCCTCGAATTTATGCTAAACTCGCTTGGAGGGAGTTACCGATGAAAAAGCGCGTCTTTTCCGGCATCCAGCCCACCGGCGAGATTCACATCGGCCGCTACCTGGGGGCCATCCGGCACTGGGCAGCCATGCAGGAAGAATACGATAACATCTTCTGCGTCGTCGACCTGCACGCCATCACCGTCCCGCAGGACCCCAGGCTGCTCCAGGGACGGACGCGCGAGTTCGCCGGGCTGCTCATGGCCGCCGGCATCGACCCGGCGCGCTCCATCATCTTCGTCCAGTCGCACGTGGCCGCCCACGCCGAGCTGGCCTGGATTCTCAACTGCTTTATCCCCATGGGCTGGATGTACCGCATGACCCAGTTCAAGGAAAAGGCGGAGAAACAGAAAGGGCAGGTCAGCGTGGGGCTCTTCGATTACCCCTCGCTGATGGCCGCCGATATCCTCCTCTACCAGACCGACTGCGTCCCGGTGGGCGACGACCAGAAACAGCACGTGGAGCTGACCCGGGACATCGCCCAGCGTTTCAACAGTATCTACGGCGAGACCTTCCGGCTGCCGGAGCCCATTATCCCGGACGTGGGCGCGCGCATCATGGGGCTGGACGACCCCACCAAAAAGATGAGCGGCAGCGAGATGGGTGCCGGCCATTCCATCGCCCTGCTCGACCCCCCCGACGCTATCCGCAGCAAGATAATGAAGGCGACGACGGACTCGCAGCGCGACGTCGTCTTCGACGAGGGCCGCCCCGGCATCTATAACCTGCTCACTATCTACCACTCCATGACCGGCCAGAAGGAAAAGACCATCGAGGCGGAGTTTGAGGGCAAGGGCTACGGGGACTTCAAGAAGGCCCTGGCCGAGGTGGTGGTGGAGGGCCTGCGCCCCCTCCAGGAGCGCTACCGCGAGCTTACCGCCGAGCCCGGCCACATCGACGCTATCTTGAAGGAAGGCGCCGCGAAGGCCCGTCCCCTGGCCGAAAAGACCCTGGCCGAGGTCAAGAAGAGGATAGGATTGGGGTAGGTTTTAGTCTACCTCTCCCCTATTCCCCTGATGATGTTATCCTTACCGTACTTACCGGTTAATGAAATGGCGAGAAACAGAAAAGGCCGGTCAACCCTGGTCACCCGCAGCGGGCAATGACGCAGCCCCCTGGGGGCAAAGATAAGACAGCTTTTAGTGAGCAGGTATTTCTCATCTTCCAGCCAGAACTCCACTTCCCCGCCCAAATCATGAGGGTTTTGCGGGTCGCTGCCGATAAAGCCGACGACCTCATCGAAATCATGGGTGTGGGAGGGCGAGCCTTCTGTCTCCGTGGCCTTCCAGTACCAGGAGCAAATCACGCTGAAGGCCCCCTTGATAATCTCGTCTTCCAGCCACAAGATGCGTGTTGCCCTCTGGCCATACTGGTGGGCGGCGTCCATTTCCCGCGTCAAATCGGGGGCTTTCAGGTCGGTCAGGATATATTTTTCATATTTTCGCTCGGCCATATTGTATCTCCTCCTTCCGAACATGCCTGCTGTGGAAATATTGTAGCACCTTTGGGTAGAGATTAAGAAGTATTCGGGGGAGGATTGTTTTTTACCTCACCCCCTCTGTCCCCCTCTCCTGACAAGGCTTGCAGCAGGAGAGGGGGAATTTTGTTTTAAGAGGGGCTTTCGCCCCTCTTCGCGAGCTACTCCCCTTTGGGGGGAGGGGGTAATACCTACTCCACCCGATTTACCTTGTAAGTCTTATCGGTTACCGTGCTGAAGTGAAAGATAGGCTTATCGACACGGTGGAGTATCAGCGGACAGTGCCGCAGCCCCGCCGGAATAAATATCATAGATGTCCGGGTAATCATAAATTTCTCATCTTCTATCCAGAATTCCACTTCGCCGTGAAGCGTGTAGGGGTCCTCAGGGTCGCTGCCGAAAAAGCCGAGAATCTCATCGGTATCGTGGGTATGCGACTCGGTGGCATGCCGGGAAGGACGCAGGTACCAGGAGCAGTTCATCTGAAAAGCCCCTTCGACAACATTGGAATCCATCCAGAGTATCCGTTTGGCGAATTCGTTATACCTGGCGACAAACTCCGCGGGAAAGTCCGGGGTCTTTAGCTCCGTGACGATGTATTTGCTATTTCTGGATTCAGCCATTTTATAAATTCTCCTTTTAGTTATAGGGTACAGGTATATTGTAGCATTTTACCTCGGTAGTAAAGCAATATAAGGGCGGCCCGGATGGGAATAGATATTCAGACCGGGGTGGTGGGGAACTAACTACGGGCTAAGCCGAGAATGCAGAGGGCGGCCGGGTGGGAATAGATAACACCGAGGGGAATGGCGGGGGGCGTCTTGACCCCCCGCCCCTTCTCCCATTACAATTAAGCTAACATGTTCGAAATCCTCAGCGAAAAGCTCAACGCCGTCTTCCGCATCCTGGGCAACCGCGGCAAGCTCACCGAAAAAGACATCGACGAGGCCCTGCGCCAGGTGCGGCTGGCCCTGCTGGAGGCGGACGTCAACTTCAAGGTCGTCAAGGACTTCACCGGCCGCGTCAAGGAGCGCTCCCTGGGCAAGGATGTGCTGGAAAGCCTTACTCCTGCCCAGCAAATCGTCAAAATCGTCAACGAGGAGCTTATCAAGACCCTCGGGGAGGAGGGGCAGGGCAAGCTGACCCCGGTCTCGCACCCGCCCGCCGTCGTCATGATGGTGGGCCTGCAGGGCAGCGGCAAGACCACCACCGCCGCCAAGCTGGCGCTGCACCTCAAGCACGGCGGCCAGAAACCCCTGCTGGTGGCCGCCGATAACCGCCGCCCCGCCGCCATCGAGCAGCTGGTGACGCTGGGCAAGCAGCTGGACGTGCCCGTCTACAGCGAAGACCCCAAGGCATCGAGCAAGGACATCACCGCCCACGGCCTGTCGCAGGCCAAAAAGATAGCCGCCACCCATGTCATCGTGGATACGGCCGGCCGCCTCCACGTGGACGAAGCGCTGATGGACGAGCTGGCCCAGGTCAAGAAGGTAAGCAAGCCCGACGAGGTACTGCTCGTCGTGGACGCCATGACCGGCCAGGACGCCGTGCGCGTCGCCGAGGACTTCCACGCCCGCGTCAGCCTGACGGGGCTGATACTCACCAAGATGGACGGCGACGCCCGGGGCGGGGCCGCCCTCTCCATCCGGTGGGTCAGCGGTGTGCCCATCAAGTTCATCGGCACCGGCGAAAAGACGGACGCCTTCGAAGGCTTCCACCCCGACCGGCTGGCCTCGCGCATCCTGGGGATGGGCGACGTGCTCACCTTCATCGAGAAGGCGGAGAAGACCCTCGACGAGAAGCAGGCCAGGGAGCTGGAGAAGAAGGTCAAGACGGCCAGCTTCAACCTGGAGGACTTCATGGAGCAGCTCAAGGCCATCCGCAAGATGGGGCCCATCGGCCAGCTGGCCGACATGCTGCCGGGCATGGGCAAGCTCGCCAGCCAGCTCCCCGACGGCGCCCAGGAGGCCCAGCTCAGGAAGGTGGAGGCCATCATCTCCTCGATGACGGCCCAGGAAAGGCGCAACCCCGCCATCATCGGGGGGAGCCGGCGCAAGCGCATCGCCGCCGGCAGCGGCACCCGCACCCACGATGTCAACCAGCTACTGAACCAGTTCCAGCAGATGCAGAAGTTCATGAAGATGGGGGCGCTGGGCAAGCTCCCCCGGAACCTGATGGGGCTTTTTAAGCAATAAGTATCGGAGAAGGTTGTTTGGCCATGCCGGCAGTTGAAGTAAATCATATCGTTAAATCCTACGCCGATAAGGTCGTCGTCAACGACCTGTCTTTCTCGGTCAACCAGGGCGAGATATTCGGTATTATCGGGCCCAATGGCGCCGGCAAGACGACCACCATCAGGATGATGATGGACATCATCAAGCCGGATTCGGGTGAGGTGACCGTCCTCGGCGAGCGGTTGAGCGAAGCCAGCAAGAATAAGCTCGGCTACCTGCCCGAGGAAAGGGGACTTTATAAGAAGCTGACTGTCATCGAATCTATCATCTACCTTGCCTCCCTCAAGGGCATGGACGGGCCCTCCGCAGAAGAAAAGGCCGATGGGCTGCTCGAACAGACCGGCATGCTGCCCCACAAGGGAAAGAAAATCGAGGAGCTGAGCCGGGGCATGGGGCAGATTATCCAGTTCATCGTTACGATTATTCATAACCCGGAACTGGTTATTCTCGATGAACCCTTTGCCGGTCTGGACCCGGTGAACACCGAGTTGCTGAAAAAGATGGCCGCTGACCTGAGGAGTCAGGGTAAAGCCATCATTTTCAGCACGCACCAGATGAACGAAGTAGAGGAACTCTGCGACCGCATCCTGATGATAAACCGCGGGCGCTCGGTCCTCTACGGAAATCTGGCGGAAATCAAGTCCTGGTACAGGAGCAATTCGGTCCTCCTGGAGTTCGAGGGCGAACTCGGGGAGGTGCCGGGGGTTACCGAGAAACACACCCGCAAAGGTCACGTCGAGCTGGTCCTGGATGGCCGGACGACCCCTCAGCAAATCCTGGAGCGATTGGTGGGCACCGGCCTGGTAATCAATCGCTTTGAGGTGGCTACGCCGCCACTTAACGAAATATTCCTGAAGGTGGTGGGGGGTAAAAATAATGAATAAGACGCTTTTAATATTAAGGCACGAGTTCCTGCACACGATAAAGAGGAAAGGGTTTATCATCATGACCCTTATCGTGCCGCTCGTAGGCCTCCTGGCCATAGGCGTCTTACAGCTCGTCTCGGGAATTGCCGGGCCGGCCGCCGAAATAACCACCATCGGATATGTGGATGAGCCCGGCGGATTCCAGCAGTTTACCACCCAGGGACAAATCGAGCTGGTACGCTTTGATACACCCGATGAGGCGACTCAAGCGCTGGTCAACGGCGATATTAAGGAGTATTTTGTCATTTCATCCTCCTACCAGGAAACGGGGGTAATCAACCGCTATACCCTGGAAAAACAGCTGGAAACGCCTCCCGGCACCTCGGCCGCCATCAAGAAATTCCTCACCAGTAATCTGCTGGCGGGGAAGGTACCCCCGGCCACCATAGACCTGATTGAAGCACCCTTGAACCTGGTTACCACCAGGCTTGCCCCCACCGGCGCCGTAGCCCCGGAGCAAGGCGGCTACGGGAATTTTATCATTCCGGGCGTTTTTAGCCTTTTGCTTATGCTCTCTATCATTTTCTCTTCCACTTACCTGCTGCAAGGGCTCGGCGATGAGAAGGAGAACCGCCTCATCGAGGTATTATTGTCCTCCGTTTCCGTCCGGCAACTGCTCACCGGCAAGGTCCTGGGAATCGGGGCCGCCGGGCTGGCGCAGGTAGCCGTCTGGGTAATCTCGACGCCACTCCTGCTGAACCTGGCCTCGTCCACTTTCGGCGGCTTTATCAGCACGGTACAATTACCGGCCAACTTCCTTGCCCTAGCGGTGGTCTATTTCATCCTGGGCTACCTGTTGTTCGCCGTGATTTCGGCAGGCATCGGCGCCATCAGTGCCACTTCCCGGGAAGGACAACAGTTCATCGCGATTTTTACCATGCCCCTGATTTCACCCCTCTGGTTCTCGTCCTTGCTCATGTTGTTTCCGGACAACCCCATCTGGGCAGTCCTGACCATCTTGCCTATCACCGCCCCGGTGGAGGTGATGATAAGGCTCGGCGTGAGTGAGATACCTGCCTGGCAACTGGTGGTCAGCATCGCGGTGATGGTACTTTCCATCATCGGAATTCTGCTGATAACCATCCGGGTTTTCCGGACTTACCTGCTCATGTACGGCAAGCGGCCCCGCCTGGGCGAGGTAATGCGCAGCCTGCGCAGCGGTTAGGCCGGGGTATTTTCCAGGTTCATCAGCGACCTGCTGAGCATCGCCAGGGGCAGGATAACCAGCCAGGCCCCGGCGGCAATCCAGTAGAGCGAACGTATGCCCAGCCAATCCGCCACCGGCCCGCCGATGACCAGCCCGATCGGTATTACCGCCGTGATTACCGAAGCATATAACGAGAATACCCGCCCCTGCATGTCTTTGGCGATAACCGAGTTCATGATAGCCGTCAGCGGCGCGCTGACAAGAGCAGTGCCCACGCCCATAAACAGCATGGCGGGAACCGTGGTGGTATAGAAAATAGCGGGGGATGTAAATCCCACTCCCACGCTGCATGGTATCATTATCAAAAATCCCAGGAAGGCCGTCCGCATACGCTTCTTGAACCCGCCCCACACCCCCAGCGCCAAACCCCCGGCTATCCCGCCGATTCCCGAGGCGGAACCCAGCCAGCCCAGCTTCACCACATCTCCTTCCAGGCATTTACTAACCAGTACCGGCATCAAGCTAGCCGGTGCCGCGGTAAATAACATGAGCGAAGCCATCAGGCCAATCAGCACGACCAGTCCCCGCCGCGCCCAGATATAGCGGAAACCCTGCACCATGTCGCCGAAGTGATTGGACTCCACCGCCAGGGTGGTGCGCTCCGGCCGCGGTATCACCAGCGGGAGCAGGCAGCCGACGGCAATGACGGCGGTGAGGATATCCACGGCCAGCACGCCCTGCATGGGGAGTGTTTCCATGAGAAAGGCGCCGGTGATTGGTGCGACAATCTTGATGGCGCTCTGCAGCATCTGGAAGAGCCCGTTGGCCCGTACCAGTTTTTCCTCCGGCACAATCATGGGAATGGATGCTCCCAGGGCGGGAAACTGGAATGTTTCACCGATTGCCCGGCCCATCATAATAAGGTAAATGTGCCATATCTGGGCGGCGTCTACCGCGAACAGGACGACCAGCACCACCGTCAAAAGCATGACGTACAGGTCGGCGAAAATCATGATTTTCTTCCGGCTCCACCGGTCGATGAACGGCCCGACGAAAGGCCCCAGAACGATTTGCGGTATTATCGCCACTATCAAGGCGGTGGCGAGTACCGTGGCGGAACCGGTTTCCCGGGTGAGGTACCAGGCCAGCGCAAAGTTCACTACGGCGCTCCCGAACAGAGAGGCCGCCTGGCTGGCCCACAATACAAAGAACTTTTTCATGACTTGGGATGTCGTTTAAGATATTCTTTTTCTGTATTGTGGAGTTTCGATATAAGCTGTCTTGTTTTTTTGCTTTTTACGGGCGGGCCGGAGAAAGTGCCCTTGAGCATGGCCTCGCAGACCTCCCCGTAGGCGTCCAAGTCGACATCGGGCTCCAGAGATTTATGAATCATAATCCCAAACACCATACCCATAACGGCACGGGCTATTGATAGAGGGTCGAGCCTGGCATTAAACACTCCCGCTTGCTGACTGCGCTTGATAAGTTCGATAAGTTTGGCATGGGTGGCATCCTGATTCTTGAGCACGGCCTCGCGAATATAGCTATTGCGGGTGGCCTCCGAATATAAATCTAATTGAACGCTAATACTCTGGCCAATATCTCCCTGTTTAACGAGAGAAAGCCAGAACTGGATAACTTTAGCAAATGATTCATTGGGATTTTCAGAAATCACCGATGCTAACGAAGAAATCATCCAATCCTTAAATTCATTTACACTCGCAACGACGATGTCTTCCTTGCTGGAGAAATAGTTGTAGACCGCTCCGGGACTCAGGTTGGCCGCCTGATAAATATCCTGCATGGTAGTATTATGAAAGCCCTTTTCCATAAAGCATTTCCACGCGGCTTCCAGAATCTCGGCGCGCCGGGCTTCCAGATAGGCCTGGGGCACTTTAGGTGACATAGCTGCCTCCTATAAACCGAACGTTCGGTTTATTTTTAGACTATATAATCTATTTTGTCAAGGGGGTGCGCGGGAATGACATTTGGTATGAGGTGGGGACAATCAACAGGCTAAGCCGCGGATGACACGAGGGCGATTCGGGTGGGAATAGATAGCCCTGAAGGTGGTGGCCGGGGGCTCCATATTTGACAGCCGGAAGCGGACGGGTTTATTGTGGTGTCAGTATTTGATGGGAAAAGGAGATACCGGCGTTTATGAGCAACCAGAGGATATTCACCGACGAGGAACTTAAGGAAATGGGGACGCGGACGCTGGACCTGGTACTGGAGGCCATCGATGCCGGGAATAAGGAAAAGGCCAAAGACCTGGCGCAGCGCATGTACCGGGAGTTCAACTACCTCCACGACGGTTATTTCACCTGGGTCTCGGCCCTGCTGAGCTTCATCTACCGGAACTACGGGATAGAAGTTTTAGAAAAAGCGGAGCGGGAGGCCCACACCATTGAAGCGAATTTCGTTTTCAAGCCATCCGGCAGCACCGACTTCCGCACCCGCGTCGAGGAAATGCTCGGCGGGCTCCGCGGCCACCTGCAGCCGATTAGCATCGCCGAAGACGACGAGAAAGTCACCATCGCCATGGAGCCGTGCGGCTCCGGCGAGAGGATAATCCGGATGGGCGGCTACGAGCCGGCTATCGGCCTGGCCAAGGTGAAAGAGGCCCACCGCATTACCTACGGCATGAAGGACTTCCCCATTTACTGCGTGCACTGTCCCGTCATGGAGGCGCTGGACATCGAGAGGAGCGGGGATTTCGGGCCGGTTCACATCGTCTCCGACCCCATCGGTCAGGAGCACTGCCAGTTCGCCTTCTACAAGAATAAGGCGGATATCCCGGAGGAGTGCTATACCCGGATAGGCAAGCAAAAACCCGACGCTAAATAGCCATTGATCTTACGGGCACTGTATTATGTCATCTCCACCTGGGTGGAAATCCAGCCCCTTACCACCCCTCGGTGTTATCTTTTCCCACCCGGCCACCCTCGCGGCATCTCCTGCTTATCCCATAGTTATCACGCCCAGTCCCCAAAGGGGAGTAGCCTGCGAAGAGGGGCGAAGCCCCTCTTGAAAAACAAAATCCCCCTCCCTTATCAAGGGAGGGGGACAAAGGGGGTGGGTTGGATTAATAAGGAAAACCGGATTCTCCGGTCGCTCCGTAGAATGACGGCGTTTATTCCAGATAGTCCTTGAGCTTGCGGCTTCGGCTCGGATGGCGCAGTTTTCTCAGCGCCTTGGCCTCAATCTGGCGGATGCGCTCGCGGGTGACGTTGAACTCCACGCCCACCTCTTCCAGCGTGCGGCTGCGCCCGTCCTCAAGGCCAAACCGTAATTGCAGCACGCGCTGCTCGCGGGGGGTGAGCGTCCCCAGCACGTCCTCGATTTGCTCTTTTAAGAGCTGCTTGGAGGCGATATCCACCGGCGGCAGGGCGTTCCTGTCCTCGATGGAGTTGCCCAGGGGGCTATCTTCTTCTTCGCCGATAGGCGATTCCAGCGAGATGGGCAGCTGCGATACCTTGACGATTTCGCGCACCTTGTCCGAGGAGACCTCCATCTCCTTGGCGATTTCGCGGGAGGTGGGCTCGCGGCCGTACTCCTGGGCCAGGCGGCGGCTGATGCGGAGGAGCCGGTTGATGGTCTCCACCATGTGCACCGGGATGCGGATGGTGCGCGCCTGGTCGGCGATGGCGCGGGTGAGGGCCTGGCGTATCCACCAGGTGGCGTAGGTGCTGAACTTATAGCCCTTGCGGTAGTCGAACTTCTCCACCGCCCGCATCAGCCCGATGTTGCCCTCCTGGATGAGGTCGAGGAGCGACATGCCGCGGCCGATGTGCTTCTTGGCGACGCTGACCACCAGGCGCAGGTTGGCCTCGATGAGGTGGCGCTCCGCCTTCTTGCCCTCGGCGATGATACGGGCGAAGTGCTCCGAGAGCATCCTCTCGTTGTTCTGGAGGATGCCCAGGAATTTCCGGTCGTCGGCCAGCCGGTAGATATCGGCCAGCTTTATCTTCTTGTTGATGGCGGCGCGGACTTCCGGCAGCAGCAGGCGGCTGCCCAACGAGAGGTCGACGAGGATTTCCTCGGTCTCGGCGACGGTCTTCTCCAGCCGCTCGGAGATGTCCTGAACTATCTGCGGGTCGATGGCGTTATCGATACTCTCCTGCAGCCGGTCTTCGTAGATGCTCTCGACGAAACCGTTGGCCCGCGGCAGGCCCAGCTGCTCGCGGAGGAGATTGATAAGATAGGCGGCGTCCCCCAGCTTGCGGGTCATAATGAGGATGATATCGGTAGCGGCCGACTGGCGGCCGTACTGCTGGGCGTACTCCTGCCTGATTTCGCCGATATACTGTCCCTCCTCCATCGTCCGGGCCAGTACCTTCTCGTCGTCGGCGGTAAGGAGGTGGACACGACCTATTTCGTGCAGGTAGATGCGCACCGGGTCGTCGGTGATATCCTGCTCGGCGATGTTTTCCTGGGACAGGTCGACGTCCATGTCCAGCGAAGAATCGTCCTTATCGAAGTCGAAAGGCTTGACCGGCGACCATTTCTCGGTGGTATCGGTATCTTCGTCCTCCTCATCCATATCCTCTTCGGACTCCAGGGAGGCATCCGGGGAGGAACCCTCTTTTTCTTCGCCGTCCCCCGTATCGCGAGAAGGAGAATCCTCATCGTCGCGGTTGTCGTCCAGTTCGTCTTTAATGTCTTTATCTTTACCCATGATTCATCTCCTTATACCGTTTCGCTTCCGGCCCCGGCGGGCGTCCAGCTCCCGCAGCTGGCGGCTGATGGCAACGTCCTCCTCCAGCCGGGCCGGGTCGAGCTCGGTCTCGGTCGCTTCGGCGCGGCGGGCGGCCAGGCCCCGGAGGTATCGCCTCCGCAGCTCAGCGACGCTATCGACGTACCTGGCCTCGATGCCGTTGCCGGTGAACGGCATCTCCCTGCCGATAATGGCCTCGAGGTGCTCATGGAGGGCCGGGTCGAGGCCGGCCCGCAGGGAGTCTATATCGTCCGCCGCCAGCCAGGAGGTAAATATCTCGCGGTTCTCGCTCCCCTCGAAATACTCCGGGGACAGGCCCTCGGTGAGCTTTTTCAGCTCCGGGTAGTTGAGGAGCAGGGCCAGGACGTACTCCTCGCGGGCGCCGGAGGCCAGCGGCCGCAGCGTACCGGCGGCGGGTCGGGGCGTGGGGGCGCGCCGCCCGGCGGGCCTGAGCCGGCTCAGGGACGCCTGGATAGTATTCATATCCACCTTCACCAGGGCGGCCAGCTTCTGCAAATAGTGCGCCTGGCGGATGGGGTCGTTGAGTCCCGCCACGACGGGGAGGAGCCGGTCGGCGGCGGCGGACTTATCACGCGCCGTGGTCAGGTCGAGGGCGGCCGTCGTGCGGGCAAACAGAAAGTCGAGCAGCGGCACGGCCTGCCCGATAAGGGCCTCCCAGGCGCCCTCGCCCGCTTTGATAACGTCGTCCGGGTCCTGGCCTTCCGGCATGACGACGACGCGGATTTCCTTATTTATAATATTCTCGTAGCCGACGGTGCGTAGCATGGCCTCCTCGCCGGCGGCGTCGGCGTCCAGGGCCAGCACCAGGTTCTGGCTCAGCTTCTTGATGATATTCACCTGCGTCTCGGTAATGGCCGTGCCCATGCAGGCGACGGCGTTGCTAATGCCGTGCTGGTGGGCGGTGATGACGTCCATGTAGCCCTCCATGATAATGACCGCATCGAGCTTGCGGATGGCCGGGGCGGCCCGGTCGAGGGCGTAGAGGGTGCCGCTTTTATCGAAGGTGGGCGTCTGCGGTGAGTTGACGTACTTGGGCAGGGAGTCGTCGAGGACGCGCGAGCCGAAGCCGGTGACCCGCCCCCGGATATCGCGGATGGGGAACATCAGCTTACCGCGGAAGCGGTCGTGGGTCTGGCCGTCCTCGGCCTTATACAGAAGACCCGAGTTGACCATCAAGTCTTCCTGATAGCCCTTCTCGGCCAGGTATTTCTTGAGCGCCTCCCAGCTGTCCAAGCTGAAGCCGAGCCCGAAATCGGCCACGGTCTCCGGGGTGAACCCCCGCTTTTCCACGTATTCTCTGGCTTTGGCCGCCGCCGGGGAGTTCTGCAGCAGATTGGCATAATAGAGGGCGGCGGCCTCGTTAATCTGGTAGTACTCCTCTTTTTCCTCCCGCTTCATGCCCC
>Ga0315550_1001333_pt1 | contig 15279 bp, 13 predicted proteins | sample SalMarSW160190MG_2_FD_203100 | JGI IMG/M metagenome (GOLD analysis project Ga0315550, IMG submission 203100) | Salt marsh sediment microbial communities from the Plum Island Ecosystem LTER, Massachusetts, United States - Salt Marsh Sediment SW1601-90 ... | reverse complement strand
ATCGCCTTTCATGCTCAGCGGCGGAGAAAGAAAACGAGTTGCTTTGGCTTCGATCCTCGCTTGGGACCCTCAGGTAATCATTCTAGACGAACCAACCATAGGTCAAGATCACCATCAAAAGGAGAAACTGCAGCAATTCATTCTGCAACTAAACGCTCAGAAAAAGACTGTGGTTGTCGTCACTCACGATGTAGAGTTTGTGGCTGAATGTAACCCTCGCGTCATACTGATGAGTCAAGGAAAAATTTTAGCTGAAGGCATAGCGGAAGAAGTTTTGACGAACCAGAAGTTGGTGGCGCAGGCTTCGATTGTGCCTCCTCAGATAACGCAGATTTTTTTGGAACTGGCTGATCTGGGTCTGCCAACGAATGTTATAGATGTTCATGAAGCTACTGAGATTCTGTTAGATCGCCTGAGGGAAAGGTCATGAGCGTCTTTGAAGGCTTCAAGTTCAGAAAAGTCTCTTCAGCTATACATAATCTAGATCCAAGAATCAAATTTTTCTACGTTACCGTCTTGTTCGTGATGGCGATTCTATTCAACAAGCTGCTGGCTCTCGTTGTCTTGTTCTTCATACCCTTGCCCTTTGTTTTTATGGCAAGAGTTAAGCGGCAATGGTTACGTTCGCTGAGAGGAGCAGCATTCTTGGCAGTCTTCATCTTTGCAACAAACTTTATTTTCGGATACTTGTATCCCGTTTCATTTCAGGAAATAACTCCCCCTGTTGATACACTCGTGGAATACTTGATCCTTTTGGAGCGTGCCTCAGCCATGACTTTACGTTTCGTCGTTCTAATTGCATCCTTCTCAGTGTTCTTTCTAACAACTTCGCCTGACCATCTAGGCTTGGCACTACAGCAGAGTCACATCCCCTACGAATTTTGTTTCGCCTTCACCACTGCAGTTCGTTTTGTCCCTGTATTGGCTGACGAGGCGCAGACCATCATGGATGCTCAGAAGGCAAGAGGATTAGAGTTGGAGCGTGGAAACTTCATTAAACGAGTGAGAAACTATATCCCTATTCTCATTCCGCTGATTGTCAATGCCATCCGAAGAAGCCTAGAGTTAGCGGAGGCCATGGAGTCTCGAGCTTGGGGGGCCAGCGAAAAACGCACAAACCTTTACGTGCTTAAACTAAAGAGGGCAGACTACCTTCTCGTTCTAGTTTCTGTTCTGATGCTAGTTCTCGCGGTTTACGTTTGGTTATATGTTTCCATTCCCTCCTTGACTGCATTACTTTCCATCTAAAGCCCTCTTTGAGACTCAAGTTTGTGGTGAAATCATTTTGTCCAGACCTTTTCATGAAAGGTTAGAAAAGATTTTTAACATACAAGATAGATTCCCCTCCGTTGGGGAAGCCCTTGAAATGGTTAATGGCTGCGTCTGAGGAGATTTTGTCTGGTGCCAGAAAGGCAATGACTAAGCTTGATCTGGAGAAGGTAGAAAAATTCATCCAATTAATCTTATATGCTAGAAACAAGAAAATCTTTGTTGTCGGTCAAGGACGAAGCGGATTTGTTGGACGCGCCTTTGCCCTGCGGCTCATGAACATGGGATTAACCGTTTACTTTCTAGGCGAAACAATTACGCCCGCCGCTGGAAAGGATGACCTGATCGTAGCAATTTCCGGTTCAGGAACAACCAAAATAACGTTAACTGCCAGTTCAACAGCCAAAGAGATCGGTGCACAGGTGGTGGCTGTCACCTCTTATCCTGAGTCTCCATTAGGGGACCTCGCTGACCTCGTCATGTCCATAGGAGGTCGAACGAAATTTGGTTGGCCCAAAGAGGAGGATTATCTGGTTAGGCAGATTCTGGGTGAAAGTGAAACTTTGTCTCCTTTGGGTTCCATCTTCGAGAATAACTGCATGGTCTTCCTTGACAGTATGGTTGTTGAGCTTATGCATCGTCTTGGAAAAAACGAGGATGAGTTGAGGAGACTTCACGCCACCCTCGAATAGTCTACCGGTTCCCCAATAAAGCTCATTTATTTTGTGAATAGTGTTTCTGCTAAAAATAATCTTTAATCCTGAAAATCTGAAACCTAGCTCAAATCAAGCTATGTCGGATTGATTATTTTCTCAGACTTACTTTGATTTTTTCCGTCTTCGCTGTCTCTTCTTTTTGGTTCTCTTCTGTTTCTTTTTGCTGGTCTTTTTTGTCATGCTGTGATGTCTGGTCATGCTGATCGGTTTCCTTCAACTTTAGTCTAAAGAGTGATTCTTAAAGTTTTATGTTTACCATCTTTGCGGCTATTATTAAAGCTTATTTTATACTCTGAAATGCTTAAAAAAGCCTGTTTCCCTGTTTCGAGAACATCATAGGGTTTCGTTGCAGAAGTTTCAATCGTTTTGCTTTGCTTTTGCTGTCATCCGCCCTTCTGGTGCCGTAACCCTTACGCCAGAAAAAGCGTCTAGTTGTCGTTGACCCTCCTAGCCAAGGACCATAAAGCTATTTCAGAGTCGCTCCATCTCATCATCACGAGAGCTCAGAATGGTGTCCCTCATCACACAATACAATGTCTAACATGAAAGCTTAAAATCTTATCCTCAGTTTTGATGTGCATAGACCGTAGAAAAGGGGACTTTTCTCAACGATTTTAATTTCCAAAGCACAACAAGTTCCAATTAGTTTTTGCTTAACATAAATTCTTTGTGGATTGCCCGAACGGTCTCTTCTCCATCGTTTTCTTTAACTACGAAGGAGACGTTAAGTTCAGAGGAGCCTTGAGCAATCATGCGAACGTTTATTCCTTTCCTTGCAACGGCTGAAAATATTTTTGAAGCCACTCCCGGCATTCCTTTCATGCCTGCCCCCAAAACCGCTACTACGCACACATCGTCTTCAGACATCACTTCGCGAATAAAATCCCTGCCTAGAAGAGCTATCTCCAAGATGTTAACCGCCCTCTCCAGCAGGCTTCTCTGAATCACAAACGAAATATTCGCCTCTGAGACGCTCTGAGAGATCATCAGGATGTTAATGTTTTCTCCTCCAAGCACCCCGAAAACTTTTGCGGCTGTTCCGGGGGCGCCCACCATGCCTGCTCCGCTGACAGTGATCACCGCAACGTTCTTGACTAAGGTTACGGCTTTCACGCCATCTTTTGGCTTGATTTTCTGTTGTTTCGCTATGAGGGTTCCCGGATTCTCTGGGTTGAAAACGTTTCTGATTCTGACGGGTATGCCTTCTTTTCGGGCTGGCTCCAACGCTCGGGGATGCATAGCTTTGGCTCCGAAGATCGTTAGTTCTGTGGCTTCTTGGAAGGACAGTTCATGAATCGTTTTTGCTGAAGAAACGATTTTTGGATCAGAAGTCATCAATCCGTTCACATCTGTCCATATCCAAACCTCGTCAGCATCTAAGGCGGCTCCAATTATAGTCGCCGTGTAGTCTGATCCTCCCCGACCCAACGTTGTGGTTTCTCCGTCCTGAGTTGCCGCTATAAAACCCGTTATAACCGGAACGGTTCCTTTTTTCAGCAGAGGCTCAATTTTCTTTTTAACCTGATATTTGGTAACGTTCATTAGGAGACCGGCTTCCCCGAAGTTGGAATCAGTCACTATCCCCGCTTCTCCTCCGGTGAGGTGCTGAGAACTAAGCCCTATGTCTTCGAGGGCTCCGCTGACTATGGGCGCAGACAGTTTTTCTCCGAAAGAAAGAACGTTATCCCTCGATTTTGGTGTAAGTTCGCCGACGAAAACGATTCCCGTCAAGACCTGTTCAAGCTCGCCTGCCCTCGCCTTGAGAACCTGCGCAGTCTCTACTTTTAACTGCTTATCTTCAATGGCTTCGTTGGCAGTAGTCAAATGTTTTTCAAGGATTTTCTGCTTAAAGTCACGGATGTATTCTCGGTTTCCTTTTTTCGCTTCCTCTGCTGCTTGGATAAGCTGGTTTGTGATTTCTTCTAAGGCTGAAACTACAGCAATGACCCTGCAGTCCTGTCCAGCATGGTTGGCTATCAGGTTGGCTACGTGGCGAATGTTTTTGCCAGTAGCTACAGAGGTGCCTCCGAATTTCATCACTATCTTCTTCAAGTCTTTTTCCTTCCCGTTTCACGTTATCATTTTGTTTGCTATGTTCTGTTTTATGTCCAGCAGGTCCCTTAATACGGCGCTGGCGGTTTCCATTCCTCCTGCCCCAAGCCCTATGATGGTCTGTTCGCCTGCGGATTCTGAGACGAAGGTTACGGCGTTGAGGGCTCCGTCTACCGCTAGGGGATCATGTTTGGATATTTGGGTGGGTTCCACTTTTAGGGTTTCTTCGATGGAGCCTATGAGTTTTATTGTGGAGCCTTTCTTGGCTGCGTCTTCTAGGTTTTGGGTTTTTATGTCGCGGATGCCTCTGATCTTCACGTCTTTCAGGGTGACTTTCTTGTCCATTATCCAATTCGCCATAATGACCAGTTTGGCGGCTGCATCATAGCCGTCAACATCCATGGTGGGGTCAGCCTCGGCGTATCCAAGTTTTTGGGCGCCTTCAAGAGCTTCCTGAAACGTGATATGTTTCTCATCCATCTCTGAAAGAATGTAGTTTGTGGTGCCATTCAATATTCCCCTAATGGAAACTATCCTGTCGCCTTGGAGGCAATTCTTAGCGAACCCCAGAAACGGAGTTCCTGCGCCCACGGTTCCGCTGAATCTTAAGTAAACGTTGTTGTAGTCCGCCAACTCTGTGAGGGCTGGCAATGCCAAGGCTAAGGGTCCCTTGTTTGTTGTGACTACATGTTTTCCTGTTCTGAATGCTGTTTTGATGTAGGATAATCCGGGTTCTGCGTCTTCGATGTTGGTGGGTGTCACTTCAACCATGGCTTCAGCCTCAACGGACTCTATGGCTTCTAGTGCTGACATTCTGGGATGTCCATGTTGGCTGCTTGCGGATACTGTTCCTTTTTCTTTTTTGAGGGCTAGCATCTGCTCTAGGTCTAACCCTTTCGGGTTTATGGCTGCTCCTTTCTTGTCGACTATGGCTACGATTCTGGGGCGGAAGCCGTACTTTTTGGCAAGCTCCCTTTTTCTGTGGGTGATGATTTGGGCGAAGCTTTGTCCGACTACTCCCCATCCCACCAAGATTATCCTCATTTTTCGTTCACTCTGCAGTTATGTTTACGTTTGTATGTTGAATCTCCTCTATTACGGTTACCTTTTATAAATAATAAGCTCGACTCAAAAAGTGTCTAGCTAAATTTTAAACAAACGTCGCCCTTCTTTTCTTTCACAGAAAATCAGAATCACCGATACAAAAACCCGCATAATTCTTATCAAGAAACCTTGACTAAATCTATCATTTATTTTGTCAAAAAAACTTTACAAAAAAATTCTTAACTCAAAATTCTAAAATATAATTGGGGAGAATAGATGGCGCCTAAAAAGCTGTTTCTCGCAAGCACGGTCCTTTTTATTTTATCTAGTTTGCCTCTAATTAGTTTGGTTGGAGCATCTTTGGAGATGTGGAGCCAAACTTATGGAGGATCAGATATTGATCACTGCGAGGCTATGGTTCAGACGGGTGATGGTGGATTCGCTTTAGCTGGCGAAACACAATCCTTTGGTGTAGAATCCATTGATTTTTGGCTAGTTAAAACAGATGAATACGGCATTATTCCAGAGTTTCCCTCATGGACCATTCTGTCATTGTTCCTAACAGTGACTCTGGTGGTCGCAATCTACAGAAAGAAACTATCCAAAACAAGCAAACCCTCATTCATATTAGACTCCTAATAATACTTTATTTGTAAGGAAACACTTAGATTTTTTGTTATTACAACAGAGATACTGTTTACCTCAACAGACCGTGTCGTTTTTAACAAAATTTTCCCAAATTTTTTTAGGAAAGGGTTCAGCATGGGTTATGTTAAGTATCAAAGAAAAATTGATGGAAGATTTGGACGAAAAATAATGAGGTGCTCTGATTGGGGAGTAGTCATTGAGCTTGGGGAATTTTTCTACAGCAGAGTGACTAAAAGACGTACAAAAAATTCGGTTAAGCATCTCTGTGAATTTTGCTATGAAAAACAGTACATCAATGCTTAAGCATATTTTATTTTTAATTTTTATTTACCGAGATAAATACAGAAATTTTATTAAAATTTACCATCAGGAACCAGAGCTAAAACCCTAAATCCACTTCTGCTGAATCAACGGTATCTGTGTTTCCCGAAATGTGCGCGCACGAATATGCAGTCAGATTTGTTTTGGTCAAAGTTTCTTGATAAGAATCTTTTTCAGTTACGCTGGTAATGTTATTGTTGGTGCCCATGGTGGGGGATAGAAGGGCAGTTCTCATTCTAATGCTGGTTCTCTGTTCTGTATTTGCAATCGTTTCCTCTATTCCTGTGCATGGTGCCGATATATTTACTCCGGAAACCCAATTTTATATACCCGAATACAACACGTACATCAGCTATGCCATTGGGGGTTCATACATTAATGCGTCTCTCATCGACAACATATGGCACTTTACGGGTCTAATATTCGAAGGTGCCACAAGCATTTTCCCAACTGTTCCAGGGGTAGATTTTAGTATCTCAACCCAAGACTGTAACCTAACCATCACTCGGTTTGATATGCTATTTATCCTCCCGCCCTCATCAGGATGGATAGAATATACGGTTTCTGGAGTAGGTAACCAAACAGTCAATATGCACTATCGTGAGCCAAGGTGGCTAACCTATACAGTTTATATTGATGGTGAAGAAAAAGCCCAAAACGATGGTTGGTCAATCTCAGACGGTGGATGGTTAACGGTTACAGGTGCAAGTTCCAACGTTAAAATCTATTATGAACAAGCATCCAGTACAATGAAGTCTGGAGACGTTTTTTTTATTCCAGAATATAACAGCTCTTTCACTTTCGAATTTGACGGAACATATGTTTACGCCACTCTTGCTGGTAACGCTTGGAGATTCCAGAATCTGATTGTTGATGATCATTCAGGAATAAACCTCCCAATATTTTATTTTGCGATGTCCGCCCATAACTGCAACGTCACGATTACCAGCTATTATCCAACATATGTGTCTAGCGGGGTTAAACCCTTCATCAACTACACAGTAAATGGAGTGGGGAATCAAACCTTTGACAATAATTGGGAAAGTTCGGGTGGCTGGATCAACTATACAGTAATAATTGATGGTGTTGAAAGAGTGAAAAATGATGGCTGGATTGTTACAAATGAACGTTGGGTAACCGTTACAGATGCAAACTCAAATGCGACAATCCTTTACAATTATGTAATGCCCGATATGCCTGAACCAGAGCCAGCTGAACCTGAACCAACTGAGCCTGAACCTGAAGAAAAGCAACCAACAGAACCCCCTTCACCAAAAGATAATTCAGACAAACTGAATACAAATCCTTGGCTAGACTCATATATCTTTGGATTATTCATGATAATAGCTATGTCAATGATAATTGTTACATTAGTCCTAGTTTTAAACCGGAAGAGAAAATCAGGAAAGGTGCTGAAGTGAAAAAATCGGCATTCTTGCTTGTCCTGTTGCTGTTTCTGTCGGTCTTTATGGTTTCTTTTTTGCAGATTAGAGTAGTGAAAGCAGAAGGCATAATTTACATTAGAGCTGATGGAAGCATTGAGGGAACAGACAAAATCCAAAGGGATGGAGATGTCTATACCTTAATTTCTGATATTAATGGCTCAATTATTGTGGAAAGAGATTATGTTGTTTTGAATGGAGCAGGTTACAGACTTCAAGGAGATGGAAACGAAAACGGAGTAACCATTGGAATTAACAACAATATAACCGTCAAGAATTTGAAGGTATCCAGTTTTAATATCGGGATTGTGATTATGGGTTCAAATTACAATAAAATTTTGGAAAACATTATAACAGATAATTTTCGTGGCATAGACTTAACTTCTTCAGAGAACAATACTATCTCTGGAAATCACATAGCAAATAACAACGATGGCATCGCACTTGAAAACATGTATAATAACATCGTTGAAAATACAATAACCAACAATAGCAACTTTGGTATTCATATTTATGGTGCTGGATACAACAACATCATTGCAAATAATATAACAAACAATGGACGGGGAATTTTAGTTTCCATTTGTTACAATAACGTTATTCACCACAACAACTTCGTCAACAGTACCAATCATGTAGAAACAGATGATTCAAATGGCATTTGGGATAACGGTGAAGAAGGTAACTATTGGGACAATTACAACGGAACAGATGGTGACGGTAATGGAATTGGAGACACACCATACATCATAGACGAAAACAACCAAGACAATTATCCACTCGTAAATGTAATTCCAGAGTTTCCCTCATGGACCATTCTGTCATTGTTCCTAACAGTGACTCTGGTGGTCGCAATCTACAGAAAGAAACTATCCAAAACAAGCAAACCCTCATTCATATTAGGCTCCTAATAATACTTCATTGTTGAAAACAGCCTTTTTTCCTGAAAACCAAGAAAGATAAAACTTGGTGCTCCGGCTGGATTTCTTTGTTTGTGGTGTCCTAAAATATTAGAAAAAGTTGGTTAAACCTGACAGAAAGTCATTTAATAAATTGGTTTAGCAGTCAACTTTAGCTCCTAGGAAAAGATGTTTCTTTTCGCGATTGGTTAATTAGGTTGTAGTCTCTACGTTCAGGGCGGTGCTGCTGTAATGAGTGATTCTGAGGATGTGGAGTTCAGGGATGCCTTCAAGCACTGGGCTGAGCAAATAGATTATCATCAGTATCAAATTTTTGTGGAAACAGCTAAAATTGTGGATTTGCTGAAGCAGAAGAAGGTGTCTGCAAAAACAAAAAACGAGATGATTATCGTCGTTAAGGGCTTGCAGGCAACCGTGAAATCCGTCTCTAAAGTGCTATCAAAATACATCGGATAAATGCAATGTGCATGAAAGATTTCGTCAGTTTTAACTGCTGATGGATGACCCAATCGTCTGGGTTTGTGATTAAGGTTTACTTGATAGCGCCTTTTCTGAGAAAAAGTGACATAAACGATTCTCCTTCTATTAAACCAAATCTTCCACTTTTCACAGAGAATTCATCAAATTTTTCTACCCCATCAGCTTCGACGGATGGGTCATAAATTGCGAAGGGCACAGGGTCTCTCGTGTGCGTGCCGATCTTGATGGGTGTTGGATGATCTGGCAAAACGGCAATCACGTAGTCTTCTTTTAGTTCGTTCAGTATATGTCCGAGCAGTCTTTTGTCTAGGTCTTCTATTGTTTTCACCTTCAGCTTGTAATCTCGGGAATGCCCTGCCTCGTCTGGCGCCTCAACGTGAACAAAAACCATGTCATGATCTTCAAGAGCTTTGAGCGCAAATTCTGCCTTGCCTTCATAGTTCGTATCATATAAACCAGTGGCACCCGGCACGTCAACAACTTTCATCCCAGCGTAAACTCCAATTCCTTTAACCAAGTCAACGGCAGAAATAACCGCTGCATCTACACCATATTTTTGTTTATATGTGGGCATGGTTGGTTTTCTGCCGCCGCCCCAAGGCCAAATCATATTTCCGGGTCTTTTGCCAGCGTTTTCTCTAGCAAGGTTGACTGGGTGATGTTCCAGAACCTTCTTGGAATCAAGAATCAGCCTATTTAACAAGTTAACTGTGCTCTTTGCTTCTTCAGTTTTGGCTTTTGGCAAAACCTTTGAGATTTCAGTTCCTATAGCATCGTGGGGTGGCGTACACTCGATAATTTCGTTGTACAGATAGTTTCTTAGGATCAAGAAATGTCGGTAGCTTAAACCAGCAAAGAACTCAACTTCACCCAGATTTTCGAAATTCTTTTTTATCGATTCTATTAGTTCCGCGGATTCGTTATTTGTTATGTGATCGGCAGAATAATCAACTAGGATTCCATCCTTTTCTGTGATGAGGTTGCATCTATACGCTACGTCATTTTCGTCTAACCGAATGTTTCTAGAAGCAGCTTCAAACGGACCTCTTCCAGTGTAAAATCTTCGGGGATCATAACCTAGAACTGAAAGGATTGCGGTGCCTGAACCGGGGGTTAACTCCTCTGGCACGGTTCTGAGGAGCCCACTGCATCCTTTAGTTGCGATCATGTCCATGTTTGGTTTGTTTGCCGCTTGGAGAGGAGTCTTATTGCCCAATTCCGGAACTGGATAATCAGCCATTCCATCTCCAACAATAAGTAAGTACTTCATTTGTTCATGCAGACCTTCTCACACCGCTTCACAGTTCAGTTCGGTTACACCTGTTTTGCAATGTCTTCCTGTATTTCTTTTTCGTTTTTAGGTGCTAATTTCTCTTTCTATAGCGGGCAAACGAATTGTTACAAAAGGATGAACATACAAAATATAGTCAGGAAATTATTAGTTAGAATCCATAAATGTTTTACCAGTTGTTGCTTCCGTACTAACCATGGATCCTAATGAATTCCTTTTCCTAATTCTGCCTCTAGCAGCGCTGGTGGCCATTCTTGTAGTTGTAGTGTTTTACTTGGCAAAAAAAGAGGATGCTATACAACATAAAGAGGTGGAGACACTGAACGAGTTAATGCGCACGGGAACAGTCGACAAGGAAAACTTCTCCGCGGCGCTTCAAGGCTTGGTTCGTGATAAAATAATTGATGAAGACTCCTGTGAACGGTTAAGAAAACTGCTTGAAGACTCCTTCAATGAAGCCGAGGGAACATGTTCCCAACCAGAGCTCGCATAACAGCCATATACCAGTCAGACTTGGAAACGTCCTTTTTCCAGTATCGTAACGGTCTCACCGTCTTCTTTGGTCACCTTTACTGTGGGATCGGAGATAAGCAGGTCCATGTGATTCTTTGATGGGTTTTTGCCTCCAGGCATGTCCGTGTTTGCCCCAAAGGCCACATGGGCTGTCCCAAACATTTTTTCTGCCTCAAGAAACTCCTGTACAAACCTCGCTTTAGGATTGATTCCGAAGGCGAATTCGCCCACAACGTCAGACCAGTCGTCGGTTTGAAAAGTTTTTTCGATTCTGCGCAGGTGGTCTTTGTCCTCCGAAAACACGCTTTCCACTCTGCCATTCTTGGCTGTGACTTGCACTGGTTTTCTTAGTTTTCCGATTCCGCCGATCGCCATGTCGCACACAAGTTTTCCATTCAAGGAATCTTCGACAGGCGCAACGATGACTTCGCCCGTGGGGAGATTCATCCATTTCATTGTCTTCCTGTCTAGCTTTGTGTCGGTGAAGAATTTTCTGTTTTGTGTGCTCAACGTCAGGTTGGTTCCTGCTGGATTGCTAATATCCACTGATACTGTATTCTCTAGGGTGCGGATGAGACTCTCTGCGTGACTTTGCATGCTTTTATGCTCTTCTGGGGTAAGGGCTAAGGCGCCTTCGGTGAGCATGTTCGCTGTTACTCCGGGGCAATGTCCCAGACGTGATTTGTGGTCTTGTGTTTCCGTTTTTATGAGTTTTATTCGGAAGGGCGTCTCTTCACGGTTTCCTTTTAATAGGTTGATGTAAATGTCTGATTTCTGTGTTAGAATCTCTTGGAGATGCTCCGGAATTTCTGTTCGCGGTTGTTTTGATGTTCTGAGAATTACGAGTCTTGTCCATAATCCTAGGGCTAAAGCGCCAGTTGCGAAGGCTTCTCCAACCTCGGTTTTTTCTTCATCGCAGACTATGAGGATTCTTTCGCCGCCAACAGCCTCAAGAACATTTTCTAGCGCGTTTTTAGATGCTTCCCAAGCCTCCAAGCAATCACCTCAACGTCGTGTTTTATGTAAAATGTCGAGTCTACACAGATAATTCTTACTTTTTGTGTAAGAGAGGCAGATGCTGTTAAGAGGCATGGTGTACTTCAATTCTTTTCAGTAACGATTGTGTATAAGCGAAAATTCAGAAAAAAGCTGTTTTCAACAATACGCTGTTATTAGGGTCCTAATATGATTGTTCGTTGTTTGGTGTTTTAGGTAGTCTCTGTTTGCAGATTATGATTAGCAAAGTTGCAATAAGGAGCAAAGGCAGAATGGTCCATGATGGAAACTCTGGGATTATGAACTCTTCCATTGGTGGATAGTTGTCTTGGTTGTTTTGATCAATAACGTAAGGTGTATCTCCTATGCCGTCACCGTTGTTGCCTGTGCCGTTGTAGTTGCTCCAGTAGTTTCCAGTTGTGCCGTTATCCCAAAAGTTCACGGATAACGCATGAGGATACCAAGGTTGTTCCCAAATACTGTCATATACCTGTTTTGTGTTATTGACGAAGCTATTACCATAAATACTATTGTTATAAGATTGATGGAAATAAATGCCCCTTTCATTGTCCATCAAAGTGTTTCCAATAATTTTGTTGTAATTACTTTCTCCTAGAAAACTGATGCCCTGATGGTTGCTTGCTATAAGATTTCTAAAAATAGTGTTATTGTTTGCGCCCACTAGGTGGATACCAGCGCCAATTATTTGAATATTTTTGATTGTTACGTTGTTTCTGTAGGTTATATCGATTCCTACTTCGGCTCCATTACCTTGAAGCGTGAAGTCTGCGCCATCAATTAGGATGTTATCTCTTTCAACCACAATTTTTTGTTCTATAATATTGTCTGTGAAGGTGTAGACGTTTCCCTCTCGATGAATTTTATCTGTTTCTTCAACGCTTCCATCAGCTCGGATGTAAATTGTGCTTTCTGTCTTCACTACGGTAAAGTAAACTGATGAACTGCCCTGATGCGTGTCATCAGATTTCACAGTGACATTCAGTAAATGTGATCCTTCGGACAGGTCTTGCAGGGTTGTGTTGTATGTACAGTTTATTACGTGTAATAGACCAGACCAGAAGTTAATGTCGGGTTGTGTTGTGTACGATGTAACCATCATGGAGGTAACGTTTTTCCATTCGCCGTTATCAAGGCTGTAATTGCAAGTGACGTTTTGAAGCGAAACTTCATCGGATGGGGCGTCTGTTCCAAAGTAGAGTGTTGCATTGACAATTAACGGAAGGGTTGATTCAGAATAAGACCCATTAGGCGACTGAATGGACACATGCACCGAATAAGCTGGGGTTGCACTGGCATCGACAAAACTTGCAAACTGAAAACCAACTAAAATTGAAGCTAAGAACGCCCAGATTATAGTTAGTGAAAACGCAGTTCTTTTCACCGCCCCCTCCTCCATCTATTAGATTTGCTCAAGATACGCCTGTAAATGACAGCTACCACTATTACAACAACTAACAAAATCAGCAGAGGCATCCAGGAAGGAAACTCTGGGATGTATCCCAATGGAATATACTGTTCATTATTCTTCTTGTATGTAAATCCGGCATCTTCGTGGAAGCTTCCTCCAATGGCGTATAAGGTGTCATTTAGGACCGCTAGTCCAAAGTAATTGCGGCGGGTTGGCATTGCTGTGGCAGTAGTCCAGGTGTCTGCTTCTGGATTATAAACATAATGTTTGTCCGCGCCCAGAACGTGTATTCTTTTTGGCGCAAAAACTCCCGTGGTTGAAGCAGCAACGAAACTTCCGTTAATCGGAATTGGCGTCCCGTAACTCCAAGTATCAGTCTCTGGGTCATAAATTTGGTTTAAGTTTGTAGCATTTCGAAAAGGCTTCACTCGCCCACCAATCACATAAATTTTATTGTCGACAACTGCAGACGCGTAACTACAGACCGCATTAGGTATTGGCGTTTTAGTGGTCCAGTTATCTGTGGCTGGATCATAAACCTCGTTTACGTTTGTAATGTCAGGTCCATAATTTGTTGTTGCTCCACCTATGACATAGATTTTGTCGCCAACGACGTTTGCGCCCATCCGCCCTCTAGGAGTAGGCAAATCCGCTCCGTTTTCCCAAGTATCTGTTGCCGGATTGTAGACCAAATTTGTGTAATTCTTATGGGGTCCAAATGGTCCAAAATCTCCTCCCATCACGTAGATAAGATTGTTGTGAACGGCAACGCCAAAAGCATCCACTAGACTGGGTATAGCCTTTTTTGTTTCCCAATTGTCCGTTAAAGGATCATAGACTTGGTTATTGTCAACAGCACACCCACCAACGATCAAACCCCCCATGGCGTATATCTTCCCGTCTACAACCGCAACTCCAAGTGCATATCTTGCAGTGGGCATGGACTCCTTCGAGGCCCAAGAATCCTCAGATGCTTCAACCGAGGGAACAGCAACAGCTGATAGAGAAAGCGAAATAATCAGTAATAGAGTGGATATAGTCGTGGGGTTTTTCACCTCACCCTTCTCCTGTGATTAGCTTTGTGTAAGGTATGCCTGTAAATAACCGCAATGACTGTGAACGAAAACAGCATTATCAGCAGTGGAGTCCATGAGGGAAACTCTGGGATTTGGGCGGTTTCCACAAGTGGATAGTGGTCCTGATTGTTTGTGTCAATTACGTAAGGTGTGTCGCCTATGCCGTCGCCATTTGAATCTACTCCCGTGTAGTCGCTCCAGTAATTGCCTGTAGTATCATCGTTCCAACTGTTCTCTGAGGGAGACGCTGAATCGGGAAACTCTTCGATAGTATCGTAAACCTGGATCGCGTTATCGATGAAGTTATTCTGGTAAAATATGTTGTTTGAGGACTGACTGAAGTATACGCCTTTGCCGTTGTTTGCTATGTTGTTTTTGGTTATCTTGTTGTGCTTGGGGTCACCTCCAAGGTAGATGCCGCAATTGTTGTTTACAATGTTGTTGTCAACTATGGTGTTATGTTGGCAGGCAGAGCCGGAAAGAAAGATGCCATCCTCGTTGTTTTCTATGCTGTTTCCCTCTACGAGATCATTAGAGGAGCTGCGAAGTAGGATGCCAAAATTTGTGTTTTCTGATACATTGTTTCCGATTATGTCATTGTAGTTAGAGGGGTTAGGATTGAACTCGGACCAGACGCCATTGCCGTTGTTTGTCATGCTGTTTCCAATTATGCTATTATGATTAGAGGCGCTATAGAGTAGAATTGCCACATGATTTCCTGTTATTTTGTTTCCTTCTATTTGGTTACTCATGGAAGAATGGAACGTGATAGCATTTTCGTTGTTTGTTATGGTATTTCCAGTAATGATGATGTTTGAAGAATTGAGGATGTTGATGCATGTGCGGAATTGTTTGAGTTCTAGATTCTTGATTGTTACGCCGGTTCTGTTTGTCAGCTTTATTCCATTTCCGCTTGCATTCCCTTGGAGAGTGTAGCCTGCACCGTCAACCACGATGTTATCCCGTTGAATTTCAAGGGTGTGATCAGCAATGTTTCCTGTGAAAGTGTAGACTTCTCCAATTCGTTGAATAGCTGCTGGAGGATCAACAGTTCCATCACTTCTGATATAGATACTCGGCAG
>Ga0315550_1001332_pt1 | contig 15284 bp, 12 predicted proteins | sample SalMarSW160190MG_2_FD_203100 | JGI IMG/M metagenome (GOLD analysis project Ga0315550, IMG submission 203100) | Salt marsh sediment microbial communities from the Plum Island Ecosystem LTER, Massachusetts, United States - Salt Marsh Sediment SW1601-90 ... | reverse complement strand
ATATACACTTCTTGGGTGCATTGAGGAGGCAGACATTGCTCCCGAGTCTTTCGACATCGTTACGAGCACATCAACCCTGGAGCACGTAGCCAGGCCTCTGGAGCACGTACAGCACATAATGGCGGTCGTCAAGCATGGTGGTATAGCATATATAACCTGCCCCAACTACGGTTCGCTACTCATCCGCCTGCGCATATTGAAGGGAAGGCTGGTTAATCCGCCCGGACATTGCAATTACTTCACCACACAGACTTTGAGAAATCTGTTCATGCAAAAAGGACTGAAAGAGCAAGTGGCTGAAGTAAGAATCCGCAGCTATGGTATTCCCGAAATCCATGCCGTTTACGGCTGGTTCTCAAGAAGGAAGTCCAGAATTGCACACAACAACCAAAGTTGTAAACCCAAAGGAGCCTGCTTAAAAAAGGCTCTAATAAGTATTTACTATTGGTCTGGTATTCCTTTTTCCGTGGGGGATAAGCTGGAAGCATGGATTCAAAAAAAATAGTGCTTTGCCTCATCCGGCGCCTAACGCATTGGGAACTTACTGCACAGCTGCCTTACTTTGTCTCTAATCTCGTTCCTGAGAGATTCATTTATCTCGTACTCGCCGCTCGCTGTCACTCTTACCGGCTTGAGCACTGCATCTATCAGCGTTGATATGCTGTCCATCTCTGCCGATCCCATTCCATTTTTTGTTACAATAGGCGTGCCCAGCCTGATACCGCTGGTACTTAAAGCCGGCTTCTTATCGTAAGGCAGCTTCATCGCATCGACTACTATACTGCAATCTTCGAGGCATCTTTGTGCTATAGCGCCCGTCAAGGCCTCTCTAAAATTCTCCGTATTTATCAGAACCATATGGCTGTCTGTCCCCTTCGTCAGCACGTCATATCCCAAATCCGACAAATTACTTGCCAGTCTTTTTGCATTTTCTATGATTTTGAATTGTCTAACCTTGTATTCATCGGAAAGTGTTTCCTTAAAGAAAACCGCCTTTGCCGCTATATGATTAAAATAAGGCGTCCCCTGTACGCCCGGAAACGTCGCTTCCTGAATCTGTTTCCATAACGGCATGTCCCTGCCTGAGGCCTTTATTTGCAAATCATAGTCCTTGCCCATCAATATCAGGCCGCCCCTCGGGCCGCCCGCCTTGTAAGTGCTTGTCGTTGTAAAATGTGCATAATTGACACAGGATGGATGTGCACCGGCTATCACCAGTCCCGCAATATGTGAGATGTCCGCCAAAAAATACGCCCCCACGCTGTCCGCAATCTCTCTGAATCTCTCAAAATCTATCGTTCTGGCGTAAGCACTGGCACCACACATAATCAGCCTGGGCCTGACTTTGACTGCCTGCTCTCTGATAGCATCATAGTCCAGAAGAAAACTTGTTTTATCCACAAAATAGTTTTCTATCTTGAAGAATTTCTCTGTGAGCGACCCCGACCCTCCATGTGATGGATGTCCCCCCTGGTCCACTCCAAGGCTTAATATTGTATCACCTTTGTCTAATATCGCGGCAAGGACGATTTGGTTGGCCTGGCTGCCGGAATGCGCCTGGACGTTTGCGTATTGGGCACCGAAGGCCTCTTTGGCCCTGGCCTCGGCCAGTCTTTCCACATCGTCAACAATCTCGCAGCCCCCATGACACCTGGCCCCTGGAAAACCCTCGCTCGTCTTGTTCTGAACGACTGAGCCAAGGGCTGCTAAAACGGCTCTTGAGCACTGGTTCGCCGCAGCAATAAGTTGAAGTGTGCTTTGCAGCCTTTCGTACTCTTTCGTTATTAGCTCATAAACCCGGCTGTCCTGTTCTTTCAGAGCACTGAATATATCTTCGTGATACGCTTCTGAAGATAGTTTTTCCGGCAGCATTTCCAATATCTTCGAATCCTTTCTTCAACCAGCAGGAACGTCCATCCATAATCCGTAACATTCAGCTAAAAAAGCTCCTGACAATATCGTTAAACGTTACGTACAAAAAAAGTGTTCCTATAAGCGCCCAGCCGACATAAGCTATAACTCCCTGCACCCGCTCGCTCAGCGCCGAACCCTTGATTTTCTCAACCAACAAAATCACAACCAGTCCTCCGTCAAGGGGCGGCAAAGGCAAAAAGTTAAACACCGCAATTACCGCGCTTATAAGGCCGAGAAAATAGACGTAGTAAACCAACGGCTGCTCGGCAACAATGCGATAGCTGAATGTGATAATGCCGATCGGCCCCATAAGATTCTTGGGACTGACCAGTCCCCCAATCAGACGTTTTAAGGTTACGTAGGTCTGGGCGACAAACATAACGGCCCTTCTGTATCCCATCACGACCGCATCAATGGGGCCGCTGGCCTTGTAAAGCCTTTCCAACTTCCCAAATGGAATAAAATCAATTTCAGTAAAAGCTGATTTAACAGTGACGGATTCTTCGTTTGTCTCCACATTTAATACAACGTTACCTGCTATTTCCTCATTGAGCCGATATTCAATCGAGATTCGTTGGCCGCTGTATTTTCTAATTTCCCTGATTACATCGTAAAAGCTCGATACCGGCGTCCCGTCAACTACAGTTATCGCAGCGCCGCTTGGAATTTCCAGCCTTGGCGGTCCACCCTCAGCGTTGATAGTCTTGGCAACAATCGGATGCTCGGCATCAAGTGCCAGGCCAAGGCCAATCATAACCCTGTCACTATCGGCTGATTTCCTGGGCTTAACTGTAACGGTAAGAGCTTCTTTGGCACCGTTGGCATTGGTACGCAAGACCTTGACCGGCAGTTCCTTGTCTTCGTGCTTCTCAACAACCTCGCGCATCTGCGTATAAGTAGGATTCTCGACATCGCCGATCGCAAGAATAACATCGCCAGGCCGCAATGAAACCTCATCCTCGGCCTTTGGCGCATGCTCTTCTGAGACTTTGATTATACGCATGCGCGGAACCATAGAGTAAATATGGCTCAGCTCGGACTCGGACTCAATATCCTTTTTATTGGCAATAGGCCAATCCAGTTTGATTTGCGATTTAACTGATTCAACTTCGCCAAGCTCCCCGGTTCGCTCAACCTCTAATGTTACTACCGGCGTAAGGGCATTGCGAATCACTTCATCCAGCCCCCAGGAACTATAAACATCCTTGCTGTTAGCAGACTTAATTTTATCGCCGGCAAGCAAGCCGGTTTTCGAATACAGGTCGTTAGCGTCCTCTTCGGAAAGCCTTCCGATGGTCAGACTCATTGGCAGAAAGATACCAAAAGCTTTCAGCGGCTCGCCGGGCAGCTGTTCGGCCACAAGTGCCAATTCTTCTTCAGAGCCGTCCTTGTGTCTTACCCTCAGCGGGACCTTTTCATCTCTGCCGGACAAAGCCGCCGCTATCCCGATATTGCTAAAATCGAGGTCGTTCTTCTTGCCTGCAACCTCAATTATTTCGTCACCGGCCTTGAGGCCCGCACGCGCCGCCGGTGAATCCGGAATTACCCCGCCGACTACAGCAGGTATCAGATTTATGCCGATAAGAAAGACTATCATAAAGATAATAACGGCGCTGATAACGTTAAAAACAACCCCCGCTGCCAAAACCGCCGCACGAGTACCAGCCGGCTTATTCGCATACGAACGGGGGTCATCGCTGGTCTTAACCGGCCCGGTGTCCTCCTGGCCCAACATTTTAACAAAACCCCCAAACGGAATAAGACCGAGCCGGTATTCCGTTTCGCTGGCCTTGCCCTTGCCGCCGAAAGTAAAACTCAACCCACCTTCGCCGGACTCATCGCCTTCTTTGGCGAATATCTTCGGCAGTATCCGAAACCTAAAACCATTTTCGGTCCTCTGAACACCAAACAAAGTCGGAGGCATAAAGATTGAAAATGCTTCAACCTTTATGTCCGACAATTTGGCAACAACGAAATGTCCGAACTCGTGAACCAGAACAACCGAACCAAAGCCGAGCATGGTCAGCAGTATGTTGCCGAAAGTATTGATATTTTGGGCAATTAAAAAAACAACCGCCACAAAAGCAACAACAACAAAGAAAATCACACGAAAACGCTTATTAAAGATATCTTTCAGTTCCGACATTCAATAATCTCCAAACACTGACTTTTGCTCTTATGCCCTTATGTTCTTATGCCCTTGCGCACTTTAGCTCTAACTTCTTCCCTGGCCCATGCGTCCGCCTCGAACAGCTCTTCGAGGGATGCGCTTGTTATAACATTATGCTTATCCAGACAATGTTCGATAAGCTCAATTATATTAACAAATTCAATCCCCCCCGCCAAGAACTCCTCGACAGCCGCCTCGTTCGCAGCGTTGAAAACGGCCGCTGCCGCCCCGCCCGTCCGCGCAACCTCATAAGCTAACGGCAGCGCGCGAAACGTCGCAAAATCAGGCTTCTCAAACGTAAGCTTGCCTATCTCCTCCAGCCGAAGACGCCTGGCAATACCTTCAACACGCTGCGGATACGTCAAGGCATATTGAATCGGAAGACACATATCCGGCTCACCGAGCTGCGCTATCACCGAGCCGTCCACAAATTCTACAAGCGAGTGCACTATCGACTCGGGATGAATCAGCACCTCTATTTTATCGACCGGCATATCAAAAAGCCAGTGGCCCTCGATAATTTCAAACGCCTTGTTCATCATCGTCGCCGAGTCAACGCTGATTTTCGGCCCCATATCCCAAACAGGATGCGCAAGCGCCTGCTCCAACGTTACGTTTTGTATATCCTCAAGGGCAGCTCCTCTAAACGGCCCACCCGAAGCGGTCAGAATAATTTTATTAACTTCTTCGCGAGTGCCCGGCTGCATAGCCTGAAAAATCGCCGAATGCTCACTATCCACCGGCAAAATAGTACCGCCGTTTTTCTTTGCCTCGCTCACTAACAGCTGGCCTGCAACAACAAGCGGCTCTTTGTTTGCGATAGCGAGCTGCTTACCACACTTAGCTGCCGCAAGAACCGCAGGCAGACCGGCCGCCCCCACAACCGCCGTCAGGACGATATCAACCTCTTCGAGTTCCGCAATCTCTGTCAAGCCCTCCGGCCCCGCCAAAATCTCGACTTCCAGACCGCCCAGAAATTCGCGAAGCTGCTCCGCATAGTCGGAGTTTGTAACAGCAACAAACCCGGGCTTATGGCGCCTGGCCTGCTCAGCCAAAAGCTCAACATTACTGTGAGCACTCAGCGCAAAAACCTGGTACTCCGGCCCAAGAGCATCGATTACCCGCAGCGCATTTCTGCCTATCGAACCCGTTGAACCCAAAATAGCAATCTGCTTTGCCACAAATATCAGTTCCAGCAATTTGTCATTCTCAGTGCTTCTATTGCGTCAAGCTTGGTTATGTGACTTGTCATTCCTGCGAAGCTTGTCCTGAGCAAAGTCGAAGGAGCAGGAATCCACAAACTTCAGTTATATAATATAATCTAACATTACCAACAAACAACGATAGTATGACAAGAACAGCCAAACTGTCAAGAACATAAGTGCATAAGAGCAAAAGTCCGTGTTATTCCAAATTTAGTTAATGATTGCCAATTGCCTGAGTTTGTCATTCCTGCGAAGCCTGTCCTGAGCAGAGTCGAAGGAGCAGGAATCCAGGTTCTCTATGAGTATTATATGCAATTCTTTCGGCAATTTTTTAACTGTAATTGGTATTAGTCCGTGTTCAAGTCCGTGTTAGTCAGTGTTCCTTATAAAGGTGCGGAAATCTTTTCTCTTCGCTGATTCCTGTCCTTGAACTGCCACGGCGTCATCCCGACAAGCCCCTTAAAAGTGCGGGTAAAATAGCTCTGATTATTATAGCCGACCTCAAAGCAAATCTCCGTGCAGTTCTGGTCCGTCGCTAACAATAATTGTTTCGCCCGCTCTATCCGAACGCTGGTCAGGTAATCTATTATAGTAATGCCCATCTGCTCTTTGAATATATGTGCCAGCCGCGATATGCTCAGATGTGAAGCCTTTGCTACGTCGGCAAGGGTTATCGGCTTGTTGTAATTGGCGTCGATATAATTTATGGCCGGCCTGATTTGGCTTACCTTCTTGGCATCCTGAGATGAATAAACCAATTCGATAAATTCGTTCAACGCCGTGCTAATCCATGCACACAAATCTTCCTGGTTGTTAATCTGCATCACTTTGTTTAAGTACGTCAGATTCTTTTCGAGCATAACATCAATATTCACTCCCCCTTCCACCGCCGAGCGGCTAAGAATACTCAGCAGCTCCAGCAGCCTTGCTTTAAGGATCCCCAGCTCTCCGATAGTCTTGAATAATATCGTCCCGAGTATGGAATTCAGAATCTCCTTGGCACCTGTTCTGTCGCCGATTTTGACCTTGCCCATCAGCTCCCGCTCACTCTCCAGAGGATAGTGCCACTCGGTGCCGAGTTTTTTTCTTTCCTGGATAAACTCGCCTATTTGCGACTGCTGTTCCGAACGCTCACGGCGCCATCTGATAACCCGCGGGTCGAACGTGGCAACTTCGTAAAGCAAATCAAACAGGAACTGCGCCGCCTCGTTGATTTTTCGGCCCTGGATAAACGGCAGCTCGCGCAGCGCCGCCGTCAGCTGTTTTCTGTTCACACGAATACCATTTAACCGTTTCTCGACATCCTTGACTAAGATTTGCGTTACGGGCTCCCAAAGGCACTTGCCGAAAAATATCCCGCCCAAGGCCTTGTCCTTATCCATAATCGGCACACAAACTAACACTACCCCCGCATGGCAAAGAGAAATATAAGATTGCCCGGTCTCTATCGCTGTCTTAAGGCTTCGCCGACGCTCTTTATCACACCTGCCCCGGCCCTCCGTGCTGCCTCGAACAATCCTGCAAAACCTCGGCACACAATCGACACTGCACATCTGTTGTATTTCTCTGCCCTGGATATTCCTCGTCTCTAAGCCCAGTTGGAAATGCTTGCGAAAAATACGCTCGATTCTCTCATACTTTTCTTTGCCAAGTAGTTTTGTTAACGGCATTGTATCAGCCCTTTACGCTATCCATTATCCGCAATACGATATACGACATACGCAATACGATATACAACATAGCAAGATAGTGATATTATAGCAAATAGCAAGATAAGAACAAATGCTTTTTTCCCCCGCCCGCCCCATTGTTGAGAGTGTCGTTTACTCTTCCGGGGCCCGCCCCATTGTTGAGAGTGTCATTTACTCTAAAGGGGTCATTTCGAGCACCTCACCTGATTCTCAGGAGGCATGTAAAATAAACTAAGATATTGGCTGAATTACGCTAACGTCATTCTATTATAATACTTACAGATAACATCGTGCCGAATGCGATTTCTTAGTTCATTAGGAGGAGCGAAGCGACGCGGCAATCTCGTTTTGAATTACCCCCGAACAGAGCCCCAAGTGTAAACGTGGATTTGTCTCACTATACCTGATACGCTTCACGCTTCAACCCGCGAGATAATCCTTTACTATCTCATGGGCTTAACAATGATTACACTTAACCATAAACCCGTAATCTTGTCGCCATATGCCTCTGTCGGGGATCTCATTTTACCCCGTGAGATAACGAAGGTACGTGTTTAGCCAGACAACTGAATCAGCAGTTTCCACCGTTAGGTGTCCTGCGGACTGATGTGGCACGGGCTTCCAGCCCGTGATAACACGGCCAAGATGGCCGTGCCACCAAAAAATCAACAGCGGCTAAACACGTACTAACGAAGGTTATCTCACCAGGGCTGCCTTCCGCCTTCTCTTTGGGTCGTTTTGAATCCGGCTTTTTGGAAATTAATAATTGTTATACGTAAAGCGCGTACGCGCTTTACGTATAAGCTGTTTTTAACACTACTTCCTTTTGAAACTAATATTTGAACCTTTTATTCGAAGACAGCCATTCAAGACAGCCACCTGTTTCTTTGAGATTGTCACGTCGGCCCCCTGCTTTCTTGCGAAAGCAAGAAGGGGGCCTGCTCGCAATGACGGCAGGGACAATTCGCCACCAGCTTGCCTCTGCCCCCGTGCTTTCTGCGAGAGCAAAAACGGGGGCAAGACGATGCAGCAGGATGTTCGTCAAAACAAGTGGATTTACCTAATCAATTCGGATATTATAATGCTCAGCTTATTACCAAAGACAAATATCAGCTAAAGGAGCGATACCATTGAATTACGCCCGACTAAGATTAACGATAATATCCCTGCTGTCATTGTGCCTGACCATTGTTTGTTCCGCTGCCGAGCTATTCTCATCACAGCGGCAAAAAGCCGGCTTCCTCAAGGCCCTGAGCAAACAGGATGCCCGTTACGACCCCGCTGAAAAGATGATTCGCCGAGGCTTTTCTTCGCCGGGCTATCATACAACCCTCAAAGGCGGCTACGTCCACCCGCCCCGTGATTCGCTCAACTACGCCGTCGCCCTGCTCGACAGCGGCGAGCCGGCCCGGCTCAAACGGGCACAGGACATCCTCCGCAAAGTCATCTCCCTCCAGGACCAGGACCCAAAAAGCCGAACATACGGGATATGGTCGTGGTTCGCCGAAGAACCGCTCGAAAAGATGTCACCGCCCGACTGGAACTGGGCAGATTTCTGCGGCACGCAACTTCTCCAGGTCGCCCACGACCACATGCACCGCCTGCCCGATGAGCTTCAACGGCAGGTCAAAGACTCCATCATCCACGCCGCATACTCCATCAAACGCCGAAACGTCGGCCCCGGCTATACCAACATCGCCGTTATGGGTACTTACGTTACACTGACAGCCGGAGAGCTCTTCGGCGTCGATGAGCTGGTTGAATACGGAAGAAAACGGCTCAAGAGATTTTACGATTATACCTTCGAGCAAGGCTCATTCCGCGAGTACAACAGCCCCACCTACACAGTCGTTGCTATAAAGGAGCTCTCTCGCATGCTTCGGCACGTCAAGGACCCCGCCTCGCAAAAACTCCTGCGCAAGCTTAACCGTTTCGCCTGGCACCACCTCGCCCGCCATTTTCACCCGCCGAGCTGCCAGTGGGCCGGCCCGCACAGCCGATGCTATGCGACACTTTTGCCCAACACCACCCAGGCCTTCATTCAAAGAGCTGCGAACAGCAGGGTAAATTTCCTGCCCGAAAGCGAAGTCTTCGAATCCCTCGATGCCCACCGGCTTGGCGCTGAATGTCCCGATGAGTTTTTCCATTATTTCACTGAACTGCCCGAACCTCGTCTGGAAGTCGAAACCTTCACCCGAAACGCTCCGGATAAACACGACATCATCGGCACTACATACCTTCATCCTGATTACACGCTCGGCTCAGTCAATATCGGCGATCTCTGGAACCAGAGACGCCCGCTGCTGGCCTACTGGAAGACAGACGCCGGCGTGGTGGCCATGCGCCTGCGCTGTCTGCACGATGACTACGATTATTCATCTGCGAGCATTTTTACCGTCCAGGACAAATCCGATATTTTCGGCGCCGTCGTTTTCGCCACCGACCGCGGCGACACACATATCTCTCTTGACCGTTTGAAAAATGCCACCATAAAAGCCAAAGACCTTCGGCTGCGCCTGCAATTCGAAGGCGCTGTCGCCAACCTGAAACTCCCATCGAAGACAGCTCTCAACCGCTCGCTCCACTTTTCTTGCGGGCCGGTAACCTGCGATTTCCAAATCGCCCACGCCGTCTTCGGCGGCTATCCCATCAAAACCGAAACCGGCCGTGACAGCAAAAACGCCTGGCTGGATGTGATTTTATACCAGGGTGAGGAAAAAGATATTAACTTCGCCGAAATATCCGACGCCGCTGTCATCTTTGCCTTGTCGCTCAACGCACAAGGCGAAGCTCCGGCCTTCACTAATCTCTCATCACGAAACACTAATCACTGGGCCCGAGGCCGAACCACCGCCACCTGGCACAACATGTCATTGACCATCCCCACCAAACCTATGAAAACCTCCGAACAACGAGCTGCTGCATTGGCGGAAATAAAGGGACAAAATCTCTGGAAAACAGAAACGCGGTGAAGTCCCGAGTAGAAAAAATGCCCTGCCTGTCCCGTAGCAAATAGGCTCCTGCCGTTATTTGGTGCGGGAAGCGCAGCCGAAGGAGCCTGCCCTGAATTAGCCGAAGCCTTGAGCCCGTTCGGCTACGCTCAGGGTAAACTCCGTCGAATGGATCGATGGGTCGAATGGGAAGGAGCTTGTTTTGAATTTAGCTTTTTGGAAATTCATAATTGTCATACGTAAAGCGCGTACGCGCTTTACGTATAAGCTGTTTTGACACTACGTCCTATTGAAACTAATATTTGAACCTTTTATTCGAAGACAGCTACCTTTTTTTTAGATTGTCACGTCGCTTCGCCCCTCTCAATGACATTCATCAATCGAGCTATCACAATCCACTTACAAACGGCAGATGCACCCCGTTTTTGGCACCACAGGGATAAAAATGGCACAAAAAGTCTATTTTTTTATACTAAAACACCCGGCCTAATTGTTATATAAATGACAATCGATTGTTCTAAATGTAGGAAATAACTTTTTGATGTTAGAAGACAAGCTGCTTATATGGAAGTTTAATCGCGGTAACCTCAATGTCCTGCGGGGCATTTATGAAAAGTACAAAGATGATTTGGTGACATTAGCGGCAGCTCTCTTAAATGATGTAAGTTCCGCCGAAGATGTAGTACACGAGGTTTTTGTGTCTTTCATCGAATCCTCCCGGAAGTTTCGACTCACCGGGACCCTGAAAGGCTATTTAGCGACTTGTGTCGCCAATAACGCACGGAACAAAAACAAGGCAAGGCGAACACACCGAGGTATTGCGTTTGACCAAGCAAGCCCGGCCAAGGCGGATTCGAACAACCCGGAATTTCATGCGATATTCGGCGAAGAATTGAGCCAGTTGAGCTGGGCCCTTGGACAGCTTCCGTACGAGCAGCGTGAGGTCTTAATACTGCATACGTACAGCGGTATGAGATTCAAGACAATCGCCCAGCAGCAGAGCGTTTCAATTAATACTGTACAAGGCCGGTACCGGTATGCCCTGGACAAACTGCGGTCAATGTTAAATGGTGAGATAAAGTGATGAGACCGTCAGATAATATAAATGAGTTGATTAAGAAATTACAGTTGAAAGCCAGTGCCGAGCTGGACAAAAGGGTTCACGATGATATTTCCGCGGCACTGACAAAATCAGAACAGACTAAATCGGTTCAACCACAGCCGAATATATGGAGAACCATTATGAAAAGCCCAATTACAAAACTGGCCACTGCCGCGATCGTAATCATCGCATGTGTGATAGGTTTATCTCTCTGGAGGACCACCAGTTCCGGGATTGCCTTGGCGGATGTACTCGCCCGCGTCGAGCAGGTCAAGGCCTTCAGGTGCAAGGTAAGTTTCACGATGAATGATCAAATCGCTCCCGACAAACCGTACCAGTTCGAAGTACGCTCCACAATTCTACTGTCACGGGAATATGGCCTCAAAGTCAACGCTGAGACACCAGATCCGAATGGTGGATGGATGCCGTACGCAGAAACGTATATATCGGATGAGAAGAAGACGTGCGTCGAGATCGCACACACGAAGAAAAAGTACGTGCGCGAGGAACTTGACTATTATGCTGAGACTCAAGGGGACCAGGAAGAAGATTGGAGCGATCCCGGCACCATTCTCAAAGCTATCATTGCCTGCAAGTATGAGAATTTGGGTCGATCAACCATAGATGGTGTTGAGGTGGAAGGATTCCGCACGACCGATCCAAATTGCCGCTCGCCGGTGAGCGAGTCTAGGTGGAGTAATCCACAGGTCGATGTCAAGCTGTGGGTAGATGTGAAGACACGCTTGCCGGTGCGGTTCGAGGAGTTCAGCAGTTCCGTTGACGAGAGGGGTAATACGCACAGCCAGCGCCAAGTGGTGCACGATGTTGAGTGGGATGTCCCCTTTACGGCGGCCGAATTTGAGCCGCCGCCCGTACCCGATGGATATGAAGTTCTGGACGTACCGAGACTGAATGATGAGGAGACTGCCATCCAGGGTCTAAAGCGATGTATCGAGCTCTTCGGCAACTACCTCGAGAATATCAGCGATGACGCAGGGGCAAAAGGGATAATATTCTTTGCATTTGAAAAGAGTGAAACCTCCACAGCATTGCGACTGAAGGAAGAGATAAAAGGGCTTACGGGAGAAGAGAAACTCGACAGAGTTAGCGATGCCGGGGAACCCATATTCCGCCTCATTTGGTTCTATGTTGGGCTCGTTCAGGACAAGAAGGAACCTGCCTACTATGGCAAGACCGTTACGCCCAAAGACGCGGATAAGGTTCTACTGCGATGGAAGGTTTCCGACAGCGAATACCGTGTGATCTTCGGCGATCTGCGAGCAGAAACCGTTACGCCGGAGAAACTGGCGGAACTCGAAGCAGGGTTGCCTAAGTAGGTTGAATATCTTGTGAATCTGTGAACAAGGCCGGGCTTTCGTGGTCCGGCTTTTTTTATGCGCCTTTGCAGAAAAAGTTTTTTTCCTTAGACCCAAACGGGCGTTGAAATTGTTATATTACCGGCAAACGTTTGTTTTTGGAACTAACTCGGCGGGCCTAATGAAAGACAAGCTCCTTGTTTTGAGGTGTAAACGTGGAAGCAGAGATGCCTTGGGGCATATCTACCAAAAGTACAAAACCGATTTACTGATTTTGGCGATGGCTCTTTTAAATGAGAAAAGTGCTGCTGAAGATGTAGTACATGATGTTTTTGTTACATTTGTTCAAGCTGTTGAAAAGTTTCGGCTGACAGGAAGTCTCAAAGGCTATTTACTGACTTGTGTTGCCAATCGTGCACGTAATACAAATAAAGCAAAACAAAGACAGCAAAACGTTGTGCCGAACCCGGCGGTCCCTGCCTGTTCTTGTGCAAACGGGCCGTCCCAGTCGATTATATATAACGAAGAGCTGCAGCAGCTAAGCGACGCAATGGTCCAGCTTCCATACGACCAGCGAGAGATAGTAATGCTTCACCACCAGGCCGCAATGACGTTTAAAGCTATCGCTGAATCACAGGGGATTTCGGTCAATACCGCTAAGAGCCGATATCGGTACGGACTCGACAAGCTGCGGTTAATTTTGGATAATGAGGCAAAAAAATGAAACCGGAAGATAAAATAAAAGAACTGATTAACAAATCAGATGTTACGACCGACTCCGAGACAGATAAGAGAATCCTTGGCGGCGCTCTGGAGCATCTGGAAAAATTAAAGCAAAAGAAATTGGCCACAACACAGCCAAATATATGGAGAACAATTATGAAAACCGGAATAACAAAATTAGCCGCTGCGGCGGCGATTGCAATCGTCGTCCTCGGCGGAATAACTTTCTGGCCCGACAGCGGCCCGGAAAACGGAAAATGGTGGCTGGGACCACCGGCCGCCTGGGGGCAGGAAATCCTGGCTGAACTTGATACAATCAAAGGTGTAACCTGCCATGAACAAACAATATGGATTGACCCTGATGGGTCAAGACATACATCCATCACGTGGGACATATTCTACGTTTCGCATGACAGTTACCGTAGAGATATTTATGATGGCGATCGCCTGCGGGAGATACAGTGGTACGTACCTGATAGAGATGGCACACTACAGCACAGTATACGTTATGACCTGAAATCCTATTTCGCTCACTCAGGCGAGGGGAGTTTCGGCAACTACGATCCCGTCGAAAGAATGCGTTCTTTTGTCGGGCAGTTGGATAAGGCAGATAAGTTACTGGGCGAGAAAGTCGTTGAAGGCCGTGACTGTGTGGGTTTTGAAATCAGTGCAAGCAAGCGCGGGGACAATCCGGAAGAATGGATTGATTGTATCTGGTTTGATGTTGAGACAAAGCTGCCCGTGCGTATTGAGCAACGTGGCATACCGGTTACCGGCCACCCGGAGGAAACGTTCACGATCATTCAAGACCAATTTGACTACGATCCGGGCTTGTCTGCCGACACGTTTGTCCCCAAGACCCCCGAGGGCTTCATTTTCGTCCATCCGGACGAGATTCGGGCGGCCAAAGAGAAAGAGCGAAAGGAGTAGGTCGCTGGAGTACTCTCAAAGGCCAGGTAACACAAACAGCTAATCGAAGAAATTTCTCGCAAAAGCAGAATGAAAGGAGACCAAGAATGATTAGACAACGAACTAATGTTAGCAGCCTTATGGAAGATACTCACACAACTGATGGGATTCATGAGATACGACGTACGGTGATAATAGAACTCTTATTTTCGTGATAGGGAAGAAATGCTCAAGACACTTGTCAGAAAAGAGATCATCGAAACAATTCAGGACTTGCGCTTTTGGGTCGTGACGGCATTCCCTATCATTCTGTTTGCATTTGCCTTTGTGATGTTTCGAGAGTATGACGTGCGTTAAAGTAGAGTAGAGAGGATGAATTATTGAATTATAATGTTAGGAACGCTGATTAAGAAAGAGATCGTGACGACGGTTCTGGATCTTCGCTTTGTAATCGCATCTCTGTTGTTTCTTGTTCTGATCCCTTTGGGGATGTATGTCAGCCGAAAAGATTATGAACAAAGGTTGGCGAATTACAACCTGGAACATCAGATGTATCGGCAGAAATATGGAAAGGAAGTATCCTCCAATGTCGAAGTCCAGGGATTCAGGCCGCCATCGGTGCTGAGCATTTTTGCTTCGGGGCTTAACCACTACATACCCGACAAAGTCATTACATCGAGGTCGGGCATTTTTAGAATGACCAAGGACGTCCGCGCTGGCGATTCTCCGTACCTGCTTTTTGGCCGGATTGATTTACTTTTCAATGTGTGCTTTGTTGCATCATTAGTCGCGCTGGCCTTCACCTTCAGCAGCATCTCCGGCGAAAGACAAGCAGGCACTTTGGGATTAATGCTTGCCAACTCCATTCCTCGCAGCCATATTCTCCTAAGCAAGATTGCTGGAAATTATATTTGCCTCTTAATCCCTTTCGTCATGTCTCTTTTAATTGCCTCGATCATCCTGGAGCTATCGCAAGATATCTCTATACTATTGCCTCAACTCTATCCTTCTTATCTTATTATCTTAGTGGTGACTCTTGTATTCATTCTGACGATGGTGACTCTCGGTGTTCTGATCTCGGGAATGACGCAGAAACCCATAATATCTATGACGGTATCGCTGTTTGTCTGGGTGCTCATTGTGCTGGCGTTACCGAAAGTCAGTCCCATGTTGGCACGCATCATCTATCCGGTCGAAGCCGAGCAGGTGGTCAATTTAAGAAAGCAAATGGCCCTTGAAGATATTGAAAAGACATTCAAACAAAAGAGTATAGATATACACAACAAGTATCTTCAGCAAATAC
>Ga0315550_1001330_pt1 | contig 15287 bp, 18 predicted proteins | sample SalMarSW160190MG_2_FD_203100 | JGI IMG/M metagenome (GOLD analysis project Ga0315550, IMG submission 203100) | Salt marsh sediment microbial communities from the Plum Island Ecosystem LTER, Massachusetts, United States - Salt Marsh Sediment SW1601-90 ... | reverse complement strand
AAAAGTTCAAGGTTGGCTTGCAGCAGTTGATGGCTGGAAGCAGAAACTTCAGACTCTCAACAATATCCCGCAAGGACCTCATGGCATTAACGGAAGAGGCAGCGAAAATCTCCGGAATACCCTACGTGATGGACGCCTACGGCGAAGAAGCAAACAAAATCCTAGAAGAGTAAAGGGATTCCACATTCCTTACTTTCCCTTTTTCTTTTGATTTTTTCTTTTATAGTGTATCTTTATTGAATGCGTTTCCGCAAAGGATATTACTGCTGATTTTACCAGTTATTCAGGGATTATAATGAACAGTAAATGGATCGTCGTAGTGGTGATTATTGTTGTTGTTGTCGGAGTAGTTTTTTCCGCGCTATACTTTGGAACATACAATAATCTGGTGGCTCTTGAAGAGTCCGTGGACGAGAAATGGGCTCAGGTTGAACAGGAACTGCAGAGAAGATACGACTTGATACCGAGAGTTGTGAATGCTTCCAAACTTTACATACAGTATGAAGGTTCAATCCTCCAAAACGTCACAGAACTTAGAAGCCAATGGGCGACTGCGATGCAATCCGGAGACGTAGACGCAATCAATGATGCCACAGCAAACCTAGAAACTGGAATATCAAATCTGATTGTTGTGGTTGAAGATTATCCTGAATTAAAATCGTCAGATGTGATAATCAGTTTGATGGTTGAACTTGAGGGCACAGAAAACAGAATTTCCACAGAACGCATGAGATATAACGAAGCGGTCAGAGATTACAACCAGATGCGAAGGTCTTTTCCCGCAAACATGTGGGCAGCCGGATGGGGATTTGAGGGTAAAGAGTATTTCGAGGCTAAGGTTGGGGCTCAGGAACCTCCAGATGTGCCAATAAATTAAGACTTCCACTCTAGAGGCGTTCAGATGCTTTCCGTGCAACGAACCATTCTTTTTTCTTTTCTATCAGTGATGATTTTAGCTGCTTTTGTAGTAGCAATTCCAACCGCAGTTTTGCCTGTTAAGGGACAGGTGATTTCGGACGACTGGAAATATGAAATCGAATCTTATCTTCAAGAAGTTGACACGAACACCACGGCTGAGATAGTTGTCTACGTTGTAGATTCCCTGTTTGGTCATGGCATCGGAAATGATGGAAACGAAATCAATGACATATTTCAGCTTGGCGTGTACATATTCAATGAGTTACCATTGGATACACCCAGCGGTTCAGTTGTTGGAATCGGAAAAAAGGGAAAGGATAACGGTGTTCTGGTTCTTGTTGCCATGGCTGACAGAGAATGGAGAATCGAAGTGGGCTACGGATTAGAAGGCTACATAACCGACGTAGAATCCTATCGAATAGCTGAAGATTATTTGGTTCCAAATTTCGGGGAAGGAGAATACGGCAAAGGGCTAGCATACACCGTTAAAGCTCTCTCTCTAGAGATACCAAATGTTACTGAAGCGGAACAGATGCCGACACGTGGAAGATACGTCTACGATAATGCAGAACCGCCCGCCGATGAGGAGATACCTTGGTGGGTTATTGCGCTTATAGTCATCTTTGTGATTGTTATGATATCGGTTGTTGGTCGTTTCGGTGGCGGTAGAAGAGGAAGGTCTTGGGGTGGTTCAAGGGCTGGTGGAGGGCGCTCGGGTGGTGGAGGAGGCGGTGGACGCTCTGGGGGCGGCGGTTCCGGTGGAAGGTGGTAACGCTTTACACTTCACACTAGAAAATAATACACATCACAAGACATTCTAACATGTGCTAAGCACTATTCTTTAGGAACCAGTTCGATTTCGTAAAGTTTTGACCACATTTTTCCTGTTACGAAGAGCCTATCCCCGTTTGGGTCATACGCAATACCATTGAGCATATTGTATGTATTCTGGTTTTCTGAATCGCTGATGCCCGTCAAGTCTATCCATCCTGTGACCTGTCCGGTTTGAGGGTTTATTATTGCGATTTTGTCTTGTTTCCAAATGTTCGCATAGACCATCCCATGGATGTATTCAAGTTCATTAAGAAAATCTACGGGCTCTTCGTCGTACACTTCAACCTGACCGATAGTCTGGAAGGTTTCTGGGTCCAGAAAATACAAAGTTGCGTTTCCAGCACTCATTATCAGTGCGCTGCCGTTATGTGTGATTCCCCACCCTTCAGTGGGATAAGTAAACTCTTGCAACAAGTCAAACGAGTTTTTGTCATAAACGAAGCCTTTTCCTGATTGCCAAGTTAATTGGATGATTTTGTCATCGAAAATTGTGATGCCTTCGCCGAAGAACTGGTCTGGTAAAGAGTAAAGCTGAGTTACGTTGCCAGTCTCTAATTCTACGCGGCGCAAAGTAGATTGACCGTAGCGCCCTGTGCCCTCATACAAGACGCCGTCCTCAAAAACCAGTCCTTGTGTGAAAGCATCTTCGTCATGCGGATACATGTTAAGAATCTGATATGTGTAGTGTAGTGGTTCTGGGTCAATTGGAGTGTTGCTCAGCAAAACCAGCGTAACTGAACTAACTGCTATTACCGCTACGCCAATCAGTATGATTGCCAAGTGCTGCCATTTCATTGGTGTCACAGTAGTTTTTGGTAATGGTGTCTTTAATACTTCGTGTAGCCCATTTTGATTGTAGTGGTCATTCCATAGCTTTTTCTGATTATTTGCTCCTTTAGCTCCAGAATATCAAGATTCTCGTCAAACCATCCGAACAGCGCTTAGATGAGAAGACCCTTCTCCTTGAGGATATTTCTGGTCTTTCGGTAGGCTTTGATTCTTTCATCGGCAGAGAAGTCTGAGGTTTCGAACACAGGATAGGATTCGTCAGTGTCGTCTATAGGCCAATCCAACAGCTCTTCTCGATCGTAGTCTAACCACCGCCCGTTTGTTTCAACCCAATCCCAAAACTTTGTTCCCAAAAGGGGAGTTGCCATGCTCAAATGCACGCCGTCAACATGCACTTTCTCAACAAATGTCTTGATCTTGTCAGCAGCTTCTGCTGTATCTCCGGGGTTCCCAAGCATCAGAAAAATGTTGGCTATGATTCCCCGTTCGCGGGTCAGTTTTATTGCCTGTTCTATCTGATCCAAGCTTACGCCTTTTCTTATGAACTCTATTACGTCCGGGTCTACTGATTCAACCCCGAAGTTGATTGCTGTGCATCCCGCCTTCTTCAGTTTCAACAGTAAATCTTTTGTCATGTGGTCGACTCGCATGCCATTCCAGAAATAGATGTTAAGCTTCCATTTTTTTGTTATTATTCCGTCAAGAATGCTTTCTGCTCTAGCTAAGTCAACGGTGAAGTTGTCATCAAGAACACTCAAAGTGGACACTCCATACTCGTTCATTAGGTGCTCGATCTCTTTCAGAACATACTCTGGACTGTGACCACGCCATTTTCTTCCAAAAACTGGGCGGCTACAAAAAATACATTGCTGTGGGCACCCTCTGGATGTGAATATGGTGCCGGCGTTCTCTCCGTATAGGTGCATTTTCAGTTCTTCTCTTGCAGGATATAGAATCCGATCCAAGGGATAGATGGGATTTGACATCTGATTACTTTTGATTCTGTTGTCTTCCCTGAAAATTAGTCCATCAACAGCATCTAGACTCTTTCCATCGTGTAACCGTTTAACTAACTCAAGAAAGGTGAATTCCGCCTCGCCCACGACAGCCGCGTCAACTTCCCTGTGCCTAGTTACTAGAAGGTCTCTCATCATGCTCGGGTAAGGACCCCCCATAACCACAAAACTTGTGGGAAGAATACTTTTTGATTGTTTAGCGATTTCGAGTGCTCTGCGAGCGTTTGTGACAATCGAGGAGACTCCGATGATTTCTGGCTTCTCACTGGAGAGGTATGTGCTGAGGCAAACGTTTTCCACGTTCAAGTCGATTATTTTTGTTTCAATGCGGTTTCTTTTTAGCACAGCCGTTATGTAGCCTAAACCGAGGGGTGGAACCTTCAAGGATGGGGTTCCAGACGGAGGCTGAATCAGGACAATCTTCATGGAATTTAACAACCTGCAGTTTCTGTATTTATCATAAATACGCTGATCAATAATATTAGTCTGGTCAACCAAAATTGTATTACGGAGATAATGGGGGTTTAACTTGAAAAAGAAGTATCTGGTTTTTCCGATCCTAATAGTGATACTGTCTGCATTTTTGATAATTGGATATGTGAACCAAACTGAGCAAATTCATAGAACTGGAACGATCAAGGAGCTAGTTGTAGAAGCAGCGAGTCTTATCGAGGATAAAGGCGAAGACGCTTTCTCCGAGCTCAGGCAGGAGGGAACCAAGTGGTTCCACGATGATACATACGTGTTTGTCTGGATGACGGACGGTATTCGTGTTGTTTATCCTCCCGACCCAAGCGGTGAAGGCAAAAACATGAGCACGCTGCTGGATGTAACAGGAAAAGCGATTGGAAGACTGTTCATAGAGATTGCATTAAGTGAAGATGGTGAAGGATGGATAGACTACAGCTGGCCAAAACCGGGAGAAACCGAACCATCAAGCAAACAAACTTACATCAAAGGGGTTACCAGTGATGAACAGACTTTTCTTGTCGGATCAGGATTTTATGTAGACACAAACGGGAACGTTATGAAACCGTTGCAATACGTCTCCATCATAATGGAGAGTATAATCGCAGTAACTGGGTTGTTCATAGCGATCCGCAAAAAAAGAGTTTTTGGTTATGGGATATTCCTGACTTTTCTCATTTACGTTTTTTATGATCTGGCAAACCTGCTGCAGCTAGAAGTTTCTGCTAACACGCTTTATCCCATATTCTTTGTAGCTACACTGTCAATACTGTGGGCAACCTTGCTAATCTACATGGAAGAGTAAATGACATCGCCATTCACGTAATTATATCGTTCCCAATCAGAGGCAGATTACTAAACATTACCGCCTAGGTCAGAACTGTAAGTTGTGTAAAGAAGAGATTAGGAAACCAGCCAGAAAACCAAACGAAATTTGATGGAATCAGCGGATTACGAGAAATATCCTTTGACATAAGCGCGGGTCCGCTGTATAACCGGAGTCAGAGTGACCATTAATGTGGTTCCAATTGTTGACAGGACAATGATGTCACCAAAGACCCACCCGAAAAACACAGTTGGAAATATATCCATGGGAATGTCGCCGAATGCTGCCAGTGCTCCTACTCCGAAGACTCCTGAAACCGTGCTTGCAATAAGGACACCGAAGATTATCCACATCGTCCAGGTTTTCTTGTCCTCCACAAACGTCTGCGCTACCATTATTACGAGAGCAATCGCGAAAGTCACAATGAAAACTTCCGTTAGGGTCAGGATTGTTGCCACAGCCGACACAACAAAATCTATCATAAGAAGAGCAGTCAAGCCATACGTGATTTTAGGCTTTTTCAGGTTGTATTTTGGTTCAACTTTCAGGGATCTGAATGCCAGTAACGGAATTAAGCCTTCAAAAAGGTCCGCCAGCGACCATACAAGAGCAAATTCTAATGTAAAACCGACGTAAAGAGCCATGAAGATGCAACTCAGATATCCCGCTATGCTTCCCCAGACCCCGAACCAAAGCGCCAACGGAACAAAGACAGCCGCGGCAACATAAAGCCCAGAAACGCCCGGTGCCGGAGGTACAGGCGCTTCGATAACCGCCCATATGGCAAGAGCCGTACACACGATTGTTGAAATTGCACATACAATTGGTTGTCTCCATGTGACCCCGGTTTTCGATTCAGCTCCAGAGTTTTTTAACAACAAGTAAACGCTCCAAGTAGCGGTCATAACTTTGAATGCCAATAAAAGTTTACATATATAGTTCTTTTCTAATGTGCCTTTTTATGAAGGACACACGCCTATCCGCAAGCTCAGTATGTGTGTGTTCATGTTCTCGTCGACATGAACTTCATTGTTGAACTGAAAATGATGGAACAGGGGCAATCGTTGTTAATACCAAATTTTTTTGCATTGGATAACATTCTTCTAAAAGATAATGTCTCTTCTTGATTGAGAACCGTGACAAATATGGAAGCGGTCTCAAATAGAGTGGATGGCATCCTGACTGTTTCGCTGACGGGTAGATTGGATGCTCTCTTTTATCTGTGTCCCGCAAACGTTAAAAGCAAAACGTTTCTATATAACTAAGGGTTGTCTTCAAAAATATAACTTGAACTGTTGTGATTTTGTTCGGGAGATGATGAAAATGAACATTTCAAGCAAAATTGTTGCTGATTATAGGTGGCATAGCTATTTCGTTGTTGTCGGCGTTATATTCTGCAGATATGACTGTTGGTTTAGGCGCATCGACAACCGGTTATGGTCTGCCTCTGCTTTGGCTGGAAAAGGTAAGCATGGTTGTGCCTGGAACCCCCACCACTTATTCGCTGTATGGGTCTGGATTATCCCTGCTAGCTGACATTGTATTCTGGACCATAATTGCGGCAATAATATACCTCGTCTATAAACAAGTCAAGAAATAACAGCTTGCTTCGTCGTCCACGCTCGTCTAGAGAGATGCAACCCTACTTCTAGAACCCTTCCGAAATTAGGTCAACAGTCATACCTTTGATTGGCACATATGGATTCATGGAGTGCTGCACAACAAGAGAATAAACTATCAACAAGCCCCTTACTATATCAGGGTGCGGCAAATTTTAATAACGTAAAATATGAAATTTTGTGATTGGTGTGTTTCATGGCATTGGTGTTGGATCCAATTTATATCGTGAACTTGACGCTTTGCATCATAATATTTCTGTTGGGATTTTTTGGTTACAGAAAAAACGGTAACCCGGTGCCACTTTATGTCGGCATAGCTTTTGGTCTATTCGGCGTCTCCCATCTGGCGACAATTCTCGGTCTTAAATACGCCTTGGAAGTTTTCCTGATAGTAATCAGAACAGTTGCGTATTTGGCAGTTATATTTGCTCTTTACACAATTTTGAACAGGCGATCCTGATGCATAATCCACGGGGACTAAACAGTGAACTTTATCAAAAACGCTTACCATACTCCTAAAACTCTAAAGGCTAAGGAGATTTTTTCATGAGCATTTTCGAACTTGTTATGCTTCTCTGTTTCGGAGTTGCTTGGCCCTTTTCTATCCACAAATCTATTGTTTCCCATTCTGTTAAGGGAAAAAGTCTTGCTTTTCTGTTGATTGTCTGGTTCGGTTACCTTTCAGGTGTTTTGCATAAAATCTTCTATCACCCTGACATTGTCATCGTTTTCTACGCCATCAACTTGACTATGGTTAGTGTTGATGCTGTGCTTTATTTGAGAAACAGAAGAAAAATCATGAACAAGAAAATAGAAGATGAGATTGTTTCAATTAACGTTAACAGATCAACGTGAGCAGAAATTAAACAACTCGAAAAAAATAATGGAAATGTACCGCAGATTCATGGAAGATAAAATTGTGGTGCCGAGGGCCGGACTTGAACTGGCGACAACCCGGTCTTCAGCTTCACCCTCAACAATGCCTGTTGTTGAGTCGGGTGCTCTCCCAATCTGAGCTACCTCGGCGCCACTCAACATGAACCACAACTTGTTTTTTAAGCTTTTTGAAGTAAACCCCCTCAACAGACCGTGAAGTTGAACCGTAAAATATTAACCCCTGCAAGAACAAGGCTGAATCATCGGAAGTGAAAAAGAAAATGAGTGTGGTTTGTCCCTTCTGCAGAATAGCCTCCGGCAAAGCACCCGCAAGCATCGTCTACGAAGACGCCACTGTATTGGCATTCATGGATTTGAATCCCGCCAACGTCGGTCACATTCTAGTCGTTCCCAAAGAACATTGGGAGAACATCTATGAGATCCCCGAAGATGTCTTGGCTGAAATGTTCTCGGTGGTTAAGCGAGTCAGTGCTGCTGTGAAGAAGACCGTTGGCGCCGAGGGCATCAGTATCCTTCAGCTTAACGGGAGGGCTGCTGGCCAGTCGGTGATGCATTTTCATGTTCATATTATACCACGATTCAGAGGAGACCCCATATCAACAGCCATAGGAGCCATGATAGGGCATCAGGGGTTCGAAAAGCCAGAAAGAAAAAACTTGGACGAGACCGCGCGGAAAATACGGGAAAACCTCTGAAAAAGTTGGGATTCCCGATAAATGATTGCTGATGGTGGGCCCGGCCGGATTTGAACCGGCGATCTCTTCCGCGTGAGGGAAGCGTCTTTTGGCCTCAAATGGAGTTAACCAACTGGACCACGGGCCCTTCTCAAAACCTAAACGGTTGCAGGATTCCTTTATATCTTTTGTAACATCTTTTTTCATTAAAGAATCCTGTTTTGCTGAAAAAAGCTGTTTTTCAACAATGAAGTATTATTAGACTACAAATATGAATGTGTGGTTAGCATCGTTCTGGAGGTTAAGAATTCGCGTGTTTTAGCGGACGACTTCGCGTTTCTTCCATCGCAGATTCTTGCTTCTGCATTTCCTACACTTTGTGGCGCTGGAAGCGTTTCGTACTCCACACTCTCGACAGATTTTCATGTAGAGCCTATGCTTCTGGGCAAGCGCTTTCTTGAAGGGATCCATTATAGGCAAATCAGATATTCTCCGTTAGCTGAGGTTAGTTACGATTCAAATCACCTCTGACCTAAATATGTTTTCCCTTCCAGAGGCTTCAACTGCTAGCCTCACCGCATTTCCATGTTTTCAGGCAATTTTCTCTTTAAGAACGACCTTGTCATAAGCAGTTCCATCAGTTTTGATGCAATTATCGCCTGATGCAGCCTATTTCTGGCGAAGCGATTCCCAAATCACGTGACATAATAGCATATGCAAAGATTTACCGTAACGTATTTATTGAGCTGACAAAAAGCTTAGAAAGTTCACGAACAGAAAAAATGAGGAGCGAGGCGGTGAAAATGGCAGAAAACAACTCTGTGTTGATCGGGAGAAAGCCAGTGATGAACTATGTGCTGGCATGCATATCTCTCTTCCATGGCGGAGCAAGCGAAATATCCGTTAAGGCTAGAGGCAGAGCAATCACCAGAGCGGTCGACGTTGTGGAAGTAACCAGACGTCGTTTCATGCCAGACCTAAAAGTCAAGAAAGTTGGAATAGGCACAGATCAGTTGGCTTCCTTCGAAGAAGGTGGCACGCCATCGAACGTTAGTACCATCGAAATAACCTTAGCGAAATAAACAAAAACACGCAACTTTAAAAGGCTCCGCCGCCACCTCCTTTATTTCAGGGAGGACACGAGACGGAGTGAAAACGGCACTATGCAATTTCTGCTTGAAAAGCGGAATATTATGCTCAAAATGTCAAGGAAAACTTAAGTCGGGAAAGGTCAGTGAGGTAGACTTCACTATCGCCCGCTTACTTTTGTCTCTGGAAGAAAAGCATCCTTCTCTTCAAGAAGTATGTTTTCACAAGGCTGTGGAAGCGGATAGGATTCTCGCCATCCTAGTCAATAAGGGTGACGTGCCGCGTCTTTTAAGCCATGGCGGAAAGATTGTTAAGGCTCTCGGCGAAAAGACGGGAAAAACTATTCGTGTTCTGGAATATGGAGTGACTGAACGAAAGTTCTTGGAAGATCTCTTTGTTCCCTTGAATATTCTGACGATAAACAAGATTTGGTTGCCTGACGGAACCACTGAGACGAGAGTTATCTTTAAACGGGGAAGAAGGAAAAGAATTCCTAACGCCAAAGCTTCGAAGGAAATTGCCCAAAAACTTCGGGGAATGACCCTCAGAGTAGAATTCGCTCGATGACAGTTGGGTCTCCAATGGAAGTTGACAAGATGGGGGACTGGCGAAGAACCCATTATTCAGCCGATATAGGGCCTGAACTGGACGGACAGGAAGTTGTGGTTTTCGGTTGGGTTCAGGAGATTCGGGACTTAGGCGGCTTACGGTTTCTGATATTACAGGACAAAACTGGAAAATTGCAGATCACCATCCATCGACACAAAGTCGCGCGTGAAGTAGTGGAGAAGGCTGAATCGCTGCAGAAGCAATACAGCATCGGCATCAAAGGGGTGGTTCAGAAGATGGGGAAGGCTCCCGGAGGAGCTGAAATCGTCCCCAACAAAATGCGCATATTTGCAGTATCAAAGCAGCCGTTGCCCCTCGACATAACCGGAAGAACCAAGGCGGAGATTGATGTGCGCCTTGATGCTCGTGTTCTGGATTTGCGGCGGGAGGAAAATCAGGCTATCTTCAGGGTTCAACACGCCGCTCTTGAGGATGCCAGAAGTTTCTTGTCAAAAAGGGGCTTCATGGAAGTTTTTACGCCACGAATCATTGTGTCCGCCACTGAGGGCGGTTCTGCCCTGTTTCCTGTGGCATACTTTACGCGGGAGGCTTTTCTGGCTCAGAGTCCTCAGCTTTACAAGGAGCAGTTGATTCTGGATTTCGAGAAGGTGTTTGAGATCGGGCCATTCTTCAGAGCTGAAGAATCTCATACTCGCCGTCACCTAAGCGAATTCATCTCTGTTGACATCGAGCAGGCTTTTGCAACGGCTGAAGATGTCATGAAGGTTCTTGAAGAACTCATTCACAATGTCTGTAAGTGTGTGGCGGAAAACTGTGAAAGGGAACTTGAGCTTCTCAAGCACAGGATTACGGTTCCTGAGGTTCCCTTCAAACGTTTAACTTATTCTAAGGTTTTGGAGGAGCTGGAGGCAGAAAAAATTCACATTAATTGGGGCGAAGACATTTCCACCGCAGCTTATAGGGTTCTCGGGAAGCTTCATCCCTACTACTATTTCATTACTGACTGGCCAACCAAAACTAAAGCGTTTTACATCAAACCGCGGGACGACAAACCGGAACTGAGCGAAGGCTTCGACTTGATGTGGCACTGGGTAGAACTCTCTTCAGGCGGAACACGTATCCACTCCAAAGAACTGCTGATGAAAAGGCTCGCTGAGCAGGGGCTCAGCAAGGAATCCTTCAAAACTCATCTGCAAGCATTCGATTATGGTATGCCTCCGCACGCGGGATGGGGCCTAGGCTTAGCAAGACTTGTCATGGTCCTCACCGGCATAAAAAACATCAGAGAAGCAGTGCTCTTCCCAAGAGACCAATTCAGACTAACACCCTAACCCATTGCTAGTATCCGGCTTCTATCAAGTCTTGGGGCTTCATGAATTCTCTTAGAACTACAGTTGCGTAGGATCCTCTGTTCAAGGTGAAACCAAGCTTCATCATCTGCTTCTCATTGTTCTCTGAGTCTGCGGCTATTTCTTCCTGAAGCATGTTCCTTACGGGATTTAGTAGTGCTCGTACTCTGCCTTCTGCTGTTGCTTCTGGCATGAACGAAAGTTGGAAGTTTTCTGGAGTCACGTTTTCGGCTTCAAGAATCGTTTGCTCGATTTCTCCTTGGACTCCCTTGGATGGTGGCTGTTCTGGACCTATGAGTGGCGCAGCTACGCACATCCTTCCCTCCTTCACTGCATCTTCTATTGTTTGAATGTTCGTTGCTGTCGCCTGATCGTACTCTTCTGTGGGAAGCCCATGTTCGTCAAGCTTTATCGTGTAGTCGCCGATTTGTGGTTCGTCGAGGGGGACGCCTCTTCGTATTCGTTCACTGAGAAACCTGTTGAAAAGATAGGATTGGTAGGCTTGAACGAAGAGTTTACGGAGTCTCCGCGGCAATTCCCTGAATGCGCCCACAAAATCGTTTGGATATTTTGCTAGGTGACGGAGCATGAAACGTTCATAGCTGAGGAATCTGGGGAAACTGTTGAGTGCCTCCTCGAAGTCCATGGTATCCTGTAGTTGTTGTCGAGCCTCCCTTGCTTTGGGGTGCTCATTTATGCTGGGTTCTGCAAGGAAGACTAGAGCCGCCTTCTCAGCATCCCCCCTTGTCAGATATTTGCCTACCTGATGGGTGTTGGGTCTGATGGTGCCAAAACGTTGGTGCCCAAAAAAGTTGGGAACCCCGCTTATGCTCTCTATTTCATCTTGGACGTTTTTTGTTCGCTCTTCAATAACTGGAACTGGCTGATCTATTCCTCTTACTGTTATGTGGAACCTGTTTCCTTGAATCAGCTGAGAATACATTCTTTCTCTGGAAAAACGTTGGGGATACAATTTTATGTCCTTGATTTGCACATCCAAAACCTTGTTGGGCGACACGTTTTGGAGGCTTATATGCTGCGCAGTGAGGGCTTTCGTGTCCTTGATGCCCGCAAACCTGATACGCTTCTGGTTTATTCTCAGCCTTTGAGCAACCTGTCTCACCGCCAAAAAAGTATCCCATCTTCGTTTAACCAATACACAGATGAGATAACGTCCCTCCCCAGCAGGCTCCCAAGCCTCAAATGGCGATGAAACTTCAGCCAGTGAGCCGTCAACCAAAAGTTCCTCAACCACAAAATCGTCTAACAGCTGACGGATTCTTCCCCCGACTCCCGGAGATTGGGTAGCGTAAACTTCTATACCCACTTCTTTTTCGAGTGATGGAACCTGCAACAAATCAGCCTCAGAGGAGACTTAGTTTTCCAGTTATAGCATCCACTTTATCGGATGGGGCGGGTCCTATTCCTAGGCAGGTTATTGTTTCTGGCGGCAACTCAGTTAAACCTCTGTCAACAATCAGGGCTGCAGGCAAACTTTCGTTCCTAGCTTTTCTCTCAAGTTCCAGAAGCTCCTGCTCAGACTTCACTTTCACTGCAATTTTGCACTGTCCCTCCCTAATCCATGGATTCCACCATTCAGGACGATTTTTTCGTGCATATTCAGATGCGGAGACGGCAGCGTGCCCAGCCTGAGCAGCCATCTTTCCCTTGCTCATCTTGATGTCAGTTCTCACGACTATAACCTGCTTATACGAAAAAGCCGACGAATCACAAGATATTTTTCCCGTCATCCCTATAGCCTCAACAGGTATCTAATGTGTCCCTGTCCTTCTAAAACGCTTTTATGCCCTGCGGCGACACAACCGAAGTTTTCGGTTCGGAAACTGGAATAACATGCTTTGCGGAAACGTAGATTACTGTCTTGTTGTTGATGTCAGCCATGAAAAAAGGAAATAGCTGATCACCGCCAGTGTGCCCGGATACTTGATCATGGGAATAAGGCTTCTTCCTTGGAAATCGAGGTCTCCAACCTTCTCAAGCACGCTGTCAATCCCCAGTCTCCTGCACAAACCGATCATCCCATCTATCCTGCTATCAGGTAAACTGTCTAGCATTCTACGCATCCGAAGCATAGCATCCAAGTCAAAACCCATCAACCGTTTCCATCGGGACTGGTAACGGGACAGAAGCGCTTCCGAAAAATCCTGTTTTTTCACGGCTTCATAGGCAACCTCCCCTGCTATCTTAGCGCATGTCAGCCCCAAGATGACGCCTCCTCCTGTTGTCGGTTTCACTTGGGAAGCCGCGTCTCCAACAGCAAGAAAGCCATCTGAATACGTTTTGGCAACTGGACCAGCCAACGGTATGGGATGAAGAGAAAGACCTGTGACTCGGCTTTTCTTCAGTTTCTCTGAGGCCACAGGATGTTTCTCCATGAACCTCCGCAGATAGTCTCGTGGGTTACCAACTCTGGTGGCTAAGCCAACCTTTGCAGAGCCATCCTTTTTGGGGATTATCCAAGCGAAAAAGCCGGGAGCAACGTTTCTTCCAAGATACACTTCAACCATGTCTTCATCTACATTCTCCACGTCGTCAACTTCCGCTTGGATTCCTCTCACCATCATAGAACCCTTCAGCCCATGGAGACCAGTCTTCTTCAGAAGCTTTGATGAACATCCCTCAGCATCTATCACAACATTCGCCTCCAGCCTCTCTTCGTTCCCGCCTTCCTTCAGGGAGACTCCATTTACAGAACCTGAATCGAAGAGTAAGGACTTCACCCTTGACTTCAAACGGTACTGGACTCCAGATTTCACGGCTAGATCAAACAGATGTTTATCGAAGATTTCCCTGTTAACAACATAGGTTACTGGAGCGTGGCACCTCAACACAAACTCTTTACCTGACGGAGAATAGAAAACGGCTCCTCTAATCTCGTTCTCAACGGCGCCCCGCGGTATACGTAATCCTAACCGCATTAAACTAGAAATGTTCAGATGACCGGCGCAGTGCTTAGGAACACCTATCTCTTCATGCTCTTCACAAACCAGCACCTCAGCACCTAATTTGGCTGCTGTATATGCTGAGTATGAGCCGCAGGGTCCTCCTCCGACTACAACGATGTCAGGTTTTTTCTTCACGTCTCTTCCTCTTTTGTTCAGCCAATGATTTTACTATAGCACTGGAAAAGAATTGAAAGATAGCATATATAAGAGGCAGTGTTTATATCCAAGTTTCCTTGAGGTGTTGCTGTGAGCGAGAGAGTAAACATCGTTATGCCCAAGTGCATGTCATGTAACCGATCTATTCCTCCGGGAGAAGACGCAACAAAAACTAATTGCCCCAACTGCGGAGAAATACTTATCTGGCGTTGCGCTAAATGCCGGCAGTTCGGAAGAAACTACCGATGCCCAAAATGCGGATTCACTGGACCGTAGGGGACATTTACCAGACCTTTTTTATTGGTCTCCAAATATGCTTTCGGTCACTTGCGTTTTCTAAAGAGCATTACGTCTTTGGGCGTTGTGCAGATGTATTCAAATCCGGCTTCCACGAGTTCTTTGGCTTCTGTTGTTTTTTCTGATTCTAAAGCTGAGTTATGTAGCCAGCTATCTGTTTCTCAGCTTTGTTGATGAAATGTTGGTAAGGGATTCTGCGAGTTTTTTGTTGGTTTCAAAGTCTGTTGTGAATTTGTCTGGAAACCGTTCCACCACTTCTTGAGCTATTCTCTTCTCCAACTCGGTTCGCACCTTACCCCAAGCTTTCACTTGTCCTCCATGACAAAGCAGTTCTCATTTGCCTTAAACCCCAAGGTCGTTTACTCGTAGTATATCAGCTCTTTTTCCTCAAGGTTTTTATGAAGTTTATCAACCGCTTCGTAAACGTCTTCTTCTTTCGTGGCTCCTGTGCAAACAAGTTTCCCGCTTGCGAAGAGAAGAATAACAACTTTTGGTTCATCCATTCTATAGATTAGACCCGGAAACTGTTCAGGTTCATACATGGTTCTTCCGAGACTGTAAGCAGCTTCTTCAAGCTCTATTCTCCGCGAAAGATTCGCTGAGGCAACCATGTTCACTACTTTGATTTCGGGTTTGCCAATGATGATTATCCCGCTCTTCTTCAGTTCCCTTACAACTTTCTTAATTGCTCTTTTCGCCTCTTTTTCAGACTTGGCTCCGGTGCAAACCATCTTCCCAGAATTGAAGATTAAGGTAGCCGTCTTAGGTCTCTTTAACCTGAAAACCAAGCCCGGAAACTGTTCCGGACGATACTCAACG
>Ga0315550_1001329_pt1 | contig 15287 bp, 9 predicted proteins | sample SalMarSW160190MG_2_FD_203100 | JGI IMG/M metagenome (GOLD analysis project Ga0315550, IMG submission 203100) | Salt marsh sediment microbial communities from the Plum Island Ecosystem LTER, Massachusetts, United States - Salt Marsh Sediment SW1601-90 ... | reverse complement strand
ATCGGTACTCACTGCTTCTCTGGGGTCGCGGCCGGTGCCACGATTTCGGAGACCTTCGGTTCTTCGCCCCGCTCGATTTGTTCGAGCCTCTGTTTGATTCCCTGGTGGGAGCGGGCTTCGTCCGGGCGTAGTTCTTCTCGCTCGGCCTGCGCTTGTAGCAAGGTGAGCGCCCGGCTCCAGGATTCGACGGCGTCATCCCGGCGCCCCAGGCGCCAATAAGTGTCGCCCAGGTGTTCGAGGATGACCGCATCCCGGTAGCGACGGGCCCGGGCCGCCCGCGTCAGCCACTTGAGCGCCCCGTCGAGATCACCTCTTTTGTAGCGAACCCAGCCCAACGAGTCCAGATAGGCGGAGTTGCCCGGTGAGTAGGAGACGGCCTCACGAATCATCCGTTCGGCCCGGGTCAGGTTCTTGCCTTGCTCGGCCCAGAGATACGCCAAATCGTTGCACGCGCCGAAGTAACGGAAGGCCACGCCGCTGCCCGGCTCGTAGGACAGTGTTTCCAGGTCCTCGACAATCTGCATCAGTTGCCGTTCGGCCAAGTCGGCCTTGCCCCAATCGAGGTAGCAACTGTAGAGCAGATAGCCGAACTCGGAGCGCAGGCCGGGCCCGCCCCGCAGGCGTTCCTGCAGCTTGAGCAGATAGCGTTCGGCGTCGGCGTGGCGGCGGGCTTGGATCATGGCCTGGGCGACCCGCTGAAAGTCGTCCGGGCGGTTGCTGGTGCGGGCCCGCTGCTTGTAGAGGCGGATGGCCTCATCAAACTCCTCCGCGCTCATCAAGGCTGCCGCCAGAACATTTCCTGAGCGGCTGCTGTGATCCGCGCCGGCCCTCCAGTTGCGGGCCAGCTCCACGGCGGCCTGGTGTTGGTCCGCGAGGCTGAGCAGACTGATCATCCAGTGGTTGAGGTCCCCGCTGTCCGGGTCGTCTTCCAGCCATTGCATCAGCAAGAGTTTGGCTCGCTGCAGGCGGCGGGCCACGGCTTCTTGGTCAGGGCCGGGCTGACGGGCGTCGGCCGGAGCCAGTAAGGCGGCAAACAAGGCCAAACGGGCCGCCGGGTCGCCGGGCATTTCCTCATACCAATCCTCGGCCAGCTCCAGTGCCAGATTGTTGGCATCGGCGTCGAGCAGTTGGTTGATAAGGGTTTCGCGCCAGGTGAAAAGGGCCGCCGGGCTATCCTGGGCTTCGGCCACGTATTGGTCTTCCCAACTGCGGACGGCCTGGGCCGCTTCGCTGAAGCGATCGGCCAGCACGTAGGCCTCCAACAGGGCCCGGCGAAGTGGCCCCGGGTCCGCGTCGGCCTTGGCCCGGTCCAGCATCTTGCGGAACAGAGCAACGGCCGGGGTGTAGTCCTGCAAGGTCAGATAGATGCGGGCTTGCTGCCACATCCAGGCCTCGCGGTTGGGATGTCGCTCCAGCATCTTGCCCAGCAATTCGGCGGCCTGCTCGAATTCCAGGGCACGCCGATGCACCAGGACGCGCAGCTCCAAACCCGGCTTGTTGTGCGGCTCGACGGCCAGGGCTTCGTCGAGTAGCTGTGCCGCCCGGTCGTATTGGCGTAGCGGGTCACACAGCGCCGTGGCCAGGTCCAGCCTGGTCCGCACGTCCTGGGCGTCGCGGTCGGCCAATTGTTCGAGTCGGTCCGCGTAGTCTTGGGTGATCTCGCGGCGGGCCCGGCGGGAGGATCGCACCAGGTCGTAGTATTCCCACAGGGCCTGGCAGCGCGCCAGAGCGGCGCCCTGCCCCAAGGCCTGTTTCATGGCCCGTAGCTGCTCGCGGGCTAAGCCGGCCTCGTGCTCCACCAGGAAATTGCGCACTAGGGACTCGTGAGCCTCTTCGTGACTCGCCTTCACCGCCAGGGCGGCTTGATATTGGCGCCGGGCGCGCAACAGTTGTCCCCGACGCTCCAGCAGCCGGCCCAGTTCGCAGGCGGTCTCGGCGTCGTCGCGGCGCAGGGAAACCACGGTTTCGAAGTGGTCCTCGGCCTGCTCATATTCATCCAGTCCCTGGTAGGCCCGGGCCAGCACCAGTTGAGCCTCGGCATTTTGGGCCAGCTTTTCTTCCGGCCGGAGGCCTCGCTTGATCAGGTCAACGGCCTCTTGCCAGCGTCCTTGCCGCACGTAGAGGTCCCCGAGCAATGGGTAGGCCGCGGTTACTTCGGGCTGGTGGCGGATCAAATCCTCCAGCCAGGCCCGGGCCTGCTCTTCGGCCCCGCAGGTGGCGGCCAGACGCGCCACTAGATAGCGAGTGGCGGCCTCCTGGGCCGAATCCGGCGGCGAATCGTCCAGGGTCTCCGCGGCTGATTCCAGCACCGCCCGGGCGTAGGGCTCATTTCGGCTAAGCTGATCGACGGCTTGTTCGAGTAGTCCCAGCCGGTGGGGATGGTCGCCCAGCACGTCGGCCAGCAGGTTGATGGCCCGCCGCCCCTGCCGACGCGAAGCAAAGAACTCCAAGGCCCGGGCATACGCAGCGCTCTCCTCGCCCTGGACCTGGATCAGTTTTCGCACCATGGTTTCGGCTTCGGCGGGGTCGCTGTGGTGGCGGGCCGCCTGGAAGAGCGCTTCGAGCACGTAGATGGACGGCGCGGGCCGGGCAGCCACGATCCTCAGGTCTTCGATCAGTTCATCCCCGTGGCCCGTTTCGGTGTACAGGGCGCGGATTTCGTTCCATTCGTTATCACCGGCCGCGGCGGCGAGCAGCTCGCGGGTCAGTTCTCGGGCCTGGTCGCCGCGACCTAAGCGCATCAGCAGGCGGGCCTTGCCGGTCTGCACCACCACGTTGGCCGGCGCGTATCGCAGGGCCCGATCGTAAGCCCGGGCGGCCTGGTCCAGCCGTCCCAGGCGTTCGTTGATCCGGCCGATTTGCAGCGCCGGAACCTCCGGCCCCGTGGAAACAAAATCGATCTCCTGTGGATCGGCCAGCTCGGATTGCTGCCAGGCGGCGCGGACGGTCTCGAAATGAGCGTAGAGTTCCGCGGCGGCGACCAGGTAACCGGCCTGCTCCAGTCTCTGGGCCGACTCCAGGGCGACCAGGGCCCGGCAGATTTGGTCTTCTTCGCCGACCGGACAAATCCAGGCCAGGCGCAGGTGCCTCAGGGCCGCCTGTTCTTCTCCCCCTTCGGCGGCCACCATAGCTCGGTGGTAGTGGGCGACCAGGTCTGCCGGGTTGAGCATCAGGGCCTTGTCCAGAAACGACGAGGCCCGACCGAGCGCGCCGCTACGACGGCAGCAGATGCCCAAGGTGCGATAGAGCGGCCCGTACAGCGGGTCGTAGCGCAAGGCCTTCTCCAGTTGGGAGACTGCTTCGGTGTAGCGCTGCTGGAGGATCAGCTCCTTGGCCGAGGCCATGCGGCGGAGCGTCGGTGGTGAAGCCTCGGCGGCGGCCCGGGTGTTGGGCGGGCTCAGACTGACCCGGGGAGGTATCTCATCAATGGCCAAGTAAGCTTTGTCGGCGTCAACCTCCGGTCCGGGGGCGACTTTGGGGTGGGCTAGCCGGCGGTCGGCAAGAGGATCATCTGTCTGGCCGCCGCTTTGGCAGCCGAACAGGCACGCAGTGCTGGTGGCCAGGGCCAGTAGCAGCGTGGCCCCGGTTTTGGCGGAGCGCATCGGCGGGCGCTCCGCTGGCGCGGCCCCGGTGGAGACGGCGAGGCCGTTTCTTGTTGCCCCGGTTTTTGAACTCGCCCCCAGCATGTTCCCAAGCCCCGTGGGGTGTCGTTTGGATGACTTCGGACTATCGCGACGATCGGCTACTTCTGGTAGTGGGTTTTCGCGACTTTGTCTTGGCGGCCCTTTTTGAGCTCCGGGCCGATTTCGTTTTTCGCGCGGCCCGGCCGGCCCGCGAGGCAGGGGCCTTGCCCCCGGTTCTCTTGGTCTTGGCGCCGGATGAAGCAGCCTTCTTGGTTGCGGCCTCGCGGGCTTGCCTGGCTTGGGCCCTCCGGTAATGCCCTAAGGCCCGAGTCCGGACCACGGTCAGGAACAAATAGGAGTCGACCGCCAGGACGTGGCGCTCCAGGAAGCCCTGCAGCTCGGTGGGGTCCGCATCGGCCGGGGCCAACTCCTGGTCTTTAAGAAACTTTTCCATAACCTCGTCCACCGGAATGGCGTGCCCGCCCAGGCACCGGCGGACTACGGTGGCGGAGACGAACGGCGTCATGCCGTCCAACAGATTGAGGAACTGGCGCACTTCCCGGATGGGCAGGTCGCGCAGTGAGTTGATGTTCAGAGAGTTCTTCTTTTCGAAGATGTGGCTCAGCACCTGGGAGATGCGTTGGGCTTTTTCCCGGGCCTGGGGCAGCGACTGGTTCATGATCCGCAGAAGTTCGCGTGGGGAGGTGACCCGCAGGTCGTTATAGTCTACTACCCAGCGCCGTAGCGCTTCCAGAGCGGCCCGGGCCGAGGCCCGGTCGGTAAGCTCTTCCAAGATGGCCAGGACCAATTCTTCGATGACTTCCCGGTCGGCAGGGGCCGGGCGTCCCGGCTCGGCCTTGCGCCTCTGCTTCTTGAGCGGAGCCAGGAAGCGCTTCAATCGCTTGGCGTATTCGGCGGCCCCCTTCATTCAGGCTCTCCCGGGGGATCGGCGGATTCAGTTTCGGCGGCGGCCTCGGCGGACTCGTCGGTCTCAGCATACTCGGCCATGGTCCGGTCAATGATGCGGTTGGTTTCCAGGGCCTTCTGAATCGAGGGATCGAGCACGAATTTAAGTCTTGGGCAGTGGCGCGTGCTCAACTGCTTGGCCAGTAGGGATTGGATATAGTGGGTGCAGTGGTGCAGCCCGCTCATGGTGCGCCGTTTCTCCCCCTCGCTGCCCATGACACTGACGTGCACCTTGGCGTGCATCAGGTCGCCGGAGACCTCCACCCGGGTCACGCTGGTTAGGGGGGCAATCCGCGGATCATTCAGCCGATGCTGGAGGGCATCGCTGACCACCTCGCGAATGGTGGAGGCTATTCTGTCCAGGCGATAGGCCCGCATGGTCAATGGGCTCGTTTCAAGTGTCCTTCGGCTGCCCCGCGTGCCTCAGGGCCAGATTTCCGTTTGGTAATCCACCAGGCTGGCTTTGCGGTTCAGACGCACGTGGTCCACCACTTTGTCCAGGCAACTCTCCACGAAGCGACGGTCGTTAGCCACCATGGCTATGCCCAGGACCGCCCGGCGGCACGAATCCAGGGCCTCCACCTCCGCCACCGAGACGTTGAATCGGCTGGCCAGGCGGTCTTTCAGGCTCTTGACCACCCGCCGCTTGTCCTTCAGCGTGAGGGCCTCGAAGATGGCCAGCTCGATTCGCAGCGTGCCCACAATCACCGCTTCACCTGCGCGCCCACGAGCACGCCCCCCCCGCCCCGCTACGGTACGGGTGGGATCTGTTCGCCGATCAGCTTCTTGCTGGCCACGGAACCGTCCGGCAAGACCCAGAATACCTTGACCGTTCCGGCCTCGGTGTCGGTCACCACCGCTTTGCCGATGCATTCCAGGGTGTCCAGCACCGTCTTAACGTCCTTTGGCGGAATGCTCCGGTAGCGCAGTTCCTGTTCCGCCAGGCGATCATCAAAAACAAAGCTCACCTTCCCGGAAGCAAATCCCGGCAGCTCGGCGCAACTCACCTCGGGCAGGAAGAGACTGTAGATGGGGCGCCACTTTCGGCCCAGCTCGACCTCGTAGGTCTTGATCAGCAGGTGGGTGTCCCACCGCTTTTCCACCCGCCATTCTTCTCCTCCGTCCTCGATGAAGTAATCCTCGGCGGCGCTGGCCGCGGCCTCGATGTCGCCGGCCCCTTCGATGGTCTCGCGCACCTTATGGGGATAACCCAGGTAATCCATCAGGTCGGCGTTGCTGACCTTGGTCACCACGCTGACGCGGTACTTGCCCGGCCCCAGGGTCACCATGAGGCCTTCCCCGGCTTTGGTCTGGCCCTTGAACGAGTTGGTGCCCAAACGCTCCTCGCCGCGCACCGGAAGCTCCTCCACGTAGACATCCAGATCCGGCGGCACGGAAAACACGCACACGCCGCTTTCCCGGGAAGGCAGGTCGGCCAGGGGGTTCCTGCCCCTCGGCGAGGCCGGGAGGGGCTTGTCCTCTTGGTCCTCTTCCCCAGGTGATGCTTCTGCGGGGGAAGGCCTGGCCAGGGTGGTGCCGCCGGTCACCACGGCAGGGCCCGGGTCGGGGGCCTCGCCGGTGCTGACCACCTCCCGGTAAACCCAGCGCAGGGTCAGCAACAGGACACTGAGCACCAGGACCACGAAGATGGCGGTCCAGGCGATGCGCAGCGGGGCCATGCCCAGCCCCTTGCCCCAAGGCGCGGCCCGGTCCAGCTCCTGGGCCTGCTCGCGCGATTCCTCTAAGGTGTCGGCCAGAAGCGAATCCATGGGGTCCGCTTCGTCGGAGGGCACCAGGGCCTTCTTCCCGCAATAGGCGCAGTTGACCATCTTGCCCGCGTCCTCGTTACGGGCTCGGATGGTGTGTCCGCATTCGGCGCGAAACTCGATCATGCAGCCACCTCGGGTCAACCCTGTTAAATTATTCCCAGCCGGCCGGAGAAAACCCACTAGAAAAGAGCGGGCAAATCGGTAGTCCCGCCTGGTTGGGAGGTGCCTGTTGCATGCTCGCTAGGGGTGCTCAAGGCCTGGGCAAGCCCCGGCTCTTGCCGCCGCGCCGCGGCACTAGAGCTTGCGAGCCACCTTCACCACTTCGTAAGCCTCGATAATGTCTTCGACCTTCAAGTCGTCAAACCCGGCGACTCGGATACCACATTCCAGGCCGCTACGCACCTCCCGGGCGTCGTCCTTGAAGCGCCTCAAGGATTCCACCTCGCGGTGGCGCCCCTTACGCACGTCCTCCTCGGTGGGCATGATGATCCGCCCCTCGCGGATGACGCGCAGATAATGTGAGCGGCCGATGATCCCCTCGGTGACGTAGCAACCGGCCACCGCACCTACGCGGGTGATCTTGAACACGTCGCGGACTTCCGCCCGCCCGCGGGTTTCCTCCTTGGATTCGGGTTCCAGCATGCCCTCCAGGGCCTTGCGAATATCATCGGTTAGGTCGTAGATCACCCGGTAAAGTCGGACGTCCACGCCCTTTTCGTTGGCCGAGCGCTCAGCGGCCGACTCGGCCACCACGTGGAACCCGATGATGATGGCGTTGGAGGCCTGTGCCAGGACTACGTCACCCTCGGTAATGGCTCCCACCCCGGCGTGAAGGATATTAAGCTTGGCCTGGTCGGTGGGAATCTCGCCCAGCGTCTTGCGCAGCACGTCCACGGAGCCTTGTACGTCGGCCCGGACGATAACGTTCAGTTCGGGGACCCGGCCCAACTCGCGCTCGCGGAAGAGATCCTCCAGCGAGCGGGGTTTCTGGCTCACTGACAGACTCCGCAAGCGGCGCTCCTGTTGGGTCTCTTGGCCCACGGCCTTGGCCACCTGCAGGTCCTGGACCTCGTAGAAGTGATCGCCCGCTTCGGGAAGCTTGCTCAGCCCCGACATCTCCACCGGGGTGGCGGGCCAGGCCTCTTTGATGCGCCGTCCTCGATCATCCAGCAGGGCCCGGACCTTGCCATAGCCGCCGCCACAGACCACCACGGCGCTGGGCCGCAAACACCCTTCGGTAACCAGCACCCGGGCCACGGCGCCGGCCCCCTCCTTCATGTGGGCTTCGATCACCGCGCCGGTGGCGGGCACGGCGGGATCGGCCTTCAGGCTGAGCAGCTCCGACAGCGTGCTGAGGTGTTCGACAAGCTGGTCGATGCCCTCGCCGGTAATGGCGGAGGTCTTGATGATATCTACTTCGCCGCCCCACTCCTGGGGTACCAGGTCCTGCTCGGCCAGCTGGCCGTAAACTCGATTAACGTCTACCCCGGGCAGGTCGATCTTGTTCAGGGCCACCACGATGGGCACCCCGGCCGCCTTGGCGTGGTTAATGGCCTCGATGGTCTGGGCCATGACTCCGTCGTCAGCGGCTACTACCAGCACCACCACGTCGGTCATCTGGGCACCGCGGGCTCGCATGGCGGTAAACGCCTCGTGCCCCGGCGTGTCCAAAAAGGTCACCGAGACGTCGTCACGATCCAACCGATAGGCCCCGATGTGCTGGGTGATGCCGCCCGACTCACTTTCGGTCACCCGAGTCTGGCGAATCTTGTCCAGCAGGGAGGTCTTACCGTGATCCACGTGACCGAGGAAGGTGACTACGGGCGGGCGGGCCTGGAGGTTCTCGCGTTCTCTGGTCTCGAATCCTTCGCGGACGTGGTCCAGGGCCGACTTGGGTTTGGTGACTTCCAGCTCGACCCCGAAGTCCAGGGCCAACAATTGAGCCAGCTCGGTAGGCAGGGTCATGGCAATATTGGGCGTGATCTTGTGCTCCCGGATCAGTTTGGGCATCAGCTTGGCCATACCGATTCCCGTGACCGCACAGAACTCGCGGAGCACCACCGGCTCGCTCATCTGTACCTTGTCCTTTGGTGCCGCCTGCGCGGGGCGCGGTCCACCTGCGGCTCGGCTGATCGCCCGGCGGGCGTGCAGCCCCCTTCCGGTAACCGCCTGCATGCGCTCCTGCCGTTCAATTACATCGCGCTCACGCCATTCCTTCAGGCGCTCGCCGGCTACTGCTTCGGAGGCCAGGCTTCGTCGCGGGTGGGCCCGGCTCTTGCGGGACTTTTCCGCTTCTCTGGCGGCCAGATCTGCCGCGCCGCCGGCTCGGCCTCGCCGGGTGGGCTCCTTTTCCAGCGGCGCCACCGGCGTATCGTCGACCGGGCCCTTGGGAGGGCTTCGGAGCCGGGAGACCGGCCTGGGAATATGGTCGGGGCGCTCCACGCGGATGACGCGTGGTCCTTTTAGTTGTGCCGGGGCGGGGATGTTTTGAGGCCCTGCCGGGGCGACCTTCTCCGGCACGGGCGGCGGCTCGGGCGCCTCGGCGGCAACCTCGGCAGGAGCTTGCGGTGTGGTTTCCGGCTCCCCGGGTTCGGCGGTAGGCGGCTCTTCGGGTGGCGCTTCCGGCGTGGTGGTCACTACCGTGGGAGCCGGCTCCGCTTCGGGCTTGGGTTCGGCAGCAGGCGGGGCCTCTTCGGTGGGGGGCGCTTCGGCGACGGCGATCCCGGTTTCGGCCTCTCCTGCCGCAGCGCCGACGGCTACCTCCGGGGCCTTCTTGGTGACTGTTTTGCGCTTGGGTTGGACGCGTACGGCCTTGAGGTCTACGCGCTTGCTCTGTTCCAGGGTGGTGGCGTGTTGCCCCTCGCTGAACCACTCGCGAATGGTGGCCGCCAACCCGGCGCTGAGGGCGGTCATGTGGTTCTTGACGTCGAGACCTTCGGCCCGGCATTTCTCCAGGATGGTCTTGCTGGCGACGCCAATCTCCTTGGCCAGGGTATGTACCCGCAACTTCTCAGCCAAAACACTCCTCCGAGGGGGCGCTTCGCCCCTCTCTGCTAGTCGGCATTCTCAGCCGTTTGGCCGCTCGAATCGGCCAAGGGGGCAGGCTCTTGGGTCTGCTCCGCTGGGGCGGTTTCCCCGTTTTCGGCCTCGGTTACCTCCGCTGGCTCCGCGATTGCCGCCTTCTCGGGAGCCGGGGCGCCCGCCTCCTGCTCGGTTTCTTCGGCAGAGACGAGTTGGTCGGCCCCGCCGGCCGGGTCCGGCGCCTCTTCCGCGACTTGGTCTGCGGGCGGCGCGTCGGCTGGAACGGCGGCCTCCGTTTCGCCCGTCGCTTCAGCCTGGTCGGCCTGGGCCGATTCCGCTTCCGCTTCTTGCTCGGCGGCCTTTTGCGCGGCGGCTTCTGCTTGGGCGCGGGCCTTCTCGGCCTCCATCTCCGCCGCCACCCGCTTGGCGGCTTCGGCGGCGGCGGCCACGATGCGTTCGGCCACCTCGGGCTCCAGATCCAAGGCCGTGACCAGGGACTCGGCGCCCACTTCCTCAACGTCCATGACCGAGACCATGCCCATGGCCATGAGCTTCTCTATCAGCACCGCGTCGGTCCCCTCCACCGCGGTGAAGGTCTTCTCCATCACGTCTAGGCCCTTGTTGTATTCCGCGGGGGTGAGGATATCGATGTCCCATCCGGTCAGGCGTGCGGCCAGCCGGACGTTCTGGCCCCTCTTGCCGATGGCCAGGGATAACTGGTCTTCGTTGACCACCACGGTGCCCCGGCCGAGTTCCAGGCACAGGGCGATCTCGCTGATTTCGGCGGGGCGCAGGGCGTTGGTAATCAGGATTTGCGAGGATTCGTTCCAGCGTACGATGTCGATTTTCTCGCCGCCCAGTTCGTCGACGATGGCCTTGATGCGGCTGCCGCGCACCCCGACGCAGGCCCCCACCGCATCGACGCGGGTGTCGATGGAGGTGACCGCCACTTTGGTGCGGTAGCCGGCTTCGCGGGCCAGGGCCCGAATCTCGATGATGCGCTCGGAGACTTCGGGCACTTCCAATTCAAAGAGGCGGCGGATGAGGTCCGGGTGCGAACGCGAGAGTACGATCTTGACCTGGTGGGGGGCCTCGCGGACGTCCAGGATCAGGGCCCGGATACGTTCGCCCGGCTGGTGGGTCTCGCCGGGAATCTGCTCGCTGCGCGGCAGATATCCTTCGGTTCGTCCCACGTTAACGATCAGGCCCCCGCCCTCGTAGCGGGTCACCGTGCCGGTGAGGATTTGCCCCTTCTTCTCCAGGAATTCCTCCAGGATGCTGCCGCGCTCGGCCTCGCGGATCTTCTGGATCATGACCTGCTTGGCAGTCTGGGCGGCGATCCGGCCGAGTTCCTTCAGGTCGACGGGTTCGCCGAAGCGGGTGGCGGCGATCTGGCCGGTGCCCCGGTCGATGGTCACCACCACATCGTCTTCCTGGCCGTAGGCCTTGCGTGTTGCGGAGACCATGGCCGTTTCCAGGTCCTGGAAGACGGTTTCCCGGTCAATGTTTTTTTCGCGGGAGAGCCCGTCAACGATTCTCAAGAGGTCCGACGACATATGATGTATTCCTGGCGATTGTCTTTGTCCTTGATTCGGGCGTCCGGCAATACGCGTACCTGTGTTTGGGGCTGCTGTCCGCGGAGCGGCGCTGGCCCCGGGCAACAAAAAAGTGGGCCGTTTCGCAGCAAGCCCACTTCTCGAACCCTCGAACCGCAATGATGGCCCGTGTCCCTAGTGCATCACGGTCCTCCCGACGCACGAGGCCATCTCCGGCTGACCGAATCTCCAGTGGTTGAACCGGTTAGTTCCCACTGGGCGAGTCTCCGAGGCGGCGGCTCCGGCCGCCCACGAGGCTGCGGTCCCAGACGCTGACGCTCACGTCCGTCTCTCCGGATTCGAGAAGCAGGGCTAAGGCACTTTCCGGCCGGGCTGCCCCAATCAGCCCGGTCAACCGGCTCACGTTGCCTATCCAACCCTGGGTTAAGCACTTATCCATACTAGGGCAAAAGCCCTCGGGCAGGCCGGCCGCCAACACAGGGCGCAGGCCAACTGGCCTACCTGGTAGATTCCCTAGCATCGGCCATTATAAGGTGCTGCCTTGAGGTGTCAAATGTCTCTGGGCGGAGGGCGGGGCCCTGGCGGCAGGTCGCCGAGGAGAAGGTGGCCTCGAATCTGAGAGCTTTGGAACGGGGCCGACTCTTCCAAAAACGCCGCGAGTTGGTTAAGATGGAGACTTTGAAGGGCCCGGCGGCGGCAGCAAGGTTGGCTCGCCGGGCGACGGTAGGGCAATGAGAATCATCCGCGAAAGGCTAATGTTGGCGGGGCTCTGCGTCGGTGCGGTCCTGCTCTGGGTGGCGGCCGCCTGAGAGCCGGTTCGTGAGGGGGGACTCGACGCGCCCTGCTCGGGTGTCGCCGGGCCGTGACGGCTTGCCATTCGGCTGTGCTCGGTCACTTCCCAATACAGAAACGCCCAAAGATACGTGATAGCAAGTCCTCGGGATGCAGCGCTCCGGTGAGGGCGGCCAGTTGGTCGGCAGCCTCGCGAATCTCACAGGCCAGAATCTCGGCCGCATCAAGGACCTCGGGGTGGGCCTGACAGATCTCGCCGGCCCGTTGCAGGGCCGCCTCGGCGTCCTGGATGGCCTGGCGATGGCGGGCGTTGAGGGCCAGCAACTCTCGGCCGCGGTCCACCGAGGGAGCCTGAAGTCGGGCCTCGATGAGGTCGCGAAGCCGATCCAGCCCCTCTCCGGAGCGGGCGCTGACCGGCCAAACCACGTCATGGAGATCACCCCGGAGCGTTTCGCAGCGGACCGACACCTCCTCGCGGTCGAGCAGGTCCACCTTGTTGGCCGCGTAGATGACGGGCGGCCGCCGTCCGGGCAGGTCGTCGAGCAGATCGAATCGCGGGTCCAAGGGGTCGCGGTAAAGATCGATCACGAACACGATGAGGTCTGCCTGGCCGGCCACGCTTTGGGCCAGTTGGTGGGCTTGTTCGTCTAGGGGCGAGCCGGTCTGTCCCAGGCCGGCCATATCCACCAGCAGGGCCTCGCAATGGCGCAGTTCCAATGGTGCCGAGAGCATGTCCCGCGTGGTACCGGCTACCGGCGAGCAGATGGCCCGATCCAAGCCGCTCAGCATGTTCAGCAGACTGGATTTGCCCACGTTGGGCGGGCCTGCCAAGGCCACCGTGGGCAGCACGTTGAGCTGTTCTTCGTTGAGTCCGGAGCTACGGATTTGCCGGAGCTCCTCGCCCAGGGCGCTGGTTTGCTCGGCCAGTTGTTCGGCGCTGATGAAGGTGACCTGCTCTTCGGAGAAGTCGATGTCGGCCTCGATCAGGGAGAGCAGGTCGGCCAGGTGTTCCTGGAGTCGGTGGACTCTTTGCGAGACCGTGCCGTGCATGAGCCGGTTGGCGGCGGCGAGCTGGGCGTCGGAACGGGCGTTGATCACCGCGGCTACGCCCTCGGCCTCGGTCAGGTCCATGCGCCCGTTGGCGAAGGCCCGGGCGGTGAACTCGCCGGGTTGGGCGTTGCGGGCCCCGGCTTCGAGCAGGCGCTGCACGGCCAGGTTGAGCACCACCGCCGAGCCGGGCAGGTGAAACTCGATCAGGTCTTGTCGCGTGTAGCTGGTGGGGGCTTTGAAGACGTAAACCACCACGGGGGCGCCAGGGCGGCCGGGTTGGAGCTTGAGGGTGCCCGTGAGTCGCCGATGAGAGGGGCAATCGTACAGGGCGGTTCCGTCATCGGCGCGGAACAACTGTTCGGCCAGGTCGATGGCCTCCGGACCGCTGAGGCGCACGATCCCGCGCCCCCCCTCGCCCGCCGGCGAAGAGATGGCCACGATAGTGTCGTCAACTAGGTCGTACATCGGCCCTATCGCTTACGGGCGTTTTCCAAAACCTCCCGGCGGGTCGCGGTCGGCGGCAAGCCGGTTCAACGGGTGTTTCATAGTTCCTGCCAGTCGGCGCCGCCGGAGGTTTCCACCACCAGGATGTCGCCGGCCCCGAGGCCGTCGGCGCTATAGTCGGCGTGGACCGCCTGCTCCAGGGGTCTTACGGCCTCCGGGCGGCATAAGACCAGAACGTTGCCGCCGAAGCCACCGCCCATCATGCGGGCTCCGTACACGCCGGGGGTAGCACAGGCAATCTCCACCAGGCGGTCCAACTCCGCACACGATACTTGGAACTGATCATGCAGGGAGCGGTGCGACTCAGTCATCAAGCGGCCGAGGGTTTCGGCGTCGGCCTTGCGCAGGGCAGCGGCGGCCTGCAGCACACGATGGTTCTCCGAAACCACGTGGTGGCAGCGGGAGGCGGCCGAGGGGTCCATCTGTTGCATGTGTCGAGCCAACAGGGCGTCGTCCACGTCGCGCAGGGCCTGGACGTTGGGATTGAATTGTTGGAAATAAGTGACAGCTTCTTGGCACTCGGCCCGCCGTTGGGCGTAGTGGCCGCTGCGGTTGCGGTGGGCCACGCCCGAATCGATCAGCACTAGGCGGGCCCCGCCCGGCGAGACGGGCAGATAGTCCACCTTCAGGCTGCGACAATCGAGCAGCAGATAGGCGCCCGCTCGGCCCATGAGGCAGGTGCAGGGGTCCATGACGCCGCAGGGCGTTCCGGCATAATCACTCTCGGCGGCGGTGCAGATTTCGACCAGCTCGGAGGTTTCAAACAGCCCGCCGCCCAAGGCGGTTAGGGCCTTGGCGCAGGCCACGGTCAGGGCGGCGCTGCTGCCCACCCCGCCGCCGGGGCGCAGTTCGCTGTGGATGAGCAGGTCTGCTCCGGGCGGATCGAACCCGGCGGCTCGCAGGCTGAGGGCCACCCCGCCGACGTAGGCCATCCAGGCGGGGTCACGGCTAAGCTGTTCCCCGGTCAGATCCACGGAGGCCTGCTGGTCAAAGGCCGTCGAGTAGGCCCGCAGTTGCCGATCGTCGCGCCGGCGGGCCGCCACCCAGAGGGTGCGATCCAGGGCGGCGGGTAGCACGTAGCCTTGGTTGTAGTCGGTGTGTTCGCCGATCAGATTGACCCGCCCCGGTGCATGGGCCAGTATGGCCGGGCGGGCCCCGTCAAAGCGCTCGGCAAAGCGGCCCCGCAACTCGTCTATGTTGACCATACATTCATCCTAACCGACAATCACCGCCAAACTCCACCACGCTGCTTCGCGGTGGGTCCTTTCCGGGAGGCCGGCAAGTCGTGGCCAGACCCGTTCTCATTGATACCGACATGGGGGTGGACGACGCGCTGGCGATTTGCCTGGCCCTGGCCAGCGAGGCATTGGAGCTGCGCGCCGTCGTCTCGGTGGGGGGCAACGTGGACCTGGAGCAGGCTACCCGCAACATCGGGCGGTTGTTGGCGGCGCTGAAGCCCGAAGTTATGCCTGTAGTAGGCCGGGGGCTGGACCAGGACGGCGAGAATCTTCTGGATGCTCGCTGGTTATTCGGTCGGGATGGGTTCGGCGAGGTGGACCTGCCCGAGCCGCCGCCGACGTTCGCCCCCGAAGGTTTCCTGAAGGTATACGCCCGGGCCATCGATGAGCACGCCGATGAACTGGCCGTCCTGGCCGTGGGGCCGCTAAGTAACCTGGCGGCGCTGTCGCGGCATGATCCGGAGCGATTCGCACGTATCAGGGAAATCATAGTCATGGGTGGCGCTGTCTTTGTACCCGGCAACGTGGAGAAGGTGGCGGAGTTCAATTTCTACCGGGATGCCGCCGCGGCGCGTCAGGTGCTGCAGAGCGGGCGGCCCATCACCCTGGTGCCGCTCGACGTCACCCGGCGTGTGGCCTTGGATGCGTCTCATCTGGGGCACTTCGGGGCCGCCGACACGGTTTATGGGCCGATCCTGGCCAAGATGATGGACTTTCCCATGAGTCACGGCCGCGCGGGCGAGGAGGGCCGCTTTATCGTGCATGACG
>Ga0315550_1001326_pt1 | contig 15306 bp, 11 predicted proteins | sample SalMarSW160190MG_2_FD_203100 | JGI IMG/M metagenome (GOLD analysis project Ga0315550, IMG submission 203100) | Salt marsh sediment microbial communities from the Plum Island Ecosystem LTER, Massachusetts, United States - Salt Marsh Sediment SW1601-90 ... | reverse complement strand
CGCCCACGATCGCGTCGATCCGGCGCTCGGCGACATCCAGGCACCAAGTAAGGGCACGCACCTCGCTCGCGCCAGCGAGGGCCATCCTGGCAAAGCGCTCGGCATAGACACGTTCCAGCCGCGCCTGCAGCTCTTCCTGTCCCGAGCTGTACCAGGCACTCCCTTGTAGGTTCCCCCACCAGAGCTGTGCCAGGTTCGGGGGCAGGTCGCCTGGCACGCCGCCCGACAGCAGTACGAGGAGGGAGGTCACGACCAGGCCCTGCGGGTTGTCGTCGCTGCTCCAGCCCAGCACCTTTTCGCGGGCGGCGAGCTGGCGTGCGTCCTCGAGTTGGCCTGCCAACAGGTACGCGTGCGCGAGGACCGTGGTGCGCACGCGTACTGGCCGTTCCAGCCCATCGAACTCCCACGAGAAGCCGCGAAAGCCCTGGGGTGGCTGTGCGAGGCGATCGCGTAGGTAGCAGGCCGCTTGGCGCATCCGTGTCGTCCGCTCCTTATTGCCGGGTAGCGCGTCCCACACGTCGAGCAAGCGCGACAAGGTTGGCTCGGCGAGAAAGGCCTCCCACCGTCCGGAACGCAGTGCTTCCGGCTCGTCCAGGCGCGCTGCAGCAGCACAGAGGTGGTCGGCGATGGTAGCCCGGATCGGAAGCTCGGCCGGAAGATCCTGCAGCGCTTGCTGTGCGGCGGCTAGGGCTTTGCTGTAGCGGCCCTCTTTTTCCAGCGCAGCGAACCAGTCCAGGTAGGCGCGCGGACGGTCACGTCCCTCTTCTCGGGCCAGAGCGGCCAGCCCTGGCGTGCCCTGTGAAAGGCGGATCGCTTCGCGCAGCAAGGCGTCGGCTGCGCTGTCGTTTTGCGTCCGCAGGTAGGCGATCCACTCTACCAAGAACGGCTCGCGGTTCGGCAGGGGGCGCGACGAGACCTGTAGCAGGTCGCCGAGCATTGGGTTGCGCGTCGCCAGTCCCACCTCTACCTGATGCATGGCCTCAAAGAGGGCTGTTGGCCGGCGCGCAGGCGGCTCGGTTTCGTACACTGCGCGCAGGTAGCGCGCATAGGTCTCGCCGGGGTGCACGCCGGTCAGGTCGGTGATGTGGAGGCCGCGCCCATAGTCGTCCCTGATGTCCAACAGCTCGAACAGCTTTTCGTATGCCTCGCGGGCCAGAGACGGGCGGCCATAGTCAAAGGCCGCCTGTGCCCGATCGAACAGTTCGACCAGCGGCTCGACATACTCCTCGTATATGGCCTCCATGCCCTCGTCATCGTTGTAGCCCTCATCCCAGCGATGGCGGTCGTAACGCTCGTACCGCTCTTCCCAGGGCTCAGCCTCAGCCAGACTGGCCTCGAGATCCTCCGCCAGCTCCTCGATCTCGGACAGCAGTTCGTCGCGCTGCAGGGCTTGCTCCAGGGGGTCGCCCATGTCGTTGTGTCGTTCTAGCCGTGCCAGGAAGGCCTGCCGGCCAGTAGGCGGCGTCTCGTTCGCCATGGCACGCAGGATGGCCCGCAGCTCGTCCGCAGAGCATGCGGCCAGCCTAGCCTCCACCGTCGCCCAGAAGGCTTTCAGGGGTATGTGTTTCCCATCGGACATCGCTCACTCCCCGCCGGGAGCAGCGTCTCCTGGCCTGATCATCCCGGTCGACCGGCGCCACGACGTCCCCCGTCCCGTGCGCGCAGAGATATAGCTCACCACGCTGCCGACCGTGGTGAGCTGCAGTACGTCCTCGTCGGGGACGATGATGTCGAATCGCTCCTCCAGGAGCATCACCATCTCGACCTGGTCTAGCGAGTCCGCGCTCAGATCCTCCCTGAACCGCGATTCCAGTGTGATCTCTTCCGGATCGACCTTGAGGAACTCGACAATCGCAGCTTTGACTTCTCCCAGTATATCCTCTTCCAAGTTCATCCTCCAGTTCTGGCCAGTAGTGTAACAAGGCCGCTCGTGCTCGGGGTGGGCGTGTCCGGCTCCGTGCGCAGTCTCCCGCGTGAAGGCACCTCCTTTACCAGGATCCCGTGGCGCTTCGCGGACACACAGAGTATACTCGAGTTGAGCCACTCATACAAGACACCTTCGGCTTGCGCTCGCGCCTGCTTTGTGTATCATAGGTCTGACTACATAGAGCGAGAAACCCACACGCGGAGGTGCCATGGCTGAATACCAGTACTATGAGTTCCTGGCCATTGACCGGCCCTTGTCGCAGGAAGAGCAGGGAGAGGTGGCGCGGCGCTCCAGCCGCGTTGAGCCGCACCCGCGGCGCGCCGTCTTTACCTACAACTGGGGCGATTTCCCCGGCCGGGCCGAGGACGTCCTCGCCAGGTACTATGACGCGCTGCTCTACCTGGCCAACTGGGGCACCCGCCAGCTCATGTTCCGCTTCCCGAAGGCAGCGCTCGACATCGGGCGGATGCAGCCCTACATCCTTTCCTACGAGATGAGCGAATACGTCTCTCTGTCGACAGCGGGCGAGTTCATGGTGCTCAACATCCGGTTCTACCACGAAGGTGGCTGGTGGATTGAGCAGGACGTGCAGCTCGATACGCTGGTGCCGCTGCGAGATGACTTGCTGCGTGGCGATTACCGCCTCCTCTACCTGGCCTGGCTCAAGACGCTCTCGTTCGAGGACGTCCTTCCTACGCTGCTCGAGCCCCCGGTGCCGCCCGGGCTGAACAAGCTGTCCCCGGCCCTGGAGACTTTTGTGGAGCTCTTTGACGTCGACGAGGTACTGCTCCAAGTCGCGGCGGAGACGAGTGCTGTCCGCGAACCCCTGCCTGAGACGTGGATCGAGCGGGGCCTCGCTCGACTGTCGCGGCAAGAGTGTGAGCGCTACCTGCTCCGGCTGGTGCGGGGCGAACCCCATCTCTCTGTGGCGCTGCTCAGCCGCCTGCGCGAGCTTGTGGGCCGTCCATCGGGAGGGGCGGGCGTAGAGACGCCGCGACGCACCGTGGGATACCTTCTTGCCGAGGCAGATCGACGGTGGGAGGAGGAGCGGCGGCGGCGGGCGGAAGCAGCAGAGTGCAAGCGTCTTCAGGAGCTGGAGACCTTGGCCGATCGAGAGACCGAGGCTTGGCAGGAGGTAGAGGATCTGATCGAGCAGCGCACCGGCAACGCCTACGACGAGGCCGTGCAGCGCTTGGTCAGGCTGCGCGAGCTGGCGATCCACAGGGGCCAGGAGGCCGCTTTCGCGCGCCGCACCGACCAGATTCGCGGACAGTACAGCCGCCGGTCAGGTTTGCTCCGGCGCATGCGTGATGCAGGGCTCTATCCGTCATAGAGCTCGACCTGCCGGTGAACATGGATCGAGCACTACTGGGTCGACCTTGGTGGAGCCAGACGACGTACGAGCGAGGAGAGCGCGTGGAGAGTAAGAGGAGGCAGCAGTGAAGCGCAAGCTCAGGATCGATCTGAACGAGCTAGATATGGCCCTGAACTCTGGCATGCCCGCGTTCAGCCACTACCTGGACCTTCACACTGGTCGCGTGCTCTGGGTCAGCGACATAGACTGGACGCCCCAGGGCCTAGTGCAGCAGCGAGGTGGTGCCTGCGAATGGAAGCGGAATGTTCTGCTGGATGCAGCACGTATCGCCTTCGATGGCCAAGGGCGCTACTTGGCGATCGAGTCAGGCGATCCGTACCGAGACTATGACGACATGATCAGCTTTGTCGCCACGCTGGAGGGCGGGGAGCTGCAGGAGCAGCTCCAGTGCGCCATCTACGATCGTGGGGCGTCGCTTTGCTTCAGGAGGATCGTCGCCCGTTACCCGGATCTACAAGAGCGGTGGTATGCGTACAAGGATGCGCGAGCCGAGAGGCGTGTGCGGCGCTGGCTGGAGAAGCACGGCATCGAGCGGATCGCGTGACCGCCTGATCTGCGTCCATCCTCTGCGACAACAAGGCATCAGATAGCTACGTTTTGACAACATACAGCGTGTATGGTATGCTGTAGAACGGCTAGCAACGAGCGTGGATCGCTGCCACCTGCGGGTCGTGCGCACACGAGGAGAGCGAATGCAAGCGGCGAGCGGGCAAGACGAGGGCACCGGGTTCCTGGGACAACTTCGGCAAGAAGTCCTCCTCCACAAGGGCAAGCGTGCCACGTTCGTCCTCAGCAAGATGGCCTTTGTCGCACTGCTCTTTGCCCTGGGCGCGATCCAGGTCGACGGCATGGAAAGCCGCTGGCTTCTCTATGCCCTTCCCTTCCTGGCCCTGGCCTTTGATGTCTATGTTTCCGCCGAGGATTTCAAGGTCAAGCGGGTAGGGGCCTTTATGCGGGCCTACGTAGGCGTGTCGCGGGACGAGCGCGACTGGGAGCGCTACGTCAGCCGCCATCGGGCGCAGGGCATGCTGGCCACCACGTTCATCGTCACGTTCATCGTCGCGCTGGGCGCGGGCGGCGTACTGTGGGCCCAGGCTTCCGACGCTGGCCTCGTCGCCGTCCCGCTCTCCAGTTGGCGCGTGTGGGGCATATGGCTGGCCGTCGTCGCCGTCCTGCTGGCTGGCGCCTATGTCTATCATCGCCAGCTCATCGTCCGCCTGCCGCAAGCCCATCTCCAGCCTGCGCAGAGCACCGCCCTCCTCGAAGCGCCAGACAAGAGCACGCTCGCCGGCTTGCGCGACCGGGCGATCATCGCCCTGCTACTCAACACGGGCCTGGATGCCGACGAAGTGGCTGCCATGCGGATGAGCGATCTGACCGAGATGGAGGACGGGCGTCCTGCGGTCCGAGGACAGCCCCGTCGCGGAGAACAAGGGCGGGTCGTGCCCTTCCGTGAGCCGTACGTGGCCGCCTTTGCACTCAAGGAGTGGGTCAAGCAGGCCGAGATCACCGGCGGCCGCATCTTTCGCGAGGTGGACGACGGTGCGGCCTCGGCGCGCGGGATTGCCTCCGGCGCGGTGAACGCGATCTTGCGCCGCTACCCCGTCGTGATCGACGGCACCATCCAGACGGTCGACGCGGCGCAACTGCGGTGTGCCTATGCGCGCTACCTGTTCGAGGACGGCGTCGACCTGCAGACCATCCGCCAACGCCTGGGGTGCGAGCGCGTCGAGGACGTGCTGGGCTTTAGCGGGCCGACCGCCACGCGCCTCGGCCTGGAAAGCTAGCGTGGCACCTCGGCCCGGAACACGGTTGCAGGCTTGATCGCCTCGACGCTCGCTCCCCTCAGGCATGCCGGGAGGAGCATCGATTCCCCCTGGCAAAAGACGTCCTCACCCTCTGCCCAGCCGGTGCGAACCTCGCCCTCCAGGACGAGCAGGATCTCGGGCCGCTCTCGCAGCGCGGCGCGCTTTTCCTTTCCCGGCGCGAGCTGCCAGCGGCTGACCTGGAACTCGCGTGCCGGCGTGCGGTAGATCATCTCTTCCATGCCTACAGGCGCCTCCAGGATCGGCACCGCGCCCAGCCGGTCGTCGAGGATCGCGATCAGCGTCTCGGCATCGCGGTACTTGGGCGTCAGGCCGACGCGCACCACGTTGTCCGAGTTGGCCATGCACTCGACAATGTTGCCCTCCAGGTAAGCGTGCGGCACCCCCGGCCCGATGTAGACGCCCTGCCCTGTTTGCAGGTGGACCAGGTTCAGCAGGAAAAGAGCAAATAAGCCCGCATCCGCCCCCGCGTACTTATTCCTGAGTTCCAGGAAAAGCGCTTCCTCTTCCTCTAGCGCTCCCCCCGTGCCTTGCAGGCGCCGGGCCAGCGCGTCGAGCTGCGCTTCGAGTGCCTGCGCCCGCGCGACCGAGCCGCTCACGAGCGCCGCGAGCAGGCCGCGCACCAGCCTGCGCTGCACTTCCGGGAGGGCGGCCTCGTTCTGCCACAGCCGCGCACACGTCTCCTCGCCCACAAAGCGGGCCAGTTCCGGATACCGTGTCAGCGCCGCCAGGATGCGGTCGTACGGCCTCAAGCCCATGAGCGCGGTCAGCGAGCTGAGGGCAATGGCCAGCTCGGGCTTGTGGTTAGGGTCAGGATAGTGCTCCGGATCCCGCGCGTGCAGGGCAATGGCCTGCTCCGCGTTCGGGTGGGCCTGGATCGAGAGCGACTCGGCGGCCGAGAGGACCTTGAACAGGAAGGGCAGCGTCTCGTGAAAGGCCTCGCTCACTTCTGCGCCCAGCACCTCCGTCGGGCACTCCTCGATCAGCCGGGCCAGGGAAACCGTGTGCGCTCCAACGCGCACGCGCGAGGGGGCGGACGGGTGGGCGCCCATCCACAGCTCGGCGTAGGGCAGGCCGGGCTCGGGATCGAGCCCGAGCAAGTGCGCGATATAGGCCGCGCCGTCGCGCGTGCCCCAGGCATAGTGCTGGATTGGGTTCTCCAGGCGGTAAGGTCGTGGCTCGACGTACATCTCTTTGCTCATCTGCCTCCCTCCGGCATTTCTGCGGGTATTCTACATGCGTCGAGCCATGTGGTCAACCCGGCGCTGTCGACCGGCACGCTGGCACACTGGATCGGCCCGGCAGGTCACGTGTCCCACGTGGTACCGGGCGTCAGCCCGGAACTTGACAACCGGCGTGACTGAATTATACTTGCATAGTTTTAGTCAACTTTGGTCACATTTCTGTCCTTTGGAGGGCGCCCGGGACCCATGCCGTCGACACGGGAGGAGCGACCGACGAAAGAAAAGCGCGAGCGCCGCTACCCGCCCTTCTGGGAACGTGCCGTGCCGGTCGCGGTTGGCATCCTCGCCCTCGCGATCGTGATCATGATCGTGGTGATCGTCGCCGTTGCCCTGGGCCTGTTTCCCGGCTCCGGATGACGGTCCCGGCACGGAAAAGGAGAAGAGCGGTGCGAGCGACAAACATCTGGCTGCCCTGGACGTCATCCCTGTTGAGCGTGGTCTTTGCCGGGTTCGTATTGCGGCGCTATACGCGGCGCAAGGGCCTGCACCTGCTGCTTTGGGGCATCGGCATGATCATGTACGCCGTCGGTGGCGCCTGCGAGGGCTACTATGGCGCCTTTGGCTGGCAGCCGCTGGTCTTTCGGCTGTGGTACCTCTTTGGCGCCATCCTCGTCGCTGCATGGCTGGGGCAGGGGACGGTGTACCTGCTGGCGCGGCGCAGGTGGGCGCACGTGCTCATGATCCTGCTGCTTGCGGGCTCGCTCTATGGCGCGGCCCGCGTGTTCACCGCGCAGCTCGAACCTGCGCAGATGACGAGCAGCGTCCACACCGGCAGCGAGCTGAGCGGGCACGCCATCGTCACCCCCGGCGTGCGCGTGCTGACGCCGTTCTTTAACCTGTACGGCACGGTGACCCTGGTCGGCGGCGCAGTGTGGTCGGCCTGGATCTTTTGGCGAAAGCGGATCCTGCTCCACCGCACGATCGGCAACATCCTGATCGCAGCCGGCGCGATCCTGCCCGCCTTTGGCGGGACGTTCAGTCGTATGGGCGTACCTCACGCGCTCTACCTGGGCGAGCTCCTGGGCGCGCTGCTCATGTTTGTGGGCTTCCTCCGGGCGACGACGCCTATGGGAGAACAGAGAGAGCGTGCCAGGGCCGGCCGCGCGCGTGACGCGCGAACGTAGGACAGTAGAGGCCATGATTAGCCTCTACTGCCGCACACACCACGTCGGCGAGGGAGCGCTCTGCGCCGCGTGTGCCGATCTCCTGGCGTATGCACAGGCGCGCCTCGACGCCTGTCCCTTTGCTGGCCACAAGACCACCTGCGCCCGCTGCCTGGTACACTGCTACAAGCCGGCCATGCGCGAGCAGATCCGCGAGGTGATGCGCTATGCTGGCCCGCGCATGCTGCTGCACCATCCCGTGCTGGCGGTGCTGCACCTGCTCGACGGACTGCGGAGCTAGGGACCTGTTCCTTTCACGCACCGCAGCCGCGCAGGAACAGGTCCCTTGTTCATGCCGCTACTCCTTCTACCACCTTCACGCCGCCGTTCCCTTCCAGCACCTCGATCGACTCTTCTGCCGACGCAAACTGCTTCCCTACGCGTGCTCTGCTGGCCCAGAGAAAAGTGCCGTTTGACGCCTATGCGCACCCGTAGTACAATCGACCTCGTGCACTTGTCTTACCGGCTGCACTATCGTGGTATCCGTAGACCATCTAGCGTGTCCGGTTACGTACCACAGTGTACGCGCTAACATCATCCCTCTACATACGATCCCGCTCTGTTCGGTGCAGGTGCAGTCCAGTGGTGCGCCGCCTCGCTGGGCCACTGGTCCGCCGGACCACGTGATCGTGCGTGTGGGGGCGTCCATCGCCGTGGCGCGATGTGTGGAAAGGAGGGCGTATCGCCAGTAGGGGGCCAGGTCAGGGGCAGGACGTATTCGCCATGAGCTATCGAAAGAGGAGATGAAATGAGATCGGTCAAGTGGGCGCGATTCGCCATTGTCTTCGTGCTTCTCCTATCTTTGACGCCAGTGGCAGCACAGGGACCCTCGGACAAGCTGTCCGATGTGTCTCTGTTGGCTTCTGAGGGGAATTGGTACATCGTACAACTGGACAAGCCATCTCTGGCGGCGTATGCTCAGTCGGGCACAGGCCAGATCAGCACGACGGGCTTGGGTGGGGAGCTGGATGTGAACGCTGCAGCCAGCCAGACCTATATCGGTCAGCTCGAGCAGGAGCAGGCGCTGTTCGCGCAGTCAATGGCGGGCACTATTCCTGGAGCGCAGGTAGGCTATGACTACCAGATCGTCCTGAACGCGCTGGCGGTCAAGCTGCCCGACAGCCGCCTGGAGACGCTCCTCGCGCTCAGGAACCTGCCCGGTGTTAGGCGGGTCTCGCCGCAGCGGATCTATACGATCGAGCTGGACTATTCGCTCTCTCTCATCGATGCGCCGGCACTGTGGTCTCAGCTCGGAGGCCGCGATGCGGCAGGCTCGGGCGTCAAGGTGGGCGTGATCGACAGCGGTATCGATCCCGATCACCCGATGTTCGACGGCACAGGGTGGTCGTATCCATCTACCGGCGCCTGGCCCAAGGGCTACTGTGCCTCCGACCCATCGTTCTGCAACGGCAAGATCATCTCTGCACGCTACTATGCACCGACCTTTGCGGTGAACGAAGACGAAATGCTCACCCCACAGGACAAGCACGGTCACGGCAGCCATACGGCGGGCACAGCTGCCGGTAACCGCGTCACCGCCAGCTATGGTACGAGTACGCCGGAGATCTCGGGCGTGGCGCCCGGTGCCTGGATCATGGCCTACAAGGGGCTGTTCCTCAACGAGGCGGGTACGAGCGCTTCGGGCTCCAACATCATGTTGGCTGCTGCGGTCGAGGATGCGATCGCCGACGGCGCCGACGTGCTCAACAACAGTTGGGGAGGCCCGGCGTGGGAGCTCGACGATCCGCTCGCCGCGGCGTACGAAGCGGCCGTGGATGCGGGCGTCGTGGTCGTCTTTTCGGCGGGAAACTCGGGGCCTGAGTACAACACGATCGGAAACCCCTCCTCGGACAAGTTCATCGAGGTCGGGGCGAGCACGACGGCGCGTGCCTACTATAACACGCTCTCCGTGACCGCGCCCACCCCGGTTTCGGCCACGCTGCAGAGCTTTGCCGGCAACCAGTTCGCGGACATTGCTCCTTCCACCATACCGACCACCACGATCGGCCCGCTCCCCTACCTGCCGTGCGACTTGACGGGTGTTCCCGATCTCGGCCTGGCGGGTGTGACGGTTGGGATCACCGAAACCGCGCCCTATGCCTCGGGCTGGATCGCGCTCATCCCGCGGGGGACGTACGACTTTGCGACCAAGTTGGGCAACGCGATTGCCCAGGGGGCAAGCGCGGCGGTCATGTACACCGATGACCGCACCTGGAAGGGTGGATTCACGGCGAGCAACCTTCCGATCTATACCGTGATGACCGACCACAATCTGGGCCTCCAGATGCGTGACTGGTGGGTCACTCACACCAGCGACGCCAGGCTGCAGATCGGTTATCCCGTGGGTCCTTTCCCGATCGAGACGCCCGACGTGATCGCCGACTTTAGCTCCCGCGGTCCGACGCTGGAACTGCTGATCAAGCCTGACGTGGTGGCGCCGGGGGTCAATATCCTCAGCGCGGTCGCGGACGGGACCTATGACTCGTGGAATGGCACCAGCATGGCCGCCCCCCACGTGACCGGTGCGGCTGCGCTGCTGCAGGCACTGCACCCGGCGTGGACGCCGGCCCAGGTCAAGAGCGCGCTGATGACGACTGCCAGCCAGACCATCCTGGATCTGGATGAGGTCACCACGGCGGACGTGATGACGCAGGGTGCTGGCCGTATCGACCTCGGCGGTGCCGGCGATCCCGGCCTGACCTTTGACATGCCCAGCCTCAGCTTTGGTATGGTAACGATGGGCAGCTCGGAGGGAGTGGTGGTCGCGGCGGCAGACGTCTCTGGGGCAGCCGAGAGCTATATGCTGAGCGTCGATGAGCACGTGGCAGACACGGGCGCGGTTACGGTGACCGTCACCCCCGCGACGCTCAACGTCGGCGCTGACGGGACGGCAGTGTTTACCGTCACGGTCGAGACGAGCGGCAGCGCGGCGGCACAGGACGTCGAAGGCAGCATTGTCCTGACCGGCTCGGGCCACTCGGCCCACCTTCCCTACTGGGCGCGCATCTCGCCGCCTGCGGCGGACGTCCTGCTCATCGACGACGATCTGAGCGGGCTTGTCACTGGAGCGACCGACTATCGGACCTACTATACCGATACGCTGGCTACGCGTGGTGTGCCATTTGACGTGTGGAACAGCGCTGCGCTTGGTTTCCCGACACGCGACGTCCTCGACCGCTACGACACGCTCGTGTACTTTGGCGGGGATGAGGTCAGTTACTTCTTCTACGACTACTTCTATGGTCTGGGTGGGGGAACGTCAGAGGATCTCCGGGCCTACCTGGCCGGCGGCGGCAAGATGATCGCCTTCGGGCAGGATGTCACGTGGGGGATGACCTACGTCGGTACGCCGTTTGAGCTGTTCTTTGGCGGCGCCTACTCGGACGACAATGCGTTCGGCACGACGGCCATCCCGCGGCCCAGCGCCGTCGGCGTCGCTCCCTTCTTGCAGGGGACGATGGTCGACTTTTCCGGCGGCGGCGATGGTGCGGGTAACATGAACACTGTGGACTCGCTAGAGATCCCCGCCTATAACGACGTGAGCAATATCGCGCTCTTTGAGGTGCCTAGCACCTTTACCGATACCCAAGGCGCGGGTTACCTGGGCTCGGCCATGTCCTCCGACCTGACGCTGGAACGCGACGCAGATCCGATCGGGAGCGAGTGGTTCCACCTGGGCTATCGGGCGACCGTATGCTCCTTTGGCCTGGAGGGGGTCAACGAGGATACGGGCTATGCAACGCGGGCGGCAGTGCTCGACGCGATGTTCGCCTACGTCGATGACCAGCCGGCGGTGGCCTTTGACGCCGCTTCCTACAGCGCACCCCAGTCGTTCGCGTTCGTGGACTTCTCCGCGACGATGACTTCGACTGTCGGGGCCGATGCGGTTGCCTATCGCTGGGACTTTGGCGATGGCAGCTCCTACGTGACGACGGGCGGTCCTGCGGCCTCGCACCAGTACCAGACCCTTGGTTCATACCTGGCACGTGTCGAGGTCACCGACGAGTACGGGCATACCGCAGTGAGCGATCCCGTGCGCGTCGCGGTGGGCCATCTCATGTACTTGCCCTTCGTAGCCCGGAACTAGCCCCGGTTAGGACACAGGGCATCTATGCCGCCAGCGGAGCCGACCGGCTCCGCTGGCTCGCATGTCGCGTCCTGTGCTGCCTGGGTAGGAGGACGAGGGCAAAGGAAGGATGAACAGCGCTCACGCTGCGACTCTATGGAAACGGATGGGATGGGGATGACGCGTACACTGACCTTTCGCTTTCCGCTGTCGCGCACGCACACTGGCGTCGCCCTCGGCAACGGCAGCTATGGCGCCCTGGTGTGGGGCGAGGCGCCAGGCTGCCTGCACCTGACCGTATCGCGCAACGATTTCTGGGATCATCGCCACGGCGGGCGCCTCTACGAGGGTGGGACCTACGAGCGACTGAAGGAAGCTTACGCCCAAGAAGACCCGCAGGCTATGGTGGACATACTGTCGCCGGGCGTCGACGCGCTGCGGCAGGCAGGGGCACGTCCCAGCACCCTGCTGCCCGGGGGACGGTTCGAGTTCCACCTCGTCCCGGGTATCGCATTGAGGCAGGCCGTCCTCGACTGCGATCAGGGAACGGTGCGCGTGGAAGTGGGTGGCAGCGCAGAGACGATCGGGCTGACCATGAGCCCATATCGTGACGTCCTGTGGATCCGCGACCACGGCGGCCTCATCGAACACGTCACCGCGCGCCCGGCCTGGGAGTGGGTATCCGGCGAGTTCCAGCGCCGCGGGTTCGCCCCGCCCGCGCGCCTTGCGGGTGAGGACGAGCACGGCTGGGTGCAGGACTGCCCGGCCGATTCCTCTCTTTGTGCGCTGGCACGCTGTAGCCCGGAGGGGTATGCCCTCGCCGTCGCCCTGGGCCAGGACACGCAGGCGGCTGCCACGGCTGCGTCGGCCCTGGTCGAGACCTGCCTGGATCAGGGAGAGGCGGCGTTCCTGGCAGAGAGCCGCGCCTGGTGGGCAAGCTACTGGGTCAATGTCCCGCAGGTCGATATTCCCTCGCCGTTCTTTGCGCGTTTCCTGCGCTATGCTCTCTGGAAGTTCGCCTGCGCCACGAACCCCAACGCTGCCCGCCCGGCGCCGCTGCAGGGGCCGTGGGTCGAAGAGTACCAGTTTCCGCCGTGGGGTGGAGATTACACGCTGAACGTCAACATCGAGCAGATCTATGCCCTGGCTTTCTGTGGGGACAACCTGCAGCATGTTCTTCCCCTGTTCGACATGCTCGAGTCGGCGCCCTTTCAAGAGACCATGCGCCACAACGCATCGGTCCTGCTGGGCATCGACGATGGCCTCCTGCTGACGCACAGCGTCAACGACCTCGGACGGCAGTGCCAGATTGGGTTCTCGCCGCACTCGGCGCTCGACCAGGCCGTCGCTGCCTGGCTCGCCCACCTGTACTGGCTCTACTACCAGCACACGGGCGACGACACGTTCCTGCGCGAGCGTGCCTACCCCTTTATGCGGGGCGTGATGCGCGTCTACGAGGCGATGCTCGAGGCGCGCGGCGACGGCACGCTGTGGCTGCCGGTCTCGGTCTCGCCCGAGTACGGGGTGACCGGATTCGGCAAGCACCTGCAGTGCGGTCGCAATGCTTCCATGCAGTTGGCATGCATCCACATGCTGGTCGACGCCCTGACCCAGGCCAGCGCGATCCTGGGTCTGGTACCGGCGCCGATCTGGGAGCAGATCGAGGCCAGGTTGCCCCGCTTTGCCACCTTTGGGGCACAGGGCAGCGAGCGGATCGCCATCTGGGAGGGCCAGGACCTGTCCGTGTGCCACCGCCACCACTCGCACCTGGCGAGCATCTATCCGTTCGATCTGACCGGGGATATGTCCGCTTGGGAAAAGGACGTGATCGCCAACTCGATCGAGCACTGGCTGCGTATGGGCATGGGTGCGTGGAGCGAATGGTGCATGCCCTGGGCAGCGATCATCGAGGCACGTTCAGGCATGCGCGAGGCACCACTCCTCCTGCTCGAGATCTGGTGCAAGGTCTTTATCAACGAGGGCATGACTACCGTCTACCTGCCGCGCTTTCATGGCTTTACCGCGCACCGCTATCGCGACATCGACAAGCCCAAGGAGACGAACGAGATCATGCAGCTCGAGGGCACCTGCGCCGGGGCGACGGCGATCTATGAGATGCTGGTCCACACGCACGGTGGCGTGACCAAAGTCTTTCCAGCCACGCCGTCGTCCTGGCCTGAGGCATCGTTCGAGGACGTGCCGCAGCCGGGTGGCTTTCGCGTGAGCGCCGTGCGGCGGGAGGGCCAGACTCAGTCCGTCCAGGTTAGGAGCCTCCGCGGCGGGACACTGGTGCTCGACGTACCCGATCGGTCATCGATGACGCTGCGCCGCGGCCCACAGATCGTGCGCAGCACGTTCCCGCTCGAGCTGCGCCTGCGCCCGGGCGAAATCGTATCGTTGGAAGCATAGGAGGGCACGTGGACGAACAGCTGGGCATCTACATTGGGAACGCCGAGTGGCAGATCGACAAGATGGCGGGCATCGTCGAGGGCCTGACTAGCGAGCAGATGACGTGGACGCCGCCGGGGGTCCACAACTCGCTCAGTTGGCTGGCTGGGCACTTTGCCGGCGTGCTGTGGGAATGTTACGGCCTGGCCTCGCGCGCCGTGATCCCGGCGAACCTGTCCGAGTCCGGCATCCCGGCGGGCTGGCTGCGTAACCTGACCTACGACGAGCGTGCGCCGCTGCCCGGGACGGCAGGGGACGAGCGTGCGGCGTACCTGCGCGAGGCGTGGGCTGTGCTGAAGGGCTACCTGGTCGAGCACCATCCCGCCTGGGAAGCCGTCCAGGTCGTGCGCCCGCCGGACGAGCTGAAGTCGATGTGGTGGATGCTCCACCATTGCCTGATCGACGCCGCTTACCACACCGGGCAGGCCAGCTACCTGAAAATGCTGCTCGCAAGCGACGACAGCCCGCCCTAATAGGCCTTGCGGGTCCATTACGGGCCGCCTCGGACCGCTGATATCAGAGGATATCCATCTTGCACTCAAGGAGAAAGCATGCTTCGGACAAACGCATCCAGGATCGTCGAGTTTTTGCTGCAGTGCCAGCCGGGGCCGCCGCGGACGCGCGGCACGTGGAGCGTCGACCGTGACGGGCAGCCCTTTGCCCTTCCCTCGATCGGCGGGATCACGCTGAACATGCAGGTGGGTGATCCTGCGTTCGGCTGGGCCGGCGACCACGTCGAGCCGGGGGTGAGCTGCACCGCCGACACCAAGAACCCGCGCGACCATCCCAATAGCTCGCTGCAGGTCTTTTCGTGTGCCGGCAACGTGGCCACGGTCGTCTCTGGCGAGGCCAAAGGCGCGGTGGGTTACGTGCTCGGCCACCACGGGGGATCGGAACACGTGATCGTCGATTTCCCGCGCGAGGTCAAGGAACAGCTCACCTACGACGACAAGATCATCATCCGCGGCCGAGGGCAGGGGCTCGAGCTGCTCGACTATCCAGGGATCCTGCTCTACAACCTCGATCCCGATCTGCTTGCCAAGATGGCGATCGAGGAGGCCGGGGGAGGCAAGCTGCGCGTCCCGGTCACGACCATGGTCCCGGCGGCGTGCATGGGCTCTGGGGTCGGCGCCACCAACGTCTTTAGCGGCGACTATGACGTCGTGACCAGCGACCCGGACAGCGTCCGCGAGTACCATCTCGACCAGATGCGCTTTGGCGATTTCGTCGCCCTGCTCGACCACGACAATCGCTACG
>Ga0315550_1001325_pt1 | contig 15310 bp, 12 predicted proteins | sample SalMarSW160190MG_2_FD_203100 | JGI IMG/M metagenome (GOLD analysis project Ga0315550, IMG submission 203100) | Salt marsh sediment microbial communities from the Plum Island Ecosystem LTER, Massachusetts, United States - Salt Marsh Sediment SW1601-90 ... | reverse complement strand
AAGTAGTGCCAGTAGCCGCTGGCGTCCACCGTCTTGTCGACGCCCGTCCAGGCGCTGTTCCAGATCTGGACCCACATGTCCCATGAGGCCCCGAGGTCGAACCGGCGCCCGAAGAAGCTGTCCTCGACGAAGTTCCACTTCTCGCCAAGATCCGAGAAGTACCAGACGGCGAAGGCTGCCGGCGGAGCCAGCGGAGCCAGGGTCGGGATGACGATGCGCCAATCCCTGGGGCGGAAGCCGGCATCTCGAAGCGTCTCGAAGAGAGCCCAGGCCAGAGGCAGGGCCAGGAACACGCCCGCCGGCCGAACCCAGGTGGCAAGAGCGGCGAAGACCGCGGCCGCGACCACCTTCTTCTGGACCGCCAGGGCGCAGGCCATGAAGGACAGCCCGATGAACAGGCCTTCGGTGTAGACCTGGGCAAGATAGAAGCCCGTCGGGAAGACCAGCAAGTAGAAGGCGGCCCTGATGCCGCTCAGGCCGCCCCATTCGGACGCTTCCGGATCGTCGGGGTTCTTGCGCCGCGCGTAGGCGCCCATGAGGCGGGCCAGTGCCAGCATGGCCAGCAGCCCGCCGACGGCCGAGACGACGATGCCGGCCAGCGTAGCCTTGCCCGTCTCAGTCAGATCGGAGGTGAAGGGCAGAACGCCCTCAACCGCCATCACCGGCCGCATGGCGTAGGGGTAGCCGGGCATGAAGGCGTAGTTGAGCGATACGTAGTCCACGCCCGGCTGGCAGACCGGCACGGCAGAGCCGCCGTACTCGGTCATGTAGGACGACACCGTCGGATCGTCGTAGCCGGTTGCCGCGATCGAGAGGTAGTACTCGGAGTCATAGGCGACGTGCTCGTTCATGTTCGGGTCAGCGAGCCGTGGCCGGTACTGATCGGGGTTCTGCTGGCACTCGTAGACGGGATCTCCGGTCAGGCCCTGGGTCCAGCCCAGCACGTAGTCCGGGCGCTGCGGCGCCACGCGCGCCTGGACGATGATCTGGAAGGCGCAGATGATGAGCAGCCAGGCCGCCCACAGGACCAGGACCCGCCCCACCTCCGCCGACGGGCGCAGCCTGCCGGCAGCTCGAACCGGCGCCGGCAGGGTCGACATGGCACCCTGCAGCGCTTCGACAACTCGGTTGGCCGGCCCGGTGGCCGGCTCCTGCTCTGAGCTCACAACCCTTCTCCTCTCCAGGATGAGCCATCGCGGAGCCAGACCGGCCCGCCGGCTGTCCAGACGATGTACGAGCGCGGCCTGTTCATCAACCCCAGGCCAGCCATGCTGGCTCAGGCTGGCAGCGCTGGCTCAGGCGAACCGTGCCGGGCGTGCCGCAGCGCCGGCCCCGGCCAGCCACGCTGGCTCAGACCGGCCGAGCCGGTTCAGCGCCGCGTCTCCTCCTTCGCCAGGGCTCTCAAGAGGCGGTCCAGACTGTCGAGCAGGGCCACGGTCGACTCGACCGGGAGGACGTCGCGGATGGAGTCCTTGGGGCCGTAGGCGGACCTGGCCAGCCTCGCCGCCCGCCGCAGATCGGCCAGGCTACCGTCGCGCAGGACGTCGGGGAGCGGCGCCAGAAACGCCTCCCAGCGAGCAAGACCACGGGCCCGAGCCGCCTCCAGCACCTTCTCCGCCTCACGCGCGGCCGCCAGCGCCAGGCTGTCGATCTCGGGCCGTTCGTGGCGGGCAGGCCCGGTCTCGGGCCTCACGCCAGGTACCGCTGCTCCGGCTGCAACTCGCGGTTCTGCCCGACAAGGAGCGGCAATCGCTTGCGTTCCGAACCGCCGATCGTGATCCGGACGGCGTACTCGCCCGCGCTCGCCAGCGTCAGGTTCCACAGGTCTACGGCCAGCGTCACGATCACGTCGGCCGGTTCCGCCGGGCCGTGGGCGACGACGCGACCGGTGGACTCGGCCACGGTCGAGCCGTCCGGCGCCGTGATCACGAACCCCAGCTCATGCTCGCGGTTCCTCTCGGCTGCCGTCAGCCGCAGCCCAACGACGAGCGACAGGTGCGGGTGGGTGAACGGCAGGTTCGGCCCGCTCAGGCGAGACACACCGCCGCCCAGGACGCTGAACTTCTGCCCGGGCTGAGCCTCGGCGGCGTCGGCAAGGAACGCGTACTCGACCTCTGGCATGGCCCCATGCTAGCGGGCGAACGGACGTCGCGTCTGCCAGGCTGACCCGCCCGGACAGAGAAAGGCGGGGCCGAGTTGCCTCGAGCCCCGCCTTCCGAAACGGCGTGCGGAACGCTACTTCTCGACGCCCGAGATGACCACGCCTCTCATGAAGACGCGCTGGGCGAGGAAGAAGATGAAGACGGGGATGATCAGCGAGATGAGCGCTCCAGCCTGGATGGCGGAGGGCGCACCGGCGGCTCGGAAGGTCGTGTTGAAGTTGTTCAGACCGATGGCAATGGGCCACAGCTGGTCATTGCCGCTGGTGTAGATGAGGGGTCCGAGGAAATCATTCCAGGCGAAGAAGAAGTGGAACAGGACCACTGCGATGATCGCCGGCCACGACTGGGGGATGATCACCGAGGTGAGGATGCGCCACGGACTGGCGCCGTCCATCATCGCCGCCTCATCCAGTTCACGAGGCAACGTCAGGAAGTACTGCCGCAGCAGGAAGACGTTGTACGCGTTGGCGAAGAAGTGCGGCACGATCAGCGGTAGCAACGATGGCGTCCAGCCGATCCCCTGGAAGATGATGAACTGCGGGATCAGGACGACCTGGAACGGGAGCATGATCGTGCCGATGAGCACGAGGAATAGCCCGTCGCGGCCGGGAATCCTGAAGCGCGCGAAGCCGAAGGCCACCACGATGGCCGACAGGGTTGCCCCGATCGTGCCGAAGATGGCGATGATGAAGGTGTTCTTGAACAACACGTCGAACCCGGGGTTGATATCGTCGATAGCCCGGGTGAAGTTGTCTATGGTTGCGTGGAAGTGCCAGATGGGCTGGAGAGTGAAGGTGTTGACTACGATTTCCTTCAGCTCGCCCGTGCTGGGGTCGACGAAAGTGCTCTCGGCCGGCGGGAACCTCCTGTCGACGAGTGCCAGGCGGCCGTAGCCCGGCACGTCGTAGACCTCCAGTTCGGATTCGATGCCGGTCGCAGGGTCCGTGTACGAGACCATCTCGGTGATGGCCGGGTACAACGGCTTGCCCGGAATCGATGTCACCCGCGGGTCCGTGAGCGACGTCGAGAGCATGTAGATGAGCGGCAGGACGAACAGGAAGCACAGCGCCGCGGCGAATGCCGTCATGGACAGCTTGGACCACATACGCCGGGCCTTCCTGCGTCTCTTCGAGTACAGGCCGGGCCGCGTCGGCATGGCGACCGAGGTCATCGCTCACCTCCTGCGTAGAACACCCAGCGGGCGGAGGTTCGGAACATCATGACCGAGATGCCGAGGATTAGCGCGAACAACAGCCACGCCAGGGCGCAGCCATGGCCCATCCGGCTGTACGTCCAGGCCTCGTTGTACAGGTTCAGGTTGTAAACGAAGGTCTCGTGGTCCGGATTGCCGAGAGGACCGGCGATGACATAGACCTGAGTGAAGTACTGTCCGGCCGCGATGATGCTGAGCAACAGGTTGTAGAAGAAGACAGGCGAGATCATCGGCAGCGTCACGTTGCGGAACTGGCGCCAGCGTCCTGCGCCATCCACGCGAGCTGCTTCGTACAGCTCAGTCGGCACCGCCTGAAGGCCGGCCAGGAAGATGAGCATCATGTTCCCGATGCCCCACAGCCCGATCAAGATGAGGCCAGGGACAGCCCATGTCGTGCTGTTGAACCAGTCCGGCGCCTGGTAGTTCCTGAACTCGCCGGCAGCGCCGCCCAGCCCGGGGATGATCCCGAGGATGTTCCCAATGAAGCCGGAGGTGTCCTCGAGGATGAACTTGAGCCATCCGGTCTGACCGCTCAGGAAGTCGAGCCAGATGATCGTGCTGGCGACCAAGGGGATCTGGACCGGCATGAAGAAGAGGGTCCTGAAGATCCGCTTCCCGGCCAGCATTTTCTGGTTCACGAGGATCGCGATCCCGAGAGCCACGAAGATCGACAGCGGCACTCCGATGATCGCGAACTTGAGGGTCACGAAGAACGACTTGATCGTGTTGGGGTCGTTGACCATCCAGTTGTAGTTGTCAAGGAAGACGAACTTGGTCGCACCTGGTTCCAGCAGGTTGAAGTCGGTGAACGACAGAACCAACGAGACGATCATCGGAACCGCGGTGAACAGCGCGAGGCCGATGAGCCAGGGTGACAGGAACAGCAGACCCCAGGCGGTCTCCCGCTGGGACATGCTCATCCTGCGCTTGGGCGCGGTTGTGGTGAGGACGTCGGATTCGTGGACGATCGCCATCGTTCTCTTCCCCTGTCGCCTGGGGTAGTCCCTGTGGCGGCCGTCTTGCGACGGCCGCCACAGTTCATGCCTTCAGGCTGCTAGGAGATGACTCCTAGGCGGCCGGGCTCGCAGCAGCCTCGTCGACAGCCTTCTGGACGTCGGCCTTGAGCTGGTTGAGCTCGTTGTCGACATTCAGGCCATCCTGGCTCTGGAGCTTGGTGTAGAAGGCGTTGTACAGGTCGATGATCTTGAGGAAGTTCGGCATGTCCACCTCGTGGCTCGGGACGGCCGGGTAGTTCTGCATCTCCTGCAGAACCGACCAGGTCACCTGGTTGCCAGGGAAGACGTCCGCAAGGGTCGCGTCGAAATCATCGAACCAATCCTGCTGATCGGCCAGGGCGGCAGGGGTGCCACCGTAGACGATCTGGAGATCCTTGTCGGCCATGATGGCAACCATGGCCTCGAAAGCCTCCGACGGATGCTCACTGTTCTTGATGATGGTGAAGGTGTCCGCATCGAGCGGGCCGGACGGCTTGCCGCTTTCAGTGGCCGGCAGGACCGCCATGTCCCACTTCTTGATCTTGGAGTTGTCCACCGTGCCGTACGAGTTGATGGACCAGCCGTTGGCGGCATCCATCGCGATGCGACCGGAGGAAACAGTGGTGCCCTGGTTCAGAAGAGCAGAGCTGCGGTACTTGCCAGTCGGCGCGAAGCTGTACTTCCACATCGCGTCGTAGTACCACTTGGACCCGGTGACCCAGGCAGCCGGGATCTGGGCGGTCTTGTTGTCGTCGGCGACGAGCGAGCCGCCACCGAAGGCCGACATCAGGCGGCGCCAATCCCACCACTGAGCGTCGAAACCGAACTGAACGATGTCGTTCTTGTTGAAGCCAGCGTCAGTCGACTTCTTGCCAGCGCTGTCGACGGTCACCATCTTGCCGATCTCGGCAATGGTGTCCCAGGTGTAGTCCTCGCCGTTCCACTGATCGCCAACCTTCGCCGGCAGGTCAGGCAGACTCTGCTGAGCGAAGATGTCCTTGTTGTAGAACATGTAGGCCGGGTAGATCAGGTACGGCAGGCCAACCTGGCCCTCGCCACCCTGATTGAAGAAGTCAACCAGGGCCTGGGGGAACTTGCTGGTGTCGTAGTTCGCCTTCTCAATCTCAGTAGTGAGATCGAGGAAGACGCCCGAGAAGCCGTTCCGGCCACGAACACCGACAGGGCCGATGATGTCGGGCGCGTTGTCGGCCGCGATCTCGGTCTTGAGGATGTCGTACGCGTTTGCGTTCGGAACGATTTCCAGGTTGATGTAGATCTTGCTCTGAGACTCGTTGTAGTTCTTGACGAACGTCTTCTGAGCTTCGATCTGGTTGGGCTGGGTCCCCGAGCCGAGGCCGACGAACCAGCGAACAACAGTCGTGCCCGGCTGAACGACCGGGGTCGGCGTGGCGCCTTGCGACTCGGCAGCTGTCGTCGGAGTTGCCTCCGTGCTGCTGCAGGCGCTCAGAATGAGCGCCGGGATCGCGGCCAACGTGATGAGGCGCAACCCTCTCATTGGGCTCCCTTCTCTAGTCCCTAGCGACAAGAATGTCTCTAGCGAGTAACTGCTCATGGGAATGGATCTCATCCCCATGTGCCGCACAACGCGGCACGAACCTTCTCAGTTCTTCCCTGTCGGCACTCCTCCACTCGACTCCCTGACGACTAGCTCGGTTGCCAGGATCACACGTCGCAGGACGTGATCCCTGGCCTCGACTGCACGAAGCAGCACGCTGACGAGCTCGCGGCCCATGACCTCGACAGACTGGCGCACGCTCGAGAGCGCAGGCTGAGTCGACGAGGCAACCGCAGAGTCGTCAAAACCGACAATAGCCACATCCGCGGGGACTTTCCGGCCCATTGCGCGAAGCGCTTCAAGGGCTCCGGAGGCCATGAGATCGCTGACGGCGAAGACCGCATCGATCTCCGGGCACCGGTCCAGCAGCTCCTGCATGGCCTGTGCCCCTCCCTCGCGGGTGAAATCGCCTCCGGCCTCCAGCTCCGGGCGCGGGGTCAAACCGGCAGCACGGAGAGCCTCCAGGTAACCCTGGCGGCGCGAGGCGGCGGCGGGAAGATCAAGAGGGCCGTTGATCAAGGCGATCGTGCGGCGCCCCTGGTCGATCAGATGGTTGGTAGCGGCGACCGCGCCGCCCCGATTGTCGTTGTCCACGTAGCTGACCCGAGCGCCGTGGGGCGGTTCGCCCCCGACGACTACCGGAACGCCGCGCATGTGGAGACGCTCCGGCAGCGGATCGTTGCCGTGCAGCGACAGGAAGACGGCGCCGTCCACGTGGCCACCCAGCAGGTATTGTTGCAGGCGGCGCTCCCCGTCGGGCGACTGAGGCGCGATGAACAGGGCCAGCTGCTTCTGACGCGCGGCCATGCCCGTGTTGACACCCCGCAGCACCTCCGAGAAGAACGGGTCGTTGAAGACTCGCGCCACTGGCTCGGCTATCACGAGGCCAAGGCAGTCGCTGCGACGCGCGGCGGTGCTACGCCAGACCCGCTTGGGGACGTAGCCCAGCTGCTCAATGGCTCGCTGGACCGACTGGCGGGCGTCAAGGCCCACGCTCGTGCTCCCATTCACGACTCGGGATGCGGTTGCGCGCGACACGCCGGCGACTCTTGCGACTTCGTCGAGCGTAGCTGTTCGCACCAGCGGCCCTCCACCGATCAGTTCGCGAAACCGAAGCCTGTTGGTCCAGCCCTTCCGAAGGCCGAGGTTCGTGCCGATCGGCGCGATGAGCGCTGACCCGAGAGGGGGCCAATCCTGCCGCGAGCCGCCCTGATGGCGGTCGTTGGCGACTCCTCCGAATCCAGGCCAGCAACCACAGCCTGCACGCACATTGGGTGCGTACGGAACTCGAGCAGCGCCGTGAGCCATCTCACGCGCCATGCGGCACTCTACCAGATGCGTCAAGAGACTTTCAGGGAGAACGTGAACCTTTCACGTGAACATGCGTCACGGTTCGAGCGCAGGCTTGGCACGATCCGACGCGTCAGGCGGTCCTCCAGGGGCGGAAGCCGTATAGGGCACGCTTCCTCGCCCGCAACCCGCGAGCTTCTCCCAGCGGGAGAAGAACTCGTCCACGCAGACCTATACGGCCCAGGCGCCGGGGCGGATCAGTCGGGGCTTTCGGTTCCAGCCCCGGCTGCGGTGGCCCGCTTCCGAGGCGCCCCGACGGCCCGGCGCGACTCCGGACGGCGCAGTCCGCCCCTGCCTGCCAGGTCGGCGAAGGTCACATTGGACAGCGGCACCAGCGGCTCGCCTCGGAGCACACGGGCCAGGTACTCGCCCGTGGCTGAGCCAGAGGTCCGGGCGATGTCTTCAGGGGTACCCTCGGCGATGACGTAGCCGCCCCGCTCCCCTCCCTCCGGCCCCAGGTCCACGATCCAGTCCGCCGTCTTCACGACATCGAGGTTGTGCTCGATCACCACCACGGTGTTCCCAGCGTCGACGAGCCGGTGCAGGACGTGCAGGAGCTTCTCCACGTCAGCCATGTGCAGGCCCGTGGTGGGCTCGTCGAGAACGTATAGCGTCCGGCCGGTCGCCCGCCGCGACAGCTCGGTGGCCAGCTTGACGCGCTGTGCTTCGCCCCCCGAGAGGGTGGTGGCCGGCTGGCCGAGGTGGACGTAGCCGAGGCCGACGTCGTTGAGCGTCTGCAACCTGGATCGAACCGACGGCACGGCGGAGAAGAAATCCAGGGCCTCTTCGATGGTCATCTCGAGAACATCGGCGATCGACCGACCGCGATAGTGGATCTCCAGGGCCTCGCGGTTGTAGCGCTTGCCCTTGCAGACCTCGCACGGCACGTAGACATCGGGCAGGAACTGCATTGCGATCTTCAGGATGCCGTCGCCCTTGCAGTGCTCGCAGCGGCCGCCCTTCACGTTGAAGCTGAAGCGCCCTGGCATGTAGCCTCGCACCCGCGCTTCGGGGGTGGCCGCGAACAGCCCGCGGATCGGGGCGAAGAGCCCGGTGTAGGTGGCCGGGTTCGAGCGTGGCGTGCGGCCGATGGGGCTCTGGTCGATGTCGATGACCTTGTCGATGGCCACGACGCCTTCGATGGCATCGTGGGCTCCGGGCCGTTCGCGTCCCCCGCTCAGCTGGCGAGCCAGGGCCAGGTACAGGACGTCCGAAACCAGCGTGCTCTTGCCCGAGCCCGAGACGCCGGTCACGGCCACGAAGCGACCCAGCGGGAAGGCCACGTCGATGTGCTTGAGGTTGTGCTCGCTCGCCCCGCGGACAACGAGCGACACTCCGCTGCCCGATCGGCGACTGGACGGTATCGGGACCTGCAGCTCGCCCCGCAGGTAGGCGCCCGTTATCGAGCGCGGCTCCGCCAGAACGGTCTCGAGCGGGCCCACGGCCACGATCTCGCCGCCGTGCTCACCGGCCCCGGGGCCGATGTCGATGACCCAGTCGGCGGTCCGGATCGTCTCCTCGTCGTGCTCGACGACCAGCACCGTGTTCCCCAGGTCGCGCAAGCGCGTCAGGGTGGCGATCAGCTTGGCGTTGTCGCGCTGGTGGAGGCCGATCGAGGGCTCGTCCAGGATGTACAGGACGCCCATCAGGCTCGAGCCTATCTGGGTCGCGAGGCGGATGCGCTGGGCTTCGCCGCCGGAGAGCGTCTGGCTCGTCCGATCCAGCGTCAGGTAGTCCAGCCCGACGTCGATGAGGAAGCCCAGGCGGGACGAGATCTCCTTCAGCACCTGCCGGGCGATGGTGCGCTCGCGCTCGGTCAATTGGCCCGGCAGACGGGTAACCCACTCGCAGGCGGCGGTGATGGACAGCGTCGAGACGTCCCAGATGCTGTGCCCGTCTACGGTGACGGCCAGGATCTCCGGCTTCAGGCGCTTGCCCTCGCAGACCGGGCATGGCCGCGAAACCATGTAGCGCTCCAGCTCCGCCTTCACGAAGTCCGAGTCAGTCTCCCGGAAGCGCCGCTCGAGATTGGGGACGATGCCCTCGAACGTCGCCCCGTAGGTGTTCTCGCCGCGCTCGTGGCGGTAGCCGATGACGACCCGCTCGCCGCGTGCGGTGAAGAGGATGTAGTCCAGGGCCTCTTGGGGGAGCTCCTTGACCGGTGCGTTGTAGTCCCAGCCATGCTCCCGGCAGATCGCTTCGACGATCTTGCCATGCCAGGATGCGTCCATCGGCATACGTGCCCAGGGCGCCAGAGCACCGCCCGCCAGAGAGAGATTCCTGTTGGGGATCACCCGATCCGGATCTATCTCCAGGCGGCTGCCGATGCCGGTGCAGGCCGGGCAGGCCCCATGGGGCGAGTTGAAGCTGAAGCTGCGCGGCTCCAGTTCGTCGACGGTGGTGCCGTCGTAGGCGCAGCTGTAGCGCTCGCTGTAGCGCCGCTCCTCGAAGGAGGGCTTCTCGCCGTCGCGCGGCGCCGGGGCGACCAGGACGACGCCCTCGCCAAGCCGCAGGGCCGTCTCCACCGAGTCGGCGAGGCGGGCCGCGTCGGGCGGGCGAATGGGCGATCCCGTCTCCGGGTCCAGCGGCCGGCCGCGATCGTCCAGAGTGGCGCCGGACGGCATCTCGCCTCGATCCACGACGAAGCGGTCTACCACTACGTCGATGGTGTGGCGCTTGTACTTGTCCAGGGGCCGCGTCTCGGCCAGGTCCATCATCTCGCCGTCGACTCGCACCCGGGCGAAGCCCTGACGGCGGATCTGCTCGAAGACGCGATCGCCCTCGGTCTTGCGGTCCCGGATGACCGGGCCCAGCACCATCAGCCGGGTGCCCTGGGGCAGGTCGTAGATCTGGTCCACTATCTGCTGCACGCTCTGGCGCTGAATCTCGCGGCCGCAGGTGGGGCAGTGCGGATGGCCGATGCGGGCGAAAAGCAGGCGCAGGTGGTCGTAGATCTCGGTCACCGTGCCCACGGTCGATCGCGGGTTCCGGCTGGCGCCTTTCTGGTCGATCGAGATGGCCGGGCTGAGTCCGTCTATCTGGTCGACGTCGGGCTTCTGCATCTCGCCCAGGAACTGCCGGGCGTATGCAGAGAGGCTTTCCACGTAGCGGCGCTGGCCCTCAGCGTAGATGGTGTCGAAAGCCAGGCTGCTCTTGCCCGACCCGGACAGCCCGGTGATCACGATCAGGCGATCCCGCGGCATGGCCACGGTTATGTTCTTCAGGTTGTGCTCGCGGGCCCCGCGAACGACCAGCTCTTCCTGTGGCATAGGTCGCCATTGTAGGCCAGATTGCCCAAATAGAACAGCCGTTCGCGCGGGGGTGGACCGGCGGATTGTCCCCGCGCCGGCGACAATGGCGCTCCACCTGCCAGAAGGAGCGGAGCTTGGGCAAGACGGGCCGTTCTGGCGCGATCGAGAGACAGGACGACGCGGGTGAGTCGCGCGGGCGGCTGGTTCGGGACGCGCTGGTGATCGCGTCCTACGCGCTCCCGGTGGGGCTCGTCTACGGCCTGGCGACGCTCCAGGCCGGCTTCTCGGCCCTGGACACGATCGCCATGTGCCTGGTGGTCCTGGCGGGCGGGGCCCAGTTCGCCGCCGTCGGGATGGTCAAGGACGGCGCGCCCTGGCTCGCCATCGCCGGGGTGACGCTGCTGGTCAACGCCCGGCACCTGCTCTACTCGGCCGCCCTGGCGCCCTATCTGACCGCTGCCCGGCGTCGCGAGAGGGCCCTCATGGCCCACTTCCTGACCGACGAATCCTTCGCTCTCTCGCTGGCTCATTTCCGCCGCATCGGCCGGCTGGACCGGCGCGGCTTCTGGATCGCCTCGATGGCCGTCACGATTCCGTGGACGGTCGGCTCGACGCTCGGCTTCCTGGCGGCCGGAGCGCTCGACATCGAGGGCCTGGGGCTCGACATCGCCTTCCCCGCGGCCATGGCTGGCCTGTCGCTGGGCATGGTCAGCGGCCGGCGGGATGTCGCCGCCGCCCTGGGTGCGGTCGCCGTGGCGGTGCCGGTCGGGCTGGTCGGAGGAGTCTCGGTGGGCCTCATCGCCGGCGCCGTGGTCGGGCCGCTCGTGGGCCTGGCCGTGCCGCCCGGCTCGGACGAGGAGTCGAGCCGGCCCGAGACCCCTCAGCTCGCCGCCGAGGCAGGGCTGCCATGAGCCTTGCCTTCGCGCCCCTGGCGTTGCTGATGTGGGCCGCCACCTACCCCTCACGGGCCCTGCCCATGCTCGCCCCCGGCATCGAGCGCCTCCCCCAACCCGCCGTGGCCTACCTGCGCCTGGCCGGGCCTTCGGCCCTGGCGGCCCTGGCAGCGGTCAACTGTCTGCTGACCCCGGACCGCCCGCCACGGCTGCTGATCGGCGTCGAGCCGCTGGCCGTGCTGCTGTGCGTGCTGGTCGTGGCCCGGACCCGGCAGCTGTTCCTGGGAGTGGCCTCGGCGATCATCCTGGTGGCGATTGCCCGGGCGGCAGGCGCCGCATGATCGACGAGCCGGTTCGCGCACACGAACTCGCGCGCCCCGGGGGCCGCGCCGAGTTGCGCGTCCAGGCCCTGGCCGTGGCCGGGGCCTTCCTGCTCAACGGCGTGGCCTTCGGCACCTGGGCGGCCCGCATCCCGGCCGTCAAGGCCCAGACCGGCCTGGACGAGGCGGGGCTGGGGTTCGCCCTCCTGGGCGCCGCGGCCGGCGCGGTTCTGACGATGGTCTTTGGAGGAGCCCTGGGCAGCAGGTTCGGGACGCACGTCATGACGCCCCTGACAATGATCGGCTGCGCGGCAATGATGCCGGTCATCGGCGCCGCCTGGGACTTCGCCAGCCTGGCCCTGGCGCTCCTCGTGTTCGGCATCTCGCAGGGCACGATGGACGTCTGCATGAACGCCAACGGCATCGCCGTCGAACGGGCCGGCGCGGGCCCGATCATGTCCCGCCTCCACGCCTGCTGGAGCATCGGCGCCTTCCTGGGCGCGCTCGCCAGCGCCCAGGTGGCCGGGTTGGGCATCGCCGTCTTCCCGCAGTTCTCCGTCGTCGGCGCCGCCATCGCCCTGGCGGGAGTGCTCCTGCTGTTCGCCATGCTGCCGGACAAGCACGCCGAGGGCGGACGGCATCTCCGCCTGCCCAGCGGTCCGCTGGTGCTGCTCGGCCTGCTGTGCCTCTTCGGGCTCATGGCCGAGGGCTCGGCCATGGACTGGAGCGGCGTCTACATGCAGCACGCACTCGATGCCCCCGAAGGCCTGGCCGGCCTGGCGGTGACCGCCTTCGCCGGGAGCATGGCCCTTGCCCGGCTGGCCGGCGATCGACTGGCCGTCTCCCTGGGTTCGCGCCTGCTCGTCGTGGCCGGCGCCGCTCTGGCCGCTGTCGGGCTCGGCCTGGCCCTGGCCGTGCCGGTCATTCCCGTGGCGATCGCCGGCTTCGCCTTGATGGGCTTCGGCCTGGCTGCGGTCGTGCCGACGCTCTTCCGCGCCGCAGGCTCGCAGCCCGGAGTGCCCGCCTCGGTGGGGATCGCCGCCGTCTCGACGATGGGCTACAGCGGCGGGCTGATCGGCCCACCGCTCATCGGCTCCGTTGCCGCAGCCACCAGCCTCCGAACGTCCCTGGCGATCGTCCTCGTCCTGCTGGCCATCCTGGCCCTGGGAGCCCGCCGCGCCCTCGCCCCTCGATCTACTTCGGGATCACCAGGACCGTCACCGACTCCGCCGGCAGGGTGATCTCTCCGCCGAGCTGGGTGTCGGCCACCTTCTCCGCCTTGTGCCCCTCGTCGAACAGCCACGTCTCAGCCGCGCCGCTCGACCGGCTGCCCAGGATCGTCAGGGGCTTCGTCTGCGCTATCGAGGCAAGGTTGACGATCAGGACGGTCAGCGTCCCATCGGTCCGCCTCGCGCCGTAGACGCGGACCAGGTCGTCGTCGCTGGCCGCCCGCACTTGCTCCGAGCCGAACTGCTGGTAGATCATGTACGTGTAGTACATCGGCCTCGGCTCGATGGCGCCGACGATGCCGTAGTCTCCGGCAAGCGCGAACTGATCCACCATCGTCACCTTCTGGTCGATCATGCGGCCCAACACGTCGGCGAACCAGATGGCGTTGTAGTGCGAATCCATCGTCGCCTCGCCGCCGATATTGACAGACGAGCTCGAATTGACCTCCGTAACCGCGACCGGCAGATCCCGACCGGTCTGCTCGCGAATCATGGATCGTAGAGCCGGAATGATGAGATCCCACTCCCTGCTGTTGTTGCGCAGGTCGTCCTTCGTCGGCAGCTTGTCGCCCACCGGGAACGGATAGCGGTGGATCGAAACGATGTCGACCAGATCGCCGTTCGCCTTGAGGAACGCCTTGAGCCAATCAATCCTGAACTGGAGGTAGTCTGAGCCTCTCGCGTCATCCACGAACTGACTGACGTCAGGGCCGACGAAGACGATGCTCGGATCTGCCGCCTTCATCGCCTCGGCATACTCGCGCCAGTCCTCGTTGTACTGGTCGACGGTGTAACCCTCGTCACCGTGGGCGGCATATAGATCCGCTTCGTTGCCGATGCCCCAGTACTTCACTTCGTACTTCTGGATCGCATTCGTGTAGTTGAGCAGCTCGAGGGCTTTGTCGAGGCTACCGTGGCGCAACCTGACGACGATCCGCGGCTCGGCTCCGATCAGCCTGCAATAGCTGACGAACTGGTCGACGTGATAGGTCTCGGTGTCGACGTCGTCGCCCCACTCGCCACCGGGGAAGGTCAGGGTCGTGATCCTCGCCGCCTTGATCTGCTCCTGCAGGGCGAACGGGACCGGCAGCCAGGGCCCCGTGTTGGAGCCGAAGATGAGGGGGCTGATGGGGCCCAGCTGCGTGTCGGCGTCCACGAACAGGCCCGGAGCTGCGCTCGGCGGCGGCGTAGGCGTAGCGGGCGAGCTGCCGCAGGCCGCCACGACGAGCCCCACGACGGCTGCGAGGGATGCCAGAACCCGCAATCTGCCTGCCGGACGATCCATCTCACCTGCTCCTGCAACATTGCCTGGACGACTGGGGCATGTTAGCGGGCCGTCGTCGCCGCCGACGCGGTCTCGTCAACCGGCGCGGCGCGCCACCCAGTACTGCCAGACGTCGATGTTGGGTGCCTCGTAGCCGTTGACGGACAGGATCGTGCAGATCTGGCTGCGGTGGTCGGTGCCGTGGTGGAGGGCCTGGGCGAAGAGCAGGTTCGTGGCATGCGGCAGCTCCGGCCGCTCCCCCCTGGCGGGCAGCGAGACGTCCAGCTCACCGGCTCGAGCCAGGACGACCCGCCATCGCGGGGCCTGATCGCGCAGGGCATCGGCCAGCTCATCGAGCGTTCTGGTGGTGTCCGGTTCGGTCTTGGGAGGTGGGGGCGTGCCCTCCAGGTAGCGGAGGTACCGCGAATCGGCGTCCAGGAGATGCGACAGCGTCGCCAGGACCTCCCCGTACACGCCCGGAGCCGTCACGCTCAGTGCCCTGGTCTCGAGTGAACGAAGATGCTCGATCAGGCGCTCCGTGGCCCAGAAGTGGTGCTGGAATGCTTCGCTCAAGGGGTCCATGACTCCTCCGCTGCCTTTCTCATCGTCCTGCGCCTACCTGCGCCGACGGCCGCGCTGTGGGCGCTGCCCCGTGCGCTTGATCACGTTGGGAGTGACGGTGTGGTCCCACGTGGGCCGCTCGACCCACCTGGCCGCCCAGCCGTCGTCCTCGTGCTCGTCTCGGATCCCGGGCAGCCAGTCGGAGGCGGTGGCCGCTGCCGCCAGATCGTCGCCCTCCATGGTCGCGACGACCTGGACCTGTGTCACGTCCAGGGCAGCCGCGTCGAGCGCGACGGCCTGGGCGGCCGCGCCTCGATCCGCGTCGCGGACCGGTTTCCTCGTCCGTGACGGCCGGGCCGGCGGCACCCGCTCCGGCCCGGGGCCGCCCGCCCGCTCGGCAGCCTTCGCCAGCACAGCCGAGGCGTCCTCCTCGAGCACCCGAAGGCGGATCTGCTGGATCTCGTCGCGCAGGGCGGCGGCTCGCTCGAACTCCAGG
>Ga0315550_1001324_pt1 | contig 15311 bp, 11 predicted proteins | sample SalMarSW160190MG_2_FD_203100 | JGI IMG/M metagenome (GOLD analysis project Ga0315550, IMG submission 203100) | Salt marsh sediment microbial communities from the Plum Island Ecosystem LTER, Massachusetts, United States - Salt Marsh Sediment SW1601-90 ... | reverse complement strand
AGACACGCTTGGTCATGCCCGTCTTTATCAGACCGGGGCAGATCGCATTGACCCGGATGTTGTATGCTCCCAGGTCGCACGCCGAGGTCTGCGTAAAATTGATAATGGCAGCCTTGCTGGCGCTGTACGCATTGCCGCCCGCCCCGGAACGAATACCCGCCACCGACGCCGTATTCACGATGGAGCCGCATTTGCGCTCCTGCATGTGTGCGGCCACGTACTTTGTGGCAAATACGGCACCCATGACATTGACAGTGAAGACCTTCATCCAGTCATCGGCGTCCTGATGTTCCAGATCCGTCAATTGGCCGGTAATGCCGGCGTTGTTGCACAGGATGTCCACGTGGCCGTATTGCTTGATCGCCAGATCTATGAGATCTTTCACCTCCTGCTCTATTGCCACATCTGTCTTTTTCATGATGGCCTCGCCGCCCTCTTTTTTCACCAGTTCCAGGGTCTTCCCCAGCGCGACCTCATCGAGATCGGCCAGTATCAACCTCGCCTTTTCCTTGGCGAAAAGGCAAGCGGCGGCGCGACCGATGCCGCTGGCCGCCCCGGTGATAACGGCCACCTTCCCCCGTAAACGTCCGACTCCTGTCATAATCAAATCCTTTCTTGGTATTTTTGGATACAGCTAATAATTGAGGAAACTTGAGTACTGCAATGGGTGAGATATCGCTTGTTGACCCGCCCGCCCGTAACTCCCTGAGACAATCTGTCACCCGATATCGACAACAATCGCATCTGGTTCCCCTTAGGGGATATTATTTTACAACATCGTCCCCGGTTTTGACAGAGGTTTTAGGACCTCTCGGCGCCGTCGATCACGGGTATGTAATCGGTCATAAAGTACCCAGTTGGAGACGCCAAAGAGACTGAGGAAGAGTGAGTGAGAGCCCACCAGCAAACCCCCATGTCATCTAACGCTGTCTGCTGAGAACAAGCGGTTAAAATCCCCCCCTTGAGGAGGAGAGGGGATAGTTCTCTGGAGACATGTACAACCCTGCACACTCTTTCCAACAATCAGTTAACCGAAGAGTACAGTTGGCAACCACGTAGCAATTTTAGGGAAGATCATGACCAGCACCAATCCCGCTAAGTGGACAATAGCAAAAGGGATCACCGATCGATAGATATCCCCCATGCTGATGGAAGGCGGGACAATGCCCTTGAGGTAAAAAAGGTTAAAACCGAAGGGGGGTGTCATGTATCCGAGCTCCATATTGATAGTGAAGAGGATCCCGAACCAGAGGGGATCAAACCCGTGGGCCAAGACCACCGGCAGAAAAATCGGGACACAAATCATCATGATGCCGGCTGGGTCTAATACCATTCCCAGGAAGATTAGGACGACCTGAATAAATATGATGGTCCCCCATGGTCCGCCGGGGATGTGCTGCATAAGATGTTCTATAAGGTGGGAGGCCCCCATGCCATGGTAGGCGGCACTGAAACAGTAGGCACCGAACAGGATCCACATGATCATCCCCGTAAGCCGTAAGGTTCTGATGCCGGCCTCCACAATCAGCTTCCAGCGCAACTGCCGGTAGACCGCCGCGGATATGAGTGCTCCCAGTACGCCCAAGCCGGCTGCCTCGGTGGGGGTCGCCACACCGCCGACGATCGATCCTAGAACCATGAACACGATCACGAGCGGGAGGACCACCGCCTTGAGGGCGTTGAGCTTCCGCGCCCAATCCCCCCTCTCCTCGCGGGGCAGTGCCGGCCCCAGGTGGGGTTGGATTATAGAGCGGATGGCGATATAACCGGAAAACAGAACGAGCAACAAGATCCCTGGAAGTAGGCCGCCCGCAAAGAGCTTGCCCACAGATTCGCCCGCAATCAGAGCGTAGAGGATCATGATCACGCTGGGCGGGATAAGGATTCCCAACCCCCCTCCCGCATTGATACAGCCCACCGCGATCAGCTTGTCATAATCGCGGCGCAACATGGAGGGCAATGCAATGGTCCCCATGCTCACCACCGCCGCACCGGAAATGCCGCACATGGCGGCGAAAATACCGCAGATCACCACCGTTCCGATCGCCAGCCCCCCCCTCACCGGCCCAAACCAGAGATACATCATCTCGTAAAGGTCGTTGGCCGTTCCGGATCGCTCCAGGATCATGGCCATGAAGATAAAGAGCGGGATGGCCACCAGGGTAAACTTGTTCATGGCCCCCCAGGTCTGTGCAGCAACCATATAAAAGGCTTGCGGCCCCCAGGTGAAGTAGATGAAGATAACCGAGACACCCCCGAGCACAAAAGAGAGTGGCAATCCCATCGTGAGAAACACCAAGAGAGAAAAGAAAAAAAGGAACGTTAGCCACTCGATGCTCATACTGTCTCCTTATTCAGCGACATCACGGGAGGGGATCTCCTTACCGGGAAAGAGCAAAAGGATGTCGCGGATGAGTTTGGCGATCCCCTGCAGGAGCAGCAGGAAGGCACCGGTCGGGATCATCATCTTCACCAAACAGATGGGCGGGTGCCAGGCCGAGTTGGAATGCTCCCATATGGAGAGGGATTCCCAGGCCAGGGACCCTCCGTACCACAGCATCATCCCACAGAAGAGGAGGAAGAGGAAAAAGGTAACAATGTCCGCCACTGCCTTGCCTCTGGCGCTGAAGCGGGCATAGAGGATATCTACATTCACGTGCCCCCCCCAGCGCAGGATATAGCCTCCTGAAAGGATCACATAAACGCCGAAGGTTATCTGTGTGAGCTCGTTGCCCCACACCGTAGGGGCGTTGAAGAGATAGCGGCGGATGACCTCACTCAAGACCAGGGCGGACATGAACAGGGCACCGTAGGAAATAACCCTACCCACCCAATCGTTCAGCGCGTCAATGAATCCTACAATTGCGATCAGGCGGCGCACTCTTCTCCTCCTTCTTTTATTAATAGGACACCGGGCCCGCCCTTAACAGACGGGGCGGGCCGGATGCCCCTGACAGGATCTGTAGTTGTAGGTGTTCGTGTTAATCAATACGGGCTTGCTATTTGATTCGGCCCATCTGCCTGTTGAAATCTTTGAGCATCTCTACCGCCTTGGCACACTGCGGTCCCTTCTCGGCAACTTCGTCCCATATCTTGAGGGCCGCGGCCTGCATCTTGGCGTATTCCGCCGGCGGCAGCGTGATGAGCTTCACACCCTTCTCTTTCTGGATCTTGCTCAAGGTCGTGCTCTCTAAAAAGATATACTGATTGGTGCGCAGCCAAAACTGCTCTTCAAGGGTCTGTAAGAGAATCTCCTGCAGATCCTTCGGCAGTTTGCCCAAAGCCTCCTTGTTCACCAGCCAGATGTCCGTGCTGGCCACATTCAGGGCCGGTCGCAGATGGTATTTGTTAATCTCATAGAATTTCATACTGTCGCTGCCCTGCACAGCACCCCAATGGGCCCCGTCTATCACTCCCGAGGCCAGGGCCGCATAGACATCACCGCCGGGAATATAGGAGGCGGCCGCGCCGATGGATGTGAGATAGGTCTGCATGATGCCGGAGGAACGCAGCTTCAGCCCCTTGAAGTCCGCAAACTTGCGCACCGGCTTTTTCAGGGAGAGCTCGGTAGGATAGACCTTGTCGCTAAAGTAGACAAGACCGTGTTTGGCGCATTCATCCTGCAGCATCTGCTCGAACCCGAGCCATTTGTAAAAATAGACCGCCTCCCATACATCACCGAAGTTCAGTGGAAGTCCCGAGGCCACATTCATCAGGGGAACCTGGGCAAGGGGATAGGCCGAGGATGTGATGCCGATCGGCACCATACCCCGTTTGACGGCGTTGAAGATCTCCTTGCCGGGAACCAATGCACCCGCCGCATAGGGCTCGATAATGAGCCTACCATTAGTGCGTTTTTTGATGCGTTCGGCGACTGCCACCAGACTATCCTTATAGGAAGAACTGGCCATGGGCCAGTGGGTCGGGCACTTCCACGTGATCGCTTTGCCTGCGGCCTGGGCGACCGGGGCATTCAGCGGAAGAACTAAAAACGTACACACCACCAACACTGCGGCGGCACTCCACAAGATCGATTGTTTCTTCATAACATTCCCTCCTTAAAGCAAAAGTTTATGGATCTCTTGCCAATACGGACCGCACTACCAAAATCTCTCTATCACCTCCCTTCCCAATAGCTTGCGATCATTCTCTGGCTCTGTGCCGGGACAAGCACGAGGATAGGGGATTGGGTAAAATCTCAGCCTATACACTTTCACTGACTGAGTAGTTGGTAATTGTTTTGCTTGGCAAGTATCTGCACACGTCATACGAATTTGCTTGTCGCTATTGATAATATGCCAAAGCGCTCCGCCAGCGACGTCATACCAACCTTCCCTTCTCGAACCACCCAAAAGCATACAACCTTTCGCACATTCACCACCCTTCTATATCTGCTGTCCGACCATAGCCTAAGATTATCCACATAGTCAAGAAAAAAAATGAGGGTATTCTTTGGCGGATTGCCATGCATCTCCTCACATGCCTAATAAATAGGCATTTCCTTAGGCCTTTAATGCTGTTCTAGAGACTTCAGTTCAGAGCCCTTCTGCCCAATATTCTCAATGCAAAATATTTCTTATGAAAAAAGGTGATGTTCGTCCTCTTTATTTGACCCTCCGTGAGGGTATACTCCTTGTCGTCGGTGAAAAATTCCTCTTAACATTAGGTTGTCACTAAGAATACTCAAAAACAACTATCTATCTTACTGTTCGATAAACTTGTTCATAAATTCATACATAATATGAAAAAACAAATGGCCCACAATTTTTTAGGCAAGAAGAATCTACGATGTTCTGCTATATTAAAACGGATCTGCGCTCAGCCTTCTTCCTTGATGCCGCACAGTTTCTTGGCAGCCTTTTGCTTCTCCTGTAGATTAACCTGGCGGGAGATCATAATCCTCTGTGCCTGCGGGGAACCGGCACCATGCATCGATTCGGTCAGGTATCCAACAGCCGCGGTGCCCAGCGTAATATTTTCGATCAGCCTCAGGATGCGCATTCTGTCCTCCGTGGAAACACCATCAATACCCTTATAATATTTCTGTAACCACGGACCTATCTCGGTGGATCTCAGGTCGGCCTCAGAGGGCAAGGTGACCATCAATCCGCCGGCAACATCCTGGGCAAAACGAGATATCTCATAAGGAAAGCGGGTTACGTTTTGCTTGTGTACGTTGGCCAAAAGTATGTTGACACAATACGTCCCGCTGGGTTCCTTGTGACCTTCTGATGCACAGGCAATAGACCCGCAGTAGAGCGTCTCATTCAAGTGATTCATCTCAATGATTTTGTCCTTGATATGGGAAGCCCTGGCTACACCGTTATACTCTGCAACCGTCTGAGCTGCACCAATAAGGACATCTCCCACACCTACCTTGCAGGCATAGCTCTGGCGGTGATATGAGGCAAATTTTTCAACCAGAGACCCGGCAAATTCATACTCCTTGTACATAAAGACCCGTTCCCGCGGGACGAACACATCTTCAAAGACTACCAATGCCTCGTGCCCCCCGTAGCATTGGTTGCCGCGGTCCAAGGTTCCTTCTTCAAGCTTTCTGGTATCGCAGGATTGCCGTCCCATAATGTACGTGATTCCTTCGGTATCACTGGGCACTGCAAACGATATCGCATAATCTTTGTCCCCTTCACGCATGGAGATGGTCGGCATGATAATGATCTCATGAGAATTTACCGCCCCTGTCTGGTGGGCCTTTGCCCCCCGTACGACAATACCATCTTTCCTCTCCTTGACTACATGCATAAACATATCGGGATCAGATTGCTCATGCGGCGCACGTCCCCTATCACCCTTGGGATCCGTCATGGCACCGTCGCACGTCAAATCATGTTCCTGGACATATTCCAAATACTTCAAAAAACGCTGGTAGTACTCCGTACCGTATTTTTTATCGATATCAAACGTCGTGATGGAAAGGGCATTCAGGGTATCCATCCCCACACACCGCTGAAAACAGCACCCCGTCTCACGTCCCAGCAGCCTGCCCATCTTGCTCTTTTTCACCAAGTCATCCGTATTTTGGTGAATGTGACAAAATCGGTTGATCCGCTTACCGGTAATGTGTGAGGTGGCTGTCATAATATCCTCGTATTCTGGCCTGTGCGCCAATTCGTACGTGGCTGCCACGGCATTCATCGAAGGACGGATAATCGGATCATCAACTACATTCTCAACCCTTTTTCCGAACATATAGACAACAAGGTTGAGTTTTCTGAGGCTCTCTTCATATTGCTTTGCATTCATCATGGCCATGTTTTGCTCCCGTATAATTTTTTTGAATTGAAATCTATTGTGCCAGACTCAAAGAGCAAGTGCAACAGTTAGATGAACGTCACACCCCACTTTCTCCGTGCCTATTGAACGGGTTGAGTCTGGACTTTTGCAATCAGTACGGTAAATTTCCCCTTGGGTGACCTCCCTTTTGCCGTGATAAAGGATCTTTACACCGAGTACCCCTCTACTGCTCAGGGATCTTCTCTGGAAGAAAGAGGCACACCTTTCACGAGTAAAGTCATATCTATTTTTTGTTTACAATGGGTTATTCCCCCCCGATAAAAATCGAGGGACCCCAGAACGATATCGCTTCTCTCTGCAACGCATTATAAGGAAAACAAGACCCTCCGGGTTGGCCATAAAAGCCAAGTAACCAGCCAAAAGCATAACTCACTGCTCTTCCACGCAGGGCCTCACCACATCACTACGTAAAGCGGCCGATACTTGACCATTTCATATTGCAAGTGGGAAAAAAATGTCACCCTCACCATATCACACTTCACAGTATCTAATTTTCCCTTTTAAATTCATCTAGTTATCAAAATGCCGAATTTTGGTATATAATTTGCAGAATTACTTAAGGTAATTGGGCATAATAAACTTGAAGGGTAAGGGATAGTGGCCAATCTGCCCATGAACCAAGCTTTGGGGGTGTATTGGGCCACGGAGTTAGGGACTACGGAAAGCTGGCTACACAAAAAGCCAAGGCATGCAACAATTTCTAACAAGGAGGTACCACAATGATAACGGTAAGTTGTAAGGAATGTGGGAAAAAATACGAGATCGACCCGGCACAAGTCAAGGGAACGGAGGCAAGCTTTCGGTGCAAGTCATGTAACAATATGGTTGTTGTGACTTTATCGGAACCAGAGGAAATCAATAAATCTGAACTTATAGCATCAAACCCTGGACCAGCGGCGAAAAAAAGCAGAGGGGGTTCCGGAGAAGAAGCTGCTGAGGGGGCTTTCCAGAAAATCAAATGGCGAAACAGCATTCAAGTAAAGATGAGTGTAATCCTCATCATATTGACAACAATTATTTTTGCAGGGTTCATTCTATACACCTATAATAGGACCCATGAGAGAATGAATGACGAACTAGCTCAATTTGGTAACATAACGGCCACCAGATTGTCACAGTCTCTTGTCATGCCTCTCTGGAATTTGGCTGACAAAGAAATCGGCGGTTCCATTACTTCCGAAATGATGGACAAACGAATCGCTGCAATAATTATGAGGGATAAGGACGGTAAAGGTATGTTATATGGTTGGACAAGAGATCCTAACTGGAAAGCCGTTGAAGCTGAAAATCCGAATATTAATACAGGAGGCTTTATAGTAAGCAGCGAAAAAATTGTTAAAGACAAAGAAACAATAGGAGTACTCGAGGTTTATCTAACAGGAAAATTCATACGAGAGGAGTTGAATCGCACAGTTTTTGAGTTGGTTATAACAGCTCTCATTTTAATTATCGCCATATCAGGTGCCGTTTTTCTCGGTTTTAGAAGGCTTCTGGTACGGCCGATCATGCAACTGACCGATGCCGCCAAACAAATGAGCCTGGGAGATCTCAATGCAGATATAACCGTCCACTCAAATGATGAAATCGGTCTCTTGGCAACGGCTATCAGAAGGATGCAGACGAGTTTGCGATTGGCTATGGACCGGCTGAGGCGGCGCAAGGCTTAGGGAATCCAACGTAAGCCGACTTTGAAACATGCGGCGAGGGGCTGGAAAAAAACATGAAAGGAAAGGTTCGGTGCTTAGTTGCTGTATGTTTTTTGCTGGGAAAAGGAGATTTTTGTTATTATTAACAACTACTTAACAAGGAGGATTGTATCATGAAAAAGCTAGCAGTTATATCAATAGGTATAATGGTGGGAATAATGCTGGTTGCAACAAATGGTTTTGCCGAAGAGAAACTCAAATTCGCTGCCGTTGAAAATGTCCCCCCGTTTACGTTACCAGATGATGGAAGTGGTGTGGTAAAAGGCATGGCTATCGATATTTTTAAGGAAGTAGCAAAAAGGATGGGGTTTGAAGCCGAAATCAGCGCGCTTCCTTTTAAAAGACTATGGCTCTATTTACAGCAGGGTGAGCTTGATGGCGCAATACAAATTTATTACAACCCAGACAGACTAAAATACATAATATATTCCGATCCTCCCGGCTACTATGTAGCTCATTATATCTTTGTGAAAAAGGGCAACGAAGGTAAGTTTAAAAGCGGTACGGTAGAGGCGTTGTACGGCAAGACGGTTGCCAAAGAAAGAGGTTTCTTTGTTACTAAAGAGTTTGAGCAGGCGGTTAATGATGGAAAGATAACGGTAGATGAGGCGCAAAATACCGAACTAAACATGAAAAAACTCCTTCTGGGTAGAACCGACGCCTATGTGAGCAACTACCATATAGCATTGTACAATATCAAAAAGTATGGTTTCCAGGGTCAAATTGTTCCCTTGTCAGAACCGTTGACCCCTAAAAAAGGTACCTTCATGGCAATCAGTAAACAATCAAAAAACATTCCCGATGTAGAAGAGTTCGCGAAAAGATTTAGTGCAACGTTGAAAGAAATTCACACTGATGGTACGTTAGAGAAAATAACAGCTAACTACATTAAATAAAAGATATTTTTTGCTCAGATTCCAGAAAGTGGCACTTGCTTGACAGATGATTTCGAGGAGTAGACACGCACCCCACACAGGCAAAGCTTTGTGTGGGGTGCGTGTCTACTCGGGTGGGACTTTAACCCCCACCCGAGGCCAAAGGGGAACAAATCCCCTTATGGCAATCCCCCCAGTTTTACACCCCCCAATTAACATCACTAGCTTAATTACGATCCCTCCCCATTGACTCGTGAAACGGGCAAAGATAATTATCATGGCAGCAGAAGGATTTAATAATGAGACGATAACCCAGAAAGAGAAAACACAATTGCCAAAATCTACTGGAAATCGAGTTGGAAGACCTTTGGAATTCATTCCCATAGACAAAAACAGTGTAAACTCTTTGTCGATCCGTCCTTCATAGAGCAAATCAACCGTTTCGGTGACCACTATAACAAATATTCAAGGCTTATATGTGGACAGTAACCGCAGATTCAATATTGACAAAATCGAAAGACTTTGTAAAATGCTGGTGGAATAGTACATGAAAAACCTATTTCCCCATTGTTTCGCAGATGTTAAGAGAGGCGGTGTTTTCTTAAGCTGTCCACAAGAAGAAAAACTGAAAGTTAAACGGACAATAATTGACCATTTTTCATCGCCATTGGGTGAAAAAACGTCACCCCCTTCGTACCGCATCTCATTGCGCATAATTTTTTCTTTTAACTTTAAGAGGTTACGTGATACCAATTTTGGTATATAAATTGCTTTTATTTAATTGGCATTATGATAAAATATGATAAACTCAAAGGAAGAGGCCGGGCCTTTCATGGATCAAGACAGTTTAAGGAGGAATTTTAATGATGATTGTAACCTGTGAGGAATGTGGAAAAAAATACCAGATTGATCCCGCACAAATCGAGGGAACTGAGGCTCAATTTAAGTGTAAGGCATGCAATCACCTCATTACCATCGTAAAGCCGAAGGACGATCCGGGGGCATCACCTTCCCCACCGCTACCTGACGAAGAAAAGAAGAAAACAGGGGGAGAGACCGTTCCTAAATCGAGAGGGCTTGGGATAAGGGGTAGAATGTTGCTTGTTCTACTTGTTATTCCCATCATCATGTTGGTTATTGCCGTACCGTTTGCCGTTCGATACATAAGTAAAACCACTAATCTCATCATCCAAGAGAGTTTGGAAACTGAATTGGGCGGGGCCAAGGACGAGATCAATCAAGTGGCAAGCATCATTGCAAGACAAGTCGAGTTTTATCTCGCAAGCAACCCCGACTTGGAAAGAGAAAACATACCAACGGATACTGCCTTACGAGCAATAATCACTCAACAACTTATGATGTCTGGTGAAACGAGTTTGTATCTCAGAATAGATCCTGAAAACCGGGGTACTATCTTAATAAATAAAAACGTGAGCTTACAAGGACAACCATTCCAAGATCTCATGACCAAAGGAGAACTCGGTGGGAACCAATATGACGAATTCGGAAAAATCGTCATGGTCGGCCCCCCAGGAGAACAACATCGAGAGGCCTCAGATTTTTATCTCGCAAAGGATGAAAGCGGCATTCTTAAAGAAAGAATATTTACTTTTGCGCCGGTGTCAAAAACTCCTTATGGCATCATTTATAGTGCCCAGACTGAAGATTTTATGTTGCCGGTAAAAACGCTTGAAGAACGCATCGGGAATCTGATTCTTGAAACGAGAAATATCGTTGTCGGAGTATTTGGGGGTACACTCTTATTGATTGGTATAATCATGCTGCTCTATGTGCAAAGGATAACCAGCAGAATAAAATCCCTGACTGATGTAACAAACCGTATCAGCATTGGAGAACTGGAGGCTCACGTTGAAGTCAAATCCAAGGATGAAATCGGAGAATTGGCCGAGGCGATCTCCCGTATGCAAGAGAGTATTCGTCTTGCCATAGAAAGGCTTCGCCGGCGGAGGTAGACCTCGCCTCGCTAACGTATTATCGCAATCGTTGAATATCCTTAGCGAAATTGGCTCATGAAACGCCCCGCGCTCTCGCGCGGGGCGTCTTAGTTATAGTAAAAAATTACCTCTATGATGAAGACTCACGTGGCGGATAGCTAATTCACAGCCTTTCAAAGATAGCGGCGATTCCGAGGCCCCCGCCGCCACAGATGGTTTCCAGACCGAACCGGGCGTCCCGACGTTTCATTTCATGGAGCAGGGTCACCAGCACGCGCGCTCCCGTGCAGGCGATGGGATGGCCCAGCGAGATCCCCGATCCATTCACGTTGATCCGCGCGTAGTCATCCTCCCCAAGGCCCATCTCTTTGATGTCGGCCAATACCTGGGCGGCAAAGGCCTCTTGGATCTCAATCAGCTTCATCTGGCCGATGGAAAGATCGGCACGCTGTAGGGCCTTTTTCACCGCCAAGGGAACTGTCCGGTAGGCGCGGCGCGGATCGTCTCCCGCCACCGCCGCGGACGTGAACCTGGCCAGCGGTTCCACCCCAAGCTCAGCGGCCTTTTCTCGGGAGGTGACCAGCACCGCGGCGGCCCCGTCGTTCTCAGTCGAAGAATTCCCTGCGGTGCAGACCCCTCCCAAGACCGGCTTGAGTCGCGCCATTTTCTCGATGCTGGTATCAGACCTGGGGCCTTCGTCGCGATCGACGATCAGGGGCTCCCCCTTGCGCTGCGGCACCTGCACCGGCACGATCTCCTCGCCAAACTTTCCCGCCTCGATGGCGGCGCAGGCCTTCTGATGACTTCCGAGGGCCCACTGGTCGCAGGCCTCGCGGGTGATGCCCTCTTCTTCGGCAGCGGTCTCGGCCCAGGACATCATGGCCGGCAGAATCCCGTATCGCTCCTCGGGTTGCGACATAACCCGCGCCCTCTGAATGCGGTCGTAAAAGCGCAGACCCCAGATCGACAGGTCGCCGTGTCCTCGGGGCATGCCGCCCTTACCTCCGATGCCCCACTTTATCTCTCCGGGCAGGTAGAACTCGGCGGTGCTCATGCTCTCCACCCCGCCGGCCACGACCATATCGGCCTGTTCCGATTGGATCATCATGGCGGCCAAACGCACGGTGTCCAGGCCGCTGCAACAGCGGCGGTCAACGGTGATCCCCGTGATCGCCTCCGGCCAGTCGGCCTTGAGCAGGGCCATGCGCGCAATATTCACATATTCCCCGCTCTGGTAGGACTGCCCGAGGACCACCTCATCGACTTCCTCTACCTTGGCCCCGCAGCGCTTGAGGACCGCGTCTAAGACCAAAACCGCCAAATCATATGCCGGGATATCGCGCAGGGCACCCATATATCTCCCCACCGGCGTCCTCACCGCGCTGACAATCACCGCCTCCCGCATGGAATTCCTCTCTTGAGTGACGTTCTCCGCTTCTTAATAAACTAAATTTCTCGTGAGGCTAAAAGGCATCCTCAGGCATCTCAACAACCTCGTGCCCCTCGCGCACACAGGTCTCTATCCGCGCAGCGGTCAGCGGCAGGGTGACGTCGGTGAAATAGGTGGCCTGCTTGACCTTACCCTGGTAGAACGGGGTATCCTTTCCTTCCTCAATGGCCTTTTGGGCGATCACCGCCATATCCAGGAGACGCCAGCATGCAATGGCATCGCCGAAACACATGAGGGCGGGATAGGTAGAGGCGCCCCACAGAGGCCTATCCTCCATGACACGTTTCGACATCTCCGCCGACATCTCCGCCAGCTTGTCCACCACGTTGGTCAGCGCTTGTATCTGCTTTCCGAGAAGGGGGTGGTCTTTGTTCTCTTTGCAAAAGGCTCTGATCTCCTCCATGAAGGCCTTGTAGGGGGCCCCATCGTTGATATGCATCTTGCGCGCCATGAGATCCAAGGCCTGAATGCCGTTGGTACCCTCGTAGATGGACATGATCTTACAGTCGCGCAGGTACTGCTCGATGGGATAGTCCTTACAGTAGCCGTAGCCGCCGTAACACTGCATGGCGGTCTCACACACCCTGAATCCCATATCAGAGCAGTAGGCCTTGATGATAGGGGTCATAAAATCAACCAGGGCAAAGTAACGGGCCTTCGTTTCATCCTCGGTTGACGAAACGGAAAAATCTAACCACATTGCAAGGGTATAGATCATTGAGCGCATCCCCTCTACCATGGCCTTCATCCAGAGCAACATGCGGCGCACGTCGGGGTGGTTGATGATGGTCACCGATCCCTCTTTGCTGCCGGTGATATCGGCGCCCTGGATCCGCTCTTTGGTATAGTCAAGCGCATTGTAGTAGGCAGTGCTGGCCATGGCCATGCCGCTTACCCCGGTGCCGATGCGGGCGGCGTTCATCATCTGGAACATATGGGGCAGACCTCTGTTTTCCTGTCCGCACAGATAGCCGATGCAGCCGTCATGGGAACCAAAGTTGAGTTCGGCGGTGGGAGAGGCATGAATGCCCAATTTCTCTTCCGACTTTTCGCAGATGACGTCGTTCGGCTCCCCGAGAGAACCATCCGGATTGACCCGGATCTTGGGAATAACAAAGAGGGAAATCCCGCGTGTCCCTGCGGGTGCCCCCTCTATTCTGGCCAAGGTTAGATGGATGATATTGTCTGTCAGATCGTGGTCCCCCCAGGAGATAAAGATCTTGTTCCCCTTGATCTTGTAGTGGTCCCCTTCGGGGTAGGCCGTGGCCTGGGTGGGGGCCAGGTCGGAGCCGGCGTCCGGCTCGGTCAGGGCCATGGTGCCGGCCCATTCCCCGCTGTACATACGGGCGACGAAGCGTTCCTTGAGTTCCTCGCTGCCAAAGGTCTCGATCAGGTGGGCGGCGCCATGGGTCAGCCCCGGACACATACTAAAGGACTGACAGGCCCCGGACATGAGGTCATTGACCACCATGTCTATCAAGAAGGGGAATTCCTGGCCGCCATAGGTGGCATCAGCAGAAAGGGCAACCCATCCATCCTGGCAATACTGCTTGAATGCCGCCCGAAATTCAGGGGGGTTCGAGACCTTTCCCTTCTCCATCTTGACCCCCCATTCCTCACCGATCGCCTGAAGGGGATCCACCACCTCCTCCGCAAACTTGATCGCCTCGGTGACCGCCATTTCCAACGCCTTTTCGTTCAGATCCTTGTAGCGGTCCAATGAACACAAAGATCCATAGTTTAATTGATCTTTTAGGATAAAAAAGACATCCTTTCGGTTAATTTTGAAATGTTCCATGGTTCAGTATATCTCCTTTCTTTGTATTTATGTTCTGTACATCTTACATGTAAAAAGAAATCGTACATCCAAAGCCAATTCCAACAAAGCTATCGATCATCCTCTATGCCCCTGGGACTTCAGCAACCTCTTGAGATTTCACAGCTGAGCCGTGGTTCTTACCCCTTCCGACTCCCGTCTTCGTTGTATTCATACCACCCTTTGCCGGTCTTGCGTCCCAGGTGCCCGGCCTTTACCTTGCGCCGCAGAAGTAAGGGGGGGTACCAACGTGGATCGCCGCTATCCTGATACATAGCCATCATGGCGCCGTAGGTCACGTCGAGCCCGACCATATCGCCGGTCTCGAAGATCCCCATGCGGCGACCCGAAGCGAGCCGCAACCCTTTATCAATATCCTCAACCGTGGCGACCCCGGCCTCTACGAGGCGCATGGCTTCAATGGTTGAAGGAAAATTGATCCTATTGATCACAAATCCGGCTATATCACGATTGACCATGATCGGTTCCTTCCCGATGGCAAGGACGAACTCACGACCGATCTCGGCGGTTTCGTCGCTCGTGGCCAGACCTTTGATGACCTCTACGGCCTGCATCATGGGGACGGGGCTGAAGAAGTGCAGACCCAGCACCTGTTCGGGACGCTTGGTGACCGCCGCCAGTTCTGTAATCGAAATGGCCGACGTGTTGCTGGCAATCAGCGCCTCCGGCTTTGCCACTTCGTCGATCTGGCGGAAGACATCCTGCTTGAGGTCCAGTCTCTCAAAGACCGCTTCGATGATCAGATCGGCCTCAGAGGCCATCCCCAGTTCCGAGGAGGTCTTGATCCGTCCCATAATGGTCTCCAGATCCTCCTTCAGCGTGCCCTTCTCGATGAATTTTCCCACTGACCAGGCAATGCCCTTGACTCCTTTATCTAAGGCTTCTTGACTTATGTCGAAGAGACAAACCTGAATACCGGCCTGGGCACAGACCTGGGCGATTCCACTCCCCATCAAGCCGCCACCGGTCACGAATACACCCTTAATCTGCATGGATCTAACCTCCTTCTGTTGGGTCCATCACTACCCTTGCGGATCTTCCGCAAGCCGCACATCTATCCGGTGTTACTTTTGATTTTCTCCTGTACCTCGCAAACGGTTTTATAGTGCTCCGCCGTTCTCGTACAATACTTAAAGACCAAGCTCTCATACGGTAGCGACTGCTCAAGTGTGG
>Ga0315550_1001322_pt1 | contig 15321 bp, 10 predicted proteins | sample SalMarSW160190MG_2_FD_203100 | JGI IMG/M metagenome (GOLD analysis project Ga0315550, IMG submission 203100) | Salt marsh sediment microbial communities from the Plum Island Ecosystem LTER, Massachusetts, United States - Salt Marsh Sediment SW1601-90 ... | reverse complement strand
ACCTGGGACATCGGCACACTCTCGCCGGGCGATTCAAATTCAGTTACTCTGGAAGTTGTGGTCAATAACCTCGCTGAGCCGTTGGGAAAAATCATCAATTATTTCGAAATAGAAGGCGACCAATATTGTAGTTTCGCCACGGCAGATACCAATGTATGCTGCTGGGGCGGTGATATTATCTATGTTGATAAGTCTACCATTTACGGATTTAATATCGGCACATCGTGGGAAAATGCCTATCTTGATTTACAGGATGCACTTGAAAGAGCCATGGCCGGCTGCGGAAACCAAATATGGGTAGCTAAGGGAACATATAAGCCGACTGATGGAGACGACCGGTCGATTTCCTTTGAGATGGTTGGAGGCGTGTCTATTTACGGCGGGTTTCCGCCGGGAGGTGGGCAGCGAAACCCCGCTATATACCAGACGATTTTAAGCGGCGACATCAGCAACCAGAGTGAAACAGACGACAATTCTTATCACGTTGTAACATGTGAAAATGTCAATAAAGGCATACTCGATGGCTTTACAATCATTGCCGGAAATGCAGACGCTTCCGATGGCCCTAATTGCCGTGGCGGCGGAATCCACAACTATAACTCTTCACTGACGATAAAAAACTGCATCTTCAGAGGCAATTCAGCTAGTACTGGCGGAGGGATATGTAACGATGATTCTTCTGACCCGAATATAACCAACTGTATTTTCATTGATAACACCGCCAGTGGTTATGGTGGGGGTGGCATGTATAATCGCATCAACTCTTCGCCAATTGTAGCTAACTGCATTTTTTGTGGAAATCAGGTCACTAAATATGACGGCGGTGGCGGTGGTGTTGGCAACTACGATATGTCCTCTCCGACGCTGATTAACTGCACCTTCGTCGGAAACTCAGCTATGGGTTATGCTGGAACTGGCGGCGGAATGGATAACTACGATAATTGCTCTCCAATAGTAACAAATTGTATCTTCTGGGCTAATTATGCAGAAGACAGTAACAACGAGATTAACAACGCTATTTCGTCTAATCCGACCGTTAGCTACTGCGATATTCAAGGTGATACAATTTATTCAGGTACGGGAAATAGGAATACCGACCCCTGTTTTGTTGACGCCGATGCCAATAATTATCATCTTGATGTAAATTCATTTTGCATCGATGCAGGCGACCCTTACTTCAATCCCAACCCCCCTGAAACGGATATTGACGGTGAATCTCGTATTGTAAACGGCCGTGTCGATATGGGTGCGGATGAATATTACTGGAGTCCCGCTGATTTCAATAAAGACGAGATTGTAAACTTCATCGATTATGCGATGCTTGCCAACGCCTGGCAAAGCTCATCCGGCCAGCCAGATTACAACGATATCTTCGACCTCGCGGATAACAATTCGATTGATTACAACGACCTCGCCTTGTTTTGTGATGACTGGCTGTGGGAGGCCGGCTGGAACCGGACGATGGAGTCAATGATGATGGGCCTCGGTATGAACCAAAGTATGAGTGAGAGTGCATCTCTTACGGAGGTTGTTTATTCACCCGCGGAAGTTGAGCAGCAACAGTCGGAACAGATTAACCAGCTTGATATTGAGGAGATGCTAAAGTGGCTCGCAGAGGTCTGGCTTGACCCTGAGGTGCAGGAGACCATAGATGAGGCCGACTGGCTGAAATTCATAGAATCTCTCAAATCCGACCTTGAATAAGTCAAAACGGACATATTGAACTACAAGGCCGGCATTTTTAAAATTCTGCCGGCTTTTTTTCGCTCGTATGGGGGTGGTATATGAACAGCAGAAATTTGTGGAATTGGCAAAGCATATATGCTATAATAGTAGAGGATTAAGGCAATATGCAATATAAACTGGGAGGTTTATTATGGCGGCAGGTGCTGTCTGGGCAATTGATATAGGCAATAACTCCCTTAAGGCATTACGTTTAACTACAGAACGCGGGGTTGTTGAGGTAGTCGGATTCGACAATATCCAGCACGGAAAGATACTCACGGGCGACAATGTAAGGCCTGCGGAAAAGGAAGAGCTGGTTGCACTAAGTTTGCGCAAATTTGTAAGTAATCACAATTTGAGCGGGGAAGATGTCATAATTTCCGTGCCGAGTCAGAACAGCTTTGCTCGATTTGTGAACCTGCCTCCTGTCGAAAAGAAACGCATTCCTGAAATAGTCAAGTTTGAGGCGGTTCAGCAGATTCCATTCGATATAAATGATGTGCAATGGGATTGGCAGCTTGTGACGGAGGAAGGCCGACCCGAAACGAAGGTGGGAATTTTTGCTATAAAGAATGAGGTTGTTGATTCCGAATTGGAGTATTTCAGCAGAGAAAACATACAGGTCGGCTATGTCCAGATGGTACCGATGGCGCTATATAACTACGCGCTGTATGACCGTTCTGATTTGATTAAATCTGACAGCCAGGCAGCCGTTGTCATAAATATTGGTGCGGACAACACTGATTTGGTTGTTTGCACGAAGTCAACGGTCTGGCAGAGGTGCATCCTGATAGGCGGTAATACGTTTACCAAGGCGATAGCAAATACGTTCAAACTTAATTTTGAAAAAGCAGAAAAACTTAAACGTACGGCTCCGGTGAGCAAATACGCCAGGCAGATATTCCAGGCGATGAGACCTGTTTTTACTGATTTGGCCTCTGAAATCCAGCGGTCGCTGGGTTTTTATAATAGTTCTAATCCCAATACCAAACTTATAAGGATTATAGCGTTAGGCGGAGGAACAAAACTACGCGGCCTGTTGAAATATATTCAGCAGACCCTCCAGATACCCGTCGAAAGGCCCGATTCGTTTAAGAAGCTTGCTATAAGCACAGGTGCCTCTCCGGCGAAGTTTCATGAGAATGTCTGCGACTTCGGAATTGTTTATGGACTTGCCTTGCAGGGTTTGGGCTTGGCAAAGATAAAGAGTAACCTGCTGCCCCGTAGTATTGCGCGTTCAATGGCCTGGTCGAGTAAGGCAAAACATTTTACTCTTGCAGCGGGCGTGTTGCTTGCTGTATCGCTTGTCTGCCTGGCCGCTACGAGCTTTGACAGCATCCGTTATAGCAAAAATGAGGAGATTCGACGAAGAATCAGCAGTGTAATCAGAGAGGCACAGGATGCACGTGACAAGCTCGCAGAAGAGGAACGAAAAGGTTCCAGTTATGAAGAGATTATAAACAAGGAGCTTGAGCCCTTCAAATACCGGGATGTTGTTCCGTTGTTGCAGCAGACCATATTTTCCGCTTTGCCGAATGTGAGCAACAATCCCGACCCGGAACAGAAGAAGCTTTGTGAGGCCTTTGATAATGCGGATGTGGGGACTATTCTGGAGGTTCCGCGAAAGAAACGAGAGCAGATATTCGTAACCGATATGTCAATTTTCTTCACAAGTGATATAGAGAGTGCTCAGTTTGGCGAAGCTGATATGAGTATGAGAAGCCGAAGAATTTCAAAATCCAGAGGTAGAGAGTATGATGATGACTACGGAGGCAGGGGCGGTGTAGGATCAAGATCAATGTATCGTCCGACATATTCCACAGGAGCAAGTCAGGTCGAAACTCAGGAGCAAACGAAACCAGGATTTGTGGTGACTATAACCGGTTACAGTCCTTACGAAAAGTTGGGTGAATTGATGGACCCTCCCGGAGTGGAAAATAGTCCCGATAAATGGGGATTTGTCACCCGGCTGATGCACCTTGATGATGTAGTTGATGGGAATTGTCCGTTTGAGCTATACAAGAAAAGCGAGGTTCCTCAACATTTTATGCTCACAATACAACCTGTAAGCTGGGATGCGCAGATGCCCGCAGGAATAGGTGTTGTGGATGTCAGACCGGCTGCCGATGGTAGTGCTGGGCAGGTGTTGATAGACCCTATGACAAAAGAAATTATCGGCAGAGTTGCCGTATTGGGAGCCGATGGAAAGCCGAAGCTCGACATCAATGGTAAGCCCCTTTACCAGGTCAATGACCATTGGTTTATATTAAATGCAAAATTCATCTGGGAAAATGCCCCTCAAACCTCCAGTGCATCTGCCGTGTCTGTGGAATCTGACGGATATCGTGCCACCCCCGTCTCCGGTACGCGCACGACACCCCAGCGCACCAGGACAAAACGGGAAATTAAGGGCGTTTTCGAAGATTAATCACTGAGGTTTTGAGGTTGAAAGGATAAGATTAGGCAAACAATGAAATAAGTTTGGTGAACCAAAATGAATTTTCCTAAAGGTATTTTTCAAAAACTAAGTATTCTTAAGAGTAATTCGGTACTGCTTTTGCCAATTATATTGGCGCTGGTTGCCGTTATACTTTTTATACCCACACAGTTGATGAGCAGTAAGCTGAAGAAACGCATGGAGGATGAGAGCATTTCGAAAATGGGCAGACAAATTAAATCCCTCAGCACAAGCGTCGTTTCTCGCGACCAATGGAAAAGGCAGAAAGAGAACCAGTTGGTCTATGCAAACGATGCTAACCAAATAGCACTTTTATCTATGCGGAGTACTCAAAGGGAACTGTTAAGTTATAAGATATTTCCCGAGCCAAGAGGTACCTCGATGATGATATTCAAGGAGTTTGGCCAGGCGTATCGCACCGTAGTGGAGCAGCTGTTTGCTAATGCAGGCGCACGTGATTGTCCGACAGTTGAAGAGTTGCAGAGAGAATTGGAAAGCTCATCGTTAAGATTGCAGACGGGCAGAGGCAGCATTTACTACGGTGACAGAGATTTTACAGGAAGGTCATCGGGACGGTCAAGTCTCAGTCTCGGCGAGGTTGAAAGTAAGATAGTGGATGAGATTTGCCGAGAGAGAGCGAAATCAATTTCCTTTTATGCTAATCCTGCTGACTTGAGCGGATACGAATACTGGAAAGAATATCAATATAACGTTGAAATAAAAAAGGCCGTTGAAGATTGCTGGTATTACCAGTTAGCTTATTGGGTCATCGAGGATGTTTTCGACACAATAAACGCATGCAATGCTGGCTCAAAAAGTCCGGCCTCCGGTGTAGCCGGGTCACCGGTAAAAAGACTTCTGAGCGTGAATTTCGATATGGGTAGGGGCAGAGGTAGAAGTTACGGAAGTCCGTATGGGGAAAGGCGTTCTTCGGCTGACGCAACGACGACTGACAGCAGGCCTGTTTATATCTTATCACCTGAAAAAGCGCTTATAGAATCCTGCACGGGCAGAGTCTGCAACGACCATATTGATGTTATACATTTCAATGTCATCGTTGTAGTTCGTGCAAAATCGGTTTTACCGTTTATGCAGGAGCTTTGTAGTGCCAAGGAGCATAAATTCTCAGGTTTTTCAGGGGATGAGGAGCAGCAGAACTTCAAACACAACCAGATAACGATTTTGGAATGTAAGATGAGGTCTATCGACCGTACCGACCCGGACCATAATTATTATCGTTATGGTGAGGATGCTGTTGTGGAACTGAACATTTTCTGTGAGTACATCTTCAACAAAAAGGGCTACGATGAAATTATGCCGGAAGCGGTTAAAGAAGCAATGAAGGCAGTGGATTCAACGGAACAGACCAGCCGATGGTGAGAAAATATAAAATAAGAGCTTATAACAAAACTATCCGTTGCATTTTGTTATTCCCGGCCCTGCTTTCGCAGGAGTAAACTTGTCCCCGCGTAAGCGGGAAGCGGGAATCAAGATGCTTTTATTAAAGTTTTTATGTTTTGCTGTAGATTATAAGATTGAAATACAAATGTGGGAAGCGGAAGATGAGTAAAATAGGCGATATTCTCGAACAGCATATTGAAAAGATAGTTTTAGGTCTGGTTGGGCTTGTGTGTTTGTTTCTTTTGTTTTTTTGGTTTTTTATGAGTCCCAATTATGTCGAATACGATGGTAAGAAGTTTGGTGCTGGAGATATCGACGCTTACATCAGCGAACAGGCTGAGGTTTTAAAAGACAAGCTGAACCGGCCTCCTGTGCAGCCGGAGTCGAATCTGTCAAGGGCTCGAGAATTTTCCGCTCTCGTCCAGTCGTCCATAGGTGATATTGATGTCAGTGTCAGTCCGCCGGTTCCCCCTTTTATTTTAAGGGACGTGAGATTGGATAACAGGGCCTATCGTATTCCATATGTCGGTGAGGTCAATGACATAAAGATTCAGCATATCGGGGCTGTGGCTTACGTCCCTGTCGGTGAGATTAACGAACAGGTTTCTTATGAAAATGTGGAGAAAGAGCCGAATGACCTCGACCTTGTGACCGTTGAGGCAAAGATAGATGCTGCGGAGTTATATCGGAAATTTTATGAGAGTTTTGCCGGCCCAAGTATCAGGGAAGAATGGCGTGACCCATGTCTTGCACAACCTGTTTTTGCATCTGTTCAGTTGCAGAGACAGGAGCTCCTTAAGGATGGCAGCTGGAGCGACTGGCAGGTTGTGCCGCGAACCAAAATCGATGCAAACAGGCGGTTGTTTGAAGTAATAGAAAATATTGAGGAGCTTCCTCCGGGTGGTATTAAGGTGCGTATGCTGCAGTTTAACAGGCCGCAATTAAAAATTGACCTTTTACAACCGGAAGCATACAGGTTCGCATCTGCAAACGAACAGTGGTTTCCTCCTTCAGTGCATGATAAGTTCCTTGAGCAGAGAAGAACCGAGGAATTGCAGGCAAAACGCGAAGCGATGGAGCAGGCAAAGGAGGAACGTGAGCGCGAGCTGGAAGAAAAACAGCAAGAACGGCGCAGCAGAAGGACGGACACAGGACGAACGGGGGATACGATTGGAGGATATGGTAATTACGGTGACTCGGAAGGGCTTTATGGAAGAAGCAGGTCCGCAAGAGATACGAGGTCAACAAGAGGAATCAGCAGCCGAAGTGACCGCCGTACTGATACGGGGCGTTTAGCTGACAGAAGAACAAGAACGAGGGATGACCGTGATAGTGATAGATTGCGAGACGGTACAGTCAGAGAGACTTCTAATAAATCGTCAATGAATGATGTTTATCAGGAATTTGTCAATATCCAGATTACGCCGGCTACGGACCTTTCAAAGATGGATAAGCCGTTGGTTTTCTGGGCGCACGACGATACTGTAGAGCCGAAAAAGAACTATCGATATAAAATCCGGATAGGCGTTTTCAATCCAGTAGCGGGAACAAATCAGTTTGTAGAGCAGGATAAAATCCTGAAAAACAATGTTATATTGTGGAGTAACTTTTCCATGGTAACCGAGCCGGTGGATATTCCGGCAAGGCAGTACTTTTTCGCAAGTGATATACAAGAGGCAGCGAAGACCGTTACGGTGGATGTCTGCAAATACGTATTGGGTTACTGGTATAGTGAGAGGTTCGCCGTAAAGCAGGGGGAAGTCATAGGCAAGGTCAAAGAAGTTAAGCTGAAACCTGAAGAAGAAGAAAAGCAGGTTACAGCACCGCAGTCAATCGATTACAACATCGGCGCTGTTTTAGTGGATATTATGCCTGTGAGTGACTGGGCCGGCAGCGGGAAGCTTGCTCCCAGGAATTATTATGATATGCTTTACAGTTTTGACGGATTGAATATAGAACGTATGCCTGTTAAAGCAAGGTATTGGGTGCGGGAACTACAGGATGCGTTTGGTCAAATTCAAAGATTACAAAGGCAGACAAAGGAGCCCTTGCGTGCCTGGGAAAGCAGTGTGGGTGGACGTATACAGCGGGGCAGGGAGAGGGACTATTATGGTGAATATCGGGGCTATGAGGATGATTATTAATCTTATATATGTAACCCAGCCGTTTTTTGATTGAAATGTTACCAAATAACCTGCAGGGGCATCCGCTTAATCACATATTCAACTATTTATACTTGCCTTATCTATTCCATACTATTGAATATAAGCTATCTTGCTGTTTTTTTAACCTGACACTCCGCCCCCTGTTTTACTGATATCTCAATACTCACATCACCGTTCGTTATCCTGAACAGTCAGTTGATTAACCAGTTGTATTAAAACCTCTTTTCCTGATTTCCTGCTATATTAACATGATGGCCTGATTATCTTTCAACAACCAACAAACTATTAAACTTTTCTTGCCTTTTCTCGAATGATACTATATATTGTTGCTTTTTATGGTTGATACTTAAATATCAAGGTTGGAAATGGAATTAATCAGGAAAATCAAGCAAACCGAGGCTCATGCCCAGCGACTCATCGACAAGGCCAGGGCCGACGCAGCCGAACTGTCCGAACAGGCTCAACAACAGCGCAATCAGCTTCTCGAACAAGCCCGCCAGCAGAGGAAAAAACAAATCGAGGCAGCTGTCGCCGGGGCAAAGTCACAGGCTGAGACCGAGGTGCAACGGCTCAAAGACCACGCCCGTAACCAAAGCCGGCAGTTGCGACAAAATTCAGCCCATAAAATGGCCGCTGCAGCAGAAAAAGTAATGGATTACGTCACAAAATCATCCGCCGAAGCAGTGAAAACGCAATGACATCCCGCATTTTGTGATAGTTCTGAGGTAACTATGGCCGTTGCTCAAATGGCAAAAGTTATGATTGTAACCCATCGCTCGCAGGCCTCCGAGCTTCTCGAAGCTCTGCAGGCCGAAGGCATTTGCCAGATTCTAAACGCTGAAGAGGCGATGGTTACAAAAGATATGCCCGAGCTTACCGCCGCTGCTGAACAAGCTAAAGATGTTCAAACGCAGTTAAATCGGCTGCAAAAATGCATCGCTTTTCTCGATGGCTTCTCCGATACCAAAAAAGGTATCCTCTCGCCTCGCACCGTTGTCGATGAGAAATCTTACAATGAAGTTACCGCTCAGAATCAGCAAATTATCAGGATTACTGAACAGGCCGAGCAAATCGAGACAGCAATAGAAAAAGCAAAATCAGAAATTGAAAATCTCAATGCTACCTTGCAGATGCTCGAACCCTGGCAATCCCTCGAAAGTCCCGTGGAGGAGATTGTCCCTTCCAGAAATACCACCTGCATTGCAGGCCTGCTACCTGCTGAGCACTTCAAATCCGCACTCACCGGCCTGAGCGAGTTTGCCGCCGCAGTCCAGCAGGTATCGACAACCGACAACAAACACGCCTGCCTGATTGTCTGCCTCAAAGACCAGACCGACGATGTCCAGAAGCTCCTGCGTTCAGCCGGATTTGAGCAGGTTACTTTCGAATCGATGACCGGGAAAGCGGCTGATTTAATAAAGCAGCACAGCGAAAGGTTGAACTACGCCCATCAGCAGTTACGGGAATTCTCCGAGCAGGCAAAAATGCTTTCTAAAAACCTGCTTAAGGTTCGGATTTTTGACGACTATTACGATAATCTCTTAAAAAGAGAGCAGACCAAAGACACCGCCCCAGCCACGCAATCAACCGTCATTCTGGAGGGCTGGGTCAAAAAGCATAACTATAAACGTCTTGAAAAGATTGTCTCTAATTTCGATGCCGCTAATGTCACCCGAATCGAGCCCGCCGAGGGCGAGGAAATTCCCGTTGAAATAGAAAATAAACACATCATTAAGCCCTTCGAAGTCATAACGCGCCTTTACGGTATGCCCCGGCATTTCGAGGTTGACCCGACAGTCTTTCTGGCGCCGTTCTTTGCAATTTTCTTCGGCTTGTGTCTGACCGACGCCGGCTATGGCCTGGTTATCATTGCATTGATGATTTATTTAATTAAGAAGATTCAGGGCGACAAAAAGCTGATGTGGATGCTGGGAATATGCTCCGGCTTTACGGTCGTTGCGGGGGCTTTAACCGGCGGATGGTTCGGCGATGCCATACAGCAGTTTGTTCCTGCCTTACAGCCGGTCAGAGAAAGTATGATGTGGTTCGACCCGCTTGAAGAGCCGATGATTTTCTTTAAGCTGGCGCTTGGACTGGGTTATTTCCAGATTATGTTCGGCCTGATGATTGCATTCGGACACAAATTAAAACAGAAGGAATACGTATCGGCTGTCTGCGACCACCTCACCTGGCTGGTTATGTTGAATTCTATCGTTTTGCTTCTGGCTGGAAAGTTTGGTGTAATATCCGCTGAGACCGGCGGCAAATTCGGCCGGTTGGCTCTTGTGCCTGCTGCGATGATTTTGTTATTCAGCCATCGCGAAGGAAGCTGGCCGGGACGAATCGGTATGGGGGCGTATAGTCTCTTTAGCACAATTTTCTTTATGGGAGATGTCCTCAGTTATTTGAGGTTGATGGCGCTCGGGATGGTGACGGCGGGCCTGGCTATGGCAATTAATGTTATCGCGAAGATTGTTGGACAGATTCCTTATGGCATCGGGATAATCGCAATGATTTTGGTTCTTGTGGGCGGGCACTTATTTAATATAGGAATAAACGCTTTAGGAGCATTCGTCCACACAATGCGTCTGCAGTATGTTGAGTTCTTCCCGAAATTTTTCGTCGGTGGCGGCAGGTCATTTGAGCCGCTCAATAAAAAATATCAACATATATATATAAAAAAGTCGGATGAAGCTGTTTAGTAAGAAAGTGAGGTTTAAAAGATGACTGACGGATTGACATTGGCTTTGATTGGCGCAGGATTAGCGGCACTGCTGGCAGGCATCGGCTCAGCTATCGGCATTGGAATTGCCGGAAGAAGCGCCACGGGTGTTCTCAGTGAAAAACCCGAACGATACGGCCAGATGTTCCTTATGGTCGTTCTGCCCGGCACGCAGGGTTTCTACGGATTTTTGGCTGCATTTCTTGTGATGCTCAAGCTCAACTTTTTCGGCGGGACCGGCGTTTCACAGTTGACCACTACACTTGGTGTGCAGGTATTGATGGCCTGCCTGCCGATTGCATTTGCTGGCCTGGTCAGCGCCATCTTTCAGGGAAAAGTCTGTGCGGGCGGTATCTTGATGGCCGCCAAAAGACCCGAGATGGCCTTCAAGGCGGGCGTTGTCTATGCTGTTATGGTCGAGGTTTACGCCGTTCTCGGACTTTTGGTAACGATGTTTATGCTTATGTTTGGAATCGCCTGGCCAGCCGTTGCATAAGATAAGCGATTGTAACTAAAATATTATGCTCATTAAAGCGTTTTATAAATTATGGAAGCTGAAAAAGTAACTGGAAAAATCCTGGCTGAGGCCGAAGAGCAGGTTCAGAAGATAAAAAGCGAAGCCGAGCAAAAACTGGCCGAAGAAAAGGCAAAGCTCGACCGGCAGTTAAGAGATTTCGGAGAGCAAACAAAGGTTCTTGCTGAAAAAGCCGCCAAGGATAAAAAATCTCATATCCTTGCTGCGACAAGAATGGCCCTTGCCAAAGAGCTCCTCGCAGAGAAAAGAAAAATCCTCGACGAAGTCTTTCAGGCCGCTCTCGATGGCTTGCAGAAGCTGCCCGACGACCAATACCGCAATCTTATTGCAAAACTAATGCTTGAAGCTGCTGAAACCGGCGAAGAGGAGGTCATCATTGACAAAAATGAAGAACGTATCGACCAGCAACTCGTTGAAAAAGTCAATGAGCGGATGAGTTCCGGCAAAAAAGCTGACTTGAAGCTGTCCGACCAGAAGCAGGATATCGGCGCGGGTTTCATCCTTAAACGCGGCAAGGTAAAAACCAATGTCACTTTCGATGTGTTACTAAATAATGCCCGAAAACAGCTCGAAATCGGTTTGGCAAAAGAACTATTTGGAAACTGAAAACTTAAAGCTAAAAACTTAAAACCAAAGCTTAAAGTTCAAAATTTATTTGTCTTTAATTTTAAGTTTTAAGTTTTGGTTTTGCACTTTACACTTTAGGTTTTACGCTTTTGATGGCTGAAGTTACCAAACAACCTGTTCTTGATTTTTATACCTATCCTCTCATCGGTGGTGACGACTGGCGATATACCTTCCAGACTGCCCGGGTCCGCGCTCTTGAGATGCGGATGCTCAACAGGGCGATGCTTCTCGATTTGGCCAACGCCCAAAGCTTCGCCCAGGCCGCTGATTCATTATCATCCACCGAATACGCACTGCCGGCCGGCGGTAAAAGTCCCGATGAAATGGAAACTCTCCTGCTCGCCCGAAGAAAAGAGCTGCGGGAATTTTTTGAAGACCTGATGCTTGACAAACCGTTCGTCCATCTTTTCAAAACCCGCGATGACTTCGCCAATCTTCGCCTGGCTCTTCGTAGGGTGCTGACGGAAAAGCCGGCCGGAACCGACTACAGCGAACAGGGCAATGTCTCGCCGGGGACTTTTGAAAAAATATTTTCAGAAGAGCCGGATGATTCCGTGCAACTTCCCGGTTATATGCAGCAGGCCGCTGACGAAGCTACTCTGGCCTATTACCAGCAAAAAGACATCCGCCGGATTGACTTCGCAATCGACCGGTACCAGGCCCAGTATAACTTAAAAGCAGCGCAAAAACTGCACAGCATTTTCCTGCTCGGCCTTTTTCGAATCCAGATTGATTTGATCAACATTCGCACAATGTTCCGCCTGAAATTTACCGAGTCCGAACAGCGTAATGTATTCTTAAATGGCGGTTTCATTGCAACAGAGCGTCTCTTACAGGCCCTCGACCTCGGCTACGAATCATTGGCGCCGTTATTTTTTGTAACTCCATACTATCGTGTAGTCGAGGCCGGTGCCGCCTATTTAAACACGGGCAGTTCTTTTTTGAAGCTCGAGCAGCAGTGTGAAGAATTTTTAACCGGCTATTTGAAATCAACGGTTCAGATTACCGCCGGCCCTCAGCCGCTCGTAGCTTTTCTACTGATGAAGGAAAATGAAATCCGGGCCGTGCGTTTAATATTAACTGCAAAGAAAAATTCTCTCGACACAAAACTGATTTTAGACCGTTTGGGCTAATGAATAAAAAACGAATGAAATTGAAGTATAGTTTCTTTCTGTCATTCCTGCGAAAGCAGGAATCCATATTCGGTTTTGAACATTTAGTAATTTGAATTTTGAATTTGTTTAGAATTTAGATATTAGGATTTAATCTGCTTATGGAAAGCAACGTTGCTGTAATTGGTGATACTGATTTTGTAATGCCCTTCTCAGCCCTCGGCGTTGACACGTTTGCGACTTCTGATACTCCTGACGATATTGCTGCCGGCGCCAATAAAGTCATCGAGGGCAAATATGCCCTCGTCGTTGTTGCGGAAAATATAGCGCCTGCCGTCGAGCAGCTCTTCTCTGATTACGATAATTTGCCGACTCCCTGCATTGTTGTAGTCCCTTTTACTACCGAACCGACGGGCGTCGCAACAAAAGCTCTCGGAGAAGCCCTTAAAATAGCTACAGGTATCAACATTTTACAAAACAGTTAGAAAGGAATTAACCGCATAGAACACCAGGAGCGCAGAGAACATTGGTTAAATAATTACCAATTACCAGTTACCAATCACCATAACATCTCTGTGAACTCTGTGTCCTCTGTGGCAACAAAAGGATTTGACAATGAATGAAACAAAACAAGGCAGAATTGTCAAGGTTGCAGGTCCCGTTGTTGTCGCCGATGGTATGGCAGGTGCACGTATGTATGATGTTGTTCGCGTAGGCGAGCTTGCCATCATCGGTGAAATCGTGGAGCTGCACGAAGATTTGGCATCTATCCAGGTCTATGAGGAGACCACCGGCATAGGCCCCGGCGAGCCTGTCGTTGATACGCAGGCGCCTTTGAGCGTCGAACTGGGTCCCGGCCTTATTGAAAGTATCTATGACGGCATCCAGAGGCCGCTGGATTCGCTCGTAAAACTTGAAGGCGAATATATGTCGAGAGGCAGCTCCCTGCCCGGCCTCGACAGAAAAAAGAAGTGGCATTTTAAGCCGACAGTCAAAAATGGCCAAAAGGTCGGCTCTGGTGACATCATCGGGGAGGTTCAGGAAACAAATCAATTCGTGCACAAAATTATGGTCCCCCCGGATGTCCGGGGCGCTATAAAAGATATATCCGAGGGCGATTACACAGTCGATGATACTATTGGCCTTTGTGTTTCTGATGATGGCAGTACATCTGTAGGGGCGATTCGTGAATCGCCCCTACAGATGATGCAGGTCTGGCCCGTCCGCATCGCAAGGCAGATAAAAAGGCGTTTTGCGCCCGACAGCGTCCTCGTAACAGGCCAGCGTGTTATTGACACCTTCTTTCCAGTCACCAAGGGCGGCACCGCCTGCGTCCCCGGCCCGTTCGGCTCGGGCAAAACCGTCGTTCAGCACCAGTTGGCCAAGTGGGTCGATGCTGACATTGTTGTTTACGTCGGCTGCGGTGAGCGCGGCAATGAAATGACCGACGTCCTGATGGAGTTCCCTAAATTGAAGGACCCGCGCAGCGGTGAGCCTTTGATGAAGCGTTCCGTCCTGATTGCCAATACCTCCAATATGCCCGTCGCCGCAAGAGAGGCCTCGGTCTATACAGGCATTACCATAGCTGAATACTTCCGCGATATGGGTTACGTTGTCGCCTTGATGGCCGACAGCACCAGCCGGTGGGCCGAAGCTATGAGAGAGATTTCAACTCGTCTTGAGGAAATGCCCGCAGAGGAGGGCTATCCCGCTTATCTCGCTGCACGCATCGCCTCTTTTTACGAAAGGGCCGGCAGGGTCGAATGTATCGGCTCTCCCGACCGCGAAGGTGCGCTATCGATCATTGGAGCGGTAAGCCCGCCCGGCGGAGACCTCTCCGATTCCGTTGTCCAGGCCACTCTGCACGTCGTAAAGGTCTTCTGGTCGCTAAAGGGCGAGCTTGCCTACCAGCGTCACTTCCCTGCGATTGACTGGCTGACATCATACAGCTTTTATAAGCAGTATCTCAGGCAGTGCTTCGAAGATAAAGACAGGGGCGACGAGATGGAGCGGATGACGGTTGAGGCGATGAATTTACTGGAGCAGGAGTCGGAGCTTCTTGAGATTGTTCGCCTTGTTGGCGCCGAGGCCTTATCTCCGCAGGATAGACTTGCTCTGGAGACTGCAAGGTCTATCCGCGAAGACTATCTGCACCAGAACGCCTTCCACGAAGTCGATACATTTACTCCGATGGACAAGCAATATGAGATGTTGAAGACTGTTCTTCACTTTCACAAGCAGGCCCTTGCCGCCATTGATGCCGGAGCCGAAACCGCCGCTCTTTTCAAGCTGACGGTCCGCGAAGAAATCGCACGGGCAAGTTATATCCCGCAGGCCGATATAAAACAAATCGCCAAAATAAGAGACACTATTGATAACCAAATGAAACAATTGCAAGTACCAAAAACCGTTTAATCCCGCAATTTATTGCGGGATCGTTTAGCCCCGACACCTGTGGTCGGGGTTGATTACGGCGTTTTATATTTAGCCCCCAGGCCTGCCTGGGGGTTGTCGCCGGTACGGCGACGTATATGTAGGGTGGGGTCTTTACCCCACCAATAATAATTGTTATGGAA
>Ga0315550_1001319_pt1 | contig 15344 bp, 9 predicted proteins | sample SalMarSW160190MG_2_FD_203100 | JGI IMG/M metagenome (GOLD analysis project Ga0315550, IMG submission 203100) | Salt marsh sediment microbial communities from the Plum Island Ecosystem LTER, Massachusetts, United States - Salt Marsh Sediment SW1601-90 ... | reverse complement strand
TTTCGGTTTTAAGGTTCGACTTTAAAGATATTCCTGTGCGACGCTTTTATATTTGAGTGAATTGATTTCATTCGGCAATCACGATTTATATGAAGGATGCTCAGGATTAAGATTAATGCCGGACAATAAATGGGGAAGTCCAAATCGAGAGATTGATAAGCGAACAGATTACTATTTGTCAATTATCAGATTCAGTCTATTTTTTTCCCTTCTTTTCCCCTCTGAGCATGGAGAATTTTAGCAACGGCGGGGTCACGAGAGTGGACACCATAACCATAATTACCACCGCTGAGTAGGTGCCGGAATTAACCACCGGTTCACCGCCGAGGATTAGTTTGGCGCCGATGGCCGCAAATATCAAACCGACCTCGCCGCGGGGGATCATACCTAATCCAATGGCGATCCGATTGATGGTTTTATCCGTAATCGCCAGGGCACAAACCTGCTTACCCAAAATCGCGGCTAAGGTCATGACACCGGCAAAGGCGAGAATACTCGTATGTCCAAACGTGGTCAGGTCGACTTTCATGCCCATCTGGACGAAGAATATCGGAATAAGAAAGACTCCAATAGGATCGACCAAAGTTTCAAGTCCCGGTTCGCCGCGGTTAGTGAATTTTTCATAGGCGAGTTTATCGAGGATCAACCCGGCGGCAAAAGCGCCAACGATCGGGGCCAAACCGATCAGGCTGGCCAGATAAGACAACAGAAAACAGACCATCAAAGCGATGGAGAGCAGCACGCCCGATACTTTGAATTTGCTGCCGACATTGAATACTTTCGGCATCAACCACTGACCGACGATTATGGCACCGATGACAAAACCGACCGCTTTGGCTACGATTCCCAGAATTTGCAGCGAACTGATACCATCGCCGCCGGTATTGGCCGCCGAGATAATCCCGGTCACAACCGCCAGAATGACAAGACCCATAATATCGTCAATTACCGCCGCCCCCAGAATAATTTTGGCCTCTCTGGTTTTTATTTTTCCGAGGTCTTTCAGAACCCGGGCAGTAATACCAACCGACGTCGCCGTCAGAGTAGCGCCGACAAATATATGGACATAGGTTGGCTCCTCCGGCAGGAACAAAATCGCGACCCCCCAGCCGAGAAAGAAGGGAGCGATTACACCGAAAGTCGCCACCATAAACGAGGCGGCCCCGACTTTACGCATCTCGTCGATCGATGATTCGAGCCCGACCGTAAAGAGCAGGATAATCACCCCGATTTCGGCGAGAACCTCGAGAATCTGGCTGTGTTCAAACGGTTCAAAAAACTGAACGCCGACCAACGTCATATTGCCGATAATCATACCAAAGACTAATTCGCCCAGCACAGCCGGCTGGCGAAAACGTTCAAATACATCACCGCCCAGTTTGGCGGCCAGTAATATAACAATTAAACCCAATAGGGTTTTTTCGACTTCGCTGCTGCCGTGTCCGGTCTTTTCTTCATCAGTGTGATTCGATTGGGAAGTTTCAGTCGAATTTTGTATCTGCGGCGATTCGGCCTCTTGTGCAATACCGGTAGTATCGAAAATATCAAGCGAATCGGGATTTCCGAAGGCCATCGAATATATCAAATAGCCGAGGGCAATGATAATTGCGATAGTTATTCTTTTAGATGTCAAAATTCTCAAAGCGGTGCACTCTCCGTAATATATTAAAATTTGCAGAAGGTATATAATTCGAGCTGCTTTGACAAGAAGTTTTTGCGGCTCCCCGGTCGGGGAACCGTGTTGTTAATTTAAGCTAGCGCATCGCATTTTTGATCGGACGCCGTATGGATGGAACTTTCTTTCTCCATATACATTTTTTCCAGCGAAAAATAGAGCTCAGCCATTCTTTCGTTGGCCTCGGACAGAATATCGATGATTTCCCCAACATCAAGTTCCAGATATTTGGCCAAAGTCAAAGCCTGACGAGTGGATACTTTTCTGATTTTATTGGCTGCTTCTGAAGAAAGACCGAGCCTCTTCTGGATTTCAAAAACAAGCCTGATATTTTCTTCAATATCGGGAAAATATTCATCGAAGGGGCCGGATGTCAACCTATCGGCCATCGTGACTATATCATTGAGTTTCGAATCGTCTTCGACAATGCACGGTCCGTCGGAAGTATGGTGATTCTGGATTATATAGACAAGTCGCTGGGGAAGTTTCCAGGCTTCGACCATTTCAGCCCCGATATCACAATGGGTAAAGCCGAAATTAGCTCTTTCCAGTTTTATCAGTTCCATCTTGTGCTTTTTTATTTTTTCAATGACTTCGATGTACTCGTTCTTAAAATGCAGCAGCATAATAATTATACCCAAATCGTGAAGGATACCGGCTACGAAAGCTTCTTCCGGTTCACGATATTTTGCCTCGTCGGCGATGTTCCTGGCATTGACGGCGGTCTCAATCAGGTGCAACCAGATACGTTTTATATCGCATTTCTCCATTAATTCCCCGTCGGGAATCATACCAAACACAGAGCTGCTGAGGGTCAGCATCTTTATACTGTTCAATCCCATTACCGCCACCGCCTCCGATATTTTTATCACCTTGCGTGTTCGACCGTACTGGGCCGAGTTAACCATCTTGAGAACGCGAGCGGTTAATGATACATCCTTCGAAATAACTGTCGCTATTTCGACGGCATCGGCCGACGGATCGTCGAGGATTTTAAGAACGGAAGCCAAAGACTGGGGGAGACTCCCGATTTCACAAATTTTTGAGATGACATCTCGGGGGGTGGGGGAACTCATTAAATGGCCCTTTCTGATTAACGAAATTTCTATGAAGCTGTCAATATTAACGTATCGGAAAAAACGGACTAATTGATTAGTACGTAATTGATACGTAGTATGGTGATTTATCGACTATTTCTCTTTAATTGAAAAGCTTATATATTATAATAAAGCCTTATTCGTGGAAAATTAAAAAAATAGATTAATAGGTATTTTATACGCAGTTTTTACCCGTCAAGCGGCTATAAAATTATCTAATTCAGCCGACGATTTTAAGTTTGGCATATTTGGCCATAATTTTTTTGGTACCTAAACCGGTAAAAAAAATCTCCAGCAGAAGCGACTCACCACTGCCTTCGACTTTCACGATTTTGCCTCTGCCAAATGTCGGATGCTGAACAATCCGGCCGATACTCATGATTTCCCCGCCTTCATATTCATAGTAACGGTCGGTTTTTTCCGGCAGTCTTTCCGATGAACCGGATTCGAGTGATAAGGTGCTTTCACTATCGGAGCGATAAGTCCGATAGTCGACCATTTCCACCAGCGCCGGAGGAAGTTCTTTGAGGAAGCGGGAAGGGATCGATTCGGCGTAGCCGAAGCGATTTCTGACCGAAGCCATGGAAAGCAAGAGATTCTTTCGCGCGCGGGTGGCGCCGACATAAAACAGCCGCCGTTCTTCTTCAAGCTCCATCGGGTTGTCGAAAGTTCTCGCCAGGGGAAAGAGCCCCTCCTCCAGACCGACCATACAGACCAGATCAAATTCCAATCCTTTGGCCGAATGCAATGTCATTAATGTTAATTTGTCGTCGATTTCGCTATATTGATCCAGATCGGTATAAAGTGATATCTCGGTCAGAAAATTATCCAGCGTCGGCTCGGCATATTGAGAGGCGAACTCATTTGCGGCGACAATAAATTCCTCGATATTTTCGGCGCGATTTTTCCCGACCAGCGGATCCTCGGCGATTAGAAGTTCCGGCAATTTCAATTCATCGATTAATTGCTCGGTTAATTCACCGATATCGAGATTTTCTTTTTTTCTCATATATAAGTCAACCAGCGTTACGAATTTCTTAATCAGATTTGCCGGACGACCGCTCAATTCCTCGAATTTATCAATTTCATGACAGACCTGATACATTGATTTACCGGCACGACGAGCTGATTGAGCCAGTTTTTCAAGGGTCGTCTGGCCGATACCGCGTCTCGGATAATTGACGATTCTCCGAAAGGAAACATCATCATTCGGGTTGGCGATCAATTTAAGATAAGCCATCACATCTTTAATTTCCTTGCGCTGATAAAACGAAACGCCCCCGACGATCTGGTACGGCATATTTCGGCGACGAAGCGCTTCTTCGAAGGTTCTTGACTGGGCATTGGTACGGTACAGAATAACCATCTCCTTTAGCGGATACCGCTTCAGATTCTCCGTGATACAATCGATTATTACGGAGGCTTCTTCGGAGGCATTATCGGTCATAAACAACTGCAGTTTGTCGCCGCTTTCCGTCTCGGTCCAGAGTGTTTTACCCTTGCGGCTGATATTATTGGCGATGACGGTCGAGGCGGCCTCGAGTATCACGTTGGTCGAGCGATAGTTCTGTTCCAGCTTGATTACTCTGGCGCCGGGAAAATCTTTTTCGAAATTAAGAATATTGGAAATATCAGCGCCGCGCCAGCCGTAGATCGATTGGTCTTCATCGCCGACAACGCAAATATTCCGATGCTCACCGACCAGGAGTTTCAACAGCCGATACTGACTGTGGTTGGTGTCCTGATATTCATCGACCAGAATATATTTAAATCGCTCCTGATATTTCTTCCGAATTTCTTCGTTGAGAATCAAAAGCTTAACCGTCTGAAATATCAGGTCATCGAAATCAAAAGCGCCGCATTCCCGGAGTCGTCTCTCATATAATGAATAGATTTCGGCGGTGCGTGTTTCGAAATAGCCGCCGGCTTTTTCTGCGAATTCATCGGCATCCAGCAGATTATTTTTGGCAGTTGATATTTTCCTCCGCTGGGCCGGCGGCGGAAATTGATTGCGAGAAAGATTTAATTCGTCCATACAATTTTTGATTAAAGAGAGAGAATCCTCCTCGTCGAAAATTGTAAAATTCGAGGGATAACCGATCGCGGCCGCTTCTTTTCGCAGCAACCGGGCACAGAATGAATGAAAAGTCGCCACCGTGAGCTGAAAAATTTCTGTACCCAGAAGCGTATTAATTCGCTCTTTCATCTCGTTGGCCGCCTTATTAGTGAATGTCACAGCCAGGATATTATGTGGCCGGGCCAGACGCTCGGAGAGTATATGGGCGACGCGGCAGGTAAGCACCCGTGTTTTGCCCGAACCGGCCCCGGCGATAACCAGAAGCGGCCCTTCGGTCGTGGTCACCGCTTCATACTGAACCGGATTTAGTTGTTTCAGCATCTGTTCCGTCATAGCAAAGAAGTTGAATATAAATATAACATTTTTTTTCGCAATGGAGAAACGCCGGGGCTTGAAATTTTGTGCCATTGAAGTTATTTTATAAATCTATGCCGAAAACGAAAATTATCTTAATTACTGTAATTGCGATTTTTTCATTTCTATTTATTTATCATGCGCTTCTGGTCTGGTTTACGCAGGATGACGCCTATATCTCGTATCGTTACGTCAAAAATTTTCTCGACGGTGACGGGCTCGTTTTCAATCAGGGGGAGCGCGTCGAAGGTTATACCAATTTTTTTCTGATAATTCTGATGATATGTTTCGGTCTTTTCGGGCTGGATTATATCGTTGTCTCCAAAATCATCGGGATTACCTCGGGGATCGGTATATTGGTTTTGATGGTGCTGTGGATAAATAAAATTTTCAAGGATAAACCGCCATTAGTGTTAACCGTCGCGGCCCTATGGCTTTTAGTCACCAATGGCGTGTTTGCGTATTGGACGGTATCTGGTCTGGAAACACTGCTGTTCGCCGCTTTGATTTTCTGGGGATTATATCTGGTTTCGAATAAAAATATGCTGTTTGTACCAATAATGGCTATTGCCACTCTGACCAGGCCGGAGGGAGGCTTGGTCTTTATATTTATCTTAATCTATCATGTGCTGACGAAGAGTTTTCGGTTAGCTGATATCGGGAAGTATTTTCTTTTTTATATATTACTGCTCCTACCGCAGTTTTTTTTCAGATTGTACTATTACGATGACATTCTGCCTAATCCCTTTTATGCCAAAACGGGCTGGTCGACCGAGTATTTCATTTCCGGCATTCAATATGTTTGGTTGTTCCTTCAGCACTATGGATTTTATGGAATATTGATTTTGCTGCCGCTGGTACTTTATAGGCAACTACCAAAGCAGATGCGATTGCTATTATTAGTTATCTATGGATATTTTATATATATCCTGCTTGTTGGCGGCGATGTCCTGCATGGCCACCGGTTCTTTGTTCCACTTCTTCCGATGATGTATTTATTGTTTGCATTGACGGTGTACCGGATTATTGAAAAGATTTTTTCCCGCCGCCGTTTCTATGTTTCGGCAGTATCATTTTTGATTATTCTGGCGGCGGGAGCGTTCGATTTTGCCGTACCCCAGTCATGGATACAGAATATTCGCATCAATGAAATCCTGCTGGTAAAAAAGATTATCAGACGCGTTACTTATATTAAGGAAGCGGCGGTGAAAAATCCGACGATAGCCTGTACGACGATAGGCGCCCTGGGCTACTACCTTGACGGCCGTATCATTGATATGTTGGGATTAACCGATAAAACCATCGCCAAACATCCCGAGACAATCGCTAAAATTGCCTCGACCTGGAAAGAGCGAAATTATAATATAACATACCTTATGGAGCGTAACCCGGATTTGATTCTGTTTTCAACAGGTATAAAACCGTCGGCGCCGGCCGAGAAGGCATTGTTTCTGTCTTCGAAATTCCGTAACGGCTATTATCCAGTTTACTATCAGGAGGGGGATCATCTGGCCACGATTTACAAACGCAAATCCGGATATACAGGTGAGGATACATATTTCAACAACCCGGAATTTATTATTGCATACAGCGAAGCGTGGAATCATGTTATGAGCCGGGAATATGATCAGGCGCTAAAAGATGCCCACCGCTCAATCGACCTGGCTCCGCCTGATTTTTACCTGCCTTATGTCCTCATCGGCACCATTCTGCTGGAATTGAAAAAGGAGGATGAAGCGCTCGATTACTTTAAGCGCTCTTTCGAGCTTTCGGACGGTTACGACATGCAGGCCGGCGATATGCTGCGACGCTATTATATATTAAAGAAAGACACGGCCAGAGCGAATGTGTATTATCATATTACTTTTGAAAGAAATCAATTACGTTGGTCCGATTGAATTTTGCCCTGACAACCAAGTTGGCTTGCTATTTGCAAACCAAGTGATTATTTTCTTAAATTATGTTAAAACGAAACGCCGTTCTGATTGTAATTCTGTCGATTTTTTCGGTTTTGTTTGTTATTCGTGCGATTTCGCAGTCTTTTACGCAGGACGATGCCTTCATTTCGTACCGCTATGTTAAAAACTTTCTTCATGGCGACGGCCTCGTTTTTAATCCGGGCGAAAGGGTTGAGGGTTACACCAATTTCTTTTTAATCATCCTGATGATTTTTTTCAGCCGGTTCGGACTGGATTACATACTTGTCTCTAAAATTATCGGGATCGGCTCCGGTATCGGGATTTTTATTTTAATAACGCTGTGGATAAGCAAAATATTCGAGCGCAGGCAATCATATATACTTGCATCGGCCGTGCTGTTTTTGCTGGCCGCCAACGGCGCTTTTGCTTACTGGGCCATATCAGGTCTGGAGACGCTTCTATTCACGGCTCTGGTCTTCTGGGGATTGTATCTGGCCTCGAATAAAAATATGCTGTTCGTGCCGATTCTGGCCATCGCCACTTTGACCCGGCCGGAAGGCGGGCTGGTTTTTATCTTTATTTTGTTGTTTTACCTGATAACAAAAACCTGTCACCGTATCGAAGTCGGCAAATATTTTTTACTTTATATATTGCTGCTTCTGCCGCAGCTGATATTCCGATTGTACTATTATCATGATATTTTACCCAATCCTTTCTATGCCAAAACGGGCTGGTCCGTCGAATATTTTTCATCCGGTATTCAGTATGTTTGGCTTTTCTTACGGCATTACGGATTTTACGGGATATTGATTTTTTTGCCGCTGGCCCTTTATAAAATACTTCCCAAGCCGATGCGTCTGATGTTGTTCGTCGTTTTTGGATATGGAATTTATATTTTGCTGGTTGGCGGTGATGTTCTTCACGGGCACCGGTTTTTTATCCCGCTTTTACCACCGATGTATCTCCTATTCGCAATAGCTCTTTATCAATCATTCGGAAGAATAATCCCGCGTGGCGGGTCGTACCTATATTCGATAATGATAATAATCATACTGGCCGCCGGAATATTGACTTTTTTGCTGCCCCGGAACTGGATGCAGCAAATTCATTTCGCCGAGACAAGACTGGTCAACAAAATGATGGTTCAGGCCAATGTCATTAAAAACGCGGGCACAAAACATCTTACTATCGGCTGCACCACGATTGGCGCCTTCGGTTATTACAGCGATGCCGACATTATAGACATGCTCGGATTGACCGACAAAACCATCGCCAAAAATCCGCAGAGTATCGCGACCATCAAATCGACCTGGAAAGAGCGAAATTACAATATTCCGTACCTGATGAAACGCGCCCCCGATTTGATATTATTCTCGACCGGCCTGAAACCCTCGGCGCCGGCCGAGAAGGCGCTGTTTTTATCCTCGAAATTTCGCAGAGGATATTACCCGGTTTACCATGACGTCGGAAATAAACTGTGGGCGATCTACAGACGAAAAGTTGATTTCAAGGGCGAGGATAATTATTACCCCAGCGCAGAGTTTATCGATTTATATGCCGATGCTCTCGTGCATTTTTTCGAGGGTCGCTACGATCTTGCTCTGGAATATGCCCGGCGGTCGATGATTTCGGCTCCGCCCGACTTTTATCAACTGTATACTCTGGTGGGCGGAATAATGATGGAAAAAAACAATCCCGAAGAAGGGCTGAAACTCCTGCAGCAGGCGGTCTCGATGTCCGACGGTTACGCCATGCAGGCCTGTGATATGCTGCGGAGGTTTTATGAAATGGTCGGCGACAGCGCCAAAGCGCAAGAGTATTATCAATTGATTAGCGAAAAGAACAGATTATACTGATCGTAATGGCCTTCCACGACCGCCGGCTGATACGGGCAAAACATTAAAAGGAAGCAATAGCTTCGTCAACCGAGTCGTGGGCGTCAAAAATCGTGGCCAGCCGGGTTATTGTCAGAAGATTGCGTATACCCTGAGTGATATTGGCCAGTTTTAATTCCCCGCCATTATTTCTGACCGTCGTCAGAGCCGAAATCAACATCCCCAATCCGACCGAACTCATCCACTCCACTTTTTTTAAATCAACGACGACTTTCTTTTTACCGCCGTCGATATACTCATGTAATTTGCCGTGAAACATGGTGGCGTCATTACCACCCATAACCTTACCGCCGAGGCGGAAAACGACAGTATCATCTTTGACTTCATCGGAGATTTTCATTTACACACTCCAAAATCTATAGATATTATCCGTTTTTTCAAATATATCGTCCATCAGGATTCGCAAGGCAATAACCTACATGAGAATACGGCAAAAAGCAAGGAAAAGTTAGGCTATCAGCCATGCGGATTTTATTCCAATATCTTAAAATAATCGGCGCGTGTCTCCTTCTTGACATTTCCGACGGGAATATTTTTTATTTCCGCCGTAATCGGGCGATTACCACCAATTTGAATAATGTCGCCTATTTTTATGGTGGCCGACGGTTTCGAACGATTACCGTTGACTCTTATTAAGCCGTTATCGGCCATTTCCTTAGCGAGCGGTCGACGTTTTATGATTCCGACGCGAGACAGATATATATCAAGGCGCATTTTTATTTATCGGCCCTCAGTGGTCAGTTATCAATCTAATTTAATTGACGGATTTCGACATACGTCCGTTCTTTGATTTCCCCGAGCCATTTATCGACTACCTCGCCGGTTTTCATCTGCCGGGCCATTTCTCTGATTTGATCGAAATCATCGGTTGGATTGAGCTTTCGTCTTTCTTTCGAATCGATTTTTTTCAGGATATGTAAACCGTACTCAGTTAAGACCGGCCCGTAAACATCTCCGTTTTCGGGCATTTTATCTATCGCGGCGGCGAACCCGGGCGGCAGATCCTCGATTGCAAACCAGCCCAACTCGCCGCCCTGGCGGCGGGAGTCATCATCGGCCGAGTAGATTTTTGCGATTTCCTTAAAATCGGCGCCGTTGTTTATTTCTTTTAGCAGCGAATCGACCAGCTTGTAGCTCAACATCGAATCGGCGGCGGTCGGTCTGACCTCAAACAAGATATGCCTCAGGTGTGCCCTTTTGCCCTGTTTTTCCTCGCACTTGATAATATGATATCCGAATTGAGTTCTCACCGGCCCGGAGACATCACCCGGGGAAAGATTAAAGGCGACGCGGCCGAATTCATCGACAACATCAGCCCGGGAAACAAAGCCCAGATCACCGCCTGAAAGAGCGGCCGGCCCCGAAGAATATGTTGCCGCCATCGTGACAAAATCGGCCCCGGCGGCTATGTTTTTTCGAACCGCTTCGGCAAGTTGACGGACCGAATCCTCAGTCCCGCCGGAAGGCTGAAATGTAATCAGTATATGCGCCAGCCGTACCGCCTCCGGCTGCTCCGGAATCGAATCTTTGTACTTTTCATAAAATTCCATTACTTCCTGTTTGGAGACTGAGATTTTCGAGAGTTTCTGCGCGACCAGACGCTGTTTGAGCAACTGGCTTCTAATGTCGGGCCGGAGCCGTTTTTTGAATGAGTGAAGCGTCAATCCTTCCTGAGATAGCTGCTTTAGAAAATCATCTTCGGAAGGAAATTGGGCGGATGTCTGAGCGATATGTTCATCCAGCGCCTGCTCGACTTCATCGTCACTGACTTTAATCATCGTATCCTTCTCGGCCTCGATCAAAAAGAGTCGTTCCGTTATCATTTGATCCAGCACCTGGTTTTGGAACTTTTCAAGTTCCTCGGGCGTTTCGGGTTTGACATTATTCTGAATAGCTATAATCTGAAGCTGCGCGGCCAATTCCGACGCCATAATCGGTTCTCGTCCGACGATGGCGACAATGCCATCAACCGGTTCCAATTCCGATGCCGGGGCAGGCAGCGCAGAGAATACCAGTATCGCAAAAAGAGCAAAAATGATTTTTCGCATTATTCGATCCCTGAGATTATTAACCTGTCGTCGAATCGGGTTGTGCGTATTGTGCCTGATCGATACCGGCCCTGATATTATTTTCATATATCTTGATATCTGAATCGGCCTCTTTATTCTTGACCCATTCGGCAAAGCCATCTTTGCGCATCTTTTTTTCAAGAATATCTTTTATATCGGCTTTAACCATCAGGAAATCCTTAATCTGTTCCGGCTTCTTATCGGCCACATAAATAATGGACTGCTTCGAGCCAACCGCAACAGGCCCGGCGACCTTACCGTTTTCGGTCTCTTTGGCCAGCTTAAACAATTGCGGATAGGTCTTTTCTTCGATATAACCGAGATCACCGCTTGTCTGTTTTTTGCCGGTTCGTTCCGTATATTGCGAGGCCAGAGACTTGAATTTTGACAGCGTTTTGGTTTTTAAGGCATAAGTCTTGGCCAAGGAGTAATCATTGAACATCACTTCGTAAACATGTATCTTTTCCGGGACTTTGAATTCATCCTGATTATCGTCGTAGTACTGGCGCATCTCACCCTCATCGGGCTCACCGGGATATTGAAGCGAATCGTTCTGCATCACGTCGGCCATAGCCAATTCTTTGAACTTCCGAATATTTTCTTTATAATCGGGGTCATCCTCCAGACCGATATTACGCGCCTCGACGCTCAAAATATCCATGAAATTCATCTGGAAAATAAAATAGGCCAGACCTTCATAATCGTCGAAATCGGGCGCCTGCCTCTGAATTCGCAACTGGGCGATGCGGGCCAGATATTGCCCGACCGTCATTTGCCCTTTCTCCCATGTTGCCAGGACCAATTCCTTTTCATCGCGGTCAAGTTGAGTGATATCAAAATCGTTTTTGGGCAGTGAAGCCAGCAGTGACGGCGGATATAGAAGCGAACGCTTGTGCAACAGGTAGTCGCAGGTAACGGTATCGACCCGGACTGTGTATTTCGCCTGCAGTTCGTTTTTATATTCTTCCAGTCGTTTAGAGCGCTGATAATTTTCCACCGCGGTTCTGATTTGTCCGGCCATTTCTTCGTATGATCCCCGCAACTCATTGGGTGCACGGTCGACCATTTTGACGATATGCCAGCCAAATTTGGTCTGGAACGGCTCCGAAATCTCGCCCGGATTTAATTTAAACACGTTTTCGGCAAAGGTGTTATCCATCTGGCCCCAGACAAAATAGCCGAGATCACCCTGATTGGTTTTGGCGGTCGGATCGATCGAATAATTGACCGCCAGATTTTCAAAATTACCGCCGTTTCTAAGACTGTCAATCAACATACGGGCGGTATCTTCCCGCGGCACCAGGATATGCGACGCCCTGACCTTATTCTCCAGTTTGGCGTAATAATCTTTGACATCGGCATCGGTGACATTGACCTGATCGGCCACTTTTCTTTGATAAAGGATATCCAGGAGAAATTTGTCTTTATTGGCCAGGACAATTCGATTAATCTCTTCGGATTCGTCGATATTCAATTTATAAGCTTCCTGAATCAAAAGCTGCTGAATCACCAGCGTATCCAGAATCGTCTGGCGGGCCGCGAGTTCCTCGTCGAAGGAGCGAAATGTTTTGCGATTGCGGGCGATATAATCATCGAGATCCCGGGTATATATTTTATCCCCGTTGACTACGGCCAGGACCGTATCGCCGCCGCCGCTTCCGCAGCCCCCGATAAGAAGCGGTAGAATAAAGAAAACCCAAAGCGACAATATCATTAGCACAGATTTTTTCATAAATTCTTTTCCCTTTGGCTTAATAATTTTCACGAAGGTTATACGGTTTGGCAGCAATTTCGTTCCTCATAACGGATTATAGCTTTCAACTATATAACCCAACTCACCATTTGGCAAGCGGTTTTTCGATCAGCTGTTAGATGAAAAGAAGCTATATATGGTATTTAAAGATGCGGCCTCGGGAATCCTTCCCGACGCTGATTTATATCTGTCAAGAAATCCCGCCTCGCGCGGGATTATCGACTCCTAAATCCAGCAATAAATTAAAGCTCAAAAATGATTAACCACTTCGCCTGAAATTGATTAAATTGGATGTTTGTGTGGGAAAAAGATTTTGCTTATGAAAGCGATTTATGAAACTGTATTACGGAAATGAGCAAATAAATATCCGGCGGCGGCTGCCGGTGCTGCCACTGCGCGACACGGTTATATTTCCGCATATAATCTATCCCCTGATGGTCGGGCGGCAGTTTACCATATCGGCCATGCAGCAGGCGCTGGTTTCGGATAAACAGATATTTTTATGCACGCAGAAAAATCCGGAAATAGAAACGCCGACACGCGACGATGTGCATGATATCGGTGTCGTGGCGCGGATTTTGCAGGTCATGAAACTCCCCAACGGGACGATGAAAGTGCTGGTCGAGGGATTAATCCGGGGACGGATACAGTCATTCAGAAAAACGCGCGGTGTTTTCTTTACAGGTTTGGATCTGATTGCGCCGGATCAGCGAGGCGGCAAGGAAATCGAGGCTATCTCCCGCTCGGTAATTGAATTGTTTACCGAGTATGTTCGGCTCAATCGGCGGATTCCGGATGAGATGCTTCTATCGATATCGTCGATCGATAATTACCAGCGGCTGACGGACACGATCGCCAGTAATATCCTGCAGAAAACGGCGGTCAAACAGCAGATTCTCGAGCTGGAGACAATAAAAGCACAGCTCGAAAAAGTTTCCCAAGTGCTGCGTTCCGAAATCGAGATACTTCGTATCGAACAACGAATCGAGGGAACGGTCCGCGAAGCACTTTCCAAAGACCAGAAGGAGTTTTATCTACAGAAACAGCTTAAGGCCATCAAAGAGGAACTGGGACAACATGAAGAGTCAACCAACGAGGTCGCCGATTTGCTTGATAAGCTGAAAAAACTGAAAGCACCCAAAGATGTTATCACGAAAACCGAAGACGAGATAAACAAACTATCGAAGATGCATCCGTACTCGGCCGAATCGGCGGTTGTCCGGGGATATATTGAGTGGATTCTGACTTTGCCCTGGGACAATAACACCGAGGACCGGAGTGATTTCAAGGAAGTCGAATCGATTCTTGACGGCGATCATTACGGTCTGGACAAACCGAAAAAGCGAATTCTGGAGCATCTGGCGGTTTTGAGAATTGCTCGCAAGGTTAAGGGTCCGATTCTATGTTTCGTGGGGCCGCCCGGTGTCGGGAAAACTTCGCTGGGACGCTCGATCGCCCGCGCCTTGAATCGCAACTTCGTCCGCATGTCGCTGGGTGGTATTCATGATGAGGCCGAAATCAGGGGACACCGCCGGACATATATCGGCTCGATGCCGGGGCGAATTTTGCAGTCGCTTAAGAAAGCGGGATCATCAAATCCGGTTTTTTTGCTCGACGAGGTCGATAAAATCGGCACCGATTTTCGCGGCGATCCGGCGGCGGCGCTTCTGGAAGTTCTCGATCCGGAGCAGAATGTCGCCTTTTCCGATAATTATCTCGAACTTGATTTTGATCTTTCGAAAGTCCTGTTCATCACCACCGCCAATTCGCTTTCGGGAATACCACCGGCGCTGGATGACCGTATGGAAACGATTCGTCTCCCCGGTTATCTCGAATATGAAAAAATCAAAATCGTGCGCGGTTATTTGCTTCCCCGACTGATAAATGAAATGGGACTGGGCGGTGTTACGATTGAAATCGACGATAAAGCGCTGGTGTTTATTATCAGGAACTATACGCGCGAATCGGGTGTCAGAGAAATCGAGAGGCAACTGGCCTCGATATTAAGGAAAATAGCCCAGGTTATAGCGAAGGGTTCCAAGCGTAAGAAATTCAAAATCGGAGTCAATAAGATAAAGGAATATCTCGGAGCCCCGCAGTATATTTCGACCGACATCAAAACTACACCACCACCGGGGTACGCGGTCGGATTGGCCTGGACCGAGGCGGGAGGTGAGGTACTTCCGGTTGAAGTATCGCTGATGAAAGGACCGGCCAAACTGACTTTGACCGGCAAGTTGGGTGAAGTTATGCGCGAATCTGCTTCCGCGGGACTATCTTATATCCGCAGCCGGGCGGAAAAATTCGCCCTTAAGCCGGATTTCTATGACAATATGGAAATTCATATTCATGTCCCCGAAGGTGCCGTTCCCAAAGACGGCCCCTCGGCCGGGATTACGATTCTTCTGGCGTTACTATCGGCTCTGACCAAAAAATCGATCCGGCCGGGGATTGCCTTTACCGGCGAGATAACATTGAGCGGCGATATTTTACCGATCGGGGGTC
>Ga0315550_1001317_pt1 | contig 15377 bp, 13 predicted proteins | sample SalMarSW160190MG_2_FD_203100 | JGI IMG/M metagenome (GOLD analysis project Ga0315550, IMG submission 203100) | Salt marsh sediment microbial communities from the Plum Island Ecosystem LTER, Massachusetts, United States - Salt Marsh Sediment SW1601-90 ... | reverse complement strand
TAAAATATTTGGCGAGCGGTAATTCACCACTCTCTAGAGTCACCATCATCCCTTATATATTAGCGCCAAGTCGCGAATAATGTCTTTACTGCCTCTCCTCGACCAGTATTTCAACTACTGACGGATCAGCCAGAGTGCTGGTATCCCCTAGGTTCTCAATATCGCCAGCGGCAATCTTAGTCAGAATTCGCCTCATTATCTTACCGCTTCTGGTCTTAGGTAAAGCATCGGCAAACTGGATTTTATCCGGACTGGCTATGGGGCCAATCTCTTTACGGACATGAGCCACCAGTTCCTTTTTAAAGGCGTCAGACTTTTCCACTCCCACGTTGAGGGTAACAAAGGCATATATTCCCTGCCCCTTAATATCGTGGGGCATACCCACCACCGCCGCCTCAGCCACCAGCTCATGGGATACCAGAGCGCTTTCTACCTCAGCAGTACCGATGCGATGGCCGGAGACATTAATAACATCGTCTATCCGCCCCATCAGCCAGTAGTAGCCGTCCTCATCTATCCTGGCGCCATCACCGGTGTTATATACCCCGGGAAACTTGAGGAAGTAGGTATTTTTAAACCTTTCCGGCTCACCATAGACCCGCCGCATCAGGCCGGGCCAGGGCTGCTTAATAGCCAGATAGCCACCCTCGTTAACATCAGCTACCGAGCCATCTTCTCTCAGGATTACCGGCTCCACCCCGGGGAAGGGTAAAGTAGCCGAGCCCGGTTTAAGCGGGACAGCCCCGGGCAGGGGGGTAATTAGTATGCCGCCGGTCTCCGTCTGCCACCAGGTATCAACGATTGGACAGTTTCCCTTACCAATCACATTGTAATACCACATCCAGGCCTCAGGATTAATCGGCTCACCCACCGAGCCCAGAACGCGCAGGCTACTTAAGTCGTGCTTGCTGGGCCATTCATCACCCTCCCTCATTATGGAGCGGAGGGCGGTAGGAGCGGTATAGAAGATATTAACCTGATACTTTTCCACGATGTCCCAGAACCTGTCAGGGTGGGGGTAGGAGGGGACTCCTTCAAACATCAATCCGGTAGCGCCGAAGGCCAGTGGTCCGTAGACAATATAGCTGTGTCCGGTGACCCAGCCGATATCGGCGGTGCACCAGAAGGTATCCTCCTCCTTAACATCGAATATCCACTTAAAGGTCTGATAGCAATAAAGAAGGTAGCCGGCATGGGTATGGAGCACTCCTTTAGGTTTACCGGTACTACCGCTGGTATAAAGGATAAACAGCGGGTCTTCTGCATCCATCTCCTCCGGCTCACAGTAGGGCTTGATATCATCCGCCGCCATCTCATCATTCCACCAGTAGTCACGGCCATCCTGCATATTAACGCCGATATCCGCCCGCTTTACCACAATCACCTTCTCCACATCGGGGCATTCAGAAAGGGCGGCATCGGGGTTGTCCTTGCTCCTGATAATCCGGCCGCCACGGTAGTAACCATCGACGCAGATAAGCACCTTAGCCCCGCAGTCCAGTATCCTGTCCCTCAGCGCCTCGGCGCTGAAGCCGCCAAAAACCACGCTGTGGACAGCGCCGATTCGGGCGCAGGCAAGCATAGCTATTGGCAGCTCGGTAATCATCGGCAGGTAAATGGCAACCCGGTCACCCTTCTTGACACCGTGCTTCTTTAACACATTGGCGAACTTACATACCTGGTAGTACAGCTCCTGGTAGGTGAGGGTCTTAGCCTCGCCAATATCCCCCTCCCAGATTAGGGCGGCCTTGTTCTTTCTCCAGGTGGTAAGGTGGCGGTCCACGCAGTTATAGCAGGCGTTGAGCTTACCGCCAACAAACCACTCATGTTTGGCTTCTTTGAAATCCTTAACCAGCACCTTGTCCCACTTCTTATACCAGTCAAGCTGCTCCGCCATCTCTGCCCAGAAACCCTCAGGATCAGTTATAGACCTCTGGTAGATTTGCTTGTATTCCTCCAGACTCTTGATATATGCCTTTTTCTGTATTTCCTCCGAAGGGGGAAATACTCTATTTTCCGCCATCATAGAGGTGATTGTCTTTGCTTCTTCCATACTTAAGTTTCTCCTTCTAATTCATAAACCTTTCTGTACTGCTCGCAAATCTAAGGATGACTGGTTGAATCACCAAAATTGGATTATACCAGAGATTGGCTATCAGCATAACGGTTATGATACCTGAGGATTAGTCCTGGTAAGATACACCCATCAACTGGGTAAATGCCGCCCGCAGCCTCTGTGAAATTACGTAGGCTACTCCCCCCGCAATCTCAGCGCACAGCTTGGGGTCGGAGTAAATTAAATTACGCAGCTCCTTACCGTCGAAGGCAAGCGTCTTTGTTCTCTCCATGGCTTTGACGGTGGCAGTGCAAGTGAATGGCGGCACCGTAGCTGACCAACCGATGCACTCAAAATTCGAGGCGGCCTGGATTTGCCGCTTATCGGTCGGGCCCAGCTCGAGAAGGATGGATACCAGCCCCTCTTCAATCACATATATCTTGCCTCCCTCGCGATCCTGCTTGCATATAGTTGTGCCTGCTTCAAACACCTTAGGCGTGCACATCTTCTCTACTGCCTTAAGCTCACTCTCATCCAGGTAGTGAAATATATCGGACCTTTTTAATACCTCTATCCTGTCCATTTAAACCTCCTAAAAATTTGCGCCTAGTGCCTCGGTATACGCAACCTATTTTACACTGCAGCCACATGTTTTTCAAATATCCTGGGATGGCGGTCAAACTCAAGTGAAAGCGCAGAAAAGGCAATAGGTAAAACTATTTAGAGCGGGTTAAAGGCTATCGTACTCGCAATAACCTTACCCGTGGTCTTCTACATTGGCTTTTCTGTGTTTGGTACGACGCTTACCCACCCACAAACCCTTGAAGAAACTCCGATCTAATAGATGCTGGTTATCGGCTACACTCAAGAGGTCTTTGGATATCCCTCTCTCAAAGTAGGCCACCTCAGCATGCTTACCCATGTTCTTTACTGCTTGAATGGCATAAGCGAAATCGGAATCACCGCTAACCAGCATTGCCACATCGTAGCAATCATTCCAGGCAAAATATAACAGGTCCGTAGCCAGCATAATATCTATACCCTTCTCAACAGCCACTCCCTGTGCCACTTTGGTGCTCCCCAGTCGTACCTCCAGATACGGTGTTTTGCGCAATATACCAAGAAATTCCTGTTGCTCTCGATAGCCTTCAGGCCATTGGATCTGGTCCTGTAAGACGTTGTAGTAGTATATCCTGAATAAACGTCTTGAACCGCATAGCCTGGCGGTAAAATCAGCAAAGTTAAGGTCGTGACGTTTAAAGTTATTTCTCAGAGCGTGATACAGATTGCTACCATCTATAAAAATGGCTATTCTGTTTTCCATAACTTCCTCCTTGTTGATTATACACAGAAGAGAAGCTGATTGCAAAACTTGGCTAATCCCCACACCCCGATTAAACAACTGGTCTTTAAACGCTATCCAAATATACTATACTGATAAAGTTGAGACTGCTACTGGTATTCCCACAAAGGTAAGTAGTTGACAAAATGCAACCCCCGTGTTATATAGAATTGATAGGTTGATATCTTTAGGTATAACTCACAAGCCCGTTAAAATACCAAAACCAATATCATAATGGGGAGGAGGGGTAAAATATGTGAGATTTTATATAACAAATGATGATACAATACGCCTAAACCCTAGAAAGGAGTAAAAACAGTGACAAAGAAGATATTCTTTAGTTTGATATCATTAACACTAGTAGCGTTAGTGGTATTACCTTTGTGTACTGCCTGTCCCGCAAAAGTAACCAAAGATAGCATCGTTATCGGTGCAGCCAGGCCTCTCTCCGGACCATGGGCCTCTATTGGAGACTCGGCATTCGGGCCAATCATGACTATGTGGGAGGAAGAGGTCAATGCCGACGGCGGGATATATGTGGCAGATTACGGTAAGAAGCTGCCCGTAGAGTACATCATATATGATGATACCAGCGATTTGGGCACCATGGTCAGGCTGACGGAAAAACTGATAGTGGAGGACAATGTTGACATCCTGTTCCCCGCCTGTGGCTCCTCTATGATTCAGGCTCAAGGCCCCATAGCCAATAAATACGGGATGGTATATATCACCGCCGAGGGCGGCGCCACGACCATGAAGGACGCACTTCCTGGTTTGCCTTACGTGTTTGTCAACCTGAGTTTTTCCGACAACTACCAGCTGCCGGTTTTTGCCGACATGCTGGCTGCAGCCGGTGCGAAGACAGTGTACATGGTCAACATGGCTGATGTTTACGGCGTGGAGTACGGCGGCATATCGACCATAGAATTCAACAGAGTGGGACTTGACATAGTTGGTAACGTCACCATCCCCCTGTTCCCGGATGACTTCGCTCCTATAATTAAGTCAGCCATGGACGCTGACCCTGACGTCTTTTGCGTTTGGGGCTATCCCTGGATAGTCCTGCCTCTTACCGGTGAGTCAATAGCCCAGGGCTTTAACCCGGATTGCTGGATAGGCGGACCCGGAGCCAATTTCGGGTTCTATGAGTTCTCTTTTGGTGATGACCCCAACATAGTAAACGGAGTAACCTGTTTTGCTGTCGCCAACTCGGAGACGTCTCCTGAATTTGCCGAATTCTATGAAAAAATCGATGCTCTTGTCGGCCCAGCAAACATGGATTGGTGGGGACACCCGCTCTATCAGCCTCTGGTAACAATCTGGCAACAGGCTATCGAGGAGACCGGAACCCTTGACCAGGACACAATTAGGGATTACATCGCTACGCACCACTTTAATACCATTCTGGGAGATACCTGGTATACGATGTACGAGCCTGGCGGCGGGATACTGGCCTATGAATGCCATCCCGGTGAGATTGGGCAATGGCAGAATGCGGACATGGAAATCGTAGGCGGTGGTGACTGGCCGGCCACGAAGCTCACCGCAGATTTTATATATCCCAAGCCGCCGTGGCCAACAGGACCGTAGATTTTGACGTTTAGTTTAGGAGTTTAGCGCTTAATAAGCAGGCTGTCTAAAGGGTGCAAAGATAACGGCTTGTGAGAGTGGTTATCTTCTCCCGGGAATCTTCCTGCTCCTTTAGACAGCCTGTGCCCATGATTACTAAAACGAGAAAGTTATCATTATGCCTGATAGCATTGTACGCGTCCTGGATATAGCCATTGGCGGTTTGTTGATGGGCGGTATCTATGCCCTGATTGCCATGGGCTTGAGCCTGCAGTATGGTGTTGCCCGGGTTCTCAACATCGCTCATGGCGAATTCATTATGCTCGGGGCTTTCGCCACCTTTACGCTTTATACCGTCTTTGGCATTAACCCACTGCTTACCCTTGTCATTATTGGTCCGATTATATTCATAATAGGCTTCTTCCTTCACCAAACTTTGTTCACCCGCCTTAGAACCCAGGCGCCAAATCAGGATGCCTATGCGGCCAGTTCCATGTTAGCCACTTTTGGCCTCCTCTATATTATTCAAAATCTAGCCTTATTAGCTTGGGGTGCCAACCTGAGAGCGTACTCTTATTTAAATTTCGGGGTCAATCTGGGTGGAGCGATATTTGCCGCCAACCGCCTGGTAACCCTTGGCTTTGCCATAGGCATAGGTTTAGGCTTCTATATCTTTTTAGCCCGTTCCCGCATAGGAAAAGCGATTCGGGCAGCCGCCCAGGACCCGACGACGGCTAGGCTTATGGGGGTAAACATTAACCTGGTGCTGGCTATATGCTTTGCCCTGGGGGCTGTAATGGCTGGCCTTGCCGGCACACTCCTCAGCTTACGGATCCCAATTACTCCAACTATGGGTCTTAACTATACCATCATCGCCATCATCATCGTCGTCTTAGGCGGGATGGGCAGCATCCCGGGCAGTTTTATCGGGGGCTTCATACTGGGTATCATCGGCACCATAGTAGCCTATGTAGAGCCGAGCTTATCACTGGCTGCCTACTATTTTATCTTCATGGTTCTGCTACTGGTGAGACCGAAAGGTATTTTTGGGAAGTAGATAAATGGATATTACCACGTTTAAATCCAAAAATTTCTGGATACCGGGTATAATCATCCTCGTCTTATTAATAGCTTTAGTTACTTTGCCCCTCTATGGCGATCTTTATACGGTCATTCTAATGACCGCCATCTTGATGTATACCATCCTCACGGTTAGTTGGGCTCTCTTTTCAGGTCCTAGCGGTTACCTCTCACTGGCGTCGGCTGCCTTCTTCGGGATTGGCATATACACTTCAGCTCTGTTACTGCCGAACACGGGGGTGGTATTACCCCTGCTGGTGGTAGTAGCCCTTGGCGGTGTTATCAGTTTCATAGTCGCTCTTCTCGTCGGCTTCCTGACTTTAAGGCTAAGGGGCATATATTTTGCTATCTTCACCTTCGGACTGGTTGAGCTCATCAAGCAGATCCTCATATACTATGAGATTAATATAACCGGCACGCGTGGCCGATTCCTTATCCTGGTGGACAACGAACATATTTTCTGGATCATGGTAGGTATTTTTGTGTTGTTAATGCTTACTACCTATTTTCTCCGACGCTCTAAATTTGGCTTAGCCCTACAGAGCATCGGTGAGAATGAGGAGGCGGCGGCCCACCGGGGCATTAATGTAACCATGGTCAAGGTTATCACCTTCGCCATTAGCGCCTTCTTTATGGGGGCCGCCGGGGCGGTTATAGCCACCAGATGGACATATATTGACCCGTATATTGCCTTTAATACGCTCTTTTCCTTCCTGCCCATTCTGATGGCTATCTTCGGCGGCATGGGGCAGATTTATGGTCCGGTAATAGGTTCGGTTGTTTTTGCTTACCTTGAAGAAGTGCTACTAACCAAGTTTCCCTATTACTACATGCTCACATTCGGCATCGTATTATTAGGGGTTATATTATTCCTGCCTGGCGGGCTGGTAGGACTAATACAAAGGTTGCGGAGGCGAATGTCGGGAGAGAAACATGCCAATACTTGAAGCTGAAAAGGTAACCAAGTATTTTGGGGGTTTGGCCGCGGTATCCGACGTTGACTTCCACGTTGACCAGGGCGAAATCTTTGGTCTGATTGGTCCTAACGGAGCTGGTAAAACAACACTGTTTAATCTAATATCGGCAGCTCTTACTCTTAAATCAGGAGTGATAAAATTTAAAGGCGAAAAAATTAGCGGCTTAAAGCCACATCAAATCTGCCGTAAGGGAGTAGCCAGAACATTTCAATCGGTCAAAATCTTCGGCAATATGCAAGTTAGGGAGAATGTATTGCTGGGGGCGTTATTCGGGACATCAACCACCATGTTGTCAGCAGACGCCGCCAGGAAAGCTGCAGAGCTATTAGATTTTGTCGGCTTATCGGCAATGAGCACGATGCCGGCCAGAGAGTTGACCCTGGTTAACCAGAAACGCCTTGAAGTAGCTACAGCGCTAGCCACCAAACCAGAACTACTGTTACTTGATGAACTGATGGCGGGCCTAAATCCCACGGAAACAACTGAGGCTATGGAGTTGGTAACCAGAGTTCGGGACAAAGGAATTACCATTTTCATGATTGAACATGTCATGAAAGCAATTATGGGTGTGTGCGACCGGATTATGGTACTCCATCACGGCGAGAAGATTGCCGAAGGAACGCCACAGGAGATTACCACCAGTAAAAAGGTTATTGAGGTATATCTGGGGGAGTAGGTCTATGCTGGAACTTAAAAACGTAGACACTTTTTACGGCAAGGTTCAGGTCCTATGGGACGTTTCTTTAAGAATCGATGAGGCGGAAATAGTCGCTCTGGTCGGTGCCAACGGGGCGGGCAAAAGTACACTACTTAAGACTATTTCCGGCGTGGTACATCCAACTTCAGGTAGTGTGGAGTTTCAGGGCGAGAGGATAGATGGGCTGCCAGCTCACTCCGTTGTGGAACTAGGTCTTTCACATATACCCGAGGGCAGAAAGCTTTTTACCGAGATGACCGTGCACGAAAACCTAGAGATGGGTGCGTATCCTTCCAGTGCCTGGAAGCTAAAGAAAGAAACGTCCGAGCAGATTTATCAAACCTTCCCCATATTAAAAGAAAGAGCAGGACAGTTAGCCAGAACATTAAGCGGTGGCGAACAGCAAATGCTGGCTATGGGCCGGGGTCTGATGTCAAGGCCGAAACTATGTATGTTTGACGAGCCGTCTTACGGTCTGGCGCCGAGGCTAATGATAGAAGTCTTCCAGGTCATAAAGTCCCTGCGTGAGCAGGGGATTACTATCCTGCTGGTTGAACAAAATGTTCCCCGCACCCTGGAGATAGCCGACCGGGCATATGTACTGGAAAATGGCCGGATAGTCATGGAAGGAGAATGCTGCAATCTCATCAAAGATGACTATATAAGAAAAGCCTATTTAGGGCTGTAGACCCAACGGTAAATATATCTCCAGTAGACTAGAGTAAAATTCCGCTATATTGTCGATCCACTCGGCCAGTTAATAGGTCTTTTGCCTGCTCCATGATATCCGGGTGGAAGTTCAGATACCTGAATTTCTCAGTAAACTGAAAATCACGACCTGGTACTTGAAAATCTGGCGGAATGACCATCTTTGGTTGCTGCCTTAGCCATTGAAGATATTCTCCGCTATTGTTCTTTATATTTTGCTTGAGTATGTTTGATTCCATTTCGATACACCAGCAATCCTGAATAACAAGCCTACTAAAGTACTATTCTTATTATGACAATCAAAGCACCGATGCTCTTGACAAGAGTCCACATCGAGATTAAAGTTTCCATAAAATAATTATGGAAACTGAAGGACGAGTTGCTCAACCGAGAGATCTTTGCCACCTTGACTGAGGCGAAGGTATTGATTGCGGACTGGAGGAAGGAATATAATCAGGTCAGACCTCACAGCTCACTGGGTTACAAGCCACCGGCACCTGAAGCTAAAATTCTCGTAACTCTAACTCAGTAGTTGGCACCACTTTCGGGGGCAGGTCAGCGGCATAAAGTTTGATGTAATTCAATAACTCGATAAATATTATTATAGAAGGAGGAAATACCATGGCAGCAAAGTTCGAAATTTACAAGGACAAGTCTGGAGAGTTTCGCTGGAGACTGATCCACGACAACGGCAATATCATTGGGGACTCGGGGCAAGGCTACAAGGCTAAGCAAGACGCAGTCAAGGGCATTAGCTCCCTCAAGGAGAATGTACCCAACGCGACTGTCGAAGATAAGACCGCCTGAGTGTCTTGGGTTATCCAGATAAGCATTAATGCTTGTACAGTCTAACTTATGTGTACGTTTACATATAGGGGTATTAGCTATTTTGGAAAGGAGATAAAATTCAAATGCCAGCTATAACATTTCCAGCTTTAGGTCTATGGATGAGCATAATCTCTCTTATTTTCGGCGTTACTGAATAGTACTATCATATTTCGAGAGTGAAGGGACTCATAAATATGAATAATGATGTGGGTGTTCTGCATTTTGTGTTATTCGCAGTTTGTTTGTTATTGGCTGCGTTTTTCTGTAGCGCCGAAACTGCCTTTATTGGGATACAGAAACTTCGTCTTCAGAATCTTATCCGCACAGGACATCGTGCAGCTGAGACTGCTGCCCGCATCATTCAAAAACCCGAGAAGTTTCTAGCCACGGTTCTGTTCGGGGTAAATCTATTTGAGACAGCTGTAGCTGTCATCGGCACCATTATCGCGGTATCTTTCTGGGGTGAAAACCTCGGAGCGGTTCTTGCGATAATCATTATCACGATATTGACCCTAGTTCTTGCCGAACTTATCCCCAAGAGTCTAGCCGCTCGGCATTCAGAAAAATTGGCATTGATATATGCGCGACCAATCGAGGTTATCTCGGTAATCTTGTATCCTTTTGTTTTTGTACTGAGTCGCATTGGCATAAGCATGACTAAACTGGCAAGCGATGATTTTCAAGTAAGACCGACGACCAGTGAAGCAGAGTTTCACACGGCTATTGATATTGGTGAGGAGGAAGGAATAGTGGAGGAGAGTGAAGCTGAAATGCTGCATAATGTTTTTAAGTTTGGAGATCGTAAGGTGTATGAGGTTTTAGTGCCACGACCGGAAACAACTTTCATAGAGAAAGGAATAACCCTGGCCGATTTCTTTACGATCTATGCTCAGTCTCCCTTCTCCCGTTTTCCTGTGTATCAAGGTAACCAAGATAATGTAGTAGGCCTGATTTCAGTCGAGGATGTGCTTATGGGTTTGGCAAAAGGTGAGATAAATCAACAGAGTATTATCGATAGTCTAATACGGCCAGCCTATTTTACCCTAGAAAACAAGTTGGTGAGCCATCTCTTTGCAGAGATGCTAGGACATAACGACCATATGGCAGTGGTAGTTGACGAATATGGTGCTGCGGTGGGTGTAGTCAGTCTCGATCAAATGACTTCGTCAATCGTTGGTCCTATTGTTGATGAACTGGAGAAGATAGAGAAGGAGTACGAGATTATTAATGACAATACCTACCAGATTGACGGAGGTATGCGCGTCGAAGAAGTCAATGAACAAATGGAGCTAGGATTGCCTAAGGATGGCTACGAGACGATGGCTGGTTTTATCCTCAATTTGCTATCCCGGATACCTAAGCAGGGCGAGCAATTGAAATACAAGAACCTGAAAATAGTGATAACAAAAGTGCAGGGAGCCAAGATTATGGAGGTACTTGTGACCAAGGAAGTACCTAAAAGTGACCTCGGAGACAAAGCTACCCATATCGGATAATGGTTGCGGCGTCAAACCAACTTAGTATAGCGTGTTCTCTTGCAAAGCCGCTTACCTTATCAGAATCAAATATAACATTCACTCATTTTGTTCAATAAGCCCGCGTTGTACAAATTAGCCGTTAAGTCCAATGTTTCATTATATGATACAACTTTAAACTTTCTTCAAACTTCACACTCCTCGTATACCTCAGCACCATATCTAGACTTTCCCAACCACCCAATCTCATGATATGCTCAATATCTAGCCCAGCCCTGTGCAGATTCGAGGCAAACGTCCTCCTAAACGTATGTGGATTACACGGCAATCCGGTCTTCTTCTCCAGCCGATATAACATGATTTGAATGCCTCTTCGCTTAATATTCCACACATTCATATTTCTATTAACTATGCTAACCCCTTTAACCTTTAAATACTCACCAAGCAATTCAGCTGTCCGCTTAGTAAACGGCGCTTTCCTCTGCTTGCCGCCCTTACCCCAGATAATCACCGTCTGGCTTTCCCAATCAATATTAGACTCCTTGATACCCAGAAGTTCACTTAGCCTTAGCCCACTATCGGCAAATAGGCTGATGATCGCCTTATCCCTGACATTCTCGGCCTGGTCGATAAGGTACTCTACTTGCTCATTGGTCAGGCTAGGCAACATCACTTTAGTTATCTTCGGCGGGTCAACCATTTTGATAGGATTATCTTTGATAAGTCCCTGCCGATAAAGCCAGTTGCAGAATGCTCTTATTGCCCGGTAATAGGCGTTCTTCCCATTATGGCAGTCAAGGCCAGACAGGAATTGATTAATGTCGGTGGGTGTAAGATTATAGTTGGAGACGAACCTTCTTAACAAGGCTTCATAGAATTCAAGTGTTCGTGAAGACGTGCCTTGTCTTCTGGAATCGAGGAAACGGCTTAAAAGGTCGTCTGATGGGGAAGCTGACTGGGGATTTGAAGTAGGCCGTGCAGGTCTCGAACCTGCGACACCCTGATTAAAAGTCATGGAGTGTCAATTCAGGCACGAAAGGAGGTGAAAACAGTATTTTGACACCCTGATTCGCCTTGACACCCTGACTCGTTTTAACACCCTGATTATTCAAGCGCTGGGTCTAAACCGACAAAATACAAAAATGGAGGTTAAGATCCAGCATGACAACTCATGTAAATACCAAAGAAAAGGCACATAAGTTATTTGAACTCATAGAATACTACGAAGTGTGTAACAGGGCAGAAGGCAAAAGCCCGAAAACGATCAGCTGGTATTCGGCAAACTTAAAGAGCTTTCGTAACTATCTGGAGAACAGGCATCTTCCTGATTCACTAGACAATATCGATACAAAACTGCTCCGAGAGTATGTCCTCTACCTGATGAAAAGAAACAGGTTTGATGGCCATCCATACACCCCAGCACAAACCGATTTATTGTCATCGGCAACTATTCATGGCCATGTTAGAACTCTGCGTGCTTTCTATAACTGGTTAGTAGCGGAGGGGCTGACTCAGAATAACCCCGCTAAAGATTTGAAGCCACCAAAGGTCACCAGGAAAGTGGTCTCTACGCTGTCAGATGAAGAAATAGGGGCCATACTCAACGCTTTTGGTACATCACCCTCTGATGCCAGGAATCGGGCTCTCTTTATGCTTTTACTTGATACAGGACTAAGGATAGGCGAACTTGTTAATCTGAACATGGATGACATTCATATGGATGAAGGATACCTTAAGGTGATAGGGAAAGGTAAAAAGGAGCGAATTGTTCCGATGGGGAATAATGCTCAAAAAGCACTACAGCGCTACCTGTTCCGGTTCAGGCCTAAACCGACTAATCCTGTTATAAACAATGTATTCCTATCTACTAGCAGCAAACCGTTAACGGAGAATAGTATGAAATTAATGTTTACCAGGCTAGCAAAGAGAGCAGGGGTTTATAGGCTTCATGCTCACCTTTGTAGACATACTTTCGCTACAAGGTTTTTGATTAATGGTGGAGACGTATTTAGTCTTCAGCAGATATTGGGACACTCCACACTAGAAATGGTGAGGCACTATGTAAATCTGGCATCAAGCCATATAGCCATACAGCACCAGAAGTTTTCACCATTGGACCGATTAAATCTGCGGGGATAACTACAGTCAAAAGGGAGGTATAGTTGATATTACTATAGCTCCCTTTTATTTCATAGTGAACAATTTAAGCGCTTGTTACACAAAAGCCTCTATTGTTAGCTAAAAGTAGAATGGCATCTTAATTACCCTTTATGCTAACTCTCTCATTGTCTCTAGTCTGGTAACTAATCCCAACTTCACTTATAATGAAGCCAAATTAAGTGGGTGAGCTTTAGACTAAAGGAATGTAGAGTGCGGTTCTTAATCTCCAATAGACGGATTTACAAATAGCCACGGCGGAAGGAAGTAAGGATCATGACTCAGTTGTTTCAATGGCTAAATGATAATTGGCTTACAGTATTTGTCCCACTAATAGTCTTCCTCGCCTTCTGGATCGCCGGCCTTTGGCTAAGAAGGATTGCCTTCGACATTTTCAACCAGTGGTTACTCAAGGCCAAATGGGAACCAAGACAATTAGTTATCGAGAGAACGCGCACCCCATTCTTACACTGGTTCCTTCTATTGGGTGCTTATATATCTATTCGGGTCTCAGTATTACCGCTAGACGCCAAAACGATGGCTAGCAAGATAATAACCAGCCTGTTTATTTTTTCCTTAGTATGGGTAGCTATTAGCCTAAGTGAAAAGATAGTCAAGTTTTATCTACCTAAACTGAGGTCTTATTTGGCTAAAGTAAAAGCCCCCCAGCCCCCTACTACCTTGGTAGTAAACATTATCAGAGCTATTGTCATTGTTATTGGAGCATCAATTTTGCTTGGTATCTGGGGAGCACCAAACATTTGGGGTATTCTGGTTCTTGCGTCAGGATTGCTTATAGTTAGTTTAGCATTAAGAGACGTAATTGCATATAGGTCGAGATTTTTAAAGATTCGTAAGCTATTTCTAAATCTCTTGGTTATTGCTGGCTTAGGTTTGGTATCTTGGACTGGCTATCTCTTATTTACCCACCAAACTAATGCGACTTCGGGTACCGTGATGTTCCTATTAGAGGTTGGATTCTTAATATGGGTTATTTCAGTATTGCGTAGCCCGAAATACAAACGAATAAAACCGAGTTTTAAATTAGTTCTCTTTTCATTACTGGGAATTGCAATAATCTGCGCGTTTGCTGGAATAGAACCAATGTCGTCCGTTAAGGAGGGAGCGACCACTTGGGTTGGGGAAAATTGGGAAACTATCCCATCTGTTTCCCCTACTCCCACCTCAACGTCAGAAGGTGTAACCAGTGTTGTAGCAAAAGTTGAACCTGCGGTAGTCATGGTAGAAGTCGACCAGGACATTGGCACAGGAATGATTATTGATGAATCGGGCTATATATTGACTAACAACCATGTTGTGGAAGGTGTTCAGTCAGCAATAGTCATCTTGAAAGATGGAGGACAATTCCCGGGTACAGTTATTGGCAGGGATGAGCTTAGAGACCTAGCAATTATCAAAATTACAGTCAGCGGTTTTAACTTGCCGATAGTAAATCTTGATGATTCTGATGATCTGAAGACGGGCGAAGAGGTTATAGCCGTAGGTTATTCACTTGGTCTTGAAGGTAGCACGACTATTTCTAAAGGAATAATTTCAGCGTTCCGTTACAGCGACTCAGTGCGTTATATTCAAACAGATGCTGCTATTAACCCTGGTAATAGCGGTGGTCCCCTGATAAACCTCGATGGAGAAGTCGTAGGAATAGTTACTTTTAAATTCGCGGGAGAAGGAGTGGAGGGAATGGGATTTGCAATTGCTGTGAATGATGCAAAACCTTTCATTGCCTTGGTAGAGGGAAGAGAGCAATCTCAAGAACAGGCCGAACAGGAGGAGCAGGATTTACTAGCATTGGAAAAGGAGCCTTTTAGACTAGTAAATGCGGAAAGGGAAAATGCTGGTGTGCCGCCTACTGAGTGGGATGATGAGTTATATAAATTGTCTAAGGCACATACTGAGGAAATGGCAGATCGTGGGGAACTTTTCCACACGCCAATGGGTGCTTCTTATGGTGAGAATGCATGGGGTGCTCCGTGGGGCGGGATTAGTAGACAAAATCTTGCACAGACTATAGTAGATAGCTGGATGTCCAGTCCATTACATAGAGCCTGGATACTTCATGCGCCATTGAAAACATCAGTCGTTAGTATAGTAGATGATAATAGAGGACAATATGCATCTTGGACATTTTGGACGGGAGAAGCCGGAACTGGGCCACCATTAGTGAAAAAAGCTTATGATATGTGGATATCCGAAACGGGAGGTAATATTCCATGGTTAGATTGGTTATATAATATTAAAGGATATCCAGATAATACTGATTGGCTTTATCAATGAAATGAGAGAAATCTTTACTGGTGAAAAAGTGGGATTTGTAGATGGAGATGGTGTTGGCAGGGGATCAAAGTAACATTACGCTAAAAAGTGCAACTAGTTGAAGAGAGGCTTGTTTCCTAATACCGCTTTTCTAGATACGTATTAGATTGCAATTATGGTCTAAGGCGGGTTAACGAGTGCTTACGTTGTTGAA
>Ga0315550_1001315_pt1 | contig 15385 bp, 8 predicted proteins | sample SalMarSW160190MG_2_FD_203100 | JGI IMG/M metagenome (GOLD analysis project Ga0315550, IMG submission 203100) | Salt marsh sediment microbial communities from the Plum Island Ecosystem LTER, Massachusetts, United States - Salt Marsh Sediment SW1601-90 ... | reverse complement strand
TTTCTGAATAATGTTGTTAAATAACTGTATGCGATTCATATTCAGATTTTTATATATTGCTTTCCTTTAGTCTCTCAGCATTCTCTGCCATCTGAAGCTTATCTATCACCTCCTGAATATTACCGTCGAGAATATATGGCAGATTATACATGGTCAAATTGATCCGGTGGTCGGTCATCCTGCCCTGAGGATAGTTATAGGTTCTTATTTTCGCAGACCTGTCACCTGTTGACACCATAGTTTTTCTCCTGTGTGAAACACCATCGAGAAATTTTTGGTATTCAAGGTTATAGAGCCTGGTTCTCAATTCTTTCATGGCCTTGTCATAGTTCTTAAGCTGTGATTTCTCATCCTGGCAGGTGACAACTATTCCTGTTGGAATATGGGTCAGGCGAATTGCGGAATAGGTTGTGTTAACTGACTGTCCCCCCGGACCTGAAGAACAATAGGTGTCTTTTCTAATGTCTTCTGGTTTAATTACGACATCGAACTCATCAGCTTCGGGAAGAACCACAACTGAGGCTGCTGATGTATGTACCCTCCCCTGTGTTTCGGTCTGAGGTACTCTTTGCACCCTGTGGACGCCTGATTCATATTTCATAATTCCATAAACACCTTCTCCCGACACACTCATGACAATCTCCTTATAACCTCCGGCGGTTCCTTCAGAATATCGGTTTATGTCTGCTTTCCATCCATTCAGCTCAAAAAACTTTGAGTACATCCTGAAGAGGTCACCGGCAAAAATGCTTGCTTCATCTCCTCCAGTGCCTGCTCTTATCTCAACAACAGCGTTTTTGTCATCCTCCGGATCTACAGGAAGGAGTAGCAGTTTAATCTCCTCCACCATTCCGGGTATCTGGTCATTGAGCATTTCCAGTTCAGCCTTGGCCATCTCCCTCATCTCTTCATCCTTTTCATTAGACAGGAGTTGTTTTGTACTGGAAATATTTGAAAGGGCAAGTTTATATTTTTCATAAGCCTCAATAATCGGCTTGAGATCCTTGTATTCCCTGTTCAGCTTTACATACCTCTTCATATCGGAAAGAATATCCGGTTGATTCAGCAATTCACCCACTTCAACAAACCTGGATTTTACACCCTCCAGTTTCTCAAGAATAAGATTACGGGCCATAGATTAAATTTCAGCGTGCGAAGATAAGAAAAAAGGTGAAGAGGGACTAATAAAATAATTATAGTTTAATCGAAGATATAATCTAATATTCAAAAGATCCATAATCAGATCTTATTGTCAGTTTCTTGCTTTCTGAAGCTTCACAATGACCGATTATCTTTGCTTCGAGATTGAAGCCGGAGGCTATGTTGATTATTTCGGCTGCATTTTTTTCTTCAGTGTAAATCTCGAACCTGTGGCCCATATTGAATACCTGGTACATCTCTTTCCATTGAGTTCCGGATTGTTCATGTATGATCCTGAACAGAGGAGGCAAAGGAAAAAGGTTGTCCTTAACAATATGCAGATTATCAATAAAGTGAAGTATTTTAGTCTGACCGCCTCCCGAGCAATGAACCATACCATGGATTTCTGAAGACATTGTTTCAAGTATCTTTTTAATCACAGGTGCATATGTCCGTGTGGGGGAAAGGACAAGTTTACCGGCAGTAATGTTGAGGTCCTCTATTGGGTCCGTAAGCTTTAGTTTTCCGGAATAAAATAGATCATACGACAGTGATGAGTCAAAACTCTCGGGATATTTTGGAGCCAAATAGGGACCAAACAAATCATGCCGGGCTGATGTAAGGCCGTTACTGCCAATACCGCTGTTGTATTCATCTTCATAGGTTGTCTGTCCGTATGAAGCCAGTCCTATAACAATATCTCCCACCCTGATTTTATGATTCGAGATGACTTCGCTTCTTTTCATCCGTGTGGTGACGGTTGAATCAACAACTATTGTTCTTATCAGATCTCCCAGATCAGCTGTCTCCCCTCCTGTTGAATAAATACCGATACCTAGGCTTCTCAGCTTCTGAAGTATCTCTTCAGTGCCATTTATGATTGCTGAAATAATCTCCCCGGGAATCAGTTTTTTATTACGTCCGATGGTTGAAGAAAGCAGTATATTATCATAAGCACCTGTACAGAGCAGGTCATCAAGGTTCATAACGACCGCATCCCGGGCTATACCTTCCCATACCGACATATCACCTGTCTCTTTCCAGTAGATATAAGCAAGTGATGATTTTGTTCCTGCCCCATCGGCATGCATAATGTTACAATAATCAGGATCGTCTCCCAGGAGGTCAGGGACTATCTTGCAGAAGGCTCTGGGATACAGGCCTTTATCAATATTTCTGATTGCTGCATATACATCCTCTTTTGATGATGAAACACCGCGTTTATTGTATTTGGAATCTGAAGACATGGTACTAATTTTTCAGTTCACCGGCGGCTCATAATCGGTTCTCAAAACCCTGAATTCAGTCCTGCGGTTTATCTGGTGAGCTATTTCTTTCTGCTCCTCTGTGGGAAGGCTGTTGATATACTCTTCCGAAAGAGTGATTCCGGTTTTCAGGAATGAGGCCTGGTTTACTACTGAAGCGTCAACAACTTTGGGGCTCGATTCACCATAACCCTTTGCGGAAAGACGATCCGGTTCTATACCTTTCTTAATAAGGTATTCGACAACTGACTGGGCTCTTCTCTGGGAAAGTTCAAAGTTATACTCTTCTGTATCCCTTGAATCGGTATGCGACATCAGTTCAATGGTTACGTTCGGGTTGTCGTTAAGTGTTTCAACAAGCTTGTCGAGGGAAACCATTGACTCCGGTCTCAGGTCGTACTTATTAAAATCATAGAAAATATTCGGTAATTCTATTGGTTTATCAATGGCAGTAATAAGAATTGTAACCATGAACTCGCGACTCTTCTCCTGTCCCTTTGTAGTCTCCTTCTCCTTTCCGTTCAGGTAGCCTCTCTTTGAAGCAAGAAAAATATAATCGACATCCGGTTTCAGGGAGAATTTGAATTCACCTCCTGTTCCTGTTTCTGTCTGAAGGTTTGAACCGTCACTGGCAATAAGTTGTACAGTTGAATTTTCGATTGCACTGCCTGTCTTTTCATTCTTCACCAGCCCGGTAATACTGAATGTTAATGGAGGGAACTCAAAAGCATACAGATCGTCATTCCCTCTTCCTTTACGTGTTGAGCTGAATATCCCTTTTTCATTTTCGTCTTCAAAGGCTATTCCGAAATCATCAGCAGAGCTGTTTACAGGGGCCTTCATATTTTGTACGATCCATGAACCATCAGGCTGAGGGACAGCTTTGAAGATATCAAGTCCTCCCATACCTATTAATCCGTCCGAGGAGAAATAAAGCGTACCGTCGTTTCTTAAAAACGGGAAAAGCTCATTACCTCCGGTATTGATATCCGGTCCCGCATTAATGGGAATTGTCCATTCATTACCTGCTCCGGAACGGGTTGTCACCCATATATCTTTCCCTCCATATCCTCCTGATATGTCGGATACAAAATACATAGTAAGCCCGTCAGCTGATACAGCAGGGTGGGCTGCAACCATAGAATCGGGTAGTATTTCCAGGTTTTTAGGTTCACTCCAGCTGTCGCCTGATTTTTTGGAATACATTATTATGCAGCCTTTTTTTTCTCGTTTTCCCGCTTCACATCTGGTAAAATATAGCTCTTTATAATCATCTGTAAAACAGGGTGTTCCGTCTTCAAATTCACTGTTTATCAATTCTACCGGGACTGGTGAGCTCCATTTCGATTTTTTATCGAGTTTGCTTTCAAAAATATCGGTATATCCCTGTCCTGTCGCACCATGGGTCTTATTCCCGGCAGCATCCTCACGCGAAGAGGTAAAATAGACTACTCCAAAATCATCGCGACCGAAGGATGGGCTGAAGTCTGATTCCTTTGAATTAAGGTCCTTTATCTCATCAATTTTGTAGGCTTCGGGGTTTTCCTGCCACTCAAGTGCCAGTTCGCAGGCACGTATCTCCTGGTCGGCTTTTGCATCGGCAGGAGCTATCTGCTTGTATTTCTTTAATTCCTCTATTGCCTGCTTGTATTTGCCGTTTTTTTTCAGGGAGGCTGCATACCATAGTTGTGCTTCCGGTTTTGTGGCTGCTGACCGTACAGCAAGTTTATACCATGTTTCCGCATTCCTGGGATTATTTACCAGCCGGTAACATTCCGCGATCATATATATCAGCTCTGCGCGACCAATCTTGTCTGATCTTTTTGTTTTCGAATAAGTGTCTTTGAACAAATCGATCGCTTCGTAATATTCACCGGCTTCAAAAGATGAATAAGCTCTTTCGGCTTTTCTCTTCTGGGCAGGTGATTCCTGGAGCACGATGAACATCATTAGTATTAATAAGAATAGAAACCTTTTCATGCTATCCTCTCTCTCCGGCCATAAAAGTAATTATTTTCATTAGATTGACATTAAATACTAACGCTCGGCTATTACAATTATTATTAATATGAAGAGGCTGTATAAACAGTAGGGACGTTGTATTCAACGTCCCTACAAATAAAACAAACCTGAATACTTACCTTGTAAACAGCAGTTCTCTGTATTTTGGCAGCGGCCAAATTTCATTATCAACCATAAGTTCAAGTTTATCGATATGATAACGTATATCTTCCAGGTATGGTTTGACCTTTTTTTCATAGGCAAGGGCTTTCTTAAATGAGTCTTCTATGACATTTGCCTTTTTACGCTCCTCAATCATACTATCGACCATTTTTTTAATATTTGTAATATGGTCAGAAATTTCTATTATCATTTCTTTTCTGGCACCTGCAAGCCGCTCATATTCAAGGTCATTGAAAATATCCTTTAATCCTTTAACATTTTCTATAAGGGATGTCATGTAACGAATTGCAGTCGGGACAATATGGTTTATTGCAAGGTCGCCCAGAACCCTTGCTTCGATCTGTACCTTCTTCGTGAATTTATCAAATTCAACTTCAACACGGCTTTCAATCTCTTTTTCTGTAAAAATTCCTGAACCCATAAGCACCTCTTTCGAAGCAGGCGTCAGATAACATTTAAGTGACTCAGGAACACTTGGGATATTGCATAATTTTCTCTTTGCGGCTTCTGTCTGCCAGGCTTTGCTGTAATTGTCCCCTTCAAAAAGAACATTTTCAGATTCAAGGATGTATTTCTTCAGAACCTGGAAAATAGCTTCATCCTTTTTTCTGCCTTTTTTGATTATCTGATCAACCTCTTTTTTAAATCTTGTAAGCTGGTAAGCAACGGCAGTATTCAAAACAATCATAGCGGCGCTGCAGTTTGCCGAGGAACCAACAGCCCTGAATTCGAACTTGTTTCCTGTAAAGGCAAAGGGAGATGTCCGGTTACGGTCTGTATTATCCAGTAATATCTCAGGAATTTTACCAATACCGAGTTTCAGTTCTGTTTTCAGGGCCGGAGTCATTTTCCTGTCAGTTACCTTGTCGACAATACTGGCAAGCATATCAGTAAGATATGAACCGAGAAAAACTGAAATAATAGCCGGAGGAGCCTCATGGCCTCCAAGGCGATATGAGTTTGACTCATTCATTACCGATGCCCTGATCAGCTCATTACTGTCGTATACTGCTTTTATAACATTTACCAGGAAGGTGAGGAACTGAAGATTGGTTTTAGGATTCTTGCCCGGAGAAAGAAGGTTAACCCCGGTATTGGTTGCCATTGACCAGTTATTATGCTTACCGGATCCGTTTATTCCTGCAAACGGTTTTTCATGAAAAAGTACCCTGAATTTATGTTTGCGGGCCACACGTTTCATAATATCCATAAGCAACTGATTGTGATCAACCGCCAGATTTACCTCCTCAAACATCGGGGCACATTCAAACTGGTTGGGAGCTACTTCATTATGGCGCGTTTTTACTGGAATACCCAGCTTATGAGCAGTACATTCAAAATCTTTGATAAAACACATTACCCTTTCCGGAATCGATCCGAAATAATGGTCAGCAAGCTGCTGGTCTTTCGACGACTGATGTCCCATGAGTGTTCTTTCAGCCAGTACAATATCAGGACGTGCATAAAATAATGCTTCATCAATAAGAAAATATTCCTGTTCTACACCAAGAGTTGCAATTACTTTCTTCACATCTTTATCAAAATATTGACAAACATCAACTGCAGCCCTGTCGAGCTCAGAGAGTGCTTTGAGCAAGGGTGCCTTATAATCCAGAGCCTCTCCGGTATATGAAACGAAAATTGTGGGTATACAAAGGGTATCTCCTACAATGAATACAGGCGATGACACATCCCATGCAGTATATCCTCTTGCCTCGAATGTATTTCTTATACCTCCGCTCGGAAAGCTGGATGCATCTGGTTCAGACTGAACAAGAAATTCACCTGAAAAATTTTCTACTACATGACCGTTATCACCCATTTCCAGAAAAACGTCATGTTTTTCAGCAGTTCCGTCAGTAAGCGGATGAAACCAGTGAGTGAAATGTGTAACACCCCTCTCCATTGCCCATGCCTTTAGCCCTATTGCCACCTGGTCAGCCTCCTGCCTTGAAAGCGATTTCCCCTCTTCAATAGCTTCTTTTACAACCTTAAAAGCCTCTTTTGAGAGGTAATGTTCCATTTTGTGAAGATCAAAAACATCTGCTCCGAAATATTCAGAGATGACTTTTGTTGGTTCCTCAAAATCAACAGATTCCCTGTTAAATACTTCTTTTAATGCACTAAATCTTAATTCTGCCATAACAAAGTTTTAATAGGTTTTTTTACAAACAGGCGTCAAAAATACATAACTTTTCAAAAAAAACCCTTAAAATGATACTACTTAATTAAGAAAAGTGCATTTTTTTTTGATAACACCCTCTTTATATCTGACCTCTTTCAAAAATTGAGTAAGAAAAAAAGGTTGCCATTTAGGTAACCTTTTTACTATGCTTAGGAAGTATATCTATTCTTAATTATCGTAATAAAGTGCAAATTCGAATGGATGAGGACGTAATGACAATTCGAGAATTTCATTTTTTATCTTATAATCGATGTATGTTTCAATCAGATCGTCTGTAAATACGCCACCTTTTGTAAGGAAGGAATGATCCTTTCTTAAGGCCATCAGTGATTCAAAAAGAGAACCCGGAACATTTTTAATCTGAGCCTTTTCTTTCCCTGAAATTTCATAGATATTTTCATCCAGCGGTTTTCCCGGGTCAATTTTATTTTCAATACCATCGAGTGCTGCCATTAAGATAGCTGTAAAGGTGAGGTAACCGTTACATGTAGGATCCGGGCAACGGAATTCAAAACGCTTGGATTTCGGATTAGTTGAGTACATAGGTATTCTGACTGCTGCAGATCGGTTACGTGCTGAATAAGCAAGGTTTACAGGAGCCTCAAAGCCTGGTACCAATCGTCGATATGAATTTGTTGTTGGAGCTGCAAATGCAAGTAATGAAGCTGCATGTTTTAATACACCGCCTATGGCCCATAGACCTTCCTGAGACATTCCGGCATATTTATTTCCTGAAAATAGATTTTCCCCTGATTTCCATATTGAAAAGTGAATATGCATTCCACTTCCGTTATCCTGAAAAATAGGCTTAGGCATAAAGGTTACTGTTTTATCATGTTTTAAAGCAACATTCTTAATAATATATTTGTACCACATTAATTGATCGCTCATTGTCATTAAGTCGGCATACTGCATATCAATTTCACTCTGTCCTCCTGTAGCTACTTCATGATGATGAGCCTCTACTTTAATACCGATCTTTCTCATTTCCTTAACCATATCAGCTCGCAAATCACCGTAAGTATCAGTAGGGCTTACCGGGAAATATCCCCCTTTGTAACTTGGTTTATACCCCAAATTAGGTTCTTCAATACGGTTTGAATTCCAAGCACCCTCATCGGAGTCGATCTGATAAAATCCAGCATTTTGTTTCTGATCAAATCTAATCTCATCAAAAATGAAAAATTCTGGTTCGGGTCCGATAAAAGCGGTATCTCCTATTCCAGATTTCTTTAAATAAGCAGTGCCCTTTCTGGCAACATATCTCGGATCGCGGGAATAATTCTCTAATGAAATAGGATCAAGAATATCTGCTATTACACTTATTGTCGGTTCCTTAAAAAATGGGTCGAGTTTAGCTGTCGAAAGATCAGGGATTGCCAGCATATCCGACTTATGAATGTCCTGCCAGCCTCTGATCGAAGATCCATCAAAACCTAAACCTTCTTTAATTGTTCCTTCGTCCCATAAATCAACCGGATAACAACAATGTTGCCATGTTCCAAGTAAGTCGACAAACTTAAGATCTACCAGTTCGGCTTCATGCTTTTTTGCAAAATCAAAGAATTCTTTTAGTGTCATAAGAAATGTCATTTAAGGTTATAAAAAAATAATTGTTATTTCAATTCCAAAAATTAAAATTTTATTTTCTGCAAATATATAAAATAATTGACTTAAGTCTATTTTATTTATACATAAAATAAAATTTTATGTATTTTTTAACAGAATTTAATGATATTTGCCTTGTTTTTTTCGATATGGGGTATTTTTAAGGGGGGGAGGGGGTTAAAATCTGAATTATTTATTATTTTCTTTTTCTTTCTTATGCATTAACCGAGATCATACTTAATAATTATTAGTTAGAATTTCTATATCAGGTCTTTATATTCCATCATCTCCGATTTTATATTATCTATCGGCCATTTTAATTATTCTTCATATTTTTAAGGATTATAATATTAGATAATAAGATTGTTAATACAATATACAATGTAGTAATTAACTTTTTTTATTAATATACTTAGTCCCTCATACGATTGTAAATGGTAAATAACAATGTCGGTTTTTTCGCAAATAAGAATGTCGGCATTTTACAATCCTGCCTGTTTTTTGATGTAATTTTGTTATATTTGTCGCCTGAAATAAAAATGGCAGAATTCTATTAATCATTTAAATATTTATTAATGTCAGCTATTCAATTTTTAAGGGAAAAAGCAGGTGTTCTCGTTGCAGGAATTATCGGCCTTTCTCTTTTCCTGTTCGTCGTAAGTGATTTTTTCGGTAATGGCAGGGGACAGAGAAGGAAGGCAAGGAAATATTACGAGATTGGTGAGATTGCAGGGGAACAGATTTCCTACCAGGACTATGAACAAAGAGTCCAGAACCTGTTTGAAATATATAAACTATCGGGAACAACAACAATAGATGAAGCAACTGCCGAATCGATAAGGGAACAGACATGGCAGCAAATGGTCAGGGAAGAGATACAGGATAAGCAGTACAATGACCTGGGAATAGGAGTCAGTGCTGAGGAGGTTGATGAGCTGGTACTTGGGAATGACCCTCATCCTATTGTCAGGCAGCTATTTACCGATCCGTCTACCGGGTTCTTCAATAAATCCTTTCTTGTTAATTTCCTGAAGCAGATAGAAATTGATGAAACTGCAAAAAAATACTGGCTCTTTTTTGAAAATCAGATCGTTAGCGACAGGATGAATACAAAGTATAACAGCCTGGTATCCAGGGGTTTATATGCCACAACAAAACAGGCTGAATTTGATGTGGGCCTTGCCAGTAAAACAGTTGACTTCAGTTTCATTCAGAAAAACTATGCTGCGATACCTGATTCCGCTGTAAAAATTACTGCCGGTAATATAGAATCGTATTATTCAAAGCATAAAGAGACATTTGAGAGAAATGCCCTGAGAGATATTGAATATGTAACCTTTGATGTAATAGCTTCTGAAGAGGATGTCAGGCAGGCAGAAGAGTGGATAAATAAAATTGCTGAAGAATTTTCAGCATCAATAGATCCCGTTCAGTTTATTAATCTCAATGCTGATACCCGTTATTCGGGTTTATATCTTACAATTAACGATATCCCTGAAAACCTGAGGGATTTTGTAAAAAAGGAAGATAAATCAACAGTATTCGGCCCCTACAGGGAAGATGATTATTTTAAGGTGGCTCGTTTGATTGATTTTGCCAGCAGGCCTGATTCAGTACATGTAAGACATATACTGCTTACACCGGGACAAACCAGAACTCTTGCACAGACTAAAGCAATGGCTGACAGCCTGATAAAATTGATCCGGAGCGGTTCTCCCTTCGAATTGATGGCAATGACCAATTCTGATGACCAGGGATCTTCACAGTTAGGAGGTGATCTTGGCTGGTTCCCTGAAGGTACGATGGTTACTCCTTTTAACAACGCCTGCTTTGAAGGGAAAAAGGGAGAAATTGTTACAGCAGAAACCTCATACGGAATTCATATCATAGAAATCCTTGACCAGTCACGAAAATCAAGGAAATATAATCCTGGCATAGTCGACAGGAAGATCATTGCGAGTTCAACTACTAACCAGAGGATATATAGTGAAGCAAGCCAGTTTGCAGGAACAAACAACACTCTTGAGAAGTTCAACAAGGCAGTTGCTGAGCAGAACCTGAATAAGAGGGTTGCTAATAATGTCACTCCCCGGCAGAAAACACTTCCGGGACTTGAAAATCCAAGGACTCTCATTATCTCATCATTCTCAGCCGAAAAGGGAAAAATCATTCTTGATGCTTCTGACCAGGCCGTTTTTGAAATAGACGATAAGTATGTTATTGCATTCTGTACAGCCGTGCAGGAAGAGGGAATTGCACCACTAAAAGATGTTGAAAATGATATAAGATTCAATATTCTGAAAGATAAAAAGGCGGAAATTATTTCTGATGAGTTCAAAAAGAATAGTCTGGAGGGGAAGAGTCTTGATGAGATTGCCTCTGAAATGGATATTAATGTGCAGGAGGCCACCCGGGTGAATTTCAGATCATACAGTGTGCCCGGTGCCGGAAATGAACCGGCACTTATTGCTGCAGCTTCAGTAGCCAGTCAGGGTACAGTAGCCGGTCCGGTAAAAGGAAATAATGGAGTCTTTCTGATCCAGGTGAATAATATTACCGCCACACCGGAGGAGGATCTGGAGCTTTTGCGTGAAAGGCTTATGGCAACCTTCCAGATGAGGGGTAACTATGAAGCATATGAGGCTCTCCGTAAAGGAGCAGATATAGTTGATAAGAGATATAAGTTCTATTAGGAAAAATCCTAGCCGTTTTAACGGCAAGAGGGCATTTATTATCTTTTTCTACAATCGGTTGTAAAATTAAATCATATTGCATAATTTTATTAACTCTAAAATTCATGCTTCATCTTTCTTTTATATATACAACAGTAATAAACCTGCCTTAATAAAACTTACATGAACACTCAAACAGAAAAACTATCGGCACGGGAGAAAATCGGTTATAGTCTGGGTGATGGTGCAGCCAATTTCATTTTTCAGACAATGATGCTGCTGCAGCTCAGCTTCTACACTGATTCTTTCGGACTTACAGCAGCTTCAGCTGCAACATTGTTCCTGGTTTCCCGCCTGTGGGCTGCAGTTTGTGATCCGATATTCGGTGCCCTGGCCGACCGGACAAATACCCGGTGGGGAAAATTCAGACCATGGATCCTCTGGACTGCAGTGCCATTCGGTGTAATTGGTTATTTTGCATTCACTACCCCCAATTTTGGTCCTTCAGGCAAGATCATCTATGCTTATGTGACCTATACACTCCTGATGACAGTCTATTCGGCAAACAATAATCCATATTCTGCCCTTAGCGGTGTTCTGACCGGTAACATGAATCAGCGTGCAAGTATCTCTTCGTTTCGGTTTGTGGTTGTGGCGCTGGCTACTATTGCAATCCAGGGCTTTACGCTCCCGATGGTTAACCATTTCGGAGGAGGAGACAGTGCCAGAGGATACCAGATTACTATGGGAATATTCTGTGCGCTGGCAATAATATTCTTTCTGATAACGTTTTTGACTACAAAAGAAAGAATTCAACCTCCGCCTCAGCAGAAGACATCACTTAAACAGGATCTTTCAGATCTGGTAAAAAATAAACAGTGGATACTCATGTTTTTAGTAATGCTGTTTATCTTCGTCTTCCTTACTATGCGAAACGGGATGCTGGTATACTTTTTCAAGTACTACCTTAATATCGAGAGCCAGAAAGAATTTCTTCTGAATATTGATAAAGTACTCTTTGGATTTTTCAGTGCCATAGGACTTACCGGGGAAAGTGCTGATATCGCAGGCAACGCATTCAGTGTGGTAAATATTATTGGCCAGATGGCAGCTATCGTCGGTATAGTTCTGTCGAATAAGATGGCACAGAAATTCGCCAAAAGAAATGTTTTAAGAACTTGGCTGGGTATAGCAGCCCTGGCAGCAGTTCTTTTTATAGCTGCTCCTCCGACATCTATCTGGTTTGTCTTTATACTTTCAATACTGTTCAATTTCGCATGGGGTGTCACTATGCCTCTGCCATGGGCTATGATGGGTGATGTAGCCGATTATTCGGAATGGAAAAATAACCGAAGGGCTACAGGAATAGTTTTTGCAGGTATAGTTGTCGGACTTAAGGTAGGTATGGCTATCGGAGGCTTCCTTGCAGGACAATTACTGTCACTTTATGGTTATGTATCAAATGTGGAACAGACGGCAAGTTCGCTGAAAGGCATCAGGCTGACGATGAGCGTATACCCGGTAATAGCTGTAATTATCTGTATTATATGCCTGTTCATTTACGACATCAACAGGAAGACTGAACTTCAGATGCAGGACGAGCTGGCTGAAAGACGCAAGTCATACGCATAATATAAATAATAGAACTCTATAAATATTAATTGAAATGAAAAAATCTGTGTCAAATAAGCAAAAGACGGTTCCTTACAAAGATGCTTCATTACCTGTAAAAGAACGGGTAAAGGATCTTTTAAAAAGAATGTCCATTGAAGAAAAGACAGCACAGCTAATGGGACTCTGGGTCGGAGGGGTCGAAGATTTTAATCCTGAGATCTTTGATGATCCGGCTAAGGCCAAAGAGATTTTTGGTAAAGGATGCCATTCAGTTCATCCATCAAACATCGGAATTAAAGCAACCGTTGCGATCAGGAACAGGATCCAGAATTACCTGGTTGAAGAGACCAGGCTGGGAATCCCTGCTATATTTGTTGATGAAGGTCAGCATGGGATGATGAGGCCGGAATCAACTGTTTTCCCGCAGGCAATCGGGCTTGCATGTTCATGGGATGTTGATCTTTTTGAAAAAGTATACAGTGTAGTAGCATACGAAATGCGTTCAAGAGGAGCTCATCATGCCCTGACGCCGGTTATAGATACATGTCGTGATCCCCGCTGGGGACGAGTGGAAGAAACCTATGGTGAAGATCCGTATCTCAACGGTATGCTCTCATGCGCAGCGGTAAAAGGACTGCAGGGAACTGTTACAGGGAAGGTGGCAAAGAAAAATGTCGCCGCTACATTGAAGCATTTTACAGGTCATGGTCAGTCAGAGGGCGGTCAGAACCAGGGACCTGCCAACTACTCTGAAAGAGTCCTGAGAGATTACCATATGGCACAGTTCAAGATGTGTATTGATAAGGTGAAACCGATATCCGTTATGCCATCATACAACGAGGTTGATGGTGTTCCATCGCATGCCAACAAATGGCTTCTGAAGGATGTTTTGAGGAAAGAGTGGGGATTCAAAGGTATGATAGTATCTGATTATTATGGAGTTGAACAATTGTTCAATAAACATATGGTTGCTGAAGACGCAAGGGAAGCCACGATTATAGGTTTTAATGCTGGTGTGCAGTATGAATTGCCACAGGGTAATCTCTACAAGATGCTACCAAAGCTGGTTAAGGAGGGGAAGGTCAGCATCAGGGATATTGACAGAGCTGTTGAGCAGGCTCTGACAATGAAATTTGAACTTGGTTTATTTGAAAATCCGTATGTCGACGTTCAGAATGCAATAAAGGTCAGTAAGTTACCTGAACACAGGGCAACAGCCCTTAAAGCAGCCCATGAATCCATAGTACTTTTAAAAAATGACAAACTGCTACCTCTTAAAAAGGGAAAATATAAAAAGATTGCAGTTATCGGTCCCTGTGCCAAAGATCTATTTTTCGGAGGGTATGCCGGCGAGCCATACGGGAAAGTGAGTCTTTTTGACGGAATAAAGGCCAAAGTCGGACATGGTACACAAGTGTTGTTTGCCCACGGATGCAGACTCACGACAAACATTTCAAACAGTTATTTTAACTGGAAATATGATGAGATTAAATTTGCTTCAAGAGAGGAAAACCTGAGGCTGATTGCTGAAGCTGTTAAAGTTGGTAAAAAGGCCGATCTCATTATCCTTGCCATCGGCGAGAATGAACATCTGTGCCGTGAGGCCTGGGCAAAGACGCATATAGGCGATAACATGACCCTTGATCTTTTCGGTGAACAGAATGAGCTGGCTGAGGAAATAATGGCCCTGGGAAAACCTGTGGTTGTTTACCTTATGAACGGTCGTCCGCTTGCAATAACTAAACTTATGAAAAAGGCGCATGCCATTCTTGAAGGGTGGTATATGGGTCAGGAGACTGGTACGGCTGCAGCGGATATAATTTTCGGTGATGTAAATCCATCCGGCAAGCTGACTATCACTTTGCCAAGGTCGGCGGGACAATTGCCGATGTTTTACAATCACAAACCCAGTGCTCAGTATATGGATTATATCTCACAGGAGATCAATCCGTTATTTTATTTCGGGTATGGGCTCAGTTACACAAAGTTCAAATATGGAGTACCGCGTCCGGACAAGAAAACCATCAGGAAGGGAGGTACTGTAAATGTGTCGGTTGAAGTGACCAATACTGGTAAAGTAGAAGGTGATGAGATAGTACAGATGTATATCAGGGATGTTGTGAGCTCGGTTACCCGGCCGGTCAGGGAGTTGAAGGGATTCAGGCGGATCACATTAAAGCCGGGGGAAAAAAAGAGGGTTGGTTTCAAGATAGGATTTGAAGAGCTTGCGTTTCATAATATAGACATGAAGTATGTTGTTGAGCCCGGCAGGTTTGAGATAATGACAGGCGGGTCGTCACGGGATGAGGATTTGCAGAAGGCGGAGCTTGTAGTTATTTAAATATATGTTATAAAAAACGAAGAAGCCTCCTGAAGAATCAAGAGGCTTCTGTTATAAATTCGGCGACTACCTACTCTCCCACAATTGCAGTACCATCGGCGCTGACGGGCTTAACTTCTCTGTTCGGAATGGGAAGAGGTGGAACCCCGCCGCTATAGTCACCTAAAGATCATCAATATTGTTTGACATACTGGAGTGAAAAGTTAATAAAATCTACTCTGAAAGTTCACGGGTAATTAGTACTGCTCGGCTTTGGCATCACTGCCTTTACACCTGCAGCCTATCAACGTTGTAGTCTTCAACGACCCTTAAGGGAGATCTCATCTTGAGACGAGCTTCGCACTTAGATGCTTTCAGTGCTTATCTCTTCCAGACA
>Ga0315550_1001312_pt1 | contig 15394 bp, 11 predicted proteins | sample SalMarSW160190MG_2_FD_203100 | JGI IMG/M metagenome (GOLD analysis project Ga0315550, IMG submission 203100) | Salt marsh sediment microbial communities from the Plum Island Ecosystem LTER, Massachusetts, United States - Salt Marsh Sediment SW1601-90 ... | reverse complement strand
GTAGGTGGCTGGCGGGCAAGCCCACCTCCGGGCCGCCTTTCAGGCCACCGCCGCCCCGATAAAGAGCGTTTCCTTTTAAAAAACAACACCCCCGGTTTTTATACGGGGGTGTGCTATATATATAATGATTAGTGCAGGTCAGCTAGACCAGGGCACCTCCCTCCGGCGTCACGCCATTGGGGTCGAGTTCCTTGACGAGCTTCTGCCACCATAAATGGTAGTTCGATAAAGCCGGCCCGATTTCGTCCTGCGGCCCCATCGTCGAGGCGAAGTAGCGCTCCTTGAAAGCCCTGGCGGTCTGCTCTTTCTGCCAGGTTTCCACAGCTTCCTTAGCCTTAGTATTCTGGGGGTCGAACTTGCAGAATATCTCCGTCTTGCCCAGGTGACCCTGCTCCACGCCCCACCCGAAGAATGCCCCGCCGTCATCCACGATATAGCCCTTCTTGATTAAAGGTTCTTTGGCCTTGCCGGCGCCGATGGCCCACTTGATGGTGAGGTCGCGCTGGCCCATAATCGGAATGGAATTAAACGCACCTCCGGCGCGGAACGTCTCCCTGATTGAGGCGGAAATTCTGATACACTGGCAAAGCAGTATTCCCTCGACCTCCGGGTCTTCAACCGTTTTCAGGGACTTGCCGCCGGCTTCCTTGATAATATGTCCTAACACCTTTTTCTTGTAGGCGAAGTCGTCCGCGGAGTTCCCGGCGATGATTACGAAGAAACCGGGTCCCTGGACTTCCTTGTTCATCTTCTCAAAGACAACTTCCTCTTCTTCATTGCAGGTGGTAATGTTGCAGGCGACCATAGCAGCGTTGAAGCCCATAAGCTCGTAACATATTTCGGCTTCGCCCAGCGCAATCTCTGCCTGCCACATTTTCTCCACCGACGGGAAGCTGTAGTAGCGCGCCATCAGGTTGGCCGGAATCTCGCTTAAGGTGTATTTAGGGGACTGACCTACAACCGGGAAGCTCGAAGGCCCCGGCCAGTGATAAAGTTTCACGGCGGCCTTGGTGAACACACCAGGTGTTACGCCAGGGGGTACGGCGCTGGTAAGGATTGACCTGATGGAAGGCCCCGGCCCGTCGCCGCAGAACCATTCGTCCGAAGACCCCAGCGAGCCTGACCTGACGATATCGCCTTGGGGAGTGACCCATTCGATTGCCAGGTGGTTCCGGTCGTCACCGCTGGTGGTTTGGTCCATATGTCCGTGACCTCTCAAGAGCGCCGAGCAGTTGGTACCGGCGCCCTTAATGCAGAAGTTCAGGCCTCTCTTCATCAACTCCGCCTGGAGCTGCGCCGAGATAACATACGGCTCGACAACGGCATACATATTTTTTTCGTTGATTTCGATGATGCGGTTCATCCGCCTCAAATCTAAATAGAGGGTGCCCTTGGGGAACATACCCGTCCAGCCGGTGCATACCGGCCTGAAGGGTAGCTTAAATTTATTACACAGCTTGACGATTGCCTGGACTTCCGCAGTATCCTTGGGTAGGATGACCGCGGCTAGTTCAGCCGAGTGATAGGCCGGCATGATGGCCGGGTCGTCACAGATATTCTCCGGCCCCACCACATCCTCGAACGCTTTATAAACATCTTTCTTAAGTGCCATGATTCATCGCCCCCCTTTCTATAATGCCTTTTCCACGAGTTCAACGATATCGTAAACCTTGAGGCTGCTGCTGCTTTCCCTGATAGCGTCGTTAAAGGTCTTTTCACACCAGGGGCATGCGCTGACGATTGCTTCCGCACCGGTTGACACGGCCTCATCGATTCTTTCTTGAGCCGTCCACATAGCAAACTCGGGATTAGACTCATTCACACCGCCCCCGGCGCCGCAGCACCAGGAATATTCCTTAATGCGGGTCATCTCCGTGAGTTTGACGCCGGGGATACTCTTAAGAACATCGCGGGGTGGTTCATAGACGCCGTTGGTACCGCGACGGTATATCTTGGGCGGGTCGAAAACAAACCTGTCGCCCGGTATCTTCTTGCCTTTCCAGTGAATCCACGGCTCGCCCAGTCTGCCAAGTCGGCACGGGTCGTGGTAGGTGGCGTTTAGATTCACCTTTTTATTCGGCTTGAGCTTGCCATTTTCTATGAGACGCGCGATGTACTCTGTAATATGGAGCACCTCAAGATTTCCCTTGAGATTGAACCTGTCATAAAGCACCTTGAAGGCCTGATAGCCGTCGGCACAGCTCGTTACCAGGGTCTTAACACCGGTTTTCTTAATCAAAGCCATAGTCTTTTTTGCCTGATTCAGGAAGTCGTCTTTATAACCCATCTGGTAGGCTCGGCCACCGCAGCAGGTCTCGGCGTCACCCAGAATACCGAAGTTGACACCTGCCTTTTGCAGTATCTTTGCCGCAGACTTGGCCAGCTTCCAGTAGTCTTTGTTATAGCTCGTCAGACAGCCGACATGGAAAAGTACATCCACCTTTTCTTTAGCGGCATTCTTGAGCTTCAGGCCGGAGGCCCAGGCGCCGCGCTTGCCTTTAGCGTCGGTCATCATGGTGCCGGTCTTGCGTAGATTTTTAATTACCTTATCGAGGGTGGGGCTGGTCTTGCCGTCACTAACGCACTTGATTCTGAATTCGCTGATAGGCTCGAGGACTTCCATGTCCATGGCATAGTTGCACGAGACCCCGCAGGCCCCGCACATCTGGCAATTATAAACAATATCAAGGAGTTTATCGGTATATTTAAACCCGTTCTTTAACATTGATGCCGCTATATTAAGTCGTCCCCCGCCGGAATAGGCGTGGAAATTATACCTGGATATACTGGGGCACACGTTGGCAAACTGAAATCCCTTCACCTTTTGCATGGGTATGAATTTGCAGGCGGAACACCGGCAGCACATATCCATATCGCCACGGTAATCTTCTAGAGCCATCTTCGCTCCTTTCTGCATTTGTTCAACGATGAGCTAAGATTATTTGTCATTAAAAGCACACTTTCCCGGGATTCATAATGTTATTGGGGTCGAACATCTTCTTAAGTTTGGTCAAAACGGCAATGGTAGCCGCATCTTTATTTAGAATCGTCCCGGCGCTTTCGCCGTAGGGCCTCGAGAAAAAGGCGCCATTGGCAATTAAAGCCTTAACGGCAGAGTTGGATAATTCCCTTACCCGGTTGGCCTCGCTTGAATTAGCAGGGTCGTAAAAGAGGTTGAACTCGCAGTGGCAGCCGGTGCCCTGCACGATAGGCTGAATGTAAATACCTACATCCGAGACGGGGTAGTCGGCTTTTTCCACGACCTCGTTCATGACGTCGATTTGACCGGCAAGTTTATCGTTGATTGTTAAAAAGAGTACATCCTGGCAGGCGCCTTTATAACGCAGCTTCCAGTACGGTTCTGCGGAAGGCTGCTGGACAGTTTTAAGAATTTCATTGGCGGAAACTCCCCCCGCCGCCTTGACCGCTTCCACGCCCAGGCGCTGCGTGATACTGGTGATGTCTTTAATGTATGAGTTTACTCTTTCTTCCGGGAAATATTCATAGCCGGCGACACAATAGAAAAGCACCCAGGCGGGCAGGGTGTCCTTGAGGTTCCGGTAATCTTTAGGCCACTTCTTCGTGAAGATGGCCGCTAAGGCGGTATTATTGAGTATGAAGCACTCGTTGACCATTCTAAGTCTTATCAGCCATGAAGCCATTTCCATCAGCGTATCGAGATTGGAGGAGCCGACCACGAAAGGCTCTTCAAGGCTGGGGAGCAGTTCACATCGCATCGATGCCCAGGTAACGATGCCCATCGTCCCCTGTGCCCCCTGGATAATCCTGTGCCAGGAAGCCACACCCGGCCCGTAAGGCGCTTTTTGCACGCCCCCAACCGTCCACTGCTCCTTCACCGAGCCCGGCCCGGCCGCCTGACCGGTCCTGAATTCATCGCCGGAGCCGAAGATTACCTCGGCGCAGGCCAGGGGGTCGGAGATATCCCACTGGTACTTGGGCATAACGACCGGCTCTCTCTCGAGCAGACTGCCGACAACGGTCTTGGTCTTTCTGGGGAGGAGGGGCATATTGAGTCGGATGCCCTCCTTTTTAGCCGCCGGTATCAGTTCATTAAAGGTCACGCCCGGCTCGACCATAGCGACGCGGCGCGCCCGGTCGACATTGATGATTTTTTTCATTTTGCTTAAATCCACAATAACAGCCCCTCCGGTACTGGGAACCGTATCACCCCGAAAGTGAGGGGGCCCAGAACTTACCGGCACCAGTGGTGTCTTGGTTTTATTAGCGAGGTTCACTATCTTCTGGATGTCGGCGGCATTTTTTGGCTTTACCACACATACCGGCCTAACGGTATTGTTAAAGCTGATATCACTGGAGTATGCGTCCAGCGCTGCCGGTTTATAACTTAAGGCGTTGGTGCCGACTATTTTTACCAGTTTTTCTTTTGTTATCATTCCTGCCCCCTTTCGATACTTATCCGAGGTAACGCTGTATTACAGAGCGTGCTTGAATTGTTGAATATGATTAAAGATTAAAAATAAGATGCCGTTCAGCCTGCTAAAATTAAATGGTTTCTCAAGTATAGTATTCCACTTTTCATTTTCTTGTCAAATGGTTTCGCTGCTTAGGCCTCTTATCGTAAGGAAAAGAGAACGTAATCAGACGCACCGGAGTTAGCTGCCTCCTTTGAAAAATATATCATATTTAACGTTTGTAGTCTTTTTGTAAGGTTTACTTGCTTTTTTGTGGTACGGTTGTGAGTTTACCTGAATATACTTAGGTATACCCAGATTGAAGAGGAGTACTTTAAGATGCCAGTAGTAATTGATGGACGCGTTTACTACAGAACTGCGGAGGCGTTCCGTGTTATCGGTGTCAGCCGCAATACTCTTTATCGCTGGCTGCAGAAGGGAGTACTCAACGGCAGCGAGCGTCGGGACAGCCGGGGCTGGAGGCTTTTTACACAGGAAGAAATAGACAGGCTGAACAGGACTATTAATTCTGTTACCGGTGTTGGTGTGTAAGATATAGCCTGTTGTTTGAAAACAAATAATCAAGGGAAGGAGACACCGGACGTGACTGATAAAAAAATTCTCGTAGTAGATGATGAACCTAATGTTGTAAGGACATTGACATTTGTATTGAAGAAAGAGGGATATGATGTCTCTACGGCGGTAAACGGGGAGGAAGCGCTAGCCAAGGTCCGCGAGTCGAAACCACGCCTGATGTTTCTCGACGTGATGATGCCGAAGAAGAACGGCTATGAAGTATGCCAGGAACTAAAGAGTGATACCAACCTCTCGGATATTCACATCGTCATACTCTCTGCCAAAGGACAGGAAGCAGATAGGGAAAAAGCCTTAAGCATGGGTGCCAACGAATTCATAACCAAGCCCTTCAGCCCTTTAGGGGTAGTGGGGAGGGTGAAGGAGCTGCTGTCATAATATGAACAGGTCAAAGGTATTTACATTAACAAGCCCTGTAAACAGGAAAATAAAAGGGAGAGATAGTATGGTACATAATACCGTCGAGCGAAAAGAAGCCGAAGAGCTATATGAAATAATGGCTAAGAGTTCACCGGTTGGCGTTAATATTGTTCAGGATGGACGTTTTTGTTATGTAAATCCCAGATTCCAGCAAATATCAGGCTACAGCGAAAAAGAATTGTTGAATATGAACCCGCTGGAAATCGTACATCCTGAAGACCGGCAGAGGGTCAGAGACCATGCGGTGGCAATGCTGAAGGGGCAAATAGATACCCCTTGCCAGTTCAGGGCTATGGGAAAGGATGGTGAGATTCACTGGGGCGTAGAAACTACCACCTCCGTAATGTACAGAGGTAGAAGAGCTTCACTTGGGAACTTTATAGATATAACAGAATCGATACGCGCGGAGCAGGCATTAATGGAATCGGAAAACAAATTTTCCAAGGCTTTCCTCGCCAGCCCGGCGATGGTCTCCATCACCACTCTTAAAGAAGGCAAATTTATTGAGGTAAACGACAGCTTCCTTAAGTTTTACGGTTATTCCAGGGAAGAAGTAATCGGCAGCAGTACCAGGGAATTGAATCTCTGGCAAAAGACGGAGGACCGTGTAAGGATGCTGCAAACCCTTAAAGAACAGGGCTCGGTAAGGGGTGAAGAATTTGACCAATGCGATAAGTCAGGGAAGATATGCACAGTAGTCATGTCTGCCGAGAAAATAAGCATCAAAAAAAAGCCCTGTCTCATTGTGACGACTATAGATATTACTGACCGCAAAAGGATGGAAGAGCAAGCTAAATGCAATATGGAGGAACTACAAGAAGCCAACGAAAAGTTACGCGAACTCGATAAAATGAAGGACTCATTTCTTTCCACGGTATCCCATGAGTTACGCACGCCGCTTACTTCAATCAAGAGCTTTGCCGAAATACTCTTGACCTATGATGAAGATAAGGAGACACAAAAAGAGTTCCTTAACATTATCAACCAGGAAAGCGACCGCCTTACCAAGCTTATCAACGATTTCCTCGACCTTTCCAAGATTGAAGCCGGCAGGATGCAGTGGGAAGACAAAGAACAACCTTTGATTCCCATAATCGAGAACGCGCTCCTTATTACGCAAGCTCTAGCCAAGGAAAAGGACCTGAAGATTGAATTCAAAGCTACTGAAAACCCGCCGGTGGTGACCTGTGATAAAGACAGGCTGGTGCAGGTAACAACCAACCTGCTTAGCAATTCTATCAAGTTTACTCCAGAGGGCGGTAAAGTGACCTTGGGTGTAAAGATAGTGAATGAAAGCAAGTCTGATGATAAGTCAGATACTGTTATTGTAAGCGTTACCGATTCAGGTATAGGCATTGCTCCTGAAAACCATGCGGCTGTTTTCGAGAAATTCAAACAGGTTGGTGACACGCTGACGGATAAACCCAAAGGAACTGGATTGGGTCTGCCGATATGTAAAGAAATCATCGAGCATTATAACGGCAAAATCTGGGTGGAAAGTGAATTGGGCAAGGGCGCAACTTTCGCCTTTTCTTTGCCTTTAGTATACTCGGAAAAAGTAGAAGAGCTGCTGCCGGAAGTAGAAGAAAAACCGGTGGAAACGATTCAGGAAGATAAATTGATATTAATCGTGGACGATGAAGAAAATATCCGTAACTTCCTGGCGCATGAACTCACGAAAAAGGGCTATCACGTACTTAAGGCCTCAAGCGGCAAGGAGGCTTTGGATGTAACCAGAGAACGCCACCCCGATCTGATAACACTGGATGTGCAGATGCCGGATATCAGCGGCTTCGATGTAACGGCCGTGCTTAAGAATGACGATGACACTAAAGACATACCGATTCTTATTCTTTCTGTAATAGAAGACAAATTTAAGGCTTATAAGCTGGGGGCAAACGACTGCATGACGAAACCTTTTAATAATGACGAGCTTGTGGCTAAGGTCAAACAGCTGTTAATAGGGACGAAAAAGACGGTACTGGTTGTGGATGACGATAGGTCTCTCGTGAAGTCGGTTAAATATCACCTGGAGCATAAAGGCTATTCCATCTCGGTCGCTTACGATGGTGACCAAGCCCTTGAGGTAATAGAAAACCAACGTCCTGACCTTATCGTGCTGGATATTATCATGCCTAATAAGGACGGCTATGAAGTTATCAAAACCCTTAAATCTAATCCGGAAAACGCAGAACTGCCTATTGTGCTGATGACCGGTATTGAAATCGACGGTGGAAGAGTGAAAGCTTTATCAGTGGGAGCCTCTGAATATATCACCAAATCCGGCGACTTTAATAAGCTGTATGAGGCAATCGATAATATACTCGATAGTAAGGTGATTGCCTGATTTGCCGAATCTAGAAATTAAAAAAACCGTCGCTGGTTAAATCCAGCGAAAGATTAAGTATAATTATTAGTCCAATAAAGATGTAATCTTCTCTAACAGCAGGGCCCGGTCGACCGGCTTGGTCAGGTATTCGTTCGCCCCCACCTTCAGTCCCGTGGTCCTGTCGATTTCCTGTCCCTTGGCGGAGAGCATGATTATCGGTAGATTTTCCGTTAGAGGGTCCTGGCGAAGCTGGTGACATATTTCAAAGCCATCCAGCCCGGGTAGCATAACATCTAAAATTAGGAGATCCGGGTTCTCATCCTTGGCCATCCTCAAGCCCGCCATGCCGTTGGAAGCTGTTATTACCTCATAGCCTTCCTTTTCAATAATATGGTTAATGGCTCTGGAGAAACTCGGGTCATCCTCGACGATTAATATTTTCTTAGTGATATTAACTACCCTCCTTCAGAATACATGAAGTATTTTTTGCATTATATTATAAGACATCTGCAGGTATTAATCCATACTTTTGAATATCAATGGTAAAAAGGGGGTATTTAGCCCCCCTCTCTATTTTCTGTTACAGCTAGATTACCACCGGACGAACATGGGTATCAATGTTCAACTGTAGATATAGCTATGATGAAGGGAAAGGGTATTCTTTTGCAGGTGTGTAACTTTATAGAAGATTTTGATGTAGCTATTATTATGAAATTCGTATATGGAGACCGATGGGAATCTCCACTAAATATTATCACTTAATTTGACATACCCTATGTGGAAATTATATAAATATCTAACTGATTTCTACTAGTATTCATGGGGTATTCTTAGATGAAATTCACAATTGACATCGATAACGGTGGGACTTTTACTGACGGCTTCTTTACCGGTGAAGGGCAGACCGTGTGGGTTAAGGTGGACACCACCCCTCATGACCTGACGGTATGTTTCCTGAAGTGTATCGAAGAAGGTGCCGCAAAGCTGGGACTCAACGTGCCGCAATTACTCCATGAAACGGAAGTCATTAGATTTTCCACTACTCATGCCACTAACACTTTGCTACAGAAGTCCGGGCCGCGGCTGGGACTAATTGTGACCAAAGGATTTGAGGAAAATCTCTACTCTTCAGCTGACAGGAGTCCGGCGCTTGATTTGATAATTCCCACCGAGATGATTGTCGGCATCAACGAGTCGGCGGGTAAGAAGCCCGTGGATAGAGAGGAAGTGAGGCTGGCCATACGCAGCCTGCTGGCGCGTGGGGCGAGGATTATCGTTGTTAGCCTTTATAAAACTCATCTTGACCCATCCAATGAGCTGAAGGTCAGGGAAATAGCCGATGATGACTACCCGAAACATTACCTGGGTGCAGTACCACTGTTGCTCTCTCATGAAGTCAGTACCACTACCGATGATACTTCGAGAACTAATGTGGCCCTGCTAAATGCCTATTTCCACCCCGATATGGTTCGTTTCCTCTACAAAGCCGAGGATGAAGTCAGAAAGAGGGGCTATCGAAAACCGCTCCTCGTAGTGCATGCCGATGGTGGCGTGGCGCGGGTAGCCAAGACAACGGCCATCATGACTCATAACTCCGGGCCTTCAGCAGGCGTGCTTGGTACTACCTATATAAGTCGCCTCTACAACCTGCCCTATGTAGCCAGCATGGACATCGGTGGAACCAGTGCCGATATCAGTTTGGTAATCAACGGTCGTCAAGGCTACAAGCGCGAGGCAACTTTAGAGGGAATACCGGTGAAACTGCCGGTTATCGAGGTTTATCCGACGGCAGCAGGTGGCGGTTCAATAGCCAGACCTATGAATGGAGGTCAAATAAAGGTGGGGCCGGATAGCGCCGGGGCTATGCCGGGCCCGGCCTGTTATGGACTGGGTGGCAGTGAGGCTACCTCCACTGACGCCTGTATTATTCTGGGCTATATCGACCCAGACTACTTCCTGGGCGGCAGGCGTAAGCTGGATGCCGGTCTTGCCAGGGATGTTATTACTGAAAAACTGGTCAAACCTCTGGACATTTCCGCCGAGGCGTGCAGCCGACTCATCACGGAAGACATGGAGAATATCTGTGCCGAGGACATCGGTAGTCTGATAAAAGCGGGGGGTTATAACCCGGGTGATTTCGTCCTATTTTCTTTCGGAGGGGCTGGGAGCATTTACTGCTGCGGGATTGCTGATAAGGTGGGAATTCCCAGAATTTACTGCTTCCGCTTCAGTTCTGTGTTTAGTGCCTTCGGTTCTTCGTGTGCTGACGTTCTTCATACTTATGAATCTCTGGCCAACCTTTCACTCAAACGTAACGAGAGCAAAACGCAAATACAGAAATTCAACAGTACTGTAAAAGGGCTTATGAACTCGGTTTTAAGAGACATGAGGGGGGAGGGATTCCCGCCGGAAAAGGTATCCTTTTCCCTCGAGATGGAAGTGGCTTCAGGAAACCTAACTGCGGTGTTTGAATCGCCTGTAACTCTGCTTGAAGGCCAGCAGGACACCGAAAAGATTCTCGATGCTTTTACCGGGCAGAGTAATTCCGGTCGTGTCGACGAACTGGCAATTCATCTTTTCAGGTTGAGGGCAACGAGCCCCGTTACCCATCCGAAACTGGCTACCCATAAATTCGCCGGAGAAAGCCCGGAGAAAGCCTTGAAAGGATACCGCAAAGTCTACTGGAAAGATGGGTTTACCCGCACATCCATCTACGCCCAGATGAAACTGGAATACGGTAATATTATTACCGGGCCTGCAATTATCGAGAGTGATGAAACCACAATACTGGTTCCACCGGGTAAGAAATATACCGTGGATAACTTGCTGAACGGTGTAATAGAATCGGCTTGAGAAGGAGTTACTGATGAGTACCAAGAGGCAGATAACTGAATATCTGGATATTGACCTGGAAAAAGAACTCTGGTGCTGTAACCGTTGTGGACATGAGCTTATCTCTGCCAGAGAAAATTATAAAAAAGGATGCCTGGTTTACATCAGAAAAGACCTGAACACAATATATAACTCGCCGCTAACCGGTCCCTTTACATTCGCGCCGGACCCTACCTGGGCCATGCTGGTGGAGTTTTACTGCCCCGGTTGCGGTATTATGGTGGAAAATGAATTGTTGCCTCCGGGCCACCCGGTTACACACGACATTGAATTGGATATCGATAAACTAAAGGAAAAGCATCTGTCTTCCGGGGTAGACAAACAGGCTGGGAAATAAGAAATGAGGCGGGAATCTCTATGAAAATTTCTCTCGACGTTGATATCGGCGGAACGTTTACCGACCTCTTTCTAAGTTATGACGGTAAGAATATCTTTACCAAAACGCCCACGACCGGATATAACCTTTCGGTCGGTTTTATGCGGGCGATAAAAGATGCCGCGGCCCTGCTTGGTATTCCCGTCAAGGAGTTATTAGGCAGTACCGGTGTTGTCCGTTATTCCACGACCATCGCGATAAATACGCTTCTCCAGCGGACCGGACCCAGGTTAGCGCTGATTACCACGGAGGGCTTTGAGGATATTGTAGCCATTGGCAAGGGAGCTTCTTGGTCGGACCAGCTTACCTTTCGTGAAATCAGGAACCTGGCTCGCATCGTCAAGCCGGAACCTGTTATATCCCGGGAAATGACAATTGGCGTTAAAGAAAGGGTCAACTCACGGGGGGAAATAGCCAGGCCCCTGGACGAAGAAGATTTTCTGGAAAAACTGCAATATCTCATAGATAAAGGAGCCAGGGGATTCGTTGTCAGCCTGTTATTTTCTTATGCTAATCCAGCGCACGAAAAGATCATTGCCGAGATAATCCGTAAAGAATATCCTGATTATTACCTGGGAGCTATGCCGGTGGTGCTTTCTTCCGAGGTGACGCCCAAACAGAACGAATACACACGCACCGTGACCACGATATTAAATGCCTACCTGCATTATTCTATGTGGGAGCAGATTTCCGGCACGGGCGATGAACTCCGCAACTCCGGGTATGATAAGACCATTATGATGGTCCATAATAGCGGTGGCATGGCTGAAGTATTTCGTACTTCGGCTATCCAGACTTTCAACGGGGGTCCGGTGGCCGGTCTAATCGGTGGGGCAAACGTCGGTAAGATGTTGGGCTATGATAACATCGTCGTTAGTGATATGGGGGGTACCAGCTTTGACCTGGGCTTGGTCGTAGCCGGCAGCAGCCGGTTTTACCAGTATCACCCACTCATCGACCGCTGGTGGGTGGATATGACGGTCCTGGAAACGAGGTCTATCGGTGCCGGTGGCGGTTCAATTGCCTGGCTGAATCCTGTTATGGGCAACCGACTGGAAGTAGGGCCTCTGGGAGCCGGTTCCATGCCCGGGCCGGCTTCTTATAATCTAGGTGGCACTGACCCAACCGTTACCGATGCTGATATTGTACTGGGTTATATCAACCCGGACTATTATCATGGTGGCCGTTTGAAGCTGGACAAGGGTAAAGCAGTATCTGCTATCAGGGAAAAAATTGCTAAACCTTTGGGTATTGAAGTGGAAGAAGCGGCGCTGCTCATTAAAAAGATCGTCGATGCCAATATGGGTGATACCATCGCCAAGGAGACTTTCCTTAGGGGTTTTAAGCCCAGCGATTTTATCCTCTTTGCCTTCGGCGGAGCCGGGCCTACTCACTGCTGTTCCTACGGCCCATACGCTGGTATAAATAAAATCGTCGTTTTCCCCTTCTCACCGGTATTCTGCGCCTTTGGCTCCAGTACCATGGATATTCTGCACCTTTATGAACAATCTCTGCGCCTGCCCCTGCTGGCACCGGGGACGATGAAGCCATTTGATGATTATGATGTCTTCAACAACGCTGTAAAAAACCTCCAGGAAAAAGCGACTAAGGATATAACGAATGAAGGCTTCTCCCTCGAGTCCATTAAGTACAGTCTTGAAATAGAGGCCAAGTACGGCGGACAGTTAAATATCCTCCGCTTCATGTCCCCTCTGCTGTTTATCAATAATCCGGACGATGTCAGGGCTATATATCAAGCATTTGAAGATGAGTACTGCCGTGTTTATAGTCGCAGGTCGGCTTATCCCCAGGGCGGCGTGGATATTCTCAATCTGATATTGCACGCTATCGTGGACTACCCCAAACCGAAACTTCCCACTTATCCGCAAGCGAAAGAGATACCCGACCAGGGAGCTGTGAAAGGTAAAAGGGACGCTTATTGGGTTGAATATGGGGAGTTCCGCTCCACACCTATATACGATGCCAAAACTCTAAAACACGGCAATATTATTGATGGCGCTGCCATTATTGAAGCTGAGGATACCACCATCGTGTTGCCCCCGCAATTAAAGCTTTCTGTAGATAAATATCACAATTTCATCTTGGAGAAAATGTAGAGAAGGGAGGGGAATATGAGACCCGACCCGAAAAAATTGCTGGAATGGATAAAACCCAGTCCGCCTACGGATGAAGAACTGGAATGCATGAAATTGCTGCAGCCTGGCGATTATGAAATTTATACGGAGAAACTTAATAACTTCCTGCTGGAGTCCAAGGAGGTCTTCATCAAGCTGGGCGTGAGCAGCATGCTACGCTCCGGGGACGTGGTCACCGGAATATACACCCCGATTGGCGACATGGTGGCCGCCTGGTGCGGGACTTATCTCCACGCGGTGGTAGGCCAGCTTCCGATTAAATACGTCGCCGAGACCTGGTTAAATGAGCCCACGGTTGGATGCAAAGATGGCGACATTTTTTACTGTTCCGACCCCCTTTACGGTGGTATACACAACTGCGACCAGATTGTCGTCATGCCTGTTTTTAATGACGGCGAGCTTATTGCCTGGACGAATGCGGCAGTACATCAGCCGGAAACAGGCGCCTGCGAGCCGGGCGGGATGCCGCTTACGGCCAAGACACGGCACGATGAAGGAATGCTCCTGTCGCCAATCAAGATAGGTGAGAATTTCAAATTCCGCGAAGACCTGGTAGAGATGTGCGTTAACCTGATATCACGGGCGCCGCGTATGCAGGCGATTGACATGAGAGCCCGGTTAAGTGCCGCGGACCGCTTACGAGGTCGACTTGTAGCGCTGGCTCAAGAGAAGGGTAATGACTTTGTCAAGGGTCTCTTCCGTCGTATTATCATTGAGGCGGATGAAGGCACCCGTCGGCGTATCAGTGAATGGAATGACGGTTATTACCGTGGTGTCACCTTCGTGGATATCGTCGGTGAGAAACATCGTTTGGTACGTAATTATCTTTCTCTACATAAGGAAGGCGACCGACTTATCTGGGACTTTACAGGCACTTCCCCTGAAACCGATAGCCCCCAGCACTGCATGCCTCATGCTTTAGCGGCTAATATTGCCATACATCTCATGTCCTACTCTTTCCACGACCTGCCTGTTTCAGCTGGCATTTTCGGGCCTATGGAGTGGATTGTTCCCGAAGGGTGCATGTTCAATCCAAACTTTGAGGCTGCCCAGAGCAACGCCGCCCCTTCCTGCCATGGTGCTATGACCTTAGGCAACATCTGTATGAGTAAGCTGATGTTCGATAGCCCCCAGCGCGAACTGGTAGCTGCTGCCACTGGTAATACCGGCGTCGGTGTACTTATCTCCGGGACCAATCAGTGGGGCGTGCCTGTTTCGGATTATCTTGCCTTCGGACTTAATACCGAAGGACACGGCGCCAGATTAGATATGGATGGTGTCGATGCCTATGGTTTCTCCCACTGTCCTACGGGTCGAGCACCGGACGTAGAAGATATAGAAAACGAATTCCAGTTCTTCAACCTTGCTGCCAAGCTCAGCCGGGATAGCGGAGGTTTCGGCAAATACCGCGGTGGCGCAGGCACGGAATCAATTTATGTAGTAAATTATGTTGATTACGCCCTTTATAATAGCCATGTTAAAGGCAGTAAAATACGCAACTGTATGGGTCTTTTCGGTGGCTATCCGCCTCCCACCCTGCCCGGCATCGAGGTCAAGAACACCAACATCTGGGAAAAGCTGAAAAGGGGCGATAAAGACATTCCCACGGGCGCTATGCAGTTGATTTCAGAAAGGGCTATCAAGGGTGATTATGAGATAAGCAGCATATTTAAGAAGGTCCATGTCATGAAAAATGGTGATATATGGGTCGTTTTCAGCGGTGGCGGTGGCGGTTATGGTGATGTGCTGGAGAGAGAACCCGAAATGGTTATGGATGATTTGAAGAAGGAAGTTATTTCTCACTGGACGGCAGAAAACATATATCATGTAGCATATAACCACGAGACCCTTGAGATTGATGATGAAAAAACAAAGCAGCTCCGTCAGAAGGAGAGGCAAGACAGGATATCCCGCGGTATGACCTGGGATGCTTTTCAGAAGGAATGGTCACAGCTTCGTCCTCCCGAGGAGATTTTGGAATATTACGGGTCGTGGCCGGACGGCAAGAAGAATAGAGAAATTATTAGGATGTAATCGCTCCAGGGATTGAGAAAATTAAGAAATGATAACTCCCAAGAGACTTGTCAGAGGGGCCTTTGAATCGGCGGATTTACCGCGGTTGCCCTTCATTCCCTGGATATTTACCCATGCTGCCAGGTTGGAACAAATACCGATTCAAAAAATATACGCCGAG
>Ga0315550_1001311_pt1 | contig 15402 bp, 13 predicted proteins | sample SalMarSW160190MG_2_FD_203100 | JGI IMG/M metagenome (GOLD analysis project Ga0315550, IMG submission 203100) | Salt marsh sediment microbial communities from the Plum Island Ecosystem LTER, Massachusetts, United States - Salt Marsh Sediment SW1601-90 ... | reverse complement strand
GCCGATTATCGCTGTACGGGTGAGTGATGCGCTTTCCACGGAGCTTGATTTTATCTCCTTTCCGCAGGAATCTGGGAAAGGAAAAGAGATGCGTGATTGGATCGTCGATACTGTGGCCATTTTGGACCTGCAGAAGATGAGAAATGGGGTTAGGAAGTGGCGTAGCCGCTTCGCGGCCGATCCTTGGCGGGATACATCCCCCCGGGATACATCCCCCCGGGATACATCCCCCCGGGACTGGATATCAAACAGTAACTTGTTCGAAGTTACTTAGAAGAGGCATACGTCCTTGACAGGATGTATCCCTGAGGGACCGAATATCGTAAAGTAACTTCGTGAGAAGTTACTATGAAGCGGCAGGGGTATACCCGTATTGAATCGATCTGAAAGATTTTTTTGATTAACCGGGGCCTGAAAAAGGTTTTTTGCTTTGGTATGGTGTGAAAGGTGTTTTGTTGCATATTGAGCTCCGGAGTACTTTACCGGAGAATACTGTTCGGAGAAACCATATGAACATTGTAGGAGTCATTCCTGCCCGGTACAAATCAACGAGGCTTCCGGGCAAGCCACTTGCCGACATACAGGGCAAACCGATGGTGCAGTGGGTGTACGAGAGTGTTGCCAGGTCAGCGCTGCTTGATGAGGTGGTAGTTGCCACGGACGACCGGCGTGTTATTGATGCGGTTGAAAAATATGGGGGGAGCGCAGTGATGACATCACCGGACCATTCAACCGGTACCGACCGCGTTGCAGAGGTCGCGGGCAGTATGGAAGTCGATATTGTGGTCAATATTCAGGGGGATGAGCCTTTTGTAAACCCGGGTATGATCGATGAGATCGTCGATCCGCTCGTTCATGATGAAAGTATACCCATGTGCACTTCGATGCATGAAATCACCGATGAGGATGATCTGCAAAATCCCAACGTGGTGAAGGTTGTCACTGATGCGGCCGGGTTCGCACTCTACTTTTCCAGATCGCTCATACCGTATCCTCGATACAGTGAAGATTTTCATGCATACGAGCATATAGGAATCTATGCCTACAGGAAGGATTTTCTCATGCAGTTTTCTTCCCTGAGCGCGACAGTTCTGGAAAAAACGGAGGCACTCGAGCAGCTCAGGACGCTGGAACATGGGTTCAGGATAAAGGTGGTTCTCACCGGTGCGGAGTACATCCCGCTCAGCGTGGATACCGAAAAAGATCTCGGGAAGGCGCGTAATTTTGCAAAAAAGATGCGCAGGAAGGAGTGATGAAATGTCAGAGTGGAGTGGTGTGGTTCCCGCCCTCATAACACCGTTGACGGACGGCGGGAGAGAAGTGGATCTTAACGCCTTTAATGATTACTGCAGCTTCATGGCCGGAAAGGGGGTACAGGGAGTTTTTTGCTGCGGTACAACCGGAGAAGGTCCCCTTTTGACGCTTGAGGAGCGAAAGTCGGTTGCCGAAACTGCTGTAAGGGAGCTCAGGGGAAGGGTGAAAGTCATCGTGCAGGCCGGGTGTATCACTACGGAAGAAACGATTGCCCTTGCGAAGCACAGCAGGGAAATCGGCGCCGATGCAGTTGGTGTGGTATTTCCCTACTACTATCGATATGACGATGAGCCTCTCTATACGCATTTCATGCGTGTGGCTGAAGCGGTGCCGGGGTTTCCGCTTTTTATCTATAACATACCGGTGTACACCGGGAACAATATGAGCCGGGCGCTTTTTAAAAGGCTTCTTAAAGAAATCGACAGCCTTGTCGGCCTGAAAAACAGCAACGACGATATGTTTCAGATTATCGACTTAATTCGGATTTCAGGGAAAAAGTGTTCGATCTTCAACGGGAGTGACGGAATCATCCTGCCATCTCTTGCCTGCGGCGCCGGCGGGCTCGTTTCTGGCAATGCATCTGTGTTTCCCGAGCCGTTTGTGGAGATATACAGCGCTTTTGCAGAAGGAGACCTCACCCGGGCACGGAAAATCCAGCAGGATATCGATCGGCTTCGCGGGGTACTTGCCTGCGGGCGGGACAATGCATCCTTCAAGAAGGCGCTCGAATTTCGGGGTATTAAAGCTGGCAGCGTACGGAGGCCCGATCAGGATCTCACGAATGCTGAGTCGAAAAAACTGAAGGAGTCTCTGAAAAAACTTGGTGTTATTTGATGGAATTTCACGTGTGACAGGCGGCAGAACTTTTTTTTGAAGCGAAAATCTTCCGGTTGTTTCATACAAGGAGAAGACAATGACGGTTTTTCTTACTGGCGGATCCGGCAGAATCGGGCAGAACGTGTTGGAAAACCTGCTCGAACGCGGGTACCACGTGCGTGCACTTATACACCGGCATAAGCCCGAGGGGATCTCGCATTCGAACCTTGAGTTTGTGAAGGGTGACATACTCGATCAGGAAGGGTTGAAAAAGGCTGTTGAGGGCTGTGATGCGATCTGTCATCTCGCAGCCGCATGGGACATGTTTCCGCCGGCGGTATACGAGAAGGAGAACAACCAGCTCTTTGAAAGTATTATCAGAGGGACGTATAACCTGCTTGAGGCGTCGTATCAAATGAAAAATTTGAAGGTCTTTCTCTATGCGAGCACGGATGCGGTGTATGCAACGGGCCCGCGGAAATTCAAGGCCCCCATCACCGAGGATACAGAGCTCTTTCCATCGAGATTTTACGCGCTTGCGAAAATAGCCTGTGAATCCCTGTGCCGGAATTACGGAAAGCTGTACGGTATGTCGTGGTTGATCGTGCGTATCTGCTGGTGTCTCGACGAAGAGGAGCTTTTACGCGTATTCGGCTACGAGTTCTGGGAGGACGGTATAGCTGAGGAGGACAGGAAGAGACTGGCGCCGAAGCTCGCGGGAGGAAAGGGTGTTTTTGCCCCGTTATGCAGCAATGGTCAGTCCGCCGTCGACCAGATTGCTGACCCGCATGATATAGCAGACGGGATTACCCTCGGCATCGAGAATTGCGAAACCGCAAAGAACAATATTTACAACATTGCCGGGCCCGGCCCGTTTAAATACCTGGATGTGATCGAAAGGCTTGCGGACGGTCTCGGGGTGGTGTGGGACCGCGCAAGGGTCGAAGGCATCGAGCCCTATGAGCTTCGAAATGACCTGGCCGAGAAGGTGCTCGGTTACAAGCCGAAGTTTACGATGGAGAAGATGATCGATAAGGCAGTCGCAGAAAAACGCACGAAGGCGTAGTACCGGGTTAATCAGACGAGAAGTGTTTGAATAGTGCCTGTGGTGTATGCACCTGGATTTTTTTACAACGATTCTCGCTGATGGAGTATTATTCGCGTGTGCATTGAATAATACATTCAGTTGTACGCATGTCGGTTGATTGTGTATTATATTAATAGTACAGTGCGATTATGCACTGATACACGACAATAGAGGCATCCGTCTATGGGACTCGCTGACAGGGATTATATGAAAAGCGGGTATAACCCGAAGAAGGACAAAAAAGAACAGCCGTCCCTTATCAAACGGTTAAAGTTTTTCCTCTGGCGGATAACGCATTCTCCCCCAAAGACGAAATAGTTATTATCCTTTTATCAGTTTCTTTTGTGAATTTTCCGAATAAAAGTTTTTTCAATCCACCCAGACCCGCTTTTTGTAATTTTTAATAATAATTTCTTTAGAGGGGTAGAGGTCATATATGATTTCGTCCGGATCGAACCAGAGTTTTATCTCCCGTTCAGCCGCCTTGACTGAGTCGCTCGCATGAACGACGTTTTCGAACAGGCCGCTTGTGAGTATACGGCCGTACTGCCCCCTGATTGATTCAGGCTCTGCGAGCTCGGGGTTCGTGTTGCCGCATATCTCTCGTATCTTTTCGATTGCGTCCTTGCCATAGTAAACAAGAGCCATAACCTTATGCCGCTTGTGCAGCACTCCCATTATGTAGTCGATTAGCTCATCGTAGAACGGCTTATCCCTGTGCATAGCGTAGTGCTTGTCGGCGAGCTCCTTCGACACTCGAATAATTTTGGCACCGATGATTTCAAGGCGAGTTTCACTGAAACGGGTGAGTATATTGCCGGTCAGAGATTTTGACAGGCCGTCGGGTTTAATGAGAATGAACGTTTTTGAATTGGGCATAGGGACGCGTTTTTTCCTCTTATATCCTTTTATAATTGTACATTCATACTAGAGGATTTTGTTTTAGTCAAGGTTATATTGTAAAAATTTCAGGAATGCCTACAGTATATTAGATTGGTGCATTGAAAATTATTATTTTACATGAAGGCCTGGAGCAGATATAGTAAAAAAGGGAACTTTCCAGGGATGAATCGGTCTAAATGGATAAAGAGAATATACTGGAAGAAAGTGAAACGGATGCGGATGCCATACGGGATTTTCTCGATGGGAAGCGGAGTGCGTTTGATACACTTGTTATGAAGTATCAGGACAGGGTGTTCAATATTTGCTACAGGATGCTCGGTGATTACGATGAGTCCGATGACTGTGCACAGGATGTCTTTGTCAGGGTATACCGGTCGCTTGGGAAGTTTCGCTTCGAATCGAAGTTTTCCACCTGGCTGTACAGAATTACCGTAAACAGCTGCAAAAACAGGCTTGCATCGGTATCGCACAGGCGCAATCGGAGCATGGTGCGCCTCAACGGAGATCCTGATAGTGAGGTTTCGGGCATCGATATACGGGACAACGGAGCCTCCCCGTCGAATGCGTTTGAAAAAAAGGAGATGAACCGGCTCATTCAAAGTGCCATTCAGTCTCTTCCGGAGGCCCAGCGCATGGTTGTGGTGCTTCGTGATATCGAGGGTCTGCCGTATGATGAAATTTCGAAGCTGAGCGGGTTGAATCCGGGAACCGTAAAGTCGAAACTGGCCCGTGCACGACGGAGACTGAGGGATGCATTGAAGGGGATGGTATAGATGAACTGCAAAAAGGTGCAAAGATATTTGCAGGATTACATCGAGGGCGAGCTCGATCAGGTGACGGCGCAGGGGGTTGCACAGCACCTTCAATCCTGTTCGCGGTGTATAAAAGAGCTTGAATATTTGAAGAAGCATCTCTCATATATGAAGGATCTTGAAACGGTCAGGGCTCCGAAAGATTTTCTGGAACGGGTGCACAGGAGGATCGAAGAAAGCCCTGAGGAGCGAAGGTTTTTTCACACTCTGTTCAGCCCGCTGCGCTTCAAAATACCGCTCGAGCTTTCGGCGGTTGCCGCAATGGTGATTGCGATTATCTTTGTGCTCCAGGTTACCCGGCCGGTGAAGCGTCAGGAACCTGTCGTTGTTGATAAAGAAGTAAACATTACCCGGGCCCAGCCTTATGAAAAACGTGAAAAAGCGAAGGCTGAAAAACTTGAGCATGTGCAAGAAGCGAAGCCGTCTGAATACCCTGCCTCAGAAAGCACCCTGCAGGCAAAAAAAATAAAACCGGCTGAAAAAACTGTTCCTGAAAGCATCTCGCAAACGAAAGAGCTGCAGCCGTCTGAAGGCGCCGCTGCTTTGGAGGAGTCTCCTGCTGAAAGAACGGCCGTTTCATCAGAAAGGCCTTCTGCTCCCGAAAGAAAGGGGGAATCGAAAGCAGGGAGTGCTGAAGCCCTTCCGGAGGAGCCGGCCGGGTCAGGTTCTGTAATGGATTTCACTGTTGTTATGGTGCTGCCGGGGGAGATGAAGGATAAAGAAGAAACTATGAAAAAAACTTCATCAGCAGCTGCCAGGGCGCCTGCGGAATACGACAGGGTGTTGAGCAGCACCCCTGCAGAGGCGCTGGAAGGCGAGGAGGAAACGTACCGGCCGGAACAGGCAGAAAAAGCATCCGAGCGTGAGAAGACTGCGACGGTTTCTAAAATTAAGGGCGAAAAATCAACCGGTATACAGGCAGAAAAAGCAGAAGCAACCGAAAATCCTGCGCTCGAGAAGGCGGCAGAGTACGTTGTCGGCCTGGTTCAGTCTGAAGGCGGTGTACTCGTGGCGAAGAGCTTTCCGAATATTCCCGGTCAACCCTTCGTGGTAACGGCTGACATTCCCGGCTCCCATATCAATAGTTTCTTCGATCAGCTCGGCAGCTACGGTAAGATACAGGTTCCACCAAATGATGAAGCGGAAAAAAAGGCCATCACGGTTCGCATACGGATAGAGATCAGACTGCCCGTACGATAGAACTATCCAATCGCTTTTGTAATGTTTGCATAGGTGTTGCCGTGTACGTGATAAGATGCCCGGCACATGCCGATAAATTCCAAGGTTTATAAACAGGCACGCACGAGGAAGGACAGGTTCTTCGGATGAAAATGGGTATAAAAAGGGCCCGGCTCGATCAGCCGGACCCTATTGTATCGGGGTCCCTGTTGCTTCAGGGCAGAGCGATAATTGCCTGGGCATACAGCGCGAAGGCGCCTGAAAACTGGTCGAGAACGACGTCCAGTGTTGCGTTTTTCGAAAGGAAGAAGTTCAGGGCAAACTGGTAGTCGCTCGTGAAAGACCAGACGGTTGTAAAGCTTTTTGACGTGTAGCTGTCGCCTGCGGTTGTGGTGGTTGTACCCGTGACCGTTCCTGTTCCGTCTGCGGTCTGCACGGTGGTCTGGGTTGTGGTCGACTTGTCCTTGACCGTGCGCGCTGTGAAGGAAACGCCGAGCTCGTTGCCGAACGTTATTCCTATCGGCCACCGTTCCGGTTTGAACCGCAGCGCAGAGGGAAGGGTTATCGAATCGACGATATCGGAGTTTCCGCCGTCATCGTTGTTGCTGTAGGTTGTCGTGGTGGTAGCAACCAGGTCTCCCGCATCCGTGTACACGCCGTTTCCGGTAAGGTCCGATTTAACGACGGATACCGATTCTTTGCTGTATGTGCTGACAGGCGGGGTATACGCAATACCTACCTGTAATTTCGGAGCAATGCCGAGTGTCAGCGGTGCACCGATATCCCAGTATAAGTAATGCTGGGCCGAAACATTGACATCGTATCCGGTTGTTCCGTCCCGTTTTGTTGTGGTGCTCTGGTCTGTCATACTGCCGTTGTTCACCGGTGTGAGAGGAGCACCGCTACCGGCATAGTCATAGTCCTGTGTTGCAAACACCATTTCGTAGGTGTCGGCCTTGTTTTTCATGAATCCACCGTTTACACCGAGCTCCAACCGGTTGTTCGCATGATTCCCGAGAAGAGGTGCGAAGGTCAGGATTATGTCTGCGTCTATGTCGGTATACCCGGTTTTATCGGTTGTCGAGTTTGCAACAACGACACCGTTGAACGATCCTGCACCGGGCTGCTGGGGAGCGGTGAACTCTTGTTCTCCGTTTGTAACGGACTGGTCTCTGCTGTTGAACGCGGCGGTGAAAGCTGCGGTCATCTTGATGCCGAAAAGCTCGGTGTATACCGGTACCTGCAGGTAAATGGTCGAGTCGGTATCCGGCATGCTGTTGGTGATCGTGCGTGAGTAGTCCGCAATCGGTGATGGAGCAACCGTACCGGCAGTCGGATCGTAGTAGTAGGTGTCGGTGATCGTTCTGTTGGCGTCCGCCCACGTATTGATGGCGGCACCGGACGCGTTTTGTTCATAGTCCCAGCGCACACCGAGACCGGTATTGACAAACCCCAGTCCGATCAGAAACTGTCCGCCGAGGGCCGTATTCCAGGCCTCAAGACGATCGTACTGGTTGTCCGTCTCCTGCGTCACCCACTTGTAGTTCGTGGTTGTCGTTCCGACTGTTACCGGCTTTGTGGCAGTGGAGGGGGTAATGCCGTTGCTTCTGGTCGAACTGGTAGTATCGACCAGGATGTCGGATAATCCCGACCAGGGCATCGATCCCGCATGGTAGTAGCCTAACCGGAGCGGTACCATGGTAAACGAGTAGGTGTTGGGGAGCTCGGAGAAGTTTGTCAGCCCGCCAAAGAAGTAGTTTTGCTCGAGCGTCGAAAAAGTGGGCACCGGCTTTGCGTCGGTCGGGTTGAACGCGGCATCGAACGCATTTTCAAAAAGCCCGAAACTTGTCTGCGACTGCAGGGATTGATACTGCGTCTGCGACCACGCTAATGCGGGCAGAAACAGAATAATCATCCCCATGAAAATCCAGGTTGTAATCCATGTCTTTTTCATTGTTTGCCTCCTGTGATTTTGATATGCCTCTGATACCTGTTGAAAGCAAAAAGGTGAAAAAAATATGATGCACCCGGATGTGCCGGATTATTTTAATTATAACGTATGAACGGGCTGATTTCAATAATAATTTAAAAACATTACAGAAAGAGGAGTGCACTTGTTGGTATTCAGCCGCTCTTGGGCATACTCTATGAATAGATAAGTATTATGCCCCCTAACTTCGGCTGCTATGACGGCGTGCTACGCTTTTTGGTGAACAGGAATCTTATTATTCGGTCTCTGACCGCTTCAGGCAGGAGGTCGAACACGATATGCGCTTTTTGCCCTCCCCCGGAGAGCCGAACAATCTCCCCCGTCACGTGTATCCGCGGTCGAGGCTTCTGTCCGGATACCCCCCGCTGTACCTGCATAAAAAAGTAGAGCTCGAGCCTATCGCCTGTTTTAAAACGCCCGTCAGTATTACTGAGGCTTGCGCCGCCTCCGCCGAGATCGGTGCACATCGTTCGCACCGGATTTGTATTTTCACCTTCACGCCGCACATATACCGGGAGGCTGATTTTCCGACGGTAAAACTTTCTCCGCTGAATTCGTCGGATGTTTTCAGAATGTGCGATCAGCAGAACCCCTTTTTCTATCTTTATGATGCGGCTTGCAAACGTGAACAGCCCGGCCTGGTTCTGGAAGTACACCTGCACCGTTTTTCCCGTACTGAAGCCCTGGTTTTCGACTGCGATGTACAGGGCTCTTGTATCGGAGTTAAGCACAATGCCCGGAACTCGGCGTCTTGATTTTTTATCGAAAAGAAGAACGGGCCGGTCTTCTGCAAGCTCCACGCTCGAGTGCACCGGGCGCTCAGGGTTGCCTGCTTCAAAACCCAGTTTCAGCCGGAGCCCTGTGACGAGCGAGGAAGAGACGGGCTTCTCTTTCCTGAGCTTTTCCACGCAACTGTTAAAAACTGCCTGGCTGTCGAACAAGAGGTGCTTCCGCTCGGGTGATTCGATGAATTTTGCCATCTTTTCGAGAAGCTCTGTCTCGAGACTGTTCAATGCCTTTTTCTTGGATAAGCGGGAAAAAAGCTCCTGTGCCTGAAGCGCAGTTGCGATAGCCCGTTTTTTTGCCTGGTATCGGGATATAAAGATGAAGAATGCGAATATTCCGGCTACAAGGACGATGAAGAGTGCAATTTCAGCGGGTGTTTTAACGAAGCCCTGCGAAATTTGGTTTAAGAGAAATGAGAGTTTTTCCTCGTTCAAAACGATCATAAGGAATCTCCTGCGCTATTCTTCATAATACCGTTTTTCGCAGAATATACACAGTGAAAAAAAAGGGAACTTTTACGCCGGGAAAAGGTCTAATCCTGTGAATCCAGCATGACGGAGGTGAATTATGAAGAGATTATTGATCAGTGCAGCGATTATCTTTTTTACGGTGACTGCAGGAGCGATATGTGCATTTTCAGACGGCCTGCTCATCGTCGAGCCCGTTACAATTGAACAAGCGAGACCGGTGCCGCTTTCCGTCGAGTATCACCGGGTGAGTGTTGAAATCGAAGGCGGGATAGCCAGGACAAAGATAGACCAGGTTTTCAAAAACGAGTACGATACGGATCTTGAAGGCACCTACATATTCCCGCTTCCAGAGGCAGCGGCGATCAGTGATTTTTCGCTGTACATCGACGGCAGGCGGACATCCGGAGAAATGCTCAAAAGCAGTGAGGCCCGCCGCATATACGAAGATATTGTTCGGAGAATGAAAGATCCGGGTCTGCTTGAATACGCCGGCAGAAATATGTTCAGGGCGAAAGTCTACCCTATTCCTGCACACGGCAGAAGGAGGATCGAGCTCGTGTACACCCAGCCTCTGGAGTATGATGCAGGGGTATACCGGTACGTGTATCCGCTGAACACGGAAAAGTACTCACCCATGCCGCTCGAAGAAGTGAGTGTTTCAGCTCACATTGAGTCGAACATTCCCATAAAGAGTGTTTACTCTCCGAGCCACGATATCGACGTCAGTCTTAAACAATACAGCGCCGATGCCGGCTTCGAAGAAAAAAATGTAAAGCCGGACCGGAACTTCATACTGTACTACTCCGTATCACGTGATGATGTCGGGATGAATATCCTAACATACCGTGAGGCCGGAGAGCCGGGATATTTTTCAATGCTGCTCAGCCCGGGTATTTTAGAGCGAACCAGCGCACGCAAGGATATTGTTTTTGTGGTCGATACTTCCGGCAGTATGCGGGGTAAAAAGCTCAGCCAGGTGAAAAGTGCGCTTTTATACTGCCTTGGAAGCCTCAACAGAGGAGACCGATTCAACATAGTGCAATTTGCAACTGTAACGCGAACCCTGGCGCCTTCCCCGGTTTCTGCCGACAGGGGAAACATTCAAAAAGCCCGTAGTTTTGTAGAGGGTCTCAGCGCGCGGGGAGGAACGAACATACACGAGGCCCTGCTCCGGTCGATGCGTATGCTCAGCGACACCGACAGGCCGAGGATGGTCGTTTTTCTCACTGACGGGGAGCCGACCGTCGGTGAAACAGATGAAGGTGCAATTTCCCGTAATGTCCTCTCAGCCAACCATGCGAAAGTGAGGCTTTTCGTTTTCGGAGTAGGAGACGATGTGAATACCCATCTTCTGGACAGAATTGCGGAGCAAAACAGGGGATTTGCGGATTATTTCAGGCCAGGAGAAAACATCACATCCGGCGTGTCGGCGTTTTATCGAAAGGTGAGCGAACCCGTTTTGTCGGATGTTACACTTGATTTCGGGCGAATACAGGTGCGTGATATATATCCGCTTGTGCTTCCCGATATCTTCAACGGCACCCAGCTCGTCCTGTTCGGCAGGTACGAGGGTACGGGGAGCAGTTCAATCATCCTCAAGGGAACAGTCGAGGGCAAGTCAAAACGGTTCGTATTTGAAGGCCGTTTTCCGGAAGAAAATGAAAAGAACGATTTCATACCGGGGCTATGGGCAATGCGGAAGATCGGGTATCTCATGAACGAGATACGGCTGAACGGGGAAAAGAGGGAGCTTGTCGATGAGATAGTACTTTTAAGCAAGGAGTATGGCATACTGACGCCCTACACATCATATCTGATTCTTGAAAACGAGACGGATTATGAGCGGTGGGGTATCAGTGATGCAGCTGCTCCGGAAATGAGATCGAAGGGGAAAGCCTACAGCGGGGCGATGGAAAAAAAGGTGGGATCGGAATCCGTGTCAAGCGCTCTTGATATAAAAGCAATGAAAGAGAGCAAGACCGAATCGGCTCCGGCACCGGAGACGGTGAAGCGTGTGGCGGGGAAAACCTTCTACTTCAAAGACGGCGCCTGGATCGATGCAGATTACAGGGACACGATGCGGGTACAGAGCGTGAAGCTTTTCAGCAATAAGTATTTCGATCTGCTGCGCCGAAATCCCGAATTAGGGAAGTACTTCGCGGTTGGGAAGAACGTCACGATTGTCTTTGATTCAGAGTGCTATCGGATAGGTGAATAACAGGGGAATACCAGACTTGAAGGAGGATGGCATGAAGAGGAGAAATGAGATTACACAGCTATCCCTGCGTCGCAGGGTAAATCACGTCAGGGTCAGGTACAACACACATGAGCAAATAGGACGCGGGAGCCGCCCACGAGATTGTGGTAAGAGCCCTAAGGTGGCAATGGACAGAAGATTCGCACAAAAGAATGAAGGACAGCACAAACAAAAAAAACATTCAATTTCAAAAAACATCAGGGGGTGCAGCATGAAAGCGAACAGGATTAAAGGCATTACAGTAGCGGTGGTTGTGTTCGTTCTGGCGTCGGCCGGGGTGAAAGGGGCCTTTGCAGCGCCGCAGCCGAAGGTGGAGGTCGTTTTCTGTCTTGATACGACCGGTTCCATGAGCGGGCTCATTGAAGGCGCAAAACAGAAGATCTGGAGTATCGCCAATCAGATCGTGCGGGGGAATCCCGCTCCTGAACTGAGCATCGGGCTGGTTGGGTACCGTGATTACGGTGATGCGTACATTACGAGGGTTTTCGAGCTCAGCAATGATCTCGATGCCGTATTCGACGATCTCATGTCCTTCAGGGCGGACGGCGGCGGGGATACGCCTGAACACGTAAACAGAGCGCTGTACGATGCGGTGTACAGGATACGATGGGATAAGAGCCCTGATACATTGAAACTCATATTCCTGGTTGGAGACTGTCCGCCACACACGGATTACCATGACGGGTACGAATACAGGGATATCTGCAGGGACGCGGTGAGGAAGGACATTATAATAAACTCTGTTCAATGCGGTGACTATGCCGAGACGGTACGCTACTGGCGAGACATTGCGAAGCGGGGTGAGGGAAAGTATGCACAGATTCCGCAGGAAGGAGGCATGCAGATTATAGAAACACCCTATGATGAAGAGCTCTCCCGCCTGAACCTGCTGCTGGAAGATACCGTGGTGGCATACGGTTCTGCCGAAGAGAAGGCGAAGTCGGCCAAACGGAAGGAAAAGGTGTCGGCATTGGCCCCCTCTGTTGCGGCTGAACGAGCGGCCTATAAATCAGTGGAATCTGAAATCGGTGCATACGACCTGATAGATGCGGTAAAAAGCGGGAGCGTTGATTTGGGATCGGTGAAAGATTCGCTGCTTCCGGAAGAGATGAAGGGAATGAGTAAAGGAGAAAAAGAAGCATTTCTCGCTCAAAAGGAACAGGAGCGGCGGGAAATAAAAGGCAATATACAACGACTGAACGAGAAGAGGGAGCGCTTTATTGCAGATGCGGTTGAAGAAGGCAATCGAGATTCTTTCGACGAGGTTGTTGCAGGGTTTATTGCCGATCAGGCTGCAATGAAAGGGATTTTGTATTAACAGCCTTCAAAGGGGGCTTGTCTCCGAGGGGGGGGTGACCCCCCTCTTTTTTATGCGCCGGCATAGTGTGCACCCAATCTTAGGTTTAGGTCCTCCACGGGCACCACAGGCTGCGGTGGATTGTAAGCACAGGACCAAATCAAGTGACTTCAAATATGTTATCTGTGATACTTTGCCGCGGAACGACTTATCCCGCCAGGGACATTCCTTCGGAGGATTCTCCCTAGAGGGGTTCTCCCTAGAGGGATTCATGTCGCCTTTAAGTTTGAAAGTTTACTTGCCTATGGTTTTACCCATTGGAATCCTGGTTATTTGTACCAAGGGCACAGGTACCAGAATTTTATCATCAATTGATATCTAATATTACAATTGTCTGTCATTGCATTCTATAGGTAAAAACCATCAGGCAAGTGTCTGTTTGAACTTTACGATTGAAAGTTCACTTGCCTATGTTTATACTGACAAACTGAATGAAAATGATTAAATTTTTGTCTGTATACAGTATCTTTCAGGTTGTCCTTACACCGGGGAGGAAAAAAGGGAATCATGGACCGGATATATCTCGACAATAACGCAACGACCATAGTGGATCCACTCGTTAAAGATGCGATGGACCCTTTTTTTACGAAGATGTACGGGAACCCGAACTCGCTTCATAGTTTCGGTACTGAAGTGCACCCGTTCATGCGGCTCGCGTTCGACCGCCTGTACAGCGGTACACATGCGCGTGATGAAGACGACATCATCATGACAAGCTGTGCAACCGAGGGAAACAATACGGTTGTAAAGGGGGTATTTTACGAGCTCATACGCACGGGCAAGAAACAGGAAATCGTTACGACGCAGGTCGAGCATCCCTGCGTAATCAATTCATGCAGGTTTCTCGAGAGCCTCGGTGTTACTGTGCACTATTTACCGGTCAACGGCGACGGTATTGTCGATGCGGATATTCTTCGCGAATACATACATCCGGATAAAACCGCCCTCGTTTCGATCATGTGGGCAAACAATGAAACCGGACTGATCTTTCCGGTTAAGGATATCGCCGGGTTATGCAGAGAAAACGGCATCCTGTTTCATACCGATGCGGTTCAGGCAATCGGCAAGGTAAAGGTCGATGTACAGGAAGTGCCTGTTGATTTCCTGACATTCAGTGCCCACAAGTTTCACGGTCCGAAGGGGGTCGGAGGCCTTTTTATCAGAAAAGGGGTGTCGCTACCGCCCTTTTTTCACGGAGGAGAACAGATGGGGGGAAAACGTGCGGGTACGATAAACACTTCCGGGCTTATCGGAATGGGACTCGCTATGGAGCTTGCGGTTCAGAACCTCGATTACGAACAAAAGGAGGTGCGGCGCCTCCGCGACAGGCTGGAGGATGGGATTGCCGTGATTAAGGATACCCATATTATCGGAATCAGAGATATGAGAACCCCCAACACCATTCTCGTGAGTGTAAAAGGTGTCGAGGGAGAGGCGCTCATATGGGATTTGAACCGAAACGGGGTTGCAGCATCGACGGGCAGCGCCTGCGCATCCGAATCTCTGGAGCCGAATCCAACATTCGTCGCCATGAATATTGATGATGAGCTGGCTCATACCGGCATCCGGCTGAGCCTTTCCCGGTTTTCAACCGAGGAGGAGATCGACCAGACGATCGACATTTTTAAAAAATCCGTTGAACGGCTGCGGTCAATTTCAATGAGCAGCACGGAATGAGTTTTTTGTTTTTTATTATTCTTTTGAGGGTTACGTGTAATGGCAAAGACAGATTTAATCGGAGGATCTCTCTGGGAGCAGTACTCGCAGAAGGTAAACGACAGGATGACCAACCCCAGACATATGGGGGAGATAACCCATGAGGAAGCACAGAAGATGGGGGCCAGGCTCATCGTCGCCGATTACGGGGCAGAGGTATGCGGCGATGCTATACGCCTGTACTGGGCGGTTGATGAAAAGAACGAGAAGATTCTTTCCGCAAAATACAAAACATTCGGGTGCGGCACGGCTATCGCGTCGAGCGATGTAATGGCTGAAATGTGCATCGGGAAAACGGTGGACGAAGCACTGAAGATTACGAACCTCGATGTCGAGATGGCTCTCAGGGATGATAAGGACACAGAGGCGATCCCTCCTCAGAAGATGCACTGCAGCGTCATGGCATACGACGTAATTAAAAAAGCGGCTTCGATATTCAAGAATGTCGATATGACGGTGCTTGAAGATGAAGAGATCGTATGCGAGTGCGCTCGTGTGTCGCTCAGAACAATCAAGGATGTTATTCGTATCAACGACCTGAAAACGGTCGAAGAAATAACGCAGTACACCAAGGCGGGAGCGTTCTGCAAGTCGTGTATACGGCCCGGGGGCCATGAAAAGAGACGACATTACCTCGTGGACATACTGAAGGAGGCGCGCGCTGAGATGGAAAATGAGAAGAAAACCATGTTCATGGAAACCAGAGATTTCAAAT
>Ga0315550_1001310_pt1 | contig 15404 bp, 18 predicted proteins | sample SalMarSW160190MG_2_FD_203100 | JGI IMG/M metagenome (GOLD analysis project Ga0315550, IMG submission 203100) | Salt marsh sediment microbial communities from the Plum Island Ecosystem LTER, Massachusetts, United States - Salt Marsh Sediment SW1601-90 ... | reverse complement strand
GCTATGACGACGAGGATAGCGCTACCCGCTACCTGGTCGAGCGTGATCGCTACGTCGAGTCGGAGCTGCCCGAGTACGAAGCTCGCATCGCCGAGCAGCGTGGCCTGGCCGAGCAAGAGCTGGTCGAGAACTTTGTCCACCGGTTGCGCGAGCAGATCGAGGATGCCCGCCAGCAGTTGGCTTACCTCAACACCACCCTGGCCGAGCTGCGGTTCGGAGGCGAGCGGTTCGAGTTCATCTCCAAGCCCGAACCCACGCTGCGCCAGGTCTATGACATGATTATGGACAGCCAAAATATTCTGGGCGAGTCGCTGTTCGAGTCCGATTTTGGCCAGCGCCACCAGCAAGGATGGGACCTGCTCTTCGAGCGATTGACTGCCGCCCCGGGGGAAGAGCTGGCACCCGAATTGCGTGAATTGCAGGACTATCGCAACTACTTGTGCTACGATATCCGCATCCACTACCCTAACGGCGATCGGGCGTTGCTCAGCCAGATCAAGGCCAAGAAATCTGGTGGCGAGACGACGACCCCGTTCTACGTCGCCATGGCCGCCTCCTTCGCCCAGGCATATCGGCTCAATCAGTCACGTCCTTCGGATACCATCCGCCTGGCTCTGTTCGACGAGGCCTTTGGCAAAATGGACACGGCTCGCACGGCCAGTGCTTTGCAGTTCATGGTCGATAGCAAGCTGCAAGTCCTGCTGGCGACGCCGCCGGATAAGGCCGCCGGTTTGCTGCCCCACGTGGATTCTGTTCGCACTGTCGTCCGCAAAGAGAACCAGGCCTTTGTCATCGAGATCGACAAGGCACAGATGATGCAGGAACTGGAAGCGTAAAGCGCGGCTCATGGCTATCTCCTTTGTGCCCACCCTCGACGTCGCTGCCATCATCCACATCCTGCTCGACGTTTTTGAGCGCCGCGACAGCGCGCCCCGGCAGGTTGTTCGTGTCAACGTGGACGACGTTGCCGTTACGCTGCCGGGCTACTTTAGCCAGACCGATCCTGTTCCTCGCGCCACGGCTAACGAGCAGATGGACGAGTTGGAAAAGCATGACTTGGTCCGCTTGACCTGGCAAGCGGGGCAACGAGGTCACTTGCTTCAAGCGGTGATGCTGAAGCCGGAGCGGGTTGAGCGCCTTTATACTCTGGTAGCGCGCGAATCTCTGGATAGACGACGCGAGCGTTTGCGCACGCTGCTCCTCGGGGACCGCTCTCGGTTCGACGATTGGCGCAGGCGAGCTGTGGATCGCTGTCTCGACCGGCTCAAGATGGGTAAGTCGCCTGCCCCGTTCAATCTCGATGATGATGACTGGAATCGAGACCTTCTGGCGGCTCTTTTAGCACTTCCCGCCAATACATCCGAAATGGACATCAGTGAAATCCCGTATCGTGTTTTCAGCGTCCGGGTGTTCAACGACAGCAAGCGGTTTGACGTACTCAAGGGGCCTGTCGCGCGACTGGCCCGCCGGCATAATCCCGAGTGGCGGGCATTATCCAACCAGGAGGCTCTACGTGAGTTGGGCCTGGTTGCCAATCCAGACCATCTCTATCTCTATGGTCCCTGGCAGTTGGTGGACGAGCAGGGACAGGCTCTCTCGCTTTCCGAGTTTTACCCATCGGTGGGGATTTCCACAGCATTGGCCGGGCGCGTGAAACGAGTACGTGTAGCTGCTGCCCGCGTGGTTTGCATAGAGAACCTGACGTCGTTCTACGAGTTGATACGCTACGAAGGCAAGAGATTGGCGGCACTATGCCTTTTGGGCAACCCATCCCCTGCCAGCCGCCATCTGCTGCGTTGCCTGGTCGAGGAGTTACCCGTAGATATCCCCCTGCTTCTGTGGGCCGATATCGACTATGGTGGACTCAGCATTCTATCCCAGTTACGGACGCAGGTTTCGCCTTGCTTCAAGCCATACCGGATGGACTGCGATACGTTGGATGCGCACATCCGATGGGCACATCCTTTATCCGCCGGTGACAAACGTAATCTGACTCGTCTGAAACGCCATCCTCTTCTGTCCGATATGGCGACCTTGATTGATCATATGCTTTTGAGAGACGGCAAACTGGAACAAGAAGCAGTTGTGGTCGAATAGACAACCACCAAAACGCGCGGCCGCCAAGATAGGGTGGAATTTGCTCCACAGTGTTTGCGTAGACAGGTAGGGTTTTCTCTCTGTATATCTTGACATCCACCTTACTTCGGGGCATAATGACATCAGTGAAGTTTGATAGAAACAGTCATGGGGGGAGCGATGAGTGAGATCATCTTTCTTGTAGAACCAGATCCCGAAGGGGGGTACACGGCTCGGGCATTGGGATACTCGATATTCACCGAGGCTGATACCTGGGACGAGTTGAAGCTGGCCGTCCAAGATGCCATACGATGCCACTTTTTGGAGGACGAGCGACCGGCTATGGTACGCCTGCACGTGGTTCAGGATGAGGTCGTACCCGTATGAGGCTACCACGAGATTTGGGTGGAGAAAAGCTGGCCAAACTGCTGAGGCTGTACGGCTACAAAGTCACCCGGCAAACCGGCAGTCACAGGCGCCTCACGACACAGCAAGGCGGCGAGCACCACGTGACCATTCCTCGCCATTCACCGCTCCGAGTTGGTACGTTGAACGCCATTCTCAAGGACGTGGCACAGCATCTAGAGCTGGATCGGGACGAATTGTTAGCGGAGTTGATCGAGCACTAGCTCAAATGATGTCGGCGACGCCAAACGCATAGAACGTCACCTGTATAGATCAACCGACCGGCCCAGAGATTGTCTCCGGACCGGTTTATTGTGTTGGCTATTATTCCATCCATGGGGTCTGGCAGAAAGGTGGTGTGGCAGTCCCGTCTCAAGATGGCGAGCTGGGATTCGAACTGACGACTTGGAGGTCAGTTCATAGCAATTCCCTAAATCGGGTAGGAGGGGGCCTCACGGCCCCCGTCCTCCCACACCACAGTGCGTACGGGTCCGTACACGGCGGTTTCTTCTACAGTTTTAACGCAGCATATCTCTCGGAAAGGCTTACGACGCCAAGAGTCTTGAACCAGGCTTTACTCATCGCTTGATGTGCTTGCGGGCAACCGGACATCCGCCACCACCCACACCCCGAGCCAGCCAGCTTCCGGGCGCTCCACTTGGGAACCCCCAGACTGTACAAGAAGGCGTAGATGGTTCTGCGCCATTTACATTGCTTGAGCCGAACACATCGCAGTTTCCGCCGTATCCACTCGTCCAGACGTTGCAAGTGAGTCTTGCACGCCGCGTTTGCGGCGCGTGATGGCTCGGATGCGCTGCTTGACCCGCTTCAGGCTGTGTGGCGCGATGCCCAATCGTCCATCTCGTAACAGGCGATAGCCAAGAAACTGCCGCTTTTCCACGTAGGCCACTGCGCTTTTCTTGCGGTTCACCCGCAAGCGTAGTCCTTCCTCCAGAAAGCGCGTCACCGAGTCCATTACCCGTTCCCCTGCCGCTTGCGTCCACACGTAGATGTTGCAGTCGTCCGCATACCGGCAAAAGCGGTGCCCCCGGCATTCCAGTTCCTTGTCCAGGTCATCCAGTAGTAGATTCGCCAACAACGGTGATAAGGGACCTCCTTGCGGTGTCCCCTCGTGGCGCGCTACTTTTACCCCATCGCGCATCATCCCCGCCTCTAGGAAGCGTCATACGATGTGCAACAGTCGCTTGTCCGCCACGTGGCGCGCTAGTCGGGACATTAGTACGTCGTGGTTCACTCGGTCAAAGAACTTTTCCAAGTCGATGTCCACCACCACGCGCCCTTCTGCTACGTACTCCGCTGCTTGCTGCACCGCTTGATGTGCGCTGCGCCCGCGCCGGAATCCGTAGCTCGATTCTGAGAACGTCGGCTCCAGTATCCCTTCTAGCACTTGTAGGATCGCCTGTTGCACCAAGCGGTCTACCACCGTCGGTATCCCTAATTGGCGTTTCCCCCCACTCGGCTTGGCTATCTCCACCCCAAGCACTGCTTGTGGTTCGTAGCTCCCGTCCAGTAGTGAGTCCACCAATTCTGCTTTGTGCTCCTGAATCCAGCCATACAGTTCCTTCACCGTCATGCCATCTACTCCCGGTGCCCCTTTGTTCCCCTTCACTCGCTTGTACGCCCGGTTCAGGTTCTCTCGTTCACCTATCCTTTCCATTAGCTTGCTGGTCAAGGCTCGTTCTCGGTTCAACGCCGTGGATGCTTGCTCCTCCTCGCTCGCTGCCGCTTCGGTTCTGCCGTCGCCGCCCGCGCCGTGGCGCACGTCCCCCGTCTCCACTTCAAATAGCTTCAACTGAGTCCTCGTCCCTTGCTGGTGCTCCACATCCATCGAGTTTCTCCGTCTGCTCCTTGCCATAGAAGATTCAGCCCTTCATCTGGGTTTCCCCTCGACTACTATGGCTTCTGCTGACTTCTCTGCACCCTTCCCGCTCTGTTGCCAGCCCGGTAGTCTGGTTCGTCCAGACAGATGCAGAGACCTCCCAGGGTAAGTCGTGTCACTTTCACGCAGCACTTGCCGGATTTACCCCTGTAGTTCCCGTATGACTATTGGGCTTAACAGTATGTTGCCTGCTCCCCCAACTACACAGGCCTTCTATCCGGTTTCTGTTCGTCAAGTCTGCGCTTTGGCTCCCTGTCTTCCGACAGACCGCTTCCTTCAGATTCCACCTCACGGCGGACACCCTTGCTTCACCTAGCGGTTCCGGTCATTACGGCCCGCAAGGGACTCTCACCCTCTAGTTACACGACATGCCTGGCACACAACAAAAAGCAGGCATCCCTGTTGGATGCCTGCTAGATGACCGAGAAAGGATTGGAACTAATAACCTGTGGGTCGTTGGTTCCAATCCTATTTAGGTAGCGGGGCCAGGATTCGAACCTGGGACCTCCGGGTTATGAGCCCGACGAGCTGCCTCTGCTCTACCCCGCAACGCGCGCGCATTATACCTCAATCAGCCGGTTGCGTCAAGCTATCGAATTGACTCATCAAGAATGTTACCCCGAGACTATCGTTGACTCAAGAGTAAATGCGGCGCTCACACACCGGCAGCGCGACCACCTCCACCGGCGGCGAAAGCCCGCCCGCCGCTCTCACAAACGACGCGATATCCACCGCCTGCGAGAGCGGCGGGTAAAAGTCGTCGTGGTGATGGGGGATCACGACACGTGGCCGCAGCCGTTCCACGACGTGGGCAGCGATCCGGCAGATGCGCGAGTGGCCCTGCAAGGGGAACATCAATACATCCGGCGCGCCCAAAGCCGCCAGCCGGGTCAGTTCCTCCTCCGTGCAACCGGCGCTGCCAAAGTGGTGCACCACACGGTCGTTCTCTACCGCCAGCGTAAAGCGCCAAGAGAGCACCTGGCCCGGCGGCCAGTGACGTAAGCGGGACAGCAGCCACATCTGGGCAGGAATCGATGATATGGAACGCAGGAACGTCCTCGCCACCAGGGAAAAGTCGAAACGAACGTGCGCGCTGTGGAAACACCGAGCCCGATAGACGCCCAAGTCGAAAACGTCATCGTCATGAGCCGTGACAAGTTGTGCGTCCGGTACGCCCCGGCAGCGCAGCGCCTCGGCTGCCTCTGCCGAGCAGTACACCTGCGCCCCGGTCTGGCGGGCGATCTGCGGCACATCGGCCGCGTGATCAAAGTGGCCGTGGGAGAGAAAAATCTCATCCGCCTCGGTCACCCCCTCCGGGCCGAAGGGTAGCGCCGGGCGCGCCCACACGTTGCGGCTCAAATACGGGTCGATCAACAAGATCCGCCCGCCGGTCTCGATGCAAAACCCCGCCGTGCCGTACCAGGTAATGAGCAAGCACTCTCCAAACAGAAACGAGCTACAGTTCTTCCGAAGGCAGACTGGCGGGGATTATGCCACTCACCCGGTCGCGCTGCTCCCGATCAAGCGTCACCAAGGCGCTGCCAAAGCGCAGGGCCACGGCGGCGTACACGGCGTCGCTCCCGCGCAGCCGGTGCTGCGCGGCTATATCGGCGGCCTGCCGGGCCAAGGCGTCATCGAGAGGAACCAGGACCAAGTGAGGCAGTTGCCTCAGCGCAGCGGCAAAACGACGGGCCAGATCGGCGTCGCCTCGCCCACGGCTCACAGCGGCGGCTACCTCCGGCAACAGAAGTGTGGGTACGATGACAGGAATACTCTTATCTCGCAGCAAATCGAGGAAACGGCCGCTTTCCTCATGGCCGGGTTCGTAGGGATTGAAACCGTTCAGAAAAACGCTGGCGTCTACCGTGTACGTCTTTGTCATCCTCACGCTCCTAACGGCGCATGTCCGACAACAACTCGGTGCTCGTCAGGGGCGATTGCCACTCCCGCCCGATCTCTTCGCCCAACTGAGCCAATTCATCCCACGCGTCTTCCCCGACCACTGTCTCGGCCTCGGTCGCCTCATCCAACGGCAGCAATACGCCCACCGGCTTGCCCCGATAGGTGATGATATAGCGCGCGCGGCACTCTCGCACAGCTCGGATAACTTCCGAAGCACGCGCCTTCAGCTCCCTTACGCCAATCTCTGCCATCGCTTTCCTCCATCTATATGTAGTCTCTTATGTAACCACATTATACAGCGCGTAAAGACACAAGTCAAGCATCCCATCAAAACTTTCCTTCTCCCCCAACCTGCGGTACAATAGCGCCGCATCGCAGCAATCTCTAATCTCCAATCTCTAAAAACCCGGAGAACGCATGACGACCAAAACCCAATTCACCCACGAAACCTACGTCTCCCCCCTCACCTGGCGCTACGGCTCCGACGAGATGCACCACGTCTGGAGCGAGATCCACAAGCGGCGGCTGTTCCGCCGCGTGTGGGTGGCGCTGGCGGCGGCGCAGCACGAGGCGGGGATCGTCACCGCCGAGCAGGTGGCCGACCTGCGCGCCCATCAGGACGACGTGGACATCGCGCGCGCCATGGAGATCGACGCCGAGATCGGCCACGACCTGATGGCCGAGATCCGCACCTACGCCGAGCAGTGCCCCGTCGGCGGGGGTATTATCCACCTGGGTGCCACCAGCTATGACATCATCGATAACGCCGAGGCGCTGCGCATCCGCGAGGCGCTCGATCTGCTGCTGGACACCCTGCGCTGCCTGCTAGGGGACCTGGCGGCCAAGATCGAGGCCCACGCCGATCACGTCTGCATGGGATGGACCCACATCCAGCCCGCCGAACCGATCACCGTGGGCTACCGGCTGGCGACCTACGGGCAGGACCTGCTAGCGGATTACCTGGCGCTGAGCCAACTGCGGGCCGGGATTCGGGGCAAGGGCATGAAGGGCGCCGTCGGCAGCAGCGCCTCCTACGCACGCGCGCTCAAAGATAGCGAGATGACGCCCGCGGAGATGGACGCGCTGGTGATGAAAGAATTGGGCCTGGAGGCCTTTCCCATCGCCACGCAGGTCTATCCCCGCAAGCAGAACGTGCGCGTGATGCACGCGCTGGCCGAGCTGGCCGCATCGCTCTATCGCATGGCGTTCGACATCCGGCTCTTGCAATCGCCCCCCATCGGCGAGTGGAGCGAGCCCTTTGGCGAGAAACAGGTCGGCTCCTCGGTGATGCCCTTCAAGCGCAACCCCGTCCACACGGAGAACGTGGACAGCCTGGCGCGCCTCGTCGCCGCGCTATCGCGCGTGGCCTGGGACAACGCCGCGCACAGCCTGCTGGAGCGCACGCTGGACGATTCGGCTAACCGGCGCATCTACCTGCCGGAGGCCTTTCTTATCAGCGACGAGCTCCTGCACCGCGCACACCGCGTGCTCAAAGGGCTCAACATCCACGAGGAGGGCATCGAGCGCAACATGGCCGCCTACGGCGTCTTTTCCGCCACCGAGTGGCTGATCATCGAGGCGGTCCGCAACGGCGCCAGCCGCCACGAGATGCACGAGATCGTCCGCCAGCACGCGATGAATGCCTGGGGCGCGGTGTGGGTCGGGGAGCCCAACCCGCTGGCCGATTTACTGGCCGCCGACCCGGAGGTGCTCAAGTACGTCGAGGGTAAGCGCGTGCGCGAGCTGCTCGACGCCGCCGGCCACGTGGGCGACGCGCCGCAGCGGGCACAGGAAATGGCACGGACGATTCGAGAGGTTGTAAAGTAGGGGCTCGACGAAACCCAAAACAAATTGAACCGCCGCACTGTCTAGGGGTACTCATAGACAGGAGACGATTGCGGTGGAATTTGCCATTCGAACACTCGCCATGCCCCTGTTCCAGGAAACGGACGAACTGCTGATCAAACGCGTCGCGCGCGGCGACTCGAATGCGCTGGCGGCGCTCCACGATCGTCACGCGCACGTCATCCTCGCTTACCTCGCACGTATCACGGGCGACGAGCCTGTGGCTCAGGATCTGCTGCAGGAGACCTTTCTCGCCGCCCGGCACGGTGCCAGAGCGTTCCGCGGTCGCTCAAAGGTGCGCACCTGGCTGTTCGGCATCGCGCACAACAAGGCCGGCCACTGGCTGCGCCGCCGCCGCCCGGAATCGCTGGACGAAGATGACCCCATTGTCGACTCGGGCCCCGCCGTCTCTGAACTGGCCGATGCGGCCTGGACACGCGAGCGCGTCACGGCGGCGCTGGCGCAGTTACCCCAAAACCAGCGCGCGGTGCTGGAACTGACCTTTTATCACGGCCTCTCGTGCGCAGAGGTGGCCGAGGTGCTAGACTGCCCAGTTGGCACCGTCAAGAGCCGCGCCTATTTTGCGCGCCGGCGATTGGCCCGGCTGCTGGCCGATCTGGATGGAGACGAGTGATGAACGAGCACGAAAAGTGGCACGCCCTCTTGCCCTGGTACGTCAACGGTACGCTGGAGGAGCGGTCCCGAATCGCGCTGGAGGCTCACCTGCAGGCGTGTCCCACCTGCCGACAGGAACTGGCCGTCTGGCAGCATATTTCGACCGCCGTCGGCGTCCAGTCGGCTCTGGAGTTGCCACACGACGCACGCAGCCGCCTGTCAGCTCTGGCGCGCCCGCGGCCCTGGAACGACCCACGCCTGATTCCACTCCTCCTGCGCTCCCAGCTACACGTCATCCGCGGGGAGATCTGGCCGGCGTCGGCGTTGGTGCTGGGAGTGGGCGTGGTGGTAGCGTTGGCCACTGGTGCACCGGCGGGCGAGATGCTGCCCTTTGTGCTGATCGCGCCCATCGTCGCTGCTGTGGGCATCTCTTTTCTCTACGGTCCGGCGGTCGCTCCGGCGCTAGAGATCGAACTGGTCACCCCCACACCGCCCCGCCTGGTGCTCCTGGCGCGGCTGCTGCTAGTCTTTGGCTTTGACCTGATCGTTGCGCTGGCGGGCAGCCTGGCATTGACACTGTTTGGGCCGGATATCTCTCTCGGACCCCTGATCGGCGCGTGGCTGGCGCCGATGGTCTTTCTCTCAGCCCTCTCACTCCTGTTTAGCGTCCTCACCGCCGACCCGGGAGCAGGCACGCTGGTCAGCCTGGCATTGTGGACAATACACGCACTTCAGCAACTCGGCATACTCAATCGAGTACTGAAGCGGCTCCCCGACCTGAGCGCAGCGGCGATGCGTCCCTGGATCCTGCTGCTGGCATTCCTCATAGGCGGGCTGGCGCTGTGGTTGAGCGGGCGCGAGGAGCGCTGGATGAGAGGGCAAACGTGAGTAAGATGGCTCTCCGGAACAACGTGAAACTGATTGGGTGGCTGCCGATAGCCGGGAGTGGCCTCGCCGTGGCGATATTGCTGCTGCTCAACACGCCGATCTGGCCGGCGACGGACAACGCGCTGCTGCCTATCGCGCGGACGGCCGAGGTAATCGTACCGTTGGCGGTTGGGCTGCAGGCCGCATTCCTACTCTCGCCCGAGGATGAGGAGCCGCTAGAGTTGCTGTTGAGCTACCCCCGGCCTCTCTCTCAAACGCTACTGGAACGACTGTTGGTCATGGCAGCGTTGCAGGGCGGCGTGGCGATGAGCGGTACGCTGCTCGGTCAAGCCATGGGTGCAACCGAGAGATTCGTGCTGGCTACCGCGCGCTGGATCGCTCCCGCCGGCTTTATCGGGGGTACAGCGCTCTATGCCACAATCGCGACGCGCAAGGGCACTTGGGGCGCGCTGACAGGAACGATCTTGTGAGGCGGGATGCTCGTGGGCGGCAGGGCGTTGCTCGTACGCTGGCCATGGCTGTGGCCACTACACGTCTACCTGCAGCCCAGTGAGGTTCCGCCCGCTCGCTATTTAGCCAACCGGATCATGCTGACATTGATAGGCACAGCGCTGGCCTGGCTGGCAACCCGGCTGACCCGAGATGAAGAACACATGCTGGGGATGGCCAAAATGAGGAGGCGGGAATGAGACTGGGGCAGTTAATCGGGATAGTATGCTATGAAGCAAGCATGCACTGGCGGCGGCGCGGCGTTTTGATGCTCGCCTTTTTCTTTGCAGCAGCGCTCGTCCTGGTCGGGTTGCTGCACCATGTGACCCTGGAAGCTCACCCCAAACTCGCCGAGTTAAGGGAAAATATGCCACAGATCAGCAAAATAATGGCTTCCAGCACCGTCATCCAAAGCGTCTGGCCGGTTGCCCTCATGTTCTCCATCCTGGCCATCCCGCCAGTTCTATCCGATACCATCCCAAAAGACCGGCAAATGGGCGTATGCACTTTGCTCGGCAGCCTGCCGCTGGATCGAGCCACCTACCTGGCCGGCAAGCTGCTGGGCACATGGGCCAGTTTGCTGGTGATGCTGACCGGAGTCGCGTTGGTGTTTGGAACAACCATGCTGTTGATCCTCGGACCTTATAGCCTGTCGGTCTACCTGACCACCTGGATCATCGGCGTTCTCCCGGTGGTGTTTTTCACCTCGGGAATGAGCGTGCTGCTGGCCGCGGGGCAGCCCAACCGGCGGCGGGCTGTCTTTGTCGGCATTGCATTCATCGTACTCTGCATCGCCATGCTCGTCACGACGACCGGCAGCGCAAAAGACATTATCAGTCTGACCCGACCCACGCATTTGATCGTCCTGCAATTCGAGCAGATGCACCACCTGGCGGTAGACCTCGCGCAGGAACTACCCGAAAGTGAATCCGACATCGCCATGGGGCCCAGCCCCACAGAAGACTTGCGGGCCCTGGGAATGAAACCCTCTCCCGCCCAGATTCCCTTGACGATTGCGGTAGGAATAGTTCAGGTCGGGCTTGTCTGGCTGATCGTGTGGGGTTGGATGCGCTGGAAGGAGAATATCGGATGATCTCGGTAACAAACCTGCAAAAAACCTACAAAGGAGATGTGCGCGCCCTGCGCGGTGTGACGCTCGAGATCGAAAACGGCATGTTCGGCCTAGTCGGTCCGAACGGCGCCGGCAAGACGACGCTCATGCGCATCCTGACCGGGCTGCTGCGCCCTACTGCTGGAGACGTGTGCGTGCTGGGCCACGACATGACCGATTCCTATAGCAAGATGGCAGTCAAGTCCATGCTGGGCTACCTGCCGCAGGAACTGGGCCTTTACCCCAGCCTCACGGCGCGCGAGTTTCTCGATTACGTCGCCATCCTCAAAGGAGTGACCGCCCAACGCGCGCGCAGACAGCAGGTGACCGAGCTGTTGGAACTGGTGGGGCTGGCCGATACTGCCGACCGCCGGCTCAAGACCTGCTCGGGCGGGATGAAACGCCGTGTGGGCATAGCTCAGGCACTGCTGGGCAACCCGCGACTGCTGATCGTGGACGAGCCGACGGCGGGTCTCGACCCAGAGGAACGGGTCCGGCTGCGCAACCTTCTGGCCGACATGGCCGGCCGGCGCACGGTAATCCTCTCCACGCACATCATCGAGGATGTGAGCCAGACCTGCACCAAACTGGCCGTGCTGCACGAGGGACAGATCCTGTTCCACGATACGCCAGGGGGGCTGGTCAAGCGCGCGCACGGCCACGTGTGGACCATCACCTTGCCGCCGGGCGAGCGGCCTGCTGACACACTCACCGTGGTCTCCACGCTACGGCTTGACGATCGGGTGGAATACCGCGTGGTCGGGGATGAGGCAAGCCACCCGACCGCCCAGCCGGTCACGCCGAACCTGGAGGATGGCTACCTGTGGTTGATGAAACAAAGCGCGTCGTGAGCACGTCTCACGCGCAAGGTCACACTTTCTCACCGATCTGGCGGCGGTAGTGGATGATCTCGGCGGGCAAGAAGAGGTATAGGCACGACAATCCAGCAAGAACTCCTCCCAAATGGACAAACCAGGCTATATAGACCGGGAATTCGACGCCATACTCGCGCTCGACTGTCTGCGCCAACCAGGCTCCAAGGATATCCTGAGTTACATTCACAATGATAAATACCCAGGCCGGCAAGCGCGGCCAAGCGAGAAAGGGAACAAAGTAACAAGTCTCGGGAATTGGGAAAAAACCGAAAATCACGGTACGGATGCGTTGATCGTGATACAGGAATATGTAGGCAGTCACGATCCCCATAAGCGCACCGCTGGCCCCTAACGCTGGCCTTGCTCCCTGAGTTATGGGAAGTGCTATTTCTCCTACGACATGGACTGTGCCTGACACAAAGATGCACACCAGGTAGAAAACCCCAAATTTGAAAGGCCCGAGTACGTCCTCCAGCTTTCTCCCAAAAAAGAACAAGAGGAACATGTTGCCCAGCAAGTGCATCAAATCCGCATGAAGGAAGGCCGACGTGATCAGGCTAAGTGCTCCCAACCCCGTCCCCTCACCGATATCGGCCGGCAAGAGCAAGAAAGGGAACACCAAAGCGTTCCAAGCTTCGGCACCGACTGCCAAAGCCAACACAATGTTGACTCCTATGAATACTAGAACATTGAGAAAGACTATGCCGGTTGTCATGAACGGAAAGCTGCGGAAACGCCCGCGATCGTCCTTGATCGGCAAGAGTTGGACTCTCGAGAGGTAGTACAATAGAAAGAATGCGATATTCATCCCCATGCTTTCTCTCACACCTTTCCCAGGATTAACCCAAACGCAGCACTCCACAGCACCACGCCCGGCGCTCCTACCAATGCCTTGCGCCAGAACCCCTTCACACCCTCTTGGCCAAAGATCGCACGCATGACCTCGTTGCGCGGCACGTCGGCAGCACACACCCACAGATAGGCGCCGATGGTCGCCACCACCAGCGCCATCCAGGCGGTCGGGCTGATCCTCCAAGGCACCAGCCCGGCGTTGACCCAGGCCGCCAACACCAGCGGCAGCATCAGGGCAAACGTGCACCGCAACGTCTCCCCCCACCCCTGCGCCCGGCGTTCGGGCAAAGAGGGAGCCAGCCTGACCAATTCGCGCTGCGCCTGTTGGCCGGTTACCGAACCGGGCGCGGCCGACATGGCGGCCTGCCGGTAGTGCTGGACCGCCAATTTCCCCTGGCCCAGCCTGTGGTACACGTCGCTCAACAGCAAGTGAGCCTGTGTATGCCCAGGATCGACCCTGATAGCGTGCTCCAACAGCTTACGCGCGCTCTCTATCAAACCATCCTCGATGTACAGCTCGGCCAGCGCAAACAGCGTCGCCGGGTCGCCGCTATCCAGCTTGACTGCCTGCTCGTACATCTCCTGCGCATCGTCGGGCATCGCACGCCGGCGATAGATCCCTCCCAAGCGGGCATAGTAGACAGGGTTCTCGGGATAACGCTCGATGGCCCGCCGGTAGACGGCGACGGCTAGATCGGTGTGGTTCATCTCCTCGTACAACGCCGCCACCTCTTGCAGCACCTGTGGGTCGTCGGGGGCCTCCGCCTCGGCACGGGCGATGGCCTCCTGCACCAGGGCAAAACGCTGCTGCTCCAAATAGCCCCGGGCCAGCATAAGATGGTAATCAGCGCCATCCCGGAAATCCCCCAAGAACTGCCCGCAATCGATGCACACGACGTGCTCCACCTCGACGTATACACCACAGCGGGGACAGACGACGACGAGCGGTTGCCCGCAATTGGGACACGTCCTCCCGGAAGGCGGGACGGAAGCCTGGCAGCGAGGACAGCGCTCCTCCGCAGCGGGGGCCACGGCAGCTTGCTGATCGAGACGGCGCAGGCCTTGCCGGGCGTGGGGATTGCCGGGGTTGATTGTCAGCACGTTCTCCAAGCAGACGCGTCGGTCCTCGCGCGCGTCAACGACCCCGCTCAACCACAGCCAAGCCCGCTCGTTCCGCTCATTCAGCTCGACGACGTGCAGCAATATCTGGCGCGCCTCTTCCCTGCGTCCAGCCTTGGCCGCGGCGATCCCCCGTTTCAGCAGTTCGTCTATCCGGTCAGCATCGTGCATTGATCTCCCCCACTGTGCAAATTATACGCACATACGCCGGAGCACGCAACCAACCTCACCCCCCAGCAACAACCCTTGACGCTTCCGCGCACCTGTGATACCATCCACGGGCAGACACGACGCACACACAACCACACGAAAGAGGACCCAATGATCGGAACCGGCACCATCATCAACACCGTCACCGTCCTGGTGGGCGGCACGCTGGGCACGGCGCTGGGCGCGCGCCTGCCCGAGAGAATCCGCACCACCGTTATGCACGGCCTGGGTTTGGTCGTCCTCGCCATCGGCATCCAGATCTCTCTCCAGACCACCGAGATTCTCATCGTCCTGGGCAGCGTGATTCTGGGGGGGATTTTGGGCGAGTTGCTTCGCATCGAGGACCGAATCAACGACCTCGGGCGCTGGATTGAACAAAGGGGCACACGAAATTCTCGAAAGACACAAAAAGCACGAAAGGAAGTGAAGGAAGCACAAATAAACCTAAATCAGCCAGAAAAGACATCCGATGTCAGCACGACTCGATTCAGCCGGGCCTTTCTGACGGCAAGCCTTGTCTTTTGCGTCGGGCCAATGGCGATTCTGGGATCGTTCCAGGACGGCCTGGAGGGCAACATTGATATCCTGGCCATCAAGTCGGCGCTGGATTTCTTTGCCGCCATGGCCTTTGCCTCCACGATGGGACCTGGGGTGATCGCCGCCGCATTCACCGTGGCGTTCTACCAGGGAGTGCTGACAGTGGGAGCGGGATGGGTCAGCGGCGCGCTCACCGATCCCATGATCGCCGAGATGACGGCCACGGGGGGAGTGTTGATGCTGGCCATCGCCCTGGGCCTGCTGGAACTGAAGCGAATCCGCACCGGCAACCTGCTCCCGGCCATCGCCATCGCGCCCATCATCGTTGCCGTGGTCGAATGGTCGTCCAGAGTCACATCTCTATGGTAGATGAGTAGCGCGCACTGTGTCACGCGCGTCCGCATTGACTAACTCCTCATTTCAGGTATAATGACCCGGCTGAGTAGCAATTGTCAGTTGGCCATGCCAACTGTTCTGGTTTATTAGAGTGCGGTAAAAGTCAAATCCGAATTCAGGGCTGAAAATGAACCTTAGCAACTGAAACAAAGACGCATCTAGCCAAGCCTGCCCATGTCGATTT
>Ga0315550_1001308_pt1 | contig 15433 bp, 16 predicted proteins | sample SalMarSW160190MG_2_FD_203100 | JGI IMG/M metagenome (GOLD analysis project Ga0315550, IMG submission 203100) | Salt marsh sediment microbial communities from the Plum Island Ecosystem LTER, Massachusetts, United States - Salt Marsh Sediment SW1601-90 ... | reverse complement strand
CATTTAGGAACACAAGATGCTGTTCCTCCGCCTTCTCCACCAATAGTTGTAACAATCACTTTATAAAACTTAAGGGCTGGTTCAATATCATAATCATTATATGATCTAATATTTTTATCTAAATCAATATACTGCCAATTACAATTTTCTTCATTTATCTCTCCAATACATTCTGTTGCAATAGCTATTTTCTGGCTTAAAACATTTTCAACAACCATTTCTTCCCAATTAATTTCAACATAATCTTCTTGTTGTTGAGGAATAATGCCCCCAATTATAGCATGACCAACAAATTGATTAACAAATAAAAGAAGTAATAATGCAATAATTACAATAATTGCAATAATCATCCACGCCTTTTTTTTATCCATTCTATCATTCATTTTAAGTTTTTAATATTTTTAAATGTTTTTTATTCTAATTTATTTTTCTATTATATTAATTTTGCCTATCTTTCCTTCTTTGTATAGAATTTTAAGTTTTACCATTTATTTAGTATTTATTTTTTATTCCCCTATATACTTTTCTATTTTTTTGGTATTTTTTTTACCTTATTTTATCTTAATCCAGGAAGTATTGACCGACTAGGTTGGGTTGGTTTTTTAGGAACAACTCCGCCAGTTCCTTCAACTAATCTAATTTTTATTGGAATATTAAAATTACAAATACCACAATCTTCAGGACAATTTTTAATATTTTCATGTTCTTTGCATAAACCATCTCCACATCTTATGCAGAATTTTATTGAAATAATAGGATATTCAGGATCATCAACAGCTATTAATCCAGGACAGCAATTAAATGGAGGATTAACTTGAATGCCTTCTGGAGCACAACAATCTTCCGAACATGTTTTATAGGTTTCTCCTGGCTCGCAGATTCCATTTCCACAAATACAAACACAGTCATTTGGACAATTTATACAAGTTTCTCCTTCCTCACATTGTTTATTTCCGCAGACTGGTTCTTGTCCTGGACTACTGCCACCTCCACCTCCCCCGCCAGACTGTTCATTTACAGTAAAGGATCCTGCTCCTGTTTGAAATTGATAATATTGTTTACCACAATTTATTACAATTGAATATGTATCTGGAAAGGATGTTGCAAGTCCTAATGTTTCATAAACTCCTGTTCCAGAATTATATCCCATAACATAGAAATCAGAACTTCCTAAGCCATCTAAACTTGGAATTATTGTTAAATTGCATGTTGCTCCTAAAATTGACTGGCTTCTATTTGTTGTATAATTGGCTCTTATATCAAAATAAGTGTTCGTGTATATTGATGATTCATAGATTGCATTTAAATTTGTTAATTGATAAAGCATTGTTAACATTATGTGTGTGTTGTCATCTGTAATTCTGTTTGTTGTTAAATTGACTAATTCTGTCTGGCTTATTTGTTGCTCAATTGATGCATTTACTGAATAATTTGTTTTGTAATATTTTGCTGTAGAAGTTTCATAATATTCTGTGACATTTTGTCTTTGTATGTATCCGCCGGCATTTGTTGTTATATTATGTAATAAATTATTGTTTGTATCATAAGCTGTTACATATGCTCCTGAAACTGGCGAACTATCAGAATAATTAACATAAGCATCAAGATACCATTTAAAAAATAAAGTAGATGCTTGGGTTATTGAATTAGTTGATTTATCATGTGTAATATTTAATAAAGTACTATTTGAAGGGGAACTCCCTTTTCCAACAATATCATTAGTTATAGAATTAGTAATAACACTATCTTTTACCAAGGTATTATTAGAATTTTGTATTTCAATACCATAAGTATTGTATGTAATATTACAATTGGTAATTAAATTTCCAGAAGAGGATCCACCAAGAGATATGCCCTTCCAATTTTCAAAAGAAGTTAAATTAGTAATTGTATTATTCTCTGAATTAGACAACCAAACCCCTATATTATTATTATTAAGCGAATCCCCATAAATTTCATTATTATGAGAACTGGATAAATAAACTGCATCTTGAGAATCACTTACATTATTATCATGAATTTTATTTTCTACAGAATTTGACAAATAAATAACAAAATAAGAATTTGTTAGATTATTTCTATATATCTCACTTTCATTGCTATAATCTAAATAAATGCCCCAATGTCCTGAAAATACCCCTCCATTAGTAATATTATTATCTTTAATACTATAATTAAAACAATTAGATAACTGTATTCCTGGGCTTAAACTTCCATTAGTATATATTGTATTAAACTCAATTGTACCATTAGCACTATTATTAAATAAAATAGCAGAAGCTTCTGAATTACTATTATTTGCTTGGGTTATATTAAAATTTTTTATAGTCACATTATCATAACCCGCAGAATTATTGATAGCATATCCTGTTTGTGCAGAGGAATAATTTATATTATATTCACCACCATCTAAAGTTATATCATCTGCTCCAATATTAAAACATGTTCCTGTACTTTCCAAATTACAATTCATAGTGCAAGATTCTGTTATAGTGTCACCACAAGTATAATTATAAGTTCCATTATTGCAACCACAGGGTAAAGGTTGCTGTTCCATAGGTGCAAAAATACTAAAGGAAGTTATATTGGCATAAACATAATTTTGAGCTGTGTTAACTCCACTTCCAGAGACCTCACTCCAACTTGTATCATATTTCCATACTTTTAATAATGATTCATCAATACTTCCTAACCCAGATTCATTATAACTAACATTAAGATAGAACCACCCTAATGACTCAACTACAATTTCAGTTATATCAACAGATAAATTAATATCTTTTGTATTTGATGGATTGCCTGCAGGAACTTGCGAAGAATTTATCTTAACATCCATATTATAAGTAAAACTTATAATTGTATTATTGAAAGTGTTATTAATTGCCAAGACATTTGTAGAACTTCTAGAAAAAAAATCTAAACCATTATTTTTAAGGATATTTTCAGTGATATTGCTATTACTTGCTGAGTCAATATATATCCCACAATTATTAGAGGTTATATTATTATGTTCAAAAACATTGCTATTAGTCCATACAGAACATCCCTCAGAATTATTAATTATGGTATTATTAGAAATAAGATTATTATTCCCAGACCATATTGAAATCCCTGAATCTCCCCCTCCATTAATAATAGTGTTTCTATTTATAATATTCATACCACCCCCTTCTATATATATACGATCATACCCAGAACCATTAAATGTATTATTAAATAGGGTATTGCTGTTGCCATTAATTAAATACATAATCTCAGCACTTGGTCCGCATGAAATTGTGCTGTAAGATAAATTATTATTATTTGATTCATAAAAATAAATACATTTACCATTATTCCCTGGATTATTAGGCATTGTGATATTTGTTATATTAGTATAATTTGAATATTCTAATAAAATAGGATATGCCCCCAAAGAAAGAATTGTGGCATTTTTAATTGTGCTGTTTATTGAACGATCTAAATAAATAGCTTTTTCACCACCACTTAAATTGCAATTCTCTATAGTTATATTATCATATTGGGAAATTTTTATTAAATCTATATTATTAAAAGCGCTGCTAATAGTATAACCGCCACAATCAATTATAATATTATCTGCATTAACATCAAAACAAGCTACTGAAGCTGTTTCTGATTGATTCAAAGTACAACTCTCGCTTATAGTATCACCGCAAGTAAAATTTGTTGTTGCTCCAATACAATCTGCCTGAACATGAACTAAATTGATAATAAAAACCAAAGCAAATATTGCAATTACAAACATCAATAAAAATTTCTTATTCATTTTATCTCTTTTTCTTGCAAAATTATTAAAAGAAGATAGAAAGAGAGGCTTATAAAATTTATTGAACTAGGATAAAATTAGAATAGAATGAGAGTAAACGCAAGTTTTTTATATGCCCAACATTTAAAATTTTAATGGCAAGAACAAGAATTAAATTAGCAAGTATAGACATTAAAAAGTTGAATGAACTTATTTCAGGTATCAAAGAAATAGCCTCTAAAGCAGGAGTTTTAATTAGAGGTCCAATTCCTTTGCCAACAAAAAAACTCAAAATCACAACAAGAAAAAGTCCTTGTGGTGATGGCAAAGCAACTTTTGATAGATTTGAGATGAGAATTCACAAAAGGTTGATCGATATGCCTGCTGATGAAAGAGTTCTTCATAGTATAATGAGAATGCCAATTCCAAAAGATGTTAATGTAGAAATAGAGATGATTGAATAAAATTTAAAACAATTAATAAAAAATTCTAATAATTAATAACTTACCAACAATTAGTGACGGGAATTAATAAGAATAAGGGATAAGGAACTTAATTATGTAAGAGATATTTTATATTCTAAATCTTAAAATAGATATTAAGGATTCTAAAAAACAGAAAATAAAAAACCACATAGTCCAGGGTGGAGATAAATTAAATAATTTATCCATTATATCTAAATCTAAATTCTTTCCCCTTGCTTTCATTCTTTTATTTTATTCTGTCTGAATTTTTCTGACTTATTTTAATTTTTTTGTTTTTTATTTATTCTGGCAATATTTGAATATTTTTTGTTAGAGTTTCTCTATAAATATATGAAGCTACTATTTTTATTGGACTTAAATGTGTTTCTGTTGGAACAATTGTCTGGCATGTAACCTGGCCAACTCTTGTTGATCCGCTCAAGGAATCTATACTCCCATAAGGTTTTGTTGTTGATTCAAGTCTGCAAGTAAAACCTTGTTCTGCATCTATTATAATCTCAACTTGATTTTCCTTTAATTTTTCATCTATATCATCTGTCTGAATTTTTCCACAATCTGCTGTTGGCAGATAGACCTGTCCTGTTCCTTTGTTTTCTATTAAAAATTTTATATAAAGTTTATTTCCAACTATGCTTTCTGTAAGGCTTGTTATTTGTATAGGCCCTGCTGAATTGTCTCCTATGTTAATTTTTTCATCTTCAATAAGACAAACCACACTACTTTTACCAATACATACACTTGTTTGGGTTATTGTAGCATATTTATAACAAGAATCTAATTTAATAGGAAGATCAAAAATAGCTGGAAAAGTTTTCCAAGGTAGAGCTTCTGTAGCAAATGACAATCGCTCTTGGCCACCTTCTTGAATTTCAGTTTTTTTATCTAGAAAATTAGAATTCTGAAGATATGTTTCAACATTTTGTAAATTATCAGCTATTCCAGAAAGATAAAAATGCGCTGATGATTCAGGAACATCATAACCGCCTAAATTATTTACATCAACATAAATAGGATAAGTTATTCCTGTAACTAATTCCATAGGTGGCGCATCTTGAACAAAATTTGTAACTAACCCTATTGTATCAAATTCTGTTTCTTTTTGCTGTTGACAACCCATTTGTCCGCTTGAAAAAAATAAAACAGCAACTAATAAAAATATTATTAAGATTCTGAAATCAAATTTCATCTTTTTTTTCTTACCTCTTTTATGTTTTTTGTCTTTTCTTTTTTATTTTGTTTTTTATTTTTATTTATTCAACTTCTGTGTCAATAAAAAAAGGATAACTTTTTTCTAAAGCAACCCCATAATCTAATGTCATAACAAGAGGATAACTTTGTTGTCCTCCCATATTGTAAATAAGACTTGAACATTTTATAAGCCTTTCGTTTTCAAATTCAATTAATCCTGTTATTGGTTGACCAGAAACTGTACATAACATTGTTTGCGGAATCATTTCAATCATAAAGTAAGTCACGTTTTCTTGATCAAAACTAGAAGAAAAAATCTTTGCCTGCTGTTGTTTTCTTAAAATTATATTTAAAGACACTTCATAAGCATCTTGTTTTTTACGAACTGTTTTTTGTAGAGACATAGTTATTGGGGCAGGATCCTGACTTAATATTGGTTGTTCAGTTCCAGGAACAGTTATTGTTGCTGTTGCTTGTGTTGTTTCTCTATATTTTAAAGAAACAAACAATTTTCCTGAATATGGTTTTATCATTTCTGGAAGACCATAATAACTATATTGATCACTTGTTGGAAAATAAACTTCTGTCTTGCCAGGTGTAATTTGTTTTTCAATCTTACTTCCCCCAAAACCTGAAACCTCTTTTTCAATAACATCAGCAGATTTTATATTGAAAAAAGCACATTCGCCAAAACCATCACTAGAAATGCCGCCAAAACCATCTGCTATATTATCTCTAATACAGATTTGTCCTGATTTTGGCTCCTCATCATAATTTTCAATCTTAACACCAACATAAAAAGTATCTCCTTGTTGTAAAACCTTACCCATACTAAGATAATCAATTCCAGTTTCAATGCTATAATCTATTCCAGTTCTTCCTTCAGTTGCACTTTGTTGAAAACAGCCTTGCTGACCTGAAACAAAAACAAGAACAATTAATAATATAATTAAAATAAAAATTTGGCTCTTTTTCATTTTTGTTAGTTTATTTTTTTGTTATTTTGTTATTTTATTACTTTATTATTTTGCTTTATTTATTCTTAATTTTAGATTTTTATATTTTTATATTTTCCTCTATTTTATTTCTTTATTTTTTATGGCGACTTAGTAATCATTGTTTTGTGGTCTGAATAAACAGTATAATAAGCTTCAAGTTCAAAGGGGTCCATTACAGCTTTTGTTGGCGCAATTGAAACAAACAAACTGCAAGGAAAAATAAATTTATCAAGTTCCTCATCATATTGGGTTAGTTCTTTTAAATTTTCATAATCATATTCATTAAGTTGTAATTCGTGATCCTGCCCTTCGAGATGATCGCAATTTGCTAAAATATTCTCTGGAAATAATATACTGATACTTTCTATTTTTTTCAATTTGACTTTTTCTTCTTTTCTTTTTATAGTAAGTTGAAAATCATATTCTTTACCTTGCTGAAATGGCATATCATTATTGCTTCCAAGAGAAATCATATAGGGTGCATCAAATTTCATTTCACTTCTTACAATTCCCATATATGGTTCATCACCTATCCAGACAGGCCATATTGTTTTCACAGCAACAGGTCTTTCAAGTTCTACAACAACATATTCAGTATAAAGATTTTTATCTATAGCTTCTGTGATTTCTCCCCCACATCTAAAACTTGTATGTAATTTTTGACCAGGCGCAGTTGTTGGAAAAATAAATTCATCCCCATAAGAATAAGAACCCATCATGCTAATATCAAGTTCTCTATCCTTGTCTTTTTTTAAAAAACATTTCGGCTTGACATGTAATTCAGAAAGTTCAGGATTGCTAACAGACAATGAAACCAACATATTTAGATTATCATTGCTAAGAATATTTTTTTCAGAAAATTTAACACTTACAGAAAATTCCTCTTGCGTTGATTGAATATTAGGATCTTCCCATGAAACAAAAAAAGGACATCTTGGATCTGCATAAAGACAATAACGAAATTTCGCAAGTTCAGAAAAAGCCTTGCCCCCGCCTTCAAATAATGGTGAGGCAAATTTCAAATATTGGGGAAGTGTTCCAGATCTAAAAGCAATAGTAAGACCCCAGATAAGACCAACTATAATTGCAAGAATCAAAGGAATTATAACAACATATAGAACAATTCTACGCACTTGTTCAGGCAATCCATTATAAGTAAACACAAAAATCCAAGTAATAAATCCAAGAATTATAAAACCAGAAATTGCTAAGACAATTGTTCCTAATAATCCTTTTAGACCAATGCTAAAGATTGCAAATAAACTAAGCAAGACCCCTATGACTGCTCCAATAAGACCTGCAAAAAGAGCTATATGTAAGGAATTTAAAGCGACTTCGCCGAAAAGTCCTTTTGAAATAGTAAAGACTACAGCAGTTATGAAAAAAATAGCCACAAGAATACTAATAATTAAAATAAATAAAAATATTGGATCCATTTATTTCTTTTTTATTTCCTCTTTTCTGATTTTTTATATTTTTCCTATAAATACTAAAATTTTTAAAATTAAAAACCTTTCCCTTATAATGGAATATGCATCATCACAACAAAGAAAGAGCAAAAGACAACAAAGAAAAAAAAGAAAATATAGAGTTTATAAGAAAGGCGGCCCTATGCGAACACAAACATTAAAAAAGAAACAAAAGAAAAAGAAGAAATAGGAAAAAAGAAAACATAAAGAGGAAAAGAGGTAAAAATTAATAATGACAAATATAATTTTCATTGCTGATATCTTGCTCATTAGTATAGCTTTTATTTGGCTTGTTGCTGCATCAATAACAGACCTAAAAAAAAGAGAGGTTCCAAACTGGCTTTCTTTCAGTTTGATTGCTATTGCATTTATAATAAGAATCCTAGCATCAGCAATAACAAAACAATCTTTCTATATGTTATCTGCTTTAATTGCCTTTGCCATTTTCTTTGCCCTATCAAATTTATTTTATTATACAAGAATCTTTGGGGGGGGAGATGCTAAACTTCTTATGGCTCTTTCAATAGTTTTTGCAACAGCGCCCAGTTTTATGACAAATATAAATCTAATGCAAATAACACAAGAATCTTTTTTAGGCCTTAATTTCAGCGAGCCTTTTCTTTTGATTTTTTTAATTAATATTTTTGTTTTGGGCTCTTTGTATGGCTTAGTTTTTAGCGTTTTCTCGTCAATAAAAAACAGAAAAAGTTTTGTTGGTGAATTCAAAAAAACTCATCAAAAAAGAAAAATAAAAATATTTAGTTTATTCTGCTGGCTCATAGCTCTCTGTTTCCTTGTTCTTAGTTTTTTTGGCCTTTTCAATTTATTTGGTTTTATTGATTTTAATTGGTTCTTTTTTGTCTTTATCATTTTCTTAGTTTTTCCTTATGTTTATATTTTTGTTAAAGCTGCAGAAAATTCAGCCATGATTAGAAAAATTCATCCAGACCAGCTTACTGAAGGGGATTGGATTCTTAAACCAATCAGAATAAAAAACAGAATCATAAAACCAACAGTTCACGGACTTAATAAAAAAGAAATTATGATGTTGAAAAAATTAAAAAAGCCCGTGATTGTTAAATATGGCCTGCCTTTTGTTCCTATTTTCCTTGCTTCCCTTATCTTAAGTCTTTTTGTCGGAGACCTATTAATATTATTGATTCAGCTATTTATCTAGAAATTAAGAAATTAGAAAATCAGAACTTAAAACTAAAATCTAAGGAATTCTCTTCTTAATATGCTTTATTATTTCTTGAGCCTCAGATGAATCTTTCTTTTTTTGTTTTTTATCTGTTTTTTTTCTTTCTTGTTCAAAATTTTCTGTTACAACTTTTTCAGCTTTTTTTCTTATTTTTTCACCGAGTTTTTCAAGTTCTTTTTTAGTTGGCTTTTTTTTCTGCCACATCAAATTTACATTATCCTTTTCAAATCTGGGAATTAAATTTACAGAAAAATGACTAACTGTCTGGCCAGCTATTTGTCCTTGAGCAATATAAATGCTTATTCCCTGAGCTTTTGTTGTCTCCATAATTATTGGTTCAATTATTTTAGCAAAAACAAATATTTTTTTTAAGATAGCGTCGGGAATTTCATAAATAAACTGAAAATGTTTTTTTGGCATGATAATCAGATGACCTAGATTAGCAGGATAAATATCAAGTATAGCAAGAATATCATTATCTTCATAAATCTTTGTTGTCTCTATTTTACCAGAAATAAGCTGACAGAAAAAACACTCTCCTTGTCCTTGTTCTCCTTTTCCTTGTTTACCTTGTTGACCTTTTTGTGATTGCATCTGCATTTGCGCTTTGACAAATGTTTCAAGTTGTTCAGTAGAAGCATTTTTTATTTGTTCCCTTAATGATTTAGCTTGTTCTTCAGGAAGTTGCTCTATTTGCTCAAGAAGCTTTTTTCTCAGATTTTCAATTTCTTTTTTATCCATTTTATTTTTTGTTTTTTGTTTTCTAACCAAAAGCTCTTCGATAATCAATAACATCAATACTGCTTACATTTTCTATTTTGAGCAAGTCTTCTACCACTTCATCTGTACTTTTTTCTTCTGGTAAAGCCATTGTTGTTATAACAGCTATAAGACCAAAAGCAATTGGTTGTTCCTCGAAAGTTTTATTTTTTACATCAAATTTTTTTAATCTTTCTTCAATTTCTTTCTTTATTGATTCTAAATCTGTTTCTGGAGATTCTGGCATAACTTTTAATTTTAATACAGCCATTCCCATTTTTTCTTTTTGTTTTTTATTCTATGAACTATGGACCCTCAAAACCACATTCACATTTATATTTAACACCAACTTTACGACAATGATTGCATCTTGCTATAAAATGTTTGCCGCAAGAAGGACATTTAAAAACAATCCCTTTCTTATTTAGTTCTTTTCCACAACTACTACATTTTATTTCTTTCATTTTTTGTTTTGTTTTTTTTGTTTTGTATATTTATCTTTTATTTTGTTTTATTTTTTACTTTTTTGTTTTATTTTTTCTTTTGAGATTCAAAATGACATTCAAGTTCTTTTGCTTGTTTTTCTATATTATCAAGTATTTCTTTCATTTTTTTATTTGCATCTTTATAATTTTTATCTTCTACAGCAATTGAATAATAAGGGGCGCCAATATAATTAACTTTTGCTTTCTTTTCTATTTCCTCAAGAATCTTTTTAATTCTTTCTACCCCATTTTCTGCCTCGCTACTTAGGGTTATTTTTATCTTGACTGCAACTTTTTTTTCTCTTATTTTTTCAGTAATTATTTTCAATAATTTTTCAGCTTCATCATCTGTAAAACTGGCTGATTTTAAAAAAGAAGTGGCTTCTTTTGGTTTTTCTAATTTTTCAGTCAAATTTTCCAAAAATTGATCTAATTCCATTTCTTTTTTTATCTTATTGACAATTTCATCAACCCTCTTTTTATCTTTTATAATAACGCCAAGCATCACTAAAAAATCTTTTTTTCTTTTATGAATTTCAAGAACTTGTTTTTTATCTCTTGTAGTTACTCTTCTTAATGAAATATCAATGTGCTTTCTTATTCTATCCACTCTTAAAACTTTAACAACTATTTTTTTTCCTGGAACAACATAATTTCTTATATTTCTAATCCTTCCAGGAGAAACCTCGCTAAAGATGATAACAGCTTCCTTATCATAATCTTCAAGTTTTACAAAAACACTAGTTCTAATTATTCTATCAACAGTTCCCAGCAAAACATCACCTTCTTCTGGAAATTCTTTATTATTCATTTTAACTCATAAAAAAATTCATTTGATTTATTTAATTTGATTATAGTCTTTGATTAATTTGATTTTTTTAATAATTTGGTTTTTTATTTAAAAACCTCAAGTATCTTAGCCTTTATTTTTGCTTTTCCTGAAGAGGGTTTTGTAAGTATTTGACCGCATTTTAAACATTTCACTTTTGTGGTTGCTTTTCCAAATACAACTTGTTCAGAACCGCATTTACATCTAACTTTGATAAACTTGCTTTTTGTTATGCGACTTTGTTTTGTTTGTTTCATATTTCAAAGACGCGAGAAGGCTTTTTAAATTTTAATACTAAGCTGCTGAGTGGATAATTCTTTCTCTATTAACTCAATAAAATTCTTTTCATTTTCTTGAGAAATTAATGCTCCGGCAGCTTTTTCATGACCCCCAACTTCACCACCAATTGTTTTAATAACAGAATTAAGTATCTTATTTAGGTTAATTTCTTTTTTTTCCTTATTTTTATCTCTAAATCTAACTATACGGGCCGAAATCTTAATTTTGCTATCTGGACGATACGCCATCCCTATAAGAATAGTTCCACTAGGATGGATAAAAGATGAAGACATTATAGACATTGCAGTTCCAATAATAGTATCTTTTATAGAAGATCTTGCATTAATAATAATATAATTTTCTTTTTGAATTTTTTTTGCACTTTCAATCCAATTTAATGCTTTAATAATAAGATGTTTATATTTATTATATATTCTTTCTACTTCCTCTCTTGCAGGTTTAGAACCCAAAAGAAAAGATAATGCAAAGTAACTATAACCCAATCTGCCACAAGCATTAATCATGGTGCTTACTTCCCGAGCATCCCAAACTTGATTAGCTATTTTTATTAAATAAATATTATCAATAATATCCTGGCCCCTTCCATCATTTACTCTTCTAACAAGTACTGCCGTAATTAATCTTGAAACTTCATCCTCATTTAAATCCATTAATGTTCTCCAGCCTCTTGGTGTTTTAACATCAATTCCTATTCCTCTTAACATTTCAAGAGAACCATTAAAATTTCCAGTCACACCAGGAATAAAAATACTTGAACTAAATTCGAGAGCTTTATGTAATGGTCTCATAGCTGAAAAAACTGTAAGGCCCCTTTTAATTTTCATTCCACTTTCTTGAGCATCATTAAGAATAAAATTATTTGGTTTGCTTATTGTTTTATCAAGAAAATCCCCTATCATTCCAAGAACCGCAAATTGTGCTAGATTTTTTTTGCCACCAAGTTCTTTAGCAAACATATATGATAAACCAGCTGCGCTTATTTTCTCATTTAAGGAATGAACAAGATAAAAATTTTCACCTAGATTATAATTTTCAATGTTTTCAAACACTGGTCCAAGTTCATGATGATCTATAATAAACACAGGAACATTAAATTTTGAAGTAATTTTTTTAATATCCTCTATTTTATTAGAACCCAAATCAAGAAAAATTACTGCCTTATATTTTTGTTTTGATACTTCTTGTTCTAAATTTTCAATAATTTTGTCTTCAAGCTGTTTTACAGTGCTAAGATAAAATCTTTGTTCATTTTGAAGCAAAAGTTTTGTAATAATAGCAGCAGAAGTTAATCCATCAGTATCGAGATGTGTTATAATTCTAATCATTCCTTGTTTAGAAAAAAGTTCTCTAAATCTACCACCTGCTTTTTTTACGCTATTTTTGATATTAATATTATTAAATAAATCTGAATTCATGATTTACCTCTATTAAATTTAAACTTAGCCCCTTAACAAAAACTAAGCTTATTTTCTGTTTTTTGTTTTTTATTTTTTCTTCTTTTTATAATATTTTTTTAGCCTTCTCATTTTTGCTTGTGTTAATTGAAGGCCCCTCTTAGCTCTTGTATCTTTTTTGTTCTTCTCAAGATGTTTCTTTAGAGCTTTGATCCTTTTTTCTATGACAATAAGTTCTGTAGATTCCATTTTAATGCCTTTTTCCTCTAATATCTTCTTAATTTTCTTTCCAGTAATTAATTTAATGCTTACAACCCCATAACCGTCTCTAAGTATAAGCCCTATTTTTGGAATACTTACACCTTTTTTAGCTAACTCAACAATAAGACTTTCAACTTCTTCCTTTTTCATAGAAAACCAAGGCGGCTTCTCAGATTTAGGAGAATGGCTTCTTGCCTTTCCACGACCTTTACCATATAATGTTGCCATTTTGTTATTGTATTCTTGTTTGAATTTGCTTTTATTTTTAAATGTTCTTATACTGAAATTTAAGAATTTTAACTATTCTAAATTATTTGATGCTAAAAAAAAGAAATGGCTTGAACATTATTAACTATTTATTTCCTGATTTTTTTATCTTCCTGAAAGTTGCCAAAACCTTTATAAACTCTATGAATATTCATAGGAGTATGGGTAGCAGTAATGGAAAGAGTAATGGTTCTAGTAATAATCACAATTCTGCTTCCAAGATTAAAACGAAAATTCTCAAATATATGGAAGATATGAATGTTGTAACCTCTTCTGAAATTACTAATAAATTAAATTTGTCGTGGAATACTGCTGAAAAAAGACTTCTCGAGTTAGCTCTTGAAGGTAAAATTACAAGATTAAAAAAAGCAGGGGTAAATCTCTGGATTTTAAAAAAAGATTAAAAAATTAAAAATAAAAATGATTAAAGAAATTATAAATAAAAAAGAAAAGAAAGGTTATTTTAAGAAAATATCAATTATTACGTTCTTAATTTTATTACTTTGCATTGGAATTATTGCTGCCCAAACAATAGATACCAATGAGAGCTCAGAAGGAGATGTTAATTCTCCTTCTGAAGGGCTTAATGATGAAAATGGAGATGGTTCTGGATATATTAATGGTGTTTCTTCTGAAGAAAATCCAAATGAACCAGAAATAGGAGAAGGTGAAGAACCGCCTCAAGAACCAGAGCAACCAGAACAACCACAAGAGCCAGAAGAACCTGCATCAGAAGAACCAACTCTTCCTGAACAGCCCGAGACGCCTGGAAATGAAGATAATGAAACAAATTTCACAACTCCAGATAATCCTCCTAATTTTCCTGGAAATGAGAATAATACTGGAAATGAAACAAATGAACCAATTAATAATGATAGCATAACCGGAGGAGTAATAATTCCTGTCAATCCACAACCTAAACCAAAACCAAAAGAACCTCCAATACAAGAACCAAAATTAATTGCGGAACTTTTCTATCCTGAAAAAATTATAAGAGGTCAGGATTTTGAAATGAAAGCAATAATCAAAAATATTGGAGAAGGCTCTGCTCAAAATGTTAGAATTAGCTGGGAAATTCCAGATGGATTCATTTTTGTATCAGGATCAACCAGTCCAATAACAAATTGTGGAACCATGAATCCAGAAGATGAATGTATTTCTGAAATCACCTTGCAAACATCCTTCTCAACAACTCTTGGAATAAATGAAATTAAAGTTTTAGGAAATTATGAAGATGAATAAAAAAATTATTTTAACAATGTTTGTACTTTTAATGATTCTTATATTCATACAAGGATGTGAAATTAAGGGAATAAATAATTCAGAATCTTTAGGAAATGATTCTGAAAATAATACTATTAATTTTAGTTCAAGTTCAGATAATTCAAACAATTTAGATAATTCAAATTAGGGCGCATGCTGTGCTTGTGGCCAGTGTTAAAAGGCTAGAGATTGAAAACTTAAAAGGGTAGAAAAAAGTGAAAGAATATATATTAGAAAATAAGAAATCCGAAGTAAGACAAACAAGATTAGTGGCAGCTATAGTTTTTATAATTTTAATTTCAACCTTGGTTGTTGCTAATAATGCCGGCAGTCCTGGAAATTCAAATATAGAAGAAACTGCAAAAATAGAAGTCTGGGCAAATACTTTTATTGATATTTCTAATGAAGAAAATAATGTTCGCGCCTTATTAACATTGGATAATGAAACCGCATTACAAAATCAAGAAATAGAATTTTATTTAAATGATTCTTTATATGATAAACAAATAACAAATGAAGAGGGTTATGCTCAGATTAATATTGATACCCTGGGTATTTTTCTTATCAAAGCACTTTATCAAGGAAATTCTGAACTTTATTATAATCCATCCAATGCATCAAAAGAAATTAAAATTACTAATATTACAAACTCTTCTATAATAAATGAAACCAGTTTAAAAATTTACACAGATAAGGAAAATTATATACAAAATGAAACAATAAATATTAATGGAAAAATTCTTGTTGAAGGAGAAAAACCAGATACGG
>Ga0315550_1001307_pt1 | contig 15433 bp, 13 predicted proteins | sample SalMarSW160190MG_2_FD_203100 | JGI IMG/M metagenome (GOLD analysis project Ga0315550, IMG submission 203100) | Salt marsh sediment microbial communities from the Plum Island Ecosystem LTER, Massachusetts, United States - Salt Marsh Sediment SW1601-90 ... | reverse complement strand
CCACGGTGCCCTTGCCGAGGATCGGCAATTGGCTGGCGGTGGAGGTGATGACGATGTCGGCGTCGGCCAGACGCGCAGGCATTTCCGCGAGCGAGATGGCCTCGGCGCCGGTCTGGCCGGCCAGCAGCTGCGCGCGTTCGACCGTGCGGTTGGCGACAATCATGTGGCCCATGCCCTGCTCCCGGAGATGACGCGCGCACAGCTCGATCATGTCGCCCGCGCCGATGAGCAGCACGGTCTGTTCCGAAAGCGTGTTGAAAATCTGTTTCGCCAGCTGCACCGCCGCCGAGGCGACCGAGACGGCGCTGGCGCCGATGGCGGTGTCGGTGCGCACCTGCTTGGCCACGGTGAAGGTCTGCTGGAACAGCCGGTTCAACATCTTGCCGGTCGCGCCGGCCTTGTGCGCGGTGGCGAAGGCCTCTTTCATCTGTCCGAGGATTTGCGGTTCCCCCAGGATCATGGAGTCGAGTCCGGCGGCCACGCGGAATAGGTGCTTGACCGCCTCCTGGTCGGGATGCCGATAAAGATAAGGATGGATATCGGTGCGGTTCAACCGGTGGTATTCGCAAAACCACTCGATGATGCGTTCATCGTGCGGAGACGCCAGCCCGCAATAGAGTTCGGTGCGGTTGCACGTCGAAACGATCGCCACTTCATGGACCGCGCCGCTGCCGGTCACCTCTTGCAGCGCGTCGGCCACTTTGTCGGCGGCGAATGCCGCCTTCTCGCGGATATCGACGGGCGCGGTGTGATGATTTATACCGAAGGCAAGGAGGTGCATGCAGGAACCGGGAAATCGCCGCTGGAGTCCACGATTTTGACCCATCAGGGTCCGGTGTCAAGCTGGCGGCGGCGGCGCCGGGCTTTTCAGCGCGTTAAAAGTCAGGAATGCCACGCCGAGCTCCATGAATATCAGTATGATGCCGAGAACGAGCAATATCCAGTCGTCGCCCGACCACCATCGCGTTATCTGATCGACGAGCGCCCAATTGGTTAACGCCAGCAGGATAATCAGGGGCAGGACGACCACCGCCAGGGGCCGTTCCAGCTGCCGCAGCGTCAGGGCCAGCAGGACGAAGCCGAGCACCGCCAGGATCTGATCGGCCACGCCGAAGAGCGGCCACAGCGCCAGGCCGCCGCGACCGTGGCCGTCGATCAGCGCCAGCAGCGCGGACAATCCCACGGCAATCCCGATCAGGGTTTTTTCCTTGGCCGGGAGCAGGGAGGGATGGCGCTCGGCCAGTCCGGTGAGTATCTGTTTCTGCACCCGCAGGCCGGCTTCGAGCGTGGCCACGAGAAGACCGAGGATGACCAGCGCCGCCAGCGTGCGGGCAAACGCCTGATCCAGCCCCAAGCCCGACGCCAGCCGCGCGAACCCGTCGATGTATCGCGCGAGCACCGCATGCAGATCCCCGAAGCTTTCCCAGGCGGCGTAGTGCTGACCCCATTCCTGCGCGTTGGCAAAGCCGGTTCCGCCGATAATGATGGCGCTCAGCGCCAGCAGTCCCAGCGCCAGGGCACCGCCGTAGCCGATGTAGCGCGCGTCGGTTTCCTGGTTTAGCTGGCGCGCGCTGATCCCGTTGGCGATCAGGAGGTGAAACCCGGCCACGGCGCCCGAGGTCAGCGTGACGAACAACCAGGGAATCGTGCTGGGGATGGCGGCCCCCGCATGGAACTCCGGCGCCACCAGGTTCGGATGATCAATCACCACCGCGGCGCAGAAAATGAAAAGCATGACGACCAGCAGCAGCGCGGTGAGAAACCCGCGCGGACGTATCAGCTTCCACATCGGCAGACGTGTGGCATGGTAGCCATACGCGAATAGCAGGATCACCCACACCACGGTGGCGTCGAACGATACGCGGGATTCCGCGAATCCGAAGCTGAGCGCGCCGGTGAAGGCCAGCGGATAGTCGCCCAGCAGCCAGACGAGCAGGATGCCGACAATCACGGCGATGAGCGAGGCGGGGATAATCCCGGAATCCTCCCGGCCGCGCAGGAAGTTGCCGAAGAGGAGCGCCATGACGACGATGCTCCAGAACGGCAGAACAGCCGACGGAAACACGGACATCAGTTGCGCCGCCAGCATCGCGCAGACCGCGTTCATAATGAGCAGCAGCAGGAACGAGAGCAGGGCGTAGATCCCGTGCGCCGGCGCGCCCAGGAGGCGCGCGGCGATTTCCGCCGGGTTGAGGCCGGGGAAGCGCAGGGACAACCATAATGCGCCGAGCCCGTAAGTGCCGGCCGCCGTCAGCGTGGCCACCACGACCCATAGAAATGCCGGTATCCATCCCCATATTAAGGAGATCATGCCGCCGGTAACGGCGGCCGCGGCGGCGAGAGAGGCGATGTGCTGGCCAAAGACCAGATGGCGGCCGAGTGCGCCATGCCCCCCGTCGGTAGGGCGGGGCGGCGCGGGTGTACTATAATCCTTTCCAAGGTGGAAGACGCCCAGGGCCAGAAGCTTGGAATAGAAGCGATAACCGAAGACGAAGGCCACCACGGCCACTATCAGCAGAAGCAATGAATTCATGACATTTCCGCGCCCTCCGTGGCGGTATACCAGATTATTTCAATATCGCTCATGCCCGTGCTTGCGTGCTTTTTCTGAATATCGGAGACTGCATGCTTATTTTAGATGGCAGGGCGAATATCCGCGCGCCGCGGCGGTCCAAGGAATATCCAGCCTGCAATCGTTGTCCGAGACTTAAATATATATGATCATGCCCCGTTTTCGTCCGTTCCCGTTGCTGTTTATTTTTTCCCTGCTCACGGCCTGCGCCGGCACGGTCAAGCCCGAGCCGGTGTCCGAAACCACGGGTCCCAAACCGGCCCGGGTCGAGGAAAATCTGCCCAAGGTCGCATTGACGCCGGACGTTCTTTATAGCCTGCTGGTGGGCGAGATTGCCGGCCAGCGGGGGCAGATCGGCGTCGCGGCGTCCACCCTCGGCAAGGTCGCGGAGCAAACGCGTGACCCGCGCATCGCCGAGCGTGCCACGCTCGCCGCCCTTTACGCGAAACGCTACGACGAGGCGCTCAAGTCGGCGCAACTGTGGTCCGCGCTGCAGCCGGACGATACCGAGGCGAGAGAGGCCGTCATTACCGCGCTGCTCGAGCTCAACCGGGTGGGCGAGGCCAAGAGCCGGTTCGAGTCGCTCTTCGGGATGGAGCAGACGCGCCAGCATCTGGATCAGGCCTATCTGCGCGCCGCGGCCATTCTCGGGCGCGCGGGCAACCGCGCGGCGGGGATCGAGGTGATGCGTTCGCTCGTCGCGCTGCACCCCGAGCGGCCCGCGGCGCATTTCGCCATGGCCCATCTCATGGTTCGTGGCGGCGATCTCGAAAACGCGCTTGTTTCGGACGAGGAAGCGCTGAAACTGCGTCCGGATTGGGAAGACGCGGCCTTGTTCAAGGCGCGCATCCTGATGTCGCTGAAAGAACCGCGCAAGGCGCGTGAATTTTTCGCGCAGTTTCTGGACGACAATCCCGGCGCTACCGGCGTACGCCTGAATTATGCGCGTTTCCTGATCGACCAGAAGGATTGGGACAAGGCGCTCGAGCAATTCAAGCGTGTGGCGTCCGATATGCCGGACGACGCCGACACCATTTATGCCGTGGGCCTGCTTTCCCTCCAGACCAACCACCTGGACGATGCCGCGAAATACCTGAAACACGCCCTGGAACTGCGTCCGCAGAACGACCAAGCGCGCCTTTACCTGGGCGAGGTGGCCGAGCAGAGAAAAAACTACGACGAAGCCGCGCGCTGGTACCATGAGATCAGCAACGGCGAATATTATTTTGAAGCGCAACTTCGCCTCGGCGTGGTGCAGGCCAAGCAGGGCAACCTTGCCGCCGCGCGCCGGCATCTGGAAAGCGTCGAGCCGCAGAACGATCGGGAGCGCGTGCAGCTTGCGCTGACCGAGGAGCAGGTTTTGCGCGAGGCCAGGCAATACCGCCAGGCGCTCGACGTCATGAACGCCGCGCTCAAGGCCGTCCCGGGCGACAAGGACCTGTTATACGCGCGCGCCCTGGTGGCGGAGAAGCTCGACATGTTCGATGTGACCGAGCGCGACCTGCGCGAGATCCTCAAACAGGACCCGAAGAACGTCAACGCGCTCAACGCGCTCGGTTATACGCTCACGGACCGGACCACACGCTACAAGGAAGCGCTCGTGCTGCTGCAGCAGGCCATGGCGCTCAAGCCCGACGACGCCTTCATCATGGACAGCATGGGTTGGCTGCAATACCGGCTGGGCAATAACGCGGAAGCGGTGAAATATCTCAAGCACGCGCTTGAGATTCGTAACGACGCCGAAATCGCCGCGCACCTCGGCGAGGTCTTGTGGGTCATGGGCAATCACAGCGAGGCCGAGTCGGTCTGGAACCGCGCGCTGCGCGAGACGCCCGACAACGAAGCGCTCAATAACGTCATCAAGAAATTCAGGCAATGAGGCGTGGGGTCGGCCTCCTCGGCCTGGCGGCGCTCATATCCGGTTGTGCCACCGCCCCCCCGCTTCCTCCTCCGGTTGAGAATCCCGCGGCCGCCTGGCAGCTGCGCCAGATGGAGCTGAAGCCGGTCATCGCCTGGAAAATCCAGGGCCGGCTCGCGATGCACGCCGACGATAAAGGCTGGCAGGCCTCGGTGTACTGGATGCGTGACGGCACACGGCAACGCATCGACCTCACCGGCCCGCTCGGGCGCGGACATCTCCAGCTGCGACAGGACAGTCATGGCGCCGAGTTGCGCGACGCGGACCAACGGACCTGGCGCGCGCAAAATGCCGAACAACTCCTGTATCGCACCACGGGTTGGCAGGTGCCGCTGGACGGACTGAATTACTGGGTGCTTGGCTTGCCGACGCCCGATGCCACCGCGCACGAAGAACTCGACAACCGGGGTCGCCTGAAGACGCTGGTGCAATCCGGCTGGGACATCCGGTTTCTCGAGTACACCCGTTACGGTTCATTTGATCTGCCGAGCAAACTGTTCATGAAAAGACAGGGTGCCGGCGCGGAGGCGGATCCCGGCAAGAACGCCGCGCTCGAGGTACGGCTGATCATCGAACGTTGGACCCTCGAGTAACGCGGATCGTTTGCCGTGAGGCCGTCCCGGGCGGTCCCGCCCGCAGGGACGCCTTGCCGGCTTGCGGTTTACGTTTCCCGGTTCACGTCTTACGATGCACGAATGAACACCTGGCCGGCGCCGGCAAAACTGAACCTTTTCCTGCACGTCACGGGGCGGCGCGCCGACGGCTATCACACGCTCCAGACGGTTTTCCAGTTTCTCGATTACGGCGATGAGCTGAAATTCAGCGTCACCGGCGACGGCCGGGTCACGCGCGCGATGCCGTTGCCGGGGGTTGCGGAGGATGCGGATCTCAGCGTGCGAGCGGCGCGTCTGCTGAAAGAGCGGGCCGCCGTTGCCCGGGGCGTGCAAATCCATCTCACGAAGCGAATCCCCGCCGGAGGCGGGCTGGGGGGCGGTAGCTCCGATGCCGCCACGACGTTGCTGGCCCTGAACGAGCTGTGGGGCGCAGGGCTGTCCGTGCCCGAGCTCGCGGCGCTGGGACTCGAGCTGGGAGCCGATGTGCCGGTTTTCGTCCACGGGCATGCGGCCTGGGCCGAGGGGATCGGTGAGATCCTGACCCCCATCGAGCCAGAGGAGGCCTGGTATCTCGTGGTCGCTCCCCCGGTGCACGTCTCCACCGCGCAGGTTTTTGCCGATCCCGAATTGACACGCTATAGCCCGCCCCTCACAATACGCGACTTTCGCGAAGGGCGCGGGCTGCGAAATGATCTGGAAACGGCGGTACGGAGCCGTTATCCGGAAGTGGATCACGCCGTGCGCTTGCTGACGGATTTCGGCGAACCGCGCATGTCGGGTTCCGGGGGCTGCGTGTTCCTGAGGGTGACGGACCCGGACCGGGGCCGGCAGATTCTGGAGAAAATGCCCAAACCGTTTACCGGTTTCGTGGCGCGCGGGATAAACCGGCATCCTTTATATATGTATGGCGATGTCTCACATCGGGGCATGGCCGGGCACTAGGGCACCGGGTACTCCCAAGTTCCGACGGGTTCACTTTTCTGGGGCGTAGCCAAGCGGTAAGGCACCGGATTTTGATTCCGGCATTCCCAGGTTCGAATCCTGGCGCCCCAACCAGATTAATTAAAGATGTGCGCCGTGGTGAGCAACTGACCCAATCGCCGGAATTTCCGGACATGGCCTGAGGGGAGATTACGTGTCCTTGGACAACATGGTGGTATTTACCGGGAACGCCAATCCGGCGCTCGCGGAGCTCGTGGTGCGGCACCTGGGATTGCCGCTCGGCAAGGCGGTCATCGGCCGGTTTTCGGACGGCGAGATCCAGGTCGAGATCATGGAGCATGTGCGCGGCAAGGACGTATTTGTCATTCAGCCGACGTGTTCGCCCAGCAACGACAACCTGATGGAGTTGCTGGTCCTGATGGACGCGGTGAAGCGCTCGTCGGCGAAACGTATCACGGCGGTGATACCTTATTATGGTTATGCGCGCCAGGACCGCCGGCCGCGCACGGCGCGGGTGGCGATCACGGCCAAGCTGGTGGCCGACATGATCACGACCGCGGGCGCGCACCGGGTGTTGACGATGGATCTGCATGCCGACCAGATCCAGGGTTTTTTCAACATCCCGACGGACAACGTTTATGCCTCGCTGGTGTTGCTGGGCGACATCTGGCGGCAGGAGATCAAGGACCTGCTCGTGGTGTCGCCGGACGTGGGCGGCGTGGTGCGGGCCCGCGCCATGGCCAAGCACCTGGAAGCGGACCTGGCGATCATCGACAAGCGCCGGCCGAAACCGAACGAGGCCAAGGTGATGCATATCATCGGCGAGGTTGAAGGCCGCACCTGCGTGTTGATGGACGACCTCGTGGATACGGCGGGCACGCTGTGCGAAGCGGCCACCGCGCTGAAGAGTCACGGCGCGCGCAAGGTATTGGCGCATTGCACGCACGCGGTGCTGTCGGGCAAAGCGGTGGAACGGATCGAAAAATCCGATCTCGACGAGCTGGTGGTGACCGACACCATCCCGCTGAAACCCGAGGCCAAGGCCTGCCGGCGCATCCGCCAGCTGAGCGTGGCCGAACTGCTGGGCGAGTCCATGCGGCGCATCGCGGAAGAGGATTCGGTCAGCGAATTGTTTATGGAATGACCAAGCGATTCATGTTTCAAGTTATAAGTTTCGGATTTTGCACATGAAGCCTGTATCTTGAAATCTGGAATCCGCCTTTCCTGGTCGCGGGACAGGCGGGAATATTCAACAAACCTGGAGACTGACAATGAGCACGATAATTGAATTGACCGCCGAGCCGCGCGCGGCGAAAGGTACGGGTGCGAGCCGCCGCCTTCGCCATGCGGGCAGGGTACCTGCCATCCTTTATGGCGCCGGGAAGGAACCGGCAATGATCACGCTGGATCAAAGCCAGATGCTGCGTCATCTGGAAAACGAGAAGTTTCACACCTCGATTCTGACCGTGACCGTGGGGGGCGAAAAAGATCAGGCCATCCTGCGCGACTGGCACATGCATCCGTACAAGCCGCTCATCATGCACGTGGACTTGCAGCGCATCAGCGCCACCGAGAAGATCCACATGGAAGTGCCGCTGCACTTCGTGGGTCAGGACGTGGCCCCGGGCGTGAAGGTGGACGGCGGTATCGTGACGCACCTCATGACCGAAGTGGATGTGACCTGTCTGCCCAAGGATCTGCCCGAGTTTCTCACGGTGGACATGTCGGCCATGCACATCAACGATTCAGTTCACCTTTCCGACATCAAGCTGCCCGAGGGCGTGAGCATCACCAGCCTGACGCATGGCGGCGATGACCTCGCGGTGGCGGCGGTCACCACCGTCCGCGTGGTGGAAGAGGAAGTCCCGGTTGCCGCCGTGCCGGTGGCGGGCGAAGCCGCGGCGGCCGCGCCGGCGGAAGGCGAGGCCAAGGCCGGCGAGGCGAAAGCCGGAGAGGCCAAGGCCGGCGAGGCGAAGAAGGCCGAGGCGCCCAAGAAGGAAGGCAAGTAATCCCGATCGTACCAGCCAGACTCCAGCTCCCCCTCTCCCGCTTCGGCGGGAGAGGGTAAGGGGCGGGGGAAAGAAGGCGGCATGGCCCATGGCATCTCTCTTATCGTAGGCCTGGGGAACCCGGGCGCGGAGTATGCGGAAACCCGGCACAATGCCGGGTTCCGTTTTCTGGACGTCCTGCTGGACGCCACCGGCGTGAAACTGCGCGCCGAGTCCCGCTTCACGGCGAATGTTGGCAAGATCACCGTCACCGGCAAGGACGTTTGGCTGCTCGAACCGCAGACCTTCATGAACGCGAGCGGTGACTCGGTGGCGAAATTCGTGCATTACTACAAAATCCCGACCGCGGAGATTCTCGTGGCGCACGATGACCTCGATCTGCCGCCGGGAACGGCGCGGCTGAAAATCGGCGGCGGCGACGGCGGTCACAACGGTCTTGCCGATGTCACCGGAAAGCTCGGTTCCTCCGATTACGCGCGCCTGCGCATCGGCATCGGGCATCCCGGTGCCACCGCGCAGGTGGTGACGTATGTACTGAAAAAAGCGCCGCCGGCGGAGCAAACGCTGATCGATGCCGCGATCCTCAATGCCAGGACGCATATCGCGGATATCGTGCACGGCCAGTTCCAGAAGGCCATGAACAGCCTGCATACGCATAAATAAACACTATCCCCTCTCCCCCGCTTGCGGGGGAGAGGGCAGGGTGAGGGGGTGCCAGGGTTGCGCTCCCTCTCCCCTTGCCCTCTCCCGCCTGCGCGGGAGAGGGGGAGTCGGAAGAAAAGAGATTTACTTATATGGGATTTAAATGCGGCATCGTCGGCCTGCCGAACGTGGGCAAATCGACGCTCTTCAACGCGCTGACCAAGGCGGGCATCGCCGCGGAAAATTATCCGTTCTGCACGATCGATCCGAATGTCGGTATCGTCGAGGTGCCGGATCCGCGCCTGCAAAATCTCGCGGAGATCGCCAAGCCGGAAAAAATCATTCCCACCACCATCGAATTCGTGGATATCGCGGGTCTGGTGGCGGGCGCGTCCAAGGGCGAAGGGCTCGGAAATAAATTCCTCGCGCACATCCGCGAAGTGGATGCCATCGCGCACGTGGTGCGCTGTTTCGAGGACGAGAACGTCGTTCACGTCGCGGGCCGCATCGAACCGCTGGCGGATGTCGAGACCATCAATACCGAACTGGCGCTGGCCGACCTGGAGACGGTGGAGAAGGGCATGCAGCGCGCCGACAAGGGCGCCAAGAGCGGAAGCAAGGACGACATCAAGCTGCGCGAGCTGCTCGTACGCGTGCGCGCCGGCCTGGATGAAGGAAAGCCGGTGCGCAGCCTCGGGCTGAGCGAGGACGAACACAAGCTGCTGAAGCCGCTGTGCCTGCTCACGGACAAGCCGCTCATGTACATCGCCAATGTGAACGAGACGGGCTTCACCGATAACCCCTATCTCGACCAGCTGGAAAAACTGGCGCGTGCGGAAAACTCCGTCGTGGTGCCGATCTGCGCCAGCATCGAGGCCGAACTGGCGGGCATGGACGCGGAGGAAAAGAAGGTATTTCTCGCGGACATGGGCCTGGAGGAAGCCGGGTTGAACCGCGTCATCCGCGCCGGCTACCAGTTGCTCGGCCTGCAGACGTTTTTCACCGCCGGTCCCAAGGAAGTCCGTGCCTGGACCGTGCGCAAGGGCGCGCATGCGCCGCAGGCGGCCGGTGTGATCCATACGGATTTCGAGCGGGGGTTCATCCGCGCCGAGACTGTCTCTTACGAGGATTACGTCCGGTATCACGGCGAACACGGTGCGCGCGATGCCGGCAAACTGCGCCTCGAAGGCAAGGACTACGTGCTGCACGATGGCGACGTCATGCACTTCCGCTTCAACGTATAGCGGATTTTCCGCGTGGCAGGTGTCAGCGGACGGTTCTCTTGTCAGACCCGGCGGATATCGGTATCTTTTGCGGCCCTTTTGGCTAGGTAGCTCAGACGGTTAGAGCGCGGCACTCATAATGCTGAGGTCGGCGGTTCGATTCCGCCCCTAGCCACCAATTTTCCCGCTGACCTCTGGATGTGTTTGCCCTTTCAGGCGCGGCGTTTCTTCAGTCCCGGTCGTCGGCACCGTGGCACCTGGCGTGGATTACCCCGTCAGCTTGCGGCGTATCAGGTGATCAAGGGAAATCCTGCCCGGGCCGTGCAGCAGGGTAACCAGCAGCAATATGCCCCAGTACATGTGATCCTTCAGACCGGCCTCATTCAACGCCGGATACGAGATCACCGCCATGATATTGAATACAAAGAGCACGAACGCGCTCAATCTGCCCCCGAGGCCGAGCGCCAGAAACACCGGAAAGATCAGTTCGACGCCGGTGCCGAGATAGGCGGCGGCCACTGGCGGCAGCAGCGGCACGTGGAACTCATAATTGAAAAGATCGAGGGTACCCTGCCAGTCGTGCAACGAAGCGAGACCCGACTTCCAGAAGACGTTCGCGACCCAGAGGCGTATCCCCAGATCGACGAGCGGGCTTAAAAAATCCAGGCCCTTGATGACCGGTGCGGCCAGGCGCGTGGCGCGTTCGAGGAAAATCATTATTCAGGCTCCTATTTGCGTCGTTGTCGGGCGATGTAACACGAACATGAAGATCGGTTTTCTTGTTAGTCGCCTCCGGCCGGTGTTCCTTACAGCATGGTAAACGAAGGAAGCGGCTTCCTGAAAAAAACCAGGCGCATAAAGCGCCTGGTCGTGGACATGAGAATCGGCGAAACCGGTTATTTCATTTCACCCATTTCCTGCTTCATCTTGGCCTGAGCCGCGTCGCATTTCGCCTTGGTCAAATAGAGCCAGCCCTTGCCCTTGCAGCTGTTCTGACCCTTGCAGGCGTTATTCGCAGTCTGGCAGGCCGATTGACCCTTGCACTGGTTGACGCCATTGCAATGGATCTTGGCCTGCTCTTTGGCAGCGACTGGCGCAATGCCGGCGGTCGCGAAGAGAGTCGCCGCCGCGGTGGCCATGGCGAGACCGGTGAGTTTTCTTGCATTCATAACTTTTTCTCCAAATTGAACCATGTTAATGATGATGGGGCATGTTATGTAAAACTTGCCCAGTGGTTTTCAGGATAGTGCTCCTGAAGAGGCGACCCCGGGCCTGAATGATTTCATGAAAAACCGGCGTGCACCCCCATTAGTCGAATCTGTCCACGATCCATTACACATCGGTTTGCGTCCTGAAATTAAGTGCTTTGCCGGCCCGGTACCCGGGTTGCTGGCAACCGGACAACACCCTAATATCACGCAAGGGCCTCAACCAACATCAAGTCAGCATTGCCCGGGCCGCCATCGACAGACGCGAGCCGGGCGACTATCGAGCACAGCGATCTATGGATAAACCGCCTGCGCCGGATCGAGCGTTGTCCCGGCCCGAGTCGTGGCTCGAACAGCATGGCGACGCGCTGTACCGCTACGCCTATTCCCGGCTTCGCAATGCTTCCCAGGCGGAAGATCTGGTTCAGGAGACCCTGCTGGCCGCGTTTCAGGCGCGCCAGGGCTTTGCCGGACGTTCCACGGAACGCACTTGGCTGATCGGCATCCTGAAAAACAAGCTCATGGATTACCTGCGCAAAAGCGCGCGCGAACAACCGCTTGGCTCCGGCACCGAGATCGAGGCGGAGATTGACGCCATGTTCGAACCCGATGGCCATTGGAAGTCACCGCCTTCGGCATGGGAAAACCCCACGGACGCGCTCGAGCAGAAACAATTCTGGAAGATCATGGCCGAATGCCTCGAGGCGCTTCCGGCGCGCCAGGCGCAGGTATTTGCCATGTGCGAGTTCGACGGCCGTGACAGCGCGGAAATATGTAAGGTGTTTCAAATTGCCGCGACTAACCTGTGGATAATGCTGCATCGCGCACGCTTGCGGCTGAGGGAGTGCCTGGACAACCGTTGGTTTGGGCGCAAGACGGGGAGGTAACGCCATGTTGAGCTGCAAGGAAACGGCTTTACTCGTTTCTCAATCCTACGACCGCCGCCTTTCCTGGCGCGAACGCGCGGGTGTGCGCCTGCATCTGCTATTTTGCGACGCCTGCACCCATTTCAGGCGACAGATGGACTTTTTGCGCCGGGTGTTGCGCCGTTTTACGCAAGAGCGGGACGAGATCGAAATCGAGATCAGGCTTTCCTCCCAGGCGCGTGAGCGCATTATGCGTGAGCTGGAGCGGCGTCAATAACGTCAACACCCGTCGTAATTTAAAAACGCAACTTTTCCCGCATAAACCGATCTTATCAAACGTCGTGCAGTGCATCGCAGGCGGCAAACACTGATTTGACAGTATTGTCGTGGCGACGATCCTCCTGTCCCAGGAGGAGTTGGCGCACGGCTTTTCCGGCCGTATTGCCGCATTGGCGAACGTGTTTTGTTCATGGAGTCAATAACGATTTCCAACTGCCTGGAGCCAGAGGAGGAGCGGTCGTGAAAAGCGCGGATTCACAGGGAATGAAATCAGTCGGTCAGGCGCTGGCGGGCCAGCGGGCGCTCGTCACCGGGGCGAATTCCGGCATCGGGGCGGGCGTTGCCAGGGCCATGGCCGCGGCCGGCGCCACGGTCGTCATCAATTACGTGCGTGACCCCGAAAATTCCGCACGCCTCGTGGATGAGATCAAGTCTAACGGCGGCCAGGCGCTCGCGATCGAAGCGGACGTGAGCCGGGAAGACCAGGTGCAGGCCATGTTCCATCAGATGACGGACGCCTGCGGCGGTATCGATATCCTGGTGAACAATGCCGGTTTGCAAAAGGATTCGGCGTTCACCGACATGAGCCTGGCGGACTGGGAACTGGTCATACGTGTGAATCTCACCGGGCAGTTCCTGTGCGCGCGCGAGGCCGCCCGGGCGTTCAGGCGTCAGGGTGTGATCCCGGAGATATCGAGCTCGGCGGGCAAAATCATCTGCATTTCGTCGGTGCACGAGGCCATTCCCTGGGCCGGGCACGCCAATTACGCGGCCTCCAAGGGTGGCGTCATGATGCTGATGAAAACCATGGCGCAGGAACTGGCGGGGCACAAGATACGCGTCAACAGCATCGCCCCCGGCGCGATCAAAACGCCGATCAATCACGCGGCCTGGGCCACGCCCGAAAAGGAGGCCACCCTGATGAAATTGATCCCCTACGACCGCGTGGGCGAACCGGATGATATCGCCCGTACTGCGGTTTGGCTGGCCTCCGATCAGTCGGACTACGTGACAGGCGCCACTCTGTTTGTCGATGGCGGTATGATGTTGTATCCGGGTTTCCGTACCGGCGGCTGACGTGGCCGACGGGAGGCACGGCACCGCGGCCCACGAAACATCCTGGACGGCTTCATGAACATCTCGCTTCCGGAGAATATACGGTTCGGACGTGAAATCTGCGGCGACCTGGCCCAGGCGGAGCGGCGCGAATGGTGGCTGGCCAACGGGCGCGGTGCTTATGCCGCCGGAACCATTGCCGGTACCCTCACCCGTCGTTACCACGGTTTGTTGATCGCGCCGCTGACACCTCCCCTGGGCCGTTGCCTGGTAGTGGCCAAGGCGGATGCGGTGTTGACGGACGGCACAAGCGAATGGCCGCTGTTCAGCAACCGTTGGGGCGGCGGCATCATCGATCCCCCGGGCTACATACATATCGAATCCTTTCATCTGGACGGACGCATGCCGGTGTGGCGCTACGTCATGGGTGACATCCGTCTTGAAATGCGCGTCTGGATGGAGCCGGGCGCGGACACGACTTATGTCGCCTATCGACTGGAGCCGGACTTGATTGTGCCCGGACGCAGATTGAATCTGCGCGTGCGCCTGATGGCCAACGCACGTGATCATCACGGCGATACCCGACCAGGCTATTTTCATCCGGAGATAGCGCTGGAGAATGAATTGGGCGCGGCGGCACATGGCCTGGTGGTGCGCCATGCGGGCGGTACCGATGGCGGGCCGGCCTATGCTTTGCGATTCAAGGTTCACGGCGGAAGGCTGACGCCGGACAACACCTGGTACGAGAATTTCGACCTGCCCATCGAGCGCGAACGCGGTCTGTCGGCGCGCGACCGTCATCTGTGCGTGGGTCAGGCCGACCTCGAGTTGACGCCGGGAGAATGGTCCGGGATTGTGGCAAGTCTCGCCGAGGATGCGTCGCCTTATCTTGAAGAGGCCATGCGTCGCTTTCGGGCACGCGAGGCCTGTTTGATTACCGAGGCGCAGGTACGCGTACCGGAGATGATCGAGGCGCCATCATGGATACAGCAATTGATCCTGGCGGCGGACAGTTTCGTGTTCGCGCGCGCGTCGCCGGAGGTCCCCGACGGAGAGTCGGTGATCGCGGGTTATCCCTGGTTCGGCGACTGGGGACGCGACACCATGATCGCGCTGCCGGGACTGACGCTCGCCACGGGGCGCTGCGACAGCGCGCGCCATATCCTTGAGGCCAGCGCGCATTTCGTCGATCATGGGATGCTGCCCAATGTATTTCCCGGTCACAACGAAACGCCGGCCTACAACACCGCGGATGCCGTGCTGTGGTACCTCGAGGCCTGGCGCGCCTATCTTGCGGCGATCGATGACCGGGCGGCCCTGAAGCACGTGTTTCCGGCGCTGCAGGAGATGATCGCGTGGCACGTCAAGGGGACGCGTTACGGCATCGGCGTCGATCCTAAAGACGGCCTGTTGCGCGCGGGCGTACCGGATGTGCAGCTCACCTGGATGGATGCCCGGGTCGGCGACCGGGTCGTCACGCCGCGCATCGGCAAGCCGGTCGAGATCAATGCGCTGTGGTTCAATGCGCTCAATATCATGGCCGGGTTCTGTGAGCGTCTCGGGAAACCGGCCGACAGTTATCGTGCCATGGCGCAGAAGGCGCGCGAGGCTTTCAGGCGTTTCATCAAACCCGATTCGGGAGCCTTGTTCGACGTGATCGATGGGCCCGAGGGTCACGATCCCAGCGTGCGACCGAATCAGATTTTCGCGGTCAGTCTCGCGCACAGTCCGCTCGAACGCGAGACGCAGCTCGCCGTGGTGAACCAGTGCGGACGCGAGCTGCTGTGCTCCTGCGGTTTGCGCACGCTGACCCCCGCACATCCGGATTTTCACGCGTCCTATCTCGGCGGAATCCGGGAACGTGACGGGGCTTACCATCAGGGAACGGCATGGGCCTGGCTGCTGGGCCACTACGCGCTCGCGGAGTACCGTGTGACCGGCGATGCGCGCGCCGCGCAATCGCGTCTCGAACCCGTACGTGATCACCTGTTCGACGCCGGTCTCGGCACCGTGAGCGAGATCTTTGACGGTGCTCCGCCGCATCATCCGCGCGGCGCGCCGTCCCAGGCATGGTCCGTCGCTTGCGTGTTGCAGGCGTGGTGGC
>Ga0315550_1001306_pt1 | contig 15448 bp, 14 predicted proteins | sample SalMarSW160190MG_2_FD_203100 | JGI IMG/M metagenome (GOLD analysis project Ga0315550, IMG submission 203100) | Salt marsh sediment microbial communities from the Plum Island Ecosystem LTER, Massachusetts, United States - Salt Marsh Sediment SW1601-90 ... | reverse complement strand
GGTAGTTAAGCAGGCGACCAAAAGAAAGGGTCCAAAAACAAAAGAGCCCGATTATTACTTTCAGGTTTCCAGTGATTTTATGTTCCCAAGCCTCAAGCTTACGAAGAGCGAGTACGTGACAGGGAACACCTACAAACGCTATGTTTGCTTTTCCGTATTCATACACTGCACTCCCGTAAGCTCTAGCTACAGACGAGGGAAAAAATTTGCTGCCGACCGCAGAAAGTATATCGTCTGGAACTAGTCCAACCAAAGCTTTAGGTTTAACGGGAAGTTCGGTTTCCGCCTGAGAAACTATTGCGCTGTCTATTATTCCCTTTTCGATGGCGTTTGTTAAAAGCGTGGTGACGATAGCGCCGCCATGGCCTAGTTTTCTAAGCTCCGGATCTGCTGCTTGGGCGAGCATCATTCTTCTGTAGTAACCTAAGCCTTCTCTTTTTAGCGGTGAATCTGAAACAAAATTTAAGCTCTCACGCAAAAGCATCTCAGAATGGGGACAAATCTCATAGCAGATTGGGCAGGATTCAATGTCGTTTGAGCAATCAACATGGTCAACACTATCTTCATTTACTGTTATTGCATGAACTGGACATGCAGCTTCACATGCGCCGCAAAAAGTACAAAATCCAGAATTGATGATTTTACGTTCCAAGTCGTTGTATGCTATATAACCGCCTTTTTTTGGTCCCAAATAAAACCCTTAGAGCTTTATTGTATGTTTAAGGAGTTAAAATTTTGGGTTAACATTGGTCGCGGCTCTAGTTCAAGATACCAATTTGAAGTAAAAGACAGTCGTGTTATAACATCAGGGATACCGAAGCTGTAGATAGCAAATCAAGAGCTAAAGCCGGAAACATTCCAAGAACAATAATTATGATAACCAACAGATATATGGGCACCAGCAGTTTCTTCGGTTCTTCGATGACAACATCTTCCTTGGGCGCTTTAGCAAACAAGTAATGAATCACTCTCAAGAAGTAAGCTGATTGAAGAACCGAATTGCAAACTCCCACCAACGCCAACCAAGCAACACTCGACTGCAAAACTGAAGTAAACACCATATACTTAGCAATAAACCCTGCAAACAACGGCACCCCAGAAAAAGACAGCGCTGCACACACAAAAGCCAAACTTGTCAACGGCATCTTTCGTCCCATACCCGACAAATCCTCCAACGTTTCAAAGCCCATTCTTTTGAAAACCCCAATAACCATGAAGGCGAGAGCAGTTTCCATGGCTGCAACAAAGAAAAAGAACAGGTTACCACTAAGCCCAATAGAAGTTAAACTGGTAATCGCTATCAGATTGTAGCCGATATCTGCAATGCAAACGTATGAAAGCATTCGTTTAACATTTTGCTGTGCTAGTGCGAACAGGTTTCCGACAGTCATGGTGAGCGCAGAGAATATTGCAATAGTGAATCGCCAATCGACGATGGCTGGTGGCGTCAAAATGAACAGTAACACTCTCAGCAGGATGTAGTAGCTGCCTTGATCTACAAGGGCAGACAGGAAAGCTGATGCAGAAGCTGGAGCAGCGGTATAAGCGTCGGGTAGCCACATGTGAAAAGGAAAAATAGCTGTTTCGATGGCATACCCTGCAACTATGAAGGCAAACGCTATCAACAAAAGATGTGTGTTTCCTGTTGTCAGCAGAGCTTCTTTGACAGCCCAGAAATTGAGGGATCCAGTAAGACCGTATACTAAGGATAGCCCATAGAGTATGAAACCAGAGGCTATGATAACCATGACTAGGTATTTCAGAGCAGCCTCGAGAGATTCACGGGATTTTCTGTAGGCTACAAGAAAACAGGAGCCTGCTGCTGTCGCCTCCCAAAAGATGAAAAGGGTAAGTAAGTCCCCTGAGAATGTGGCTGCTATCACTGTGCCGGTTACGATAAGCAAGAGCGCGTAGTATCTTTCTGACAGACTCTCCTTTGGATTTACGTGCAGGACACCATACAGGCATGAGATTGAACCAACCACCAGATAGGTTATCACCATGTAAACTGACACAGTGTCTACGAGAAACACTGTTGATAAGGGCGCCAAAATCGTGTCCGCGGAACTGATTTGCAGAACTAATTGTGACTGCCCAAAGTATTCTGTGGCTAAGCGGAAAACGCTGAAGGCGGCTGCAGAAAAGGAGAGAATTATCCAAGCAACCATAAAACGTTGAGGATCAAGTTTGCTCTTTCGCACAAAACGTAGGAGTGGAACAGTGAGTATGGAACAAACGGTAAAAACTATCGTTGGCAAGAGAACGTCTACTATATTCATCAGTCGTAATCCTCATCAAATTGATGTAACAGCATGAATCAGGTCAATAAACACTCCAGGATAAATTCCCAATATCACAACAAAAGCTGCCAGAGCAATCATTGCAACAATCATGTATATGGGGGGGTCTTTAATGTCATCTCTCTGGATTTTAGGAGATTCTAAGAAAACTTTCCAGAAATACCTCAGAACATAAGCGAGACTGAAAACGGTTGCAATAAGCATCAAAACAGTGGGCAAGTAATAGGAGCCGTCTGAGCCAGCCGCAGTAACAGCCCCAACGAAAATGTGAAACTCGCTTATGAAACAGGCAAATGGGGGAATGCCGCCTATGCTGAATGCTGCAATAGCAGAGGCTATCGCGGTTAGAGGCATCTTTGAAGCTAAACCGCCCATTTCTTTGATGTTTCTTAAGCCTGTCTGGTGCATAACTGCGCCGGCGGTCAAGAAGAGAAGACCCTTGCTTGCTGCATGATTAACTAAGTGTAGTACACCGCCAGTGATTCCCTCGGCAAAAGGATAGAGGGACAACGCAAACAGGACGTATCCCATGTGGCTTATGCTGGAGTATGCGATTATTCGTTTGATGTCGGTTTCTGCTAACGCGAGTAAAGAGCCGTAAAAGGCTGAGAATACTCCAAACATGCTTAGCACTAACAAGAATTCGTTCCCAGTGGGCATCATCGCAGAATATACGGTTCCAAGAGCTATCCTCAAAACAGCGTATCCTCCTGCCCCAATTATTACTCCACTAAGGAGCGCGGACATGGGTGCGGGTGCTTCACCGTGCGCGTCTGGAAGCCACATGTGAAGGGGAACAATAGCCATCTTCACAGCGAAGCCTGCAGTGAAGGATATTAGCACCCAATTTAGGATACTAGGGTCTACCTTCGTCAGAAGTGCCTGTGCTTCGAATATGTCAAGGGTGCCTGTGAGCATGTAGATGGCGCCGATGCCCAAGAGAACAAAGATTGCTCCGGCATGGGTGAAGATGAAGAACTTGAAGGCGGTTTTGAATGAGTCTTTGTATCCCCATCCGCCTATGATGAAGTATGTTGGAACAAGCATGAGTTCCCAACAGAAATAGAAAAGCAGCAGATTGGATGTGATGAAAACTCCAACCAGCCCTATAGTTAGCAAGCTCATTAACGCGTAGTATTCTGGAAGCGAATTTTTTTCTTCCATATAATTTATAGAATAAACCGTTGCTGCTGCAACAAGTATTAACGTGGCAATAGCCAGTGACAGGCTTATGCCGTCAACGAAAAGTGTGAAAGCGGAACCTAGCGACGGTATCCAATAATACGATTCTATGTATTGTCCCTCATTAAGAACCGTAGGTATCAGCGTCAGAAGAAGAGATAAGCTAACTATAGAGATTAATGCAAGAATCAAGGCAGCAGTTTTCGCAGATTTTTTGCCAACACCATAAACTATGGGGATAGCCAGAGCGGGCAACAATAAAGCGATTAATAATGTTTGCATTTTTGTTTTACCTCAAAGCAGTTAATAAAAGCAAAATAATGATCAGGAAGAAGCCGAGCACGGCTGCCAAAACAAAGTCAGGCAGGGGTCCTCTATGCATTTTCTTGATTTTCTGTCCGTGCTCAACCGTTTTTCCTGCAAAAAGATAAACCATCTTATCCAGGAACGTGTCGATATATTCATGGGTTATTCGAGCAGTTTCCACGGTTCCACCCGCTAGAATGTAGCATAAGCGGTCTAGGAAAGCGTCAAGGTGCACATGCGTTTTGTTAGCGGCTTTCACTGCTCCGCCAGCTATGATGTAAACGAACCGGTCAAAAAATGTCTCGATGTACTCTTTTGTGCCATTGGCAATCATCAGAGCCCCGCTTGCCGCAACGTAAGGAAATCGTTGTAGCCCAGACGTTTCAATGATCTGATGTGTGCCCTGCGCCAAACTGATAACTCCATTCAGGATTTTATTGTAAACGGCGTCAAAATAATAGCCGTTGGATACTAACAGATGAAGTGGATTATTTAAAAAACTTCTTGCCGAAAACACGGCTGTATCCCGTTTTTTGTAGTAAAGGTAGTATGCTACAGGTGCTCCAACAGCAAGGATTACGGCTGATGTTACGCTCGCCAAAACGACACCATTGAATGAAGCCTCAAAGTGTATTGCAAGGTAATGTTCTAGGGGTGCCTTGAAGAAGCCTGTGATGCAGGAGGCAGCGGCTAATAGGATAAGGGGTATCAATATTGTTGGTTTAGGATCATGCAAGTAATGGTGCTCAAGAAACTCGGATTTCTTGCCGAGAAAAACCAAACATATCCATCTGATGCTGTAGATAGCGGTTAATATAGATGTTCCAAATATCAAAATGAATAGGGGAACGTTGTTAGCCAAGATAATGGCTTCGAATATGGTGTCTTTGCTCCAGAAACCGCTGAAAGGCGGAATACCCGCAAGGGAGAATGCTCCGATAATGCTTACTATGAAGGTTATAGGCATCTCCTTTCTTAATCCTCCCAGCTGTTTAAGATTCAGGGTGTGTGTAGCGTGCATTACCACTCCAGCACAGAGGAACAAAAGCGACTTGAAGAGGGCATGGCTGATTACGTGAAATTGACTGGCAAACCAGCCGAACTCAGTTCCGATGCCTAATGCTGACATTATCATGCCTAGCTGACTTATTGTAGAAAATGCGAGAACCCGTTTCAGGTCTGAGCTGGTTAATGCCATGGTTGCAGCGAGGAAGGCTGTGATTCCACCGATGTAAGTAATGGTGGTTAACCATGGTTGGACTAGGAAAAAGAGGATGTAAATTCTTGCCACAAGATAAATGCCTGCCTTAACCATTGTTGCACCATGGATGAGGGCACTCACAGGTGATGGTCCCTCCATCGCGTCCGGAAGCCACACATGCAAAGGAACTTGGGCAGATTTGCCGATAGCCCCAATTAACATTAATGTTGCCACTGCAAACATAGGAATTGAAGCGGCTCCAGTCGCCAAAATAGATTTTATTTCAAGAAAATCGAAGGTTCCCGTGTTCACGTAAAGCAAAAGTATTCCCAGTAGGAGAAAAATGTCGCCGATTCGTGTTACGATGAATGCTTTCATGCCTGCCTTCGCTGCGTCAGGTCTAGTGTACCAGAATCCGATGAGAGCATAGGAGCACAATCCAACTGTTTCCCAGAACATGTACATCTGGAGAAGATTGTTTGCCATAACTAAACCAACCATTCCACCGACGAAAAGCAGCATGAAGAAAAAGAATCTGGGTGTTGCTTTTTCTTTTTGCATATAGCTTACTGAGTAAATCATGATCAGCAATCCAATACAGGCTGCAACGTTCGCCATCAATATGCTTAATGGGTCTACGAGGACGCTGAGGTTGATGTTCACAGCCTGCATCCAAGGTATAGAATACAGTTGCGCTTCACCATGAGCGTTGATTACGCTGGGAATCAACGAGACACTGTTTAATACGGCAACAAAAGTGATTAAAACGGCGTACCACCCAATGCTTCTACGGCGAACCTTGGCTACTAGAGGTATGAATAATGATCCAGCAAGGGGAACAGCCCAACATAGCCACGCCGCATACTCGGGTGGAATTAACAGTTTAGTTTTCCTCCACCATTTGATTTTCTTCTTCTGATGGTTCTTCCTTCAGCTCCGACAGTTCTCTGACATCACGAATCTTCAGTTTTTTGTAGATGGCGACGGCAAGGGCAAGAGCCACAGCTGTTACGCAGGCGTCAACAGATAAGGCAAGGATCGAAAAAGCTTGACCCAACGAGTCTTCCATCAATGAACCGAAAACGACAAAATTCATTGTTGCTGCTGCAGTTATCATTTCCACAGCGATTAACATTTTTATCAAATCATTCTTCGTAACCAAGCCGACTATTCCGATCCCCAGAATTGTCACAGACAGTATGATGTAATCCACTAACTTCGCCTCCGCTCTTCCTTCAAGAGGAACACTACGCCAAGCGCCACCGTCAAAACGACGATGCCTTGAGCGAGGACATCGATCGCCCTTAAGTCCCATAAAGCACTGGAGAGCGACAAATTGATTTCCCGCGTAAGCGTCTGTGTTGCTACAGTTCCAACAATAACGGGGATAGAAAGGATAACTGCGGCAAACAACCCTAAGATTTTAGTCTTAGACGATGTTTTCTCGTCGCTTTTCTTGGTTAACGTATCGCCGGCAAGAAGGAAAATCGCTACGGTTCCAATACCTAATGCCAACTGAAAAATTGCGGCGAAAGGAGCATTCAGACTAAAGTAGAGCAACGACAGCAAAACGAGCATGCTACCTAGTGACAGAACTGAGGCAACAGTTTCTTTCAAATATATTGCGAAAACCGCAGATGTGACGAGGCCTATAGCCAGAGCTGTTTCAAGCCACACGTTTTTTTCCCTCTTCCGCAGTGAACTTTTTCTGAGAAATAAATTCCTCCGAGTTTACCAACAGCTCTTCCTTTTCTGTTGTTGCCATCTCAAAATTTGTAGAGAATTTTATTGCCTCCCTTGGGCAACTTTCCGCACATTGATAACAGAATATGCAGCGGTCGAGGAAAAACTGTGGCATTCTTTTTCCAGAAACTTCTACGAGTTCTATAGCCTTGGCGGGACAGTCTCGCTCACATAATCCACAGCTGATGCACTTGTCAGGATAGAAGATATGTCTGCCTCGGTAGCCTTCAGGAACTTCTACCTTAACAGCGGGATACTCGCGAGTGGAGGGTTTCTTGAAGATACACAAACCCATGTCCTTTATTAATGCTGGTAATCGTCGTCTTTTAGCCACATTTTTTCCTCCTAACCAATCACTGACCGCAACAATGGTTCAACAATTACTGTAAGGGCAAGGGACAGTATAGATAATGGTATTAATAATTTCCAGTTCCCATGAACAACCTGATCTATCCGCAATCTGGCGGACACATTACCGACATACTCTAAAACGAATACTACTCCAATCGTTTTAACCATAAACCAGAAAATATGCCAAAGCTCAGGCATACCAAACAGCACTGGTCCATAGGAGCCGCCTAAGAATAACTCGGTTACAAGAGCAGCGCCAATCAAAAACTGAAAATCCTCTGAAAGCTTTATGAAAGCCAATTTTCTTCCGCTGTACTCCGTTTCGTAACCTCCCACAATTTCGGTTTCTGCATGGGGAATATCAAAAGGGTCTTTCTCCAACTCAGCCTGCAGAGCTATAACAAACAAGACACAAGACCAAGGAATCAATAGAGCGAAAGGAAGAGTTTGGCTAGCCGTAATATTCACAATAGATAAACTCTTTGCAAGAAAAGCTGGACCAATCGCGAGAATAATAAGGGGTATGTCATATCCGAGAAACTGGGTCAGAACTCTAGTTGCGCCTATCCCACTGTACGGATTCAACGATGCCCAACCGGAAAGAAATATCCCAAAATTGGCGAGAGATACCAGAAGCAAAACTAGAATCAAATCGCCCTCGAAACTCGAGTTCAAAACCACGTTTGAGCCGTCAATTGGGATGTAAAAAAGAGCGAAGACAAACAGGGAGAACGCAAGAATGGGAGCCGCCACAAATAGCAACTTGTTGGTTTGCTTTGGAGTGATGTCTTCCTTTGAAAATAGTTTTATGTAATCGGCTATAGGTTGAAGAATTCCTAGAGGACCAGTATAACTGGGTCCCATCCTGTTCTGAAACCGAGCCGCTACCTTTCTTTCGAACCAATCAAAAAATAGTACAAGCACCAAAAGAAAAAGGAAACCCGGAAAGACCAACGTCCTTACAATAAAGATCAGATCAAAAGCCATCTAGATCAACCCATTCCGGTTTTTGGAATTGTTTATTTCATCTAGGCTCCAGTGCCATCTCTGACCATTTTGAGTGTCTAGGAATACCATTCGGTCAGTGCATGAAAAGCATGGGTCTAAGCTTCCTATCACTGCGGGGATGTCAGCGATGTAGGCGCCTCGGATTATCTCGGGAAAAGCCACAAGGTTTGCTAGTGTTGGAGACCTGACCTTAACCCTGTAAGGATAGGCGGTTCCATCACTTTTAACATAATGTATAAGCTCGCCTCTCGGAGCCTCAACACGGCTAACAGCTTCACCTTCCGGTATTTTTCGTTGAACCCTAACCCGTAAACGACCACCTGGAATGTGGCTAAGAGCGTAATCTATTATGTCCAAACTTTCCAGCACCTCTTCAGCTCTGACCATCAGCCGAGCCCAAGTGTCACATTCCTTATAGCAGATTACGTTGAAAGGAATTTCTCCATACGCTGCATAAGGATCATCCTTTCGGACATCCACAGCAATCCCTGACCCCCTCGCAACGGGACCTTCCACACAGAACTTCAGGGCATCAGATTTGCTCAATACGCCAACACCTTCAGTTCTCAGCCTTAATGTCAGGTCTTCCTCAAACACCGTCTTGTAAAATTCTGCCCTTTTCGTAACTTCTTCAACATTCTTCCGAGCCTTCTCAACTATGCTTGGAGCTATATCTCGTCTTACTCCGCCGATCGTGTTAAAACCGCTCATCAACCGGTTTCCTGTGATTCGTTCGACTATATTCATTATTGGCTCACGGTCACGCCACACATGCTGAAATAATGCTTCAAAGCCGAGTAAATGACCGGCAACTCCGAGTAACAAGAGGTGACTGTGGACCCTGTTTAGCTCATGTATAATGGTGCGCAAGTATAATGCTCGAGGTGGCGTTTCGACATTTCCGATGTCTTCAACAGCTTGACAGAAGCAGGTTGTGTGAGCGGCATTGCATATGCCACAAATTCTTTCCACCAAAAATACGTCTTGAAAGAACATCATACGTTCAGCCGCTTTCTCAATTCCTCTATGGACATATCCAAGATGCATCTCAGCATCCACAACCCTTTCCCCATCAACTTTGAAAGTGAATCTTTCTGGTTCATGCAAAACTGGGTGCTGAGGACCCATAACAACATTAATTATGGACCCAGCATCATCAACTTCTCCTGCTGATTCCGTCTGTGAGGTTTCTTCTGAATTAGACCCACTTTCTTGGTTAGCGTGAGGTTCCCAATCTCTTCTGAGAGGATATTGTCCTTTAGGCCAATTGTCGGGCAACATCAATCTTTTCAGGTTCGGATGACCGTCAAAAATGACGCCTAAGAGGTCAAAGACCTCCCTCTCGTATAAATTCGCTCCGGGCAGGATGTCTGTTATCGTTCTAACAACTGGTTTTTCTCGGGAAACACGGTTCTTGAGGGTTACTGTTCCCCCACACGCCATATGATAGTTTAACTCTATTTCGTTTCCCAAATCTGTTCCAGTTATGGTTGAAAGCTCCGTATCCTCAACATGTTTCAAGAGTAACGAGATTGCGTCTCTGTGACGTTCAGGCTTAAGAAGAATGTAGGCTTTCCGCGGTTTAGGGACTCTGAACTCGATGATTGCGTCAGCCAAATTGTTCTTGAGAACTTCTACAGCATTTTCGAACTTACTCATAGTGCTATCCCTTCAGTTTTTCAAGGAGCATCGCAACTCCCTGCAGTATTGCTTCTGGTTTTGGAGGACACCCCGGAATATAAACATCAACCGGAATGATTTCATCGAGACGACCACTCACGCCGTAACAATCCTTGAATATTCCTCCGGAACAGGCGCAGGCTCCTACGGCTACGACAAATTTTGGTGAGGGCATCTGCTGATAAATCATCTCAAGTCGTGGTTTACACTGTTTTGTCACGGGTCCAGTTACTACAAGAACGTCTGCATGTCTAGGCGAAGGCACAAGTTTCACGCCGAAACGTTCCACATCATACATGGGCGTCAGCAAAGCAACAAATTCAATATCGCATCCATTGCATGCACCAGTATTGAAGTGAAGCAACCAAGGCGATTTTGTTCTAGCCCATTTCAACAAGCCTACATTAGGCGTCGTCAATAGCCTCCCAAAAGCAGTAAATCTGCTGATAAAATGATACCCAAGTAAATCAGCAAATGAAATGGATTAATCATCGCTAGGCTTAGAGCTGCAAACGCCAATATCAATGCAGGAGAGTCGATTATAACAAAAAAGATGAGATATTTGTAGAGACTAACATTTACTAACAGCCTTTTGGAAAACACCTTCTCTCCACATGCATACATTGAACTTTTTTCTTTGCTAGCAATGGTTTTTTGTGTTAACAATCGGCTGGACAAGTATATTAATAATGAAACGATCAAGATAATCAGAAAGGCAACAAGAGACTCTACAACCAATGTGCATCCTCATCCATCAGAAATTCTGTAAGATAGGTTCAATGTCTACTGGCGCAATCTTGTTTACTCCGTTTATATTAGTTATTCGTTCGCGTGTCTCGAAATTTCGTTTTGTTCTCCATTGAGATAAGCAACAAACTAACAAGACAGCAAAAATCGACGCTTGGGTGAATAGAACAAGCATTATTTCCGTATGCGTTCCTGAATACCTCCGCCTTTTAGACGGGAAGGAAAAACTTAGGATTTAAGGATTCCGCATAAGAAAATAGAATTTAAATGAAAAAAATATATTTGATTAAACTGGATTAATTTAATTCTGTTTTCGAGTGCTAACGCATCTGTGCCTATTAGGCTGAAAGGGATTCCAGCAGGTCCTTCATTGCTTGCCTGTTGTGAACAAACTCTAGTTTGATTGGTGTAACTGAGACGCACTTGTCATTCTTGATGGCATGTAAATCCGTTCCGGGGTCTCCGTTTGGATAGTGTCTTAACGACCAGCTTTTGATTCTGTATCCGTCCTTTGATGCTGTGTGTATGTCGCCGTAACCATCATAACACAGACTAGTGAGTTTCACCTTTCTGCAGTCAGCGTTTTCCGGCACATTTATCGAGATGATTTCCACTTCCGGCGGCATCCCACTTTCTAACACGTGTCTGGCGGCTTTATATGCGAGAGTGGCTGCCAGCTCCAAGTCCTTCACCGAAACTTTCGCTTTCTCAGGCATCTTGTCGGTGATTTTGGATAGGCAGTAGGAAACGGCGATGGCTGGTACATTGTGGATGGCGGCTTCAAAGGCGGCTCCTATTGTACCTGAAGTCAGCAGGTCGTCTATTCCAAGGTTTGGACCTATGTTTATTCCGGACACAAGCAAATCTGGCATACATTTCAGGATTTTGTTTACTGCTATCAGAAAAGAGTCAGCTGGGGTACCTGTTGTGGCGTACGCTCTTGTTCCGTCGCCGAAACTAGTTTCAGTTATGTTTACTTGACCGATGCTAATGGCTTTTCCAATGCCGCTCCTCTCGGCTTCAGGAGTGACAACAATCACGTCTCCCAGTTTCTCCAGCTGTTTTGCAAGAGCTAATAAACCGATCGAATTGATGCCGTCGTCGTTGATTACTAGGATGGTTGGCAAGGCGGTTCCTCAGGTTGCATTAGATAGAATGTCCAATTATTTTAGGGTATTCTTGCGCTCAGGAAAATATTTTTGTTTTTGACGTAAAAAGTTTATAATGAGGGAATCGGATGGCGGATGATGGCAAACCAAAAAACGTTTTGGACTGCTCAGGGCTTTGCTGTTCATTGCCGCTTGTTGAGGCAAGGATGGAACTAAACAAGCTGGATGTTGGGCAAACTTTGGAGGTTATAGCTGACTGTACTTCTGCGGAAGACGACATGAACATTTTGACCCGCCTAAAAGGCTATGAAGTGGTCCGTACCTGGAAATAGGATGATTAAATCCACTTTTTACTAAAGAAATAGTGATTTATGGAATATTGGCGCTGTTTTAGTGGTTGTGTCAGAGCAGTTCATCATGTGTAGCTGAGCGTACATATATCGATTTTTTGAATATATATTCGAGTGAAATAGCGTATATTAAGTAACAAGACACAATATGTCTTGGAGTAGAACAATGGAACAATTCAACAGAAAAACAAAAGAGGTAAAAACCATGGGAGTATTCACAACAAATTGGTACCTATACAAAACATACTTACATCCAATTTCCAAAAAACCACAAACAAGAAACTCTGGAACAGTAACAGAAATTTACGGACCAAAAAAAAGAAGAGGATTCAACTCCAAGAATCGAGAGGCTGAAAAGAAAACAATAAACTTTGAAGACGTTTTGCTGGAAGCAATAGATGAAGGGCTCTCTTTGCTCGGAGAATCGTCGAAACAGGCACTCTATTTCCATTTAGAAAAAACCTTCAAGATGAACAGGCTGGACATTCCCTATAGAATTGAAGAGTTCACCAATGCAGTCGAGAAAATCTTTGGAAGCGGAGCCAAAATACTTGAGATTCAAATAATGAAACACCTCTTCAAGAAAGTTGGCTACACCTTCAAACACTATCCGAAACAAAAGAACCTAGCATTCACAGAATACATAGCAGCGGTCAAACTAGAAAAAAACAATTACGAAAACATCAAGGAAGAACAGCCAAACCAAAACCGCAAGCAGAATGGAAAAAAAGATAATAGGCGTACGAACACGTTAGGGAAATCACAAAAGCAATCAAACTGGATTTCCAAGAGTTTTTCAGGAATCGTTCCATTCTAAAACCAGACGACTTCTGTGGATTTAGCTGTACTTTGAAAATGGGCCTATCTTGATTTTATCTTGAACTTGTACTAAACCTAGATAATACATATTTTATGGGCAATAACTTTATATTATATGATGCTTTTTGTCGCTCTTGATGGATGGTGAGGGGACGCAGAGAAAATACCCCTATTTCTCCATTCGCCAAGAGACCTACCCTCTCCTTGAGCGATCGACGGCACATACGCGCGTATGCGCCAAGTCCCCCATCCTCCTTTAATTTCTGGTTTAACATCACATGTAATAAGAAAAGGAGGATTTTTCATATAATTAATGAACATCAGAGGATAGCGCTTCTCCGGATTTTGAAGTCTTTGAACTCTCCGCTGTATTTTTCCCATTGAAGATCAACTTTTGTAACTCTGGCTCCTGAAGGTCCCTTTCTGCAAAAGTCAATCAGTTTTTCCACATCTTTTCTCTCCCCTTCAAAGATTGCTTCCACTCTACCGCCAGATGTGTTTCGAACCCAACCAGCAACGTTTCTTTTCATTGCCTCGTAACGGGTCTCCACCCTAAAGAAGACGCCTTGGACCCTACCGCTTACGAAAATGTGGGCTCTAACTTTCATGTTTCTCATCGACCAGCAGTCATCTACACATAGTTGACTAGTGGAATGAGAAGATCGAAGGTTAGGTAAGATGTATTTTTTTGGTTAAGGGGCTCGTTTGAAGCTGATGGATTGCCCTGATAGCTCTAGCTCGTAGATCTGATTCACATCAAAGTCGATGCCAAGCTTTTCATATTCGTTCTCAGTGAGAAACAAGATCATTTTCGGGATAGCAAACTGGGTTTTTTGTGTAGCAAGCACTGGAAGCTGCTGCTGTAGACTCTTCATGACTTCCTGAACCATTCTCGCCTCTTCTGTCGCAGGTCTAACAGCAAACCTAGGAATCACCCGATCCTCAATCAGCTCGATACGCTTACCAAGGTTACCTTCAGGGTCCCGTATAGATTCAATCTTCTGAACCCTCACACGCGTCACAATAATCACTCCAGCTAACCATTAGACGCTCAGAAGCCTTTATACATTTCTTAAAGTTGTTTCACGGTTTTCTTCAAATCCAACAACCTTAATGCCTTTAATTTTTTGGGGCTCTATTACGCGACCGTAAAGCTGCCTCTCAACATCGCAATTGAACTTAAGGATAACGCCCTTCTCGATAGTAAACCAATTTTACATTAATTAATACTAAAATGCAACATTGTTTAGTGGAAAACAGCTTTTTTGTTTTTATCTAGTAGTAGTTATTTTTGTGGATTTTTAGATTGTAAGTAGCCTGAAAGCTATTCCGCCTACAAGCAGGGCTAGCAAGATTTCGAAAACAGTGATTGACAATGCTTTTTTCCAGCCGAACTCTTTAACCAATGCGCCTATAGTGGCTACACATGGAATGTACAGCATAGCCACTAGGGTGAAGACGATCATCTGAACCGGATTCATAGCATCTGCCAAAGACATTGGCGCAAAGAGAGTTGCAAGCATTATCAACGTTAGTTCTTTCCTTAATATGCCGAAGATCAAAGCTATTCCTGCCATGAGCGGTAACCCTAACCAAGTAACGGTTATAGGGTTCATGATGTTTGCGATCGGTTCCAATAAATTCATAACCTCTGCAAATTTGATTACGAGGCTGCCTGCGATTATGAGGGGAAACGCCATCACTATGAACTCTCGCAGCCTGAACCATGTTTGCTTAGCAACTGTTCTCATGTGGGGTACTCTGTAGTCGCTCATCTCCATTATCAGTTCAGTTGGCTCACCGGGCAATGCTTTGAACGCTATTCTTCCAAGCACGAAGATGATGATCAGGTTGATTATGTACAGAGCCAGTGCCCACTCGATGCCTACGTGGGCTCCGACCAATCCAAGGATGATGACTGATGTTGCGGCGCAGGGGACAAGAGTGACAACAAAGGCTGTTAGCAGTCTTTCTCTTGGGGTCTCCATTATTCTGCATCCTAGACACCCTGGAACGTTGCAGCCGAAGCTGAGCATGACTGGAATGAAGGCTTTTCCATGTAAACCCATTTTATGCATTAGGTTATCCATCAGAAAGGCAACTCGGCTTAGATATCCTGAATCTTCGAACAGATACAAGATGAAGTAGAACGGAAGAATGTATGGCAGCGCCACTGTGATGCCGCCAATAATTCCCTCCATGACCCCTCCCCAAATCAGTTCTCCAACGATTCCTGTCCCTAGAACGCTATCGAAAGCTGGCTTCAAACCAAAAAACCAGTCACCTAAAAGAGCAGATGTGAGGTCTCCGAAAGTGAATATTGCAATAAAAACTGTGAGAACTGCCGCTAACATTATGGGGTAGCCAAAAATTCTGTGGGTTGTTACTGTGTGCAATTTTTCTCTCAGAGGAGTCTTCAATGGTTCCGTTATCTCCTGAATTTCCCCTGAAATCCTGCTTGCAACCTGATATCGCTCAGAAGTGACAACAGTTGGACAGGAGTGTCCATGAAGCTCCTCAAGTTCTACTCTAAGCCTTTCAGCAACTGCAACGGTTTTTGGGCTTACTGCAACAACCTCTTTCTCAACCTCCATATCTTCCTCCAGAAGTTTTATTGCAACCCATCTAGCTGGGTACCTCAACTGAATTTTG